>Ga0180432_10005087_pt1 | contig 17710 bp, 13 predicted proteins | sample SS_ome_10_FD_132414 | JGI IMG/M metagenome (GOLD analysis project Ga0180432, IMG submission 132414) | Hypersaline lake sediment archaeal communities from the Salton Sea, California, USA - SS_1_MS_2 metaG | ecosystem: Environmental > Aquatic > Non-marine Saline and Alkaline > Hypersaline >...
AATATTCTCGCCTTTTCGGATATTTTCCTTAATATCAGATATGGCATTATCTAAAAGTACATTATCTGTAACACCTTTTACGATATCCAGGGCAGACAGTATAGGCACACCTGCTGCCATAAGCGTTCCCAGGTACCTGGCAAAACGGGAAAGGGCCATTTTTTTAATGATATCACCCATTTTTGGTACATTTATTCTTATAGTATCGATAGTCCTGGCTCCATTGGGCGTACCCCTATACCACCTGAAAAGATATCTTCCGCCTACGGCAACCACTATTACAATGAGGTAGAAAAATATATTAGTAAAAAGATCTCCCACCCAAATAACAGCCCTGGTCATTGCAGGAAGCTGTACTCCCAGGTCATCATATATCTCCTTAAAAGTCGGTACCAGGAAAACTATTATTACCAGGGTTATGACTACGGCAAAACCTAGAACGAACTTGGGATATGCCGTCTTATTCCTTACCTGCAGCCTTACCTTTTCGTCTTTTTCCAGGAAATCAGCCAAATTTTCCATGGACTGGTCAAGCACACCGCCGGTCTCACCCGCACGTATAAGACTAATATAGAGTCTGGAGAATATTTTATGTTTTCCCATAGCTTCAGACAGGCTGTGACCTGATTCAATATCTACCCTGATCTGCTCTATAATTTTCTGGAATTTTTCACTTCCAGTCTGGTTTTCCAGGACTACCAGTGACTCAATAAGGGACATTCCTGAGGAGATCAGTGTGGAAAACTGCCTTGTGAATACTACCAGATCCCTGGCCCTTACCCTATCAAATAAGGCAATATTTCTTTTAAGACCAGTTTTCTTATCATCTTTTGTCTTGGTTATATCAAGGATTAGCAGGCCCTTTTCCTTAAGGCTGCTTACCAGGGTATCCTCGCTTGCAGTATCCATTGAACCAGTAAGGATCTTACCGTTTTTATCTCTTGCTCTATATTTAAAAGTAGCCATATTCTTTTTTCCAGATTAATTAATTAATTATAAACATTATTAAATGTTTATACAATAAGTTTAATAATTTTTTAATATTATCATGGTGTCTATGCGATCATCCTCTGCAGCTCTTCCCTGCTGTGGCATTTTTCAATGCATAAATCTTTTGTGATCTGACCCTTCCGGTAGAGGTCTGCCAACGATCTGTCCATGGTCATCATACCCCGGTTTCCCCCGGACTGAATTGCAGTGTATACCTGGTGTGCTTTCATCTCCCTTATCATATTAGATATGGCAGGGTTAACAAACATAAGCTCTGTTGCCGGCACCCTGCCATCACCATCGATATTGGGAAGAAGCTGCTGTACCAGTACAGCCTTGAGGGTAGCAGCCAGCTGGGTCCTTATCTGCCTCTGCTGGTATGTGGGAAAAATGTCTATTATCCTGTCAATGGTCTGGGGAGCATCCTGGGTATGAAGGGTGGAAAACACCAGGTGTCCAGTCTCTGCAGCTGTAAGGGCACTGGACACGGTCTCAAGGTCCCTCATCTCTCCAACCATAATAACATCAGGATCTTCCCTGAGTACATTTTTTAGTGCAGATGAAAATGTTACTGCATCAGCGAGTATCTCCCTCTGGCTTACAATACTCTTATTGTGTGTAAACAGGTACTCTATAGGGTCTTCAATAGTAATGATATTTTCATTTCGGCTCTGGTTAATAAGCTCGATTATAGAGGCCAGCGTAGTCGACTTACCGGAACCGGTTGGTCCGGTTACCAGTACCAAACCTCTCGGATAGGTGGCAAATTCCTTGATCTGTAGCGGAAGACCCAGTTCTTCAATAGTGGGTATCTTCTTTGATATGAGCCTGAATGCACCGGCCAGGGTACCCCTCTGATAAAAATAATTGACCCTGAACCTGCCTTCCCCAGGTATGGTATATGAGAAGTCCAGCGATAGTTCGTTTTCCAGTCTCTTTTTCTGTTCTTCATTTAATAACTCTATTAAGATATCCATAGACCGGTCAGGCGTAATGTCTCCATAGCTGGTTATTTTTGTCAACAAGCCATTTATCCTGAAAAGTGGAGGTAATATACAGACTATATGAACATCAGAAGCTTCCCTTTGTATGGCGTCCCTTAATATCTCATCTATCTTCATATCCGTTTATCCTTTCCTTATTATGTCATTAAATTTTTACCTAATATCATATTTTTAATATGCTTTGCTTCCGGATATATATCAAACCACCTGTAAAAAGATGCCGCTGCCTGGTTTATAAGCATGTCCAGGCCGTCCACAATATTTGCTCCATCGGCCTTTGCCTTTTTTAACAGCTTTGTCTCCATTGGCTTATAGATCATCTCAAAAACAGCCTTGCCACTAAGGTCCCAGCTATCTGGTATGGGCAGCATATCCTTGAGATTCCCTGTATCCATTCCCAGGGGAGTACAGTTTATGATCAGTTCAAAATCATCCCGGATTTTTTTATTTTCCAGGCTGTCCAGGATAAATATATTATCTGCATTGCCAAAGCTATTCTTTATTTTTTCGGCATTTTCAATGGTCCTGTTATAGATGCATATCTTTCCCGCATTTTTCTCAAGTAATGCAAATACAGCACTCCTGGCAGCGCCGCCTGCCCCCAGGACCAGGCAGCTTGAACCTTCAATGGCAAATCCAATATTTTCTAAGGAAATGATTATACCGTCAATATCGGTATTGTAACCTGATATCTTTATAGAGTCGTCATCATCTTCAAATTTTATAGTGTTTACAGAACCTGTTGCTTCAGCCCTGTTATCATTATTTTGGGAGAACCTGAATGCATGTTCTTTATAAGGCATAGTTATATTCAGTCCGAATATTCCCAGGTCCCGTGCACCTCTAAATGCACTGTCTGCCCTATCTGCAGGAAATTCAAAAGTAATATATACTGCATCAATGCCATTATCAGCAATAAAACGGTTTTGGATGATAGGAGACAGGCTGTGCCTTGCAGGATACCCGAATAAGGCAAGCAGTCTTGTCTTTGAACTTATATTTTTTTGCTGCATATAAATTGCTATATTAATTATTGCATATACCCGGAAATCCTGATCACTATCCCCGGAACCAGACCAAAACCTGGCTTCTAATATCTTATCTCGAAAGTATTGTATTTTTTTATTTCCGGTATTTCTTCAGTTGCCGTATCGGTTATTACAGAAAAAGCCGGTCCTTTTTTTACTTCGCTTAAAAATGACTGCAGTTCTTCTTCCTCGCCCTGGCACACTATCTCTACCCTGCCGCCAGGAATATTCTTTACAAAACCTTTTACGTCATATTTTTCAGCAATCGATACTGCAAAATAGCGGAAACCCACCCCCTGGACCCTTCCAGAGATCAATACATTATAAGTCTTAATATTTTCAACCATAATTCTATCAAAAAAATTATTATAATAATAACAAATATTATATTCTTTTACAATTTAACAATAATTGAAACTTTTATTCATTAATTATCGCAATCACCATCATTTTTTTTCAGCCTTTTTTCTTAGTATGGAAAAGGGGTCAAGCTCGTCTATTCCCTTTATTACCACCCTGTCATTGGGGTTTGCTGTTTCTATCTGTTCCATATTGGGCAATTTCAGGATTTCTTCAGCTTTTCTTATGATAGGGTCTGATAATGGCTGCAGAATATCAATATTATCCCCTCTGCTAAACTGATTCCTTACCATAATAGCAGGCGGTCCGTTTCGCCTCTGAGGCCTCTCAGGCGTTCCTATAAAATCATACTTTTTTATATATCCTACATTATCATTATCCTCAAGCTCCCTATTGTCTTTGTCAAACATAAATCCGGTAGTAAAGTTCCTGTGGGATGCTTTATCAAGTTCCTTGATCAGCATATCTTTGCTTTTTTTGTCAAATTTGTCTTCTTTTATAATATCCAGGGCTTTTCTATAGACCCAGGTAACCAGGCTCACATAGCTTTCAGTTTTCATCCTGCCTTCCAGCTTAATAGAATCAGGTCTAAGGCTGACTATTTTATCAAGCACCGGAAGCAGGCAGAGATCCCTGGAATTATATATATAGGTACCTTCTTTATCCTGTTCTATGGGAAAGAATAGATTTGACCTTTCTTCCTCCATTAAATAATATTTCCACCTGCAGCTGTGAGCACACCGGCCCTTATTGGCATCCCTTCCTGACATATATTTTGACAGCATACACCTTCCCGAATAGGAAATGCACATTGCTCCGTGGACAAATATCTCTACTTCGGTCCCGCTTTTTTTGATGATGTCTTTTATGCTTTTATAGGATAATTCCCGTGCCAGGTTAACACGTCGGGCGCCTAAACTCTCAGCCATATCTACAGACAGACTATTAGTAGTATTTGCCTGGGTGCTTATATGGATATTGATGCCGGGAAGCTTTTTCTTTGCCAGGCTTATTAAGCCGGGATCGGAGACTATTATGGCATCAAGGTCAAGTCCGGCAAGACTGTCCATATAATCTTCCAGCTCATCAATCTCATCCTCATGCACAAAGGAATTGAGGGTGAGATATACCTTTACATTTCCTTTATGGGCATATTTCAGGCCTTTTCTCAGGTCGCTGATAGTAAAATTACCCCTGATGCTCCTGAGATTGAAGTGCTTGCCCCCGACATATACCGCATCTGCCCCATAATTTACGGCATATTCAAGCACATTTAAATTATTTGCCGGCACCAGTAGTTCCGGTATCTTTAAGTTATTCAATTGCCGCTCCCCTGTATATGCTTACAGCCAGACCATCGTCAATATCAAGCATAGTAGTGTCAAATCCTGTGCCGGGCCCTGTAGACTCTAAATATATCCTCAGACCTTCTGCGCTATTGGCAAAATGCCTGGAAGGTTTGCTGGAAAATATATTATCACGGCAGAAGATATCATCTGCTACTATGATCGAGCCCTCTTTTATTTTTTCCTTTACTGAATCCAGGTATAAGGGGTACTCAAATTTGGCAGCATCTATAAATACAAGGTCAAAGCTTGTGCTTAACCCGGGGATAAGTTTCAGGGCATTGCCGCAGAGAAAGCTGTGAGTTTTTCCGGGAAAATTCTTTCCAATAAGCTTCCGGGCTTGTTCCAGCCTCTGCCGGTTCATATCTATGCCGGTATATGAAGAGCCTTTAGCCATATTTTTCAGGATAAAATAGGAAGAAAACCCGTTTCCGCATCCTATCTCAAGAATATTTGCAGGATTTATTATTTTTACCAGAAAAGCCAGGAAATATCCTGTATTTTTTCCGATCACCGGGATCTTTTTGTCTGAAGCTTGCTTCTGGAAGCTTTCAATTAATTTCCTCTGCTCCAGGATATGGTCTAGATCATTATCTTGCATTTTTTATATTATTCAAATGCTCATTGTAATCATTTGTAAAAGAATGCTCATGAGTCTCGCTATTTATTACTACAAAGTATAAATAATCTACATCTGCCGGAGCCAGAGCCGCTATTATGGAAGCAAGTCCGGGATTGCATATTGGGCTTGGAGGAAGTCCGGCATAGACCCTGGTATTGTAGGGAGTATCAGTCTCCAGGTCGGATTCTGTAAGAGGTTCATCCCATTTTTCCAGGAAGTATGTAAGAGTGGCATCTATACCCAGCGGCATCCCGATATCAAGCCTATTATGTATTACAGCTGAAATAAGGGCCCTTTCTTCCGGAATATAGGCTTCCCTCTCTATCATGGAAGCGATCTTTAATATATCATACCTGGAAAATTCTTTTTGGTCTGCAAGGCTATAATCCAGATCGCCTGTCTCAAACTGGTACTGGGCCAGCATCATCTCCACGATTTCGGTAGCCCCATAATCTGCCAGCAGTTCATAGGTCTTGGGAAAAAGAAAACCTTCCAGGCTATCCAGGCCATTAAGGTATTCATAACTATAGTTTTCAGCCCGGACAGCTTCTTCCATATCTGTTCTTGATATAAATGAAAGCTCTGAACTATATCTATCGATAATATCCACAACCGTAAATCCCTCAGGTATGGAAACAGTATAAGTGATAATAGGCGGACCTATAGTAAGTATTTCAAGCACATCTTCATATTCTGACCCGGTCACCATATCATATTCTCCCGGAGCAAGGCTTTTTTCTTTTTGCTTTTGCTGGACGAAAAGGCGGAAAAGAAGAGCATTGTCCACCACCCCAGATTCCTCAAGTATTTCTGCTATCTGTGTCAGGTTCATGCCCTGTTCAACTATTATTCTTACCTGTTGTCCCGGAGGGATGACTTCATCCTCTTCTGCCTGAGGAATATTAAAAATACAGGAAGTAAAAATAAGGGTAATAATTACAGGAATTATTAGATATATTATTTTTGTTTTGTTTTTATTCATTTTCTATCCTCTTGATCGAAGATATCCTGTCGAGATAGCCCTGCAGGATAAGGGCGGCAGAGAATTTGTCTTTGTGTCCGCTTTTTTTCCTCTTTTTGATTCCCGGCTCTTCCTCCAGCTTGCTGGTAAATCTTTCATCCTGGTATACTATTTCTATTCCCATATTAAGGATATTTTTTTCTACGAATTCCAGTACTTTATTCCCCTGGGGACCGATTTCTCCTTTAAGTGTATAAGGCATACCCACAATAATCTTTTCTATGTTCTCTTCATCCAGCATTTTTGATAATTTGCCGGAAAATTCCTTATCATTCCTTAAAATTGTGTGAGGGATTGACAATTTCTTCTCCGGGTCGGTAAGGGCAATACCTATCCTCTTATCGCCTATGTCCATTCCCATTATTTTCATTACTTAAAGGACCAGGCTTTCTCTTGCTTTTTTAGCTGCAAAGTCTATGGCTTTATCCAGGGAATCCTTATCCGAACCCCCCAGCTGGGCAAAGTCGGACCTGCCGCCGCCTCCGCCTTTTATGATCCTGCCCGCTTCCTTTGCCATTTTACCGCAGTGTATTGACCCTGAAATGTCCGGAGTGCAGGCCAGTACAAGGACTGGCTTATTTTTAAAGATACTTCCCAATGCTATAAAAGTTTTTTTATTTCCACAAGCTTCCTTTATCCTGTCAGTTATAACACCCATATCCTTAATCGGTATATCGTCTGGGATATCAAGTTTATTAAGGTTGAGATCGATTATATTACAGCCATCTTCAGTTTTTAGTTTGTCAAGACGTTTAAGTATTTTATCTATAACCGCACCTGTCCTTAAGTTTTCCAGATTTGCCCTTAATTCCAGGTTTTCCTGTTTTAGGCTGGAAACAGCTTCAACTGCTTTTTCCTCGGTGACTTCCAGCTTGCTTGAAATTTCTTTTAACCTGTCCTGCCCCTGGGCAACCATCTCATATGCATGTATTCCGGTAACAGCTTCTATCCTTCTAAGATTTGCCCCAATACTGCTGTCGGATATTATCCTGAACAGGCCTATCTCACCCGTCCTGCCTGCATGGGTTCCTCCGCATAATTCACGATTATAGTCATCTATTTCCACTACCCGGACGAATTTCCCATATTTTTCATCAAATAAAGCAATGGCATCAAGCTCCCTGGCATAATCCATGGTGGTCTCAAAACACCTAACGGGATCATCCTTCATTATCTTTAAATTGACCATTTTTTCGATCTTCCGGAGCTGGTCCTCTGTCAGGGGATCAAATATGGTATAGTCAAATCTTAAACGGCTATCTGTAACCATTGAACCTGATTGCTTGACCTGGTCTCCCAGGAGGTTCCTTAAGGCCCAGTGAAGCAAATGGGTGGATGTATGGTTCTTCCTGGTATTATTACGCATATTATGGTCTATTTCTATATCTACCCTGTCTCCGCACCTGATCTTTCCCTCTTTTATAAAGCCCCTGTGCAGGTATATATCATTAAGGGGGACCTGGGTATCATTTACTATAAATATTCCGCCAGCAGACCTTATAATGCCCTTATCGCCGGATTGTCCGCCCCTTTCTCCATAAAATACGGTAGATTTGAGTATTATCTCACCTTTTTCCCCGGCGCTTAATTCCTCTACTGCTTCGCCCAAACCATTATCAGATAGCTTTATTATTGACTCTACAACTGTCTGCAGCTCTTCTTTTTCATAACCCAAAAATTCATTCTTTCCCCCTTTTCCTATCTTCTTGTAAATAGGCAGGTTTTTATCTATTTTTTTATCAAATGATGTCTTTTTCCTGGACTTTTCTATATGTTCCTTGAAGTATTTACCGTACCCATCAAGATCCAGGTCCAAATCCTCTTCTTTCAATATTTCCATGGTGAGCTCTACCGGAAACCCATAAGTCTCATAAAGCCTGAAAGCTTCTTGAGGGTCAAGACTGGAGGATTTTTTTTCTTTTGCTGTGCTTATCATATTATCTAAAATCACACTGCCTTCTGTCAGGGTCCGGGTAAATCTTTTTTCCTCATCCATCACGATATCGAATGCCAGGTCTTTTTTCTTTAGTAATTCGCCATAATGGCCGGAGTACTTGCTTACCACGATCTCACCCACCTGGTTTAAGAAAAAGTCTTCTATACCCAGCTTCTTGCCGAATCTTATGGCTCTCCTTATTATCCTCCTCAGGATATAGCCCCGCCCTTCATTTGAAGGAGTGACACCATCAGCCAGCAGAAAATATATTGCCCTTGAGTGGTCAGCTAGTATCCTCAGGGCGCGGTTGACTTCTTCACTGTTCCCGTCCTTACCTGTCTCCTTAAGCTTTTCCCCGGTCATTTCATAGATCTTATCCAGTATTGGATTAAAAAGGCTGGTCTTAAATACAGAAGTCCGGCCTTCCAGTACTGCTACGATCCTTTCCAAGCCCATGCCTGTATCAATGTTTTTCTTCGGAAGCTCGGTATATTTTTTTCCGTCAAAATTATACTGGGTAAATACCAGGTTCCATACTTCAAGGAACCTTCCGCACTCGCATGAAGGATCGCAATCTTTACTACCGCACCCGGTATCAGGACCATAATCATAATAGATCTCGGTACATGGTCCGCATGGACCTGTAGTGCCTGCAGGTCCCCAGAAATTTTCTTCCTTCCCAAGCTTATATATCCTATCCCTGGCTATTCCATTTTCAATCCAGTATTGTATGGATTCTTCATCAGCGGGTATGTCTTTATCCCCGCTGAATACTGCTACAAACAGCTTTTCCCGGGGAAGCTTTAGCATATTTGCGCAAAAATCAATAGCAAAGCCTATGGCTTCTTTTTTAAAATAATCGCCGAAAGAAAAATTTCCCAGCATCTCGAAAAAAGTAAGATGCCTTTCCGTATAGCCTACGCTGTCGATATCGCTGGTCCTGAAGCATTTCTGGACAGTAGAGATCCTGGTCTCCGGCGGCTCTTCCGTACCCAGATAATAAGGCTTGAACTGCTGCATGCCGGCAGTCGTCAGCAGGACACTGGGATCATTTTGGGGTATAAGGCTGGATGAGGGCATAATAAGATGCCCTTTTTTCTCAAAATATTTTAAAAACTCGCTTCTTATGTCCATACTTTGCTAAATATTTATGTATTTTTATAATAAAAGATACCCCGTTTAGTCGTCATCTCAGGAAGTTTTTGCGCCCTGCACTCACCAGGTGGATGCTCTCCTGTCTGCATATATAAGTCCCAAAACCAGGTCAGGGCATTTACTCAACAGCCAAAGTTCGAGCTTCCAATGTAATTTTGTTGGCACAAAAAATTACTTCAACAACGATATAAACAGAGTACCAGAATCGATATTATCATAACTTTTTTCTTTATTCAATAAAGCGGGAGACTGACTATATTCTGCTAGCATCAATATTTTATAAACCCCCTTTATCATGCCTCGACCTGATTTAACATATCGGGCTGCAGGCCTTAAGCCCTGCTTTCTGGAAAGACTTTATTCTTTTTCTATTCCTATAGTCTTAATAAAGACTTCATCAAGCTGTTTTTTGGTAACTGAAGACGGTGATCCTGTCAATAGGCCGACTGCAGACTGTGTCTTGGGAAAAGCTATGACATCCCTTATAGTATTGTTTCCGCTCAGAAGCATTGCCAGCCTGTCCATACCCAGGGCAATACCTCCATGAGGCGGCGCCCCGTAAGATAATGCCTCGATCAGGAATCCAAAATTTTCCTGAATGGTATTTTCATCAATATCCATCAGCTCAAAGATCTTGTGCTGTAATTTAATGTCATGGATCCTTATCGATCCGCCTCCTATCTCATTGCCGTTTAAAACTATGTCATATGCTTTAGACTTTGCTTTAAGAGGCTCTTTGTCCAGGATTTTTTTTCCTTCCTCATCAGGACTGGTAAATGGGTGGTGTATCGAAGTCAGCCTCTTTTCATTTTCGTCCCATTCGAAAAGCGGAAAGTCGTATACCCATATGAATTCAAAAACATCTTTTTTAATAAGATCCAGTTTCTTAGCCAGGTGGATCCTCAGGTCTCCCAATACTTCGCATGATATTTTAAAATTATCAGCTACGATCAGTATCAGGTTCCCAGGTTCCAGGCCTAAAGTACTGGTTAAATCTTTTATTTCTTCCTCTGATAAAAATTTTGCTATAGGAGACTGGAAAGACATATCTTCATTTATCCGTATCCAGGCCAATCCTCCGGCTCCGCTATCTTTGGCAATGTCCACCAGCTCATCAAGGTCTCTCCTGCTGAAAGCAGCGGCATCAGGTACTACCAGGCATTTTACATTTCCCCCGCTATCCACTGCTTTTTTAAAGATCTTAAGGCCGCTTTTGGCAAATATCCCGGAAATATCTTTTACAGTAAGCTCAAACCTCAGGTCAGGCTTATCGCTCCCATATTTTTCCATGCTCTCCTGCCAGGTTATTTTTTTAAAGGGGGTCTTTATCTCCATTTCCATGACATTCTTGAAGATATCCTTAAAAAGGCCTTCTATCATCGCCATGATATCGTCTACTTCTACAAAAGTCATCTCCAGGTCTATCTGGGTAAATTCCGGCTGCCTGTCAGCCCTTAAGTCTTCATCCCTGAAACACCTTGCTATCTGGTAGATCCGGTCAAAACCGGAAAACATAAGCGTTTGCTTAAATAATTGCGGCGACTGGGGCAGGGCATAGAATTTCCCCGGATTTATCCTTGAGGGCACCAAAAAATCCCTGGCTCCTTCAGGTGTGCTTTTTGCCAGTATGGGAGTTTCTACTTCTACAAAGCCCATATCATTAAAATACTGCCTGGCAGCGGCTGCGATCCTGTGGCGAAGCCTTATATTTTTCTGCATCTTCTCTGTCCTGAGATCTATGTACCTGTATTTCAACCTGGTATTCTCATCCACCCTTTCCCTGTGCTCAAGCATAAAAGGAGGCGTCTTTGAAGTTGCCAGTATCTTAAGGGAGGATATCACTACTTCTATCTCTCCGGTGGGAATGGAAGGATTAATAGCATCCTCTTCCCTTCTCCTGACCTTGCCAATAGCCCGTATCACATATTCATTCCTTATATCCTTTCCTGCCTCATAAGCTTTACTTGAAAAAGCAGGATCAAAGACTAGCTGTACGATGCCGGAAAAATCCCTGAGATCTATAAATATAAGCTTTCCATGATCTCTCCTCTTATTGACCCATCCGCAAAGGCTCAATTCCTTGCCTATTAAACCTGTTTCAACTGTACCGCAAAGATGGGAACGCATTGCAGTACTATACTCTGAACTTTCCATCCTATTTTTCTCCTGTTAATTGTCTTATCTTTTTAACCAGCTCCTGCCTGCCTATACTGTATTGCTCGAATTTGGCCAGGTCTTTTAGAGTAACAGACTCCTTCTCCATTTCTTCCTCACCAATAATCACAACCAGGCCAAAACCTTTTTTCCCTGCCTTCTTGATCCCTGTACCAATATTCCTGCTGCTGTAATCTACATGGCATATGATGCCTGCATTTCGCAGGTCTTTTAAGATTCCCAGGCTATAAGTATCCCCGGGCTCTGCCAGGTTTATCATATATGTTTTTACCTGTCCGCTATCCCGGCTATAATCTATTCCCAGCTCCTTCATCAGCAGCATTGTCCGGTCTAACCCGATAGCAAAACCGGTAGCCGGCATATCCGGGCCGCCGAATTCAGCCAGAAGCCCATCATACCTTCCGCCGCCTCCAACAGCATTCTGGGCACTTTCAAGATCAAGGGAGACCATCTCAAAAATAGTTCCTGTATAATAGTCGAAACCTCTTACCAGCCTGTCATCTGTCCTGTATTTTATTTGCAGGTCCGACAGTATCTTTTTAACTGCTTCAAATTGAGTTTTACAGGCCGGGCATAAATATTGGGATATCTTTGGTCCTCCCGATGCTATTTTCCGACAATTTTCCACTTTGCAGTCAAATATCCTTAAGGGATTGTCATCGAACCTCCGTCTGCAGTCACCGCAAAGTCCATCCAGGTATGAACTCATATAATCCTTAAACTTGAGAGTGAAGCTTTCCCTGCATTTTCCGCAGCCGATGCTATTTATATTAAGCTCCAGTTTCTTAAAGCCCAGGCGGATAAATATCTCATTAAGAGTCCAGATAACTTCAGCATCCACCATGGGGGAATCGCTGCCCAGTACTTCCACTCCTATTTGCCAGAACTCCCTCATCCTTCCCTTCTGCGGCCTTTCATACCTGAACATATTCCCGATATAAAAAAGTTTTAGCGGAAGGTCTGAAGAGCAAAGCATCTTTTTTTCCACCACTGACCTTACTATAGCTGCAGTTCCTTCGGGCCTGAGCGTAAGTGATCTACCTTTCCTGTCTGGAAAAGTATACATCTCTTTCTGCACTAAATCTGTGGATTCTCCTATACTCCTGGAGAATACTTCAGTATGCTCGAATGCAGGGGTGATTATCTCTTCAAAGTCAAATACCCTGAATAATTCCCTTACTGTTTTTATAATAAAATCCCTGTATTTTATATCTTCCCCATATATATCCGAAGTCCCGCGGGGTGAGTTCAGCTTCAAATCGATCACCTTTCCATAAGATAATGGCTAAAAAAGGACATCATCTCTAAGATAGTAATTATTATTTTTCTCATATTCCAGGTCTGTTTCCGGTCCATGACCTGGATAAATCTTTAAGGGATCTTTCATTTTCCTGATCTTCAGCAGGGAACTTTTCATATCATGCATGCTGCCCCCTGCCAGGTCGGTCCTCCCGATAGATCCCTTAAATAAAAGGTCGCCGGTAAAAAGGCTGTCATCAATCTTAATAACAATACAGCCCGGAGAATGTCCGGGGGTATTTATTATCCCTATCCCATTATCTGCAAATAACTTCTTTGCCAGATCATCTATCAAATTATAAGTTTCTAATGATAGTTTATTTTGGCCGAAAATTGAAGAGCCGTTTTTAACGGGATCAGTTATTATTTCCTCATCCCCGGGGTCTATATAGAAGTCTATTCCGTATTTTTCCTGAAGGCGGGGAACCGCTTCTATATGGTCAAAATGCCCGTGGGTGTTTATTATAAGGTCCGGTTTAAGGTTTTTTAAATCCAGGAAGCTTATGATCTTTTCCGCTTCAGCTCCCGGATCAATGATCAGCACTTTTTTCTCAAGTTTGATTATATAGCAGTTTGCCGAAAGCGGGCCTACTACAATCTTATCAATATCCATATTTCTACTTTCCAGGCAGTATCCTGAAAGCATCGTATACTGAGTCTAGCTGCTGTATATTATTGATCACGTCTTTCAGGATATACTTATTATTTATTTCTATCAAAAAGCGGAATTTGACATGACCCGCCTTATCTATCTTAAGCGAATTCGCCCTCAGGATATTGATATCATATTCGCTGATAGTATTGGTTATATCCCGCAGTAGCTTCGTCCTGTCAAGGGCTTCTATCTGGATTTCGGCATTGAACTTATTAGGTGCCTTACTGTCCCATCCAACATCAATAAATCTCTCATTTTCCCGCCTCATAAGAGTATTTACATTGGTGCAGTCTGCCCTGTGTACCGATATTCCCTTACCCCTGGTTATATAGCCTACAATTTCATCACCCGGAACAGGATTGCAGCACTTTGCCATAGTTACCAGTACTTCATCCATGCCTTTTACATTGATCCCGCTGCTGGTTTTCCTGGTCTCTTCCCTGTCGCGGATATCCTCTATCTTAAGTTCTTTTTTAACGTCAGTCTGGGATAGCTTTTTTACAACCCTGGTAAAGACCTGGTGGGCTGATACTTTATGGGAGCCAATACTGCGGAAAAGAGTATCGGCACTGTCAAAATTCATATCACTGGCTATCTCCTCAAAGACTTCATTGCTGACTGTTTTAAATGACAGGCTGCTTTTCCTGAGGATCTTTAACATAATCTCCCTGCCGGCATTATATGATTCCTGCCTTTGTTCCTTGGAGAACCATTGGCGTATCTTATTCTTTGCCCTTGAAGTCTTGACTATATTAAGCCAGTCCCTTGAGGGACCTTTCTGGCTCTTGGAAACTATTACCTCGACAATATCGCCATTCTCCAGGGTGCTCTCTATTGGGACCATGACACCGTTTACCTTGGCGCCAATAGAATTATGGCCTATATCTGTATGGATGACATAAGCAAAATCAATCGGCGTAGCTCCCCTGGGAAGGTTTATCACCCTGCCTTTTGGAGTAAATACAAATACTTCCTCTTCAAAAAGATCCAGCTTGAGCGATTCCATATATTCATGGGGATCCTTCAATTCCTTCTGCCAGTCCAGGAGCTGCCTTATCCAGGCAACCCTTTTATCAAATTCACTTAGCTTAAGCCCTTCTTCCTTATATTTATAATGGGCGGCAATTCCATATTCCGCCACTTTATGCATCTCGAAAGTCCTTATCTGGACTTCCAGGGGTTTGCCCTTGAGGCCTATTACAGTGGTATGCAGGGACTGGTACATATTGAATTTGGGATTAGCTATAAAATCCTTGAAACGGCCCGGTACCGGCTTCCAGAGCGAATGGATTATACCTAGTACGGCATAACAGTTTCTTACATCATCAACTATTATACGTATGGCAAGGACATCATATATATCCTCAAAATCCCTGTTTTGCCTGGTTAACTTATTATATATGCTGTAATATGATTTTACCCTTCCGCTGATATCAGCTGAGACTTTGGTTTCCTTAAGCTTACCCTTTACCAGGTCGATGACCTCATCTACCAGGGCTTTTCTCTCTTTTATCCTGTCATCTATCATATCTTTCAGCTTCTGGTATTCTTTCTCATGCATATATTTGAATGCAAGGTCTTCCAGCTCGGATTTTATGTGATAGATGCCCAGGCGGTGGGCTATGGGAGCATATACCTCCATGGTTTCCATTGATATATTTATCCTCTTTTTTTTATCCAGGGGAGCAAGGGTCCTCATATTGTGAAGCCTGTCTGCAAGCTTGACCAGGATTATCCTCACATCCTCGGACATGGCAATTATCATCTTCCTGATATTGCTGACCTGCTGCTCTTCCTTATTATCAAATACTATCTTATCCAGTTTGGTCACGCCATTGGTTATCCTGGCAATAGTATTGCCGAATTCAGACATCATCTTTTCCAGATTATATTCAGTATCCTCGACTATATCATGAAGTATGGCTGAAGCAATCGAGGTCTGATCCATTTCTATGTCTGCCAGTATCATTGCTACATGGAGAGGATGGTTTATGAATGGTTCCCCGGTTTTACGGAGCTGGTCTTTGTGATATTTTTTTGCAGTGCTATATGCCTTTTCAAGAAGCCTGGAATCAACATTTCTATTATACTTTTTTATCCTGGCAACAAGATCCTTGAAAATCATGTCCGAAGATAATGGCTCTTTTTTTGTTTTAACCTTTTTTGCTTCAACCATGATATTAATAAGGAAAAGGGCATATTTTTATAAATTAAGCATATTATAGAACATTTTCTATTTCTTCTGAAACAAATCCCTGATTATTAGCTGAATAGTTTGTTTCCCCATCCAGAAATTTATGCCAAGGTCATATAGGATATCTACAGTATTTCCGGAAAATATCATGTCTCTTTTGCATTCATCCACATTGAAAAATATGCCTTCTCGGACCTTTCCGCCTTTATCCAGGAAAAATTTTAAATGCTCTCCATCCTTGAGCCTTTTCACTTCCCTGATAATGCAATCCCTGGTCAGAAATGATGGTGAAGGATTGCCTCTTCCGAAGGGCCTTAACATTTCCATTTCCCGGATAAAGCCATTACTTATTTCATCAAGGTCAAGCTCTATATCATATTTGAATTTTTTTACCAGGTCTTCATCAGTTAAGACCCTATCTGCCATGGAGAGCATCTTTTCCTTAAATTCATCGAATCTTGCTGATTCCATGGTTATTCCGCAAGCCAGGTCATGACCCCCGAACCTGGTAAAAAGCTCTTTTATCTTCCTGAGATTATCATGAAGGCTGAATTCCTGTATGCTTCTCCCCGAACCTTTTAACATGCCGTCCCTTTCCCTGAATAGTATAACCGGGACATTGAATTCTTTTACCATATCGGATGCTACTATGCCCAGTATTCCTTCATTCCAGCGGTCAGAATACTCAATAAATATCTTTTCCCCCGGGATCCTTGAGGCAGGATCATTTCTGGTGATTATCTCCTCAAATGTATCCTTTTGCTGTCCCTGCCTGTCTATATTGCATGCATCAAGCTCTTTTGCGATCTTATGGTCATCGACATCGCTGTCAGACAGGAGCCGGAAGCTATCCATGGCATCTTTAACCCTGCCAGCTGCATTTAACCTTGGGGCCAGGACAAAAGCAATATCATATTCCCCGATCTTTTCCACATCTGGCAAAGATATGTCTATAAGCGTTTGCAGGCCTTGATTTGATGTTTTCTGTATCCGTTTCAGTCCTTTGCTTGTCAGGATCCTGTTCTCTCCCTTAAGAGGCATCAGGTCTGCCAGGGTTGATATTGCGACCAGGTCCAGTAGGGAGTTTAAATAATCCCTGCAAAAGATCTTTTTTTGCCCTTCATCCAGGCTTCTTAAAACCGCAATAAGGAATTTGAAGGTAACCCCTGCTCCGCTCAGCTCCCTGAAAGGATATTCCGTACCCGGCAGCTTCGGATTGACTACAATATATTTATTATCAGAATTATATTTATCAAGTGTTGGATTGTGGTGATCGCAGGCTATTACATCCGGACTACTGGAATTATTTAAGACATATTCCTGGGACATCTTATTATTGGTACCGCAGTCAACGCATACCACCAGGTCATTTTTTCCTGATACTGATTTCAAAAACTCCAGGCTGAGATCATATCCCTCATTTATCCTGTCAGGAATATAGATTTCAGGATGGCCGGCTATTTTACCCAAAAAATTGTACATCAGGACAGCACTTATGATCCCATCAGCATCATAGTCCCCGAATACAAGTATCTTTTCATTTTTTGCTAAAGCCTGCTTTATCCTATCTACAGCAGCCCTGGTGCCTGGCATAAGAAAGGGATCATGCAGTTTGTCCAGTGAGGGATCAAGGAAAGCTTCTATTTCAGTTTCAGTTTTTAGTCCCCTGGCATATAAAAGCCGGTAAAAAGCTTTACTATAAGCTTTAAGGGATCCATTGATAATGCCGGCAGAGCTGGCTCTCTGTATCCATTTATAGGGATTGTCAGACATGTTTATTTTTTGTATCTTGAGAACCTGTTATTCCAGGCAACCAGTATGGGGCTGGCAAAGAAAATGGATGAATATGTACCTGATATAATTCCTATTACCAGGGCCAGCGCAAAATCCTTAAGGGCTGTAGTTCCCAGAATTAGAAGGATTAT
>Ga0180432_10005089_pt1 | contig 17708 bp, 14 predicted proteins | sample SS_ome_10_FD_132414 | JGI IMG/M metagenome (GOLD analysis project Ga0180432, IMG submission 132414) | Hypersaline lake sediment archaeal communities from the Salton Sea, California, USA - SS_1_MS_2 metaG | ecosystem: Environmental > Aquatic > Non-marine Saline and Alkaline > Hypersaline >...
CAGAACCTCGCAAGTTACTGAGTGCGATCTGGGAGGGATACCGTAAGGGCAGGCTTGTCTGAAGTACAATTGCATGAGATGCGTTTGTGGATCATGGCTAGGCCTCACTCTGGCCTTCTTTTAATTGTAGCGACCAAAAGTAGATTGAGATAACCCTAAGAAAATCATAGAAATTATTTTACCCACGTTGGCATGCATACACGAGAGATTTTTTTGCGTGAGATTTCCGTGTGTACAACAAATGGCATTAGAATCATATGTCAGGGCAGACTTGGCATGGATATGTTTCAAATGTAAGAATGCAAAACTGCTGCGGGCGCTGACTTTGTGCTGACGTTCGGGGATGTCTTGAAGCCGTACCCACAGGTCTAAGTAATGGTGGCTGCCATTAAGGGATGCCTTTATGCGATTGATCACAGCATTGGTATCACAGGCACTTGAACTCTAGCTACCAGCCAGAATGTATAGAATACAAAATAGATTCACTACTGTCCAATTAATATTCAAATAATTTCAATTGGTTATCCAATGCTCGGTTACCGTTTATGTATTGAGGTGCGGTAACGATTTGATATAACGACGCTTTTTCAAAAAGGGTGACACTCAAAATCTGTAGAATTGTGTAGAGACTTACATCATCCAGCCGGAGCTGCTTTTTCACGATTGCTACGAGGACATAGACAGAGACAGCAATCCAGATTTGCGTCTTTACAGCGTTCTCACTGGTCCCATAGAAGGCTTTTATCCGGAGGTGTTGTTTGATCCATTTAAAGAAAAGCTCTACGTGCCATCGGCATCGATACAGTTCTGCCACCACCAAAGCGGGGAGGAGAAAGTTATTCGACAGGAAGGAAAAACTTCTCTCTTTTTGATCATCGAAGAATTTGACTCGGCGAAGCTTATCGGGGTATTGGTTCTTTGTATGTACGCCGGTCAGCACGATTGTTTGATCACACCTCAGCCCTGTTGCTTTATCTATTGGATGAGAGTAAAGCCGACGAAATTTGGTGTTGCTCTTCGAGCGAATAACAAAAAAAGCCATGTATTGATTCAAGAGATAGAGCCGCTCGAAGTCGAGATAGGCGCGGTCCATGATATAGACAGATCCCGGCTCGGGGATGAGCTCATCAAGGATATTCACGTCATGAACCTTGCCATCGGTGATGGAGATAAACGATGGAATGCTTCCCCGGAGATTGAGGAGTGTATGGAGCTTGATAGCCCCTTTTGTTTTTCGAAACCGTGCCCAAGGGAACAGAGAAAGGCACAGATCAATGGTTGATGAGTCGAGCGCATACACGGTTTCATCGAGTTCTACACCGAAATCGTCGTCACGATAGAGATCTCGTGCGATAGAGATGAGCACTTGGGCAAAATCCGCATAGATGCGCCAATCACGATTCTCATTCGCATAGGCCAAGGTGCTCTTTGAAACTCGAGTTCTTATTCCAAGGTGATACAGCTTGTTGTGCATTGCCCGTAGACATGATTCAATGTCTCTGAGGCTTTCTCGGTACGAAAGCTGGGCAAATGCCATACACAGAAATTGATCTAAGCACGAGAACGATCTCATACGATAATTGCCGTGGTATTTTTCTACGCAACGCCGAAATTGATGCAGGGGCAGAAAGTCCATTAGCTGTGAGAAGATTAATCTTCCTGTATACATAGGCCATTACCTCCCGGTGATTTTCCGGGATTATGGCCAAAAGACGGTTTCCAAGTCGATAACAAAATAAGTCAGCCTTTTTTAAAGTTATTTTAACGAGTTATCATATCTTCCGACATTCTTAATTGGACAGCAGTGAAATAGATTGATGAATCGAAAAATTTTCAGGGAGGGCAATGGGGATGGAATTTAAGAAATTATTCGAAACTCTAGAGATAGGGTCATTCACCCTTAAGAATCGAATCATAGTGTCACCATTTGCCAGCGCTCAAACTTTGGGGAGCGGCGAACCAACACCCGAAATGCTATACAGGTATGAGGAGATGGCTAGGGGCGGTCCAGCTATGATCATAGTAGAGATTGCCGAAGTAGATAGCCGACATTTATATGAAAGGCCCGTACTGCGAATCGATAAGGATTACTTTGTTTTTGTATTGCATGAACTTGCTCAGAGAATTCGTCTAAACGGGGCGCTCGCCTGCCTCCAATTGCATCACCCTGGGATATTTGGAAATGACCCGGTTTCACCTTCTGGGCTTCCTTTTTGCTTCGCTGATGATCGAAAGCTAAAGTCAAGGGCCATGACGAGTGAGGAGGTTAAAGATGTTGTCGAGTGTTTCAGTAATGCCGCCGTAAGAGCGCAACAGGCCGGATTCGACATGGTGGAAGTGCACGGCGCGAGCTCGTATCTCGTACAGCAGTTCGTATCACCGCACTCGAATAGAAGGACGGATGAATGGGGCGGCAGCTTGGACAACCGCATCAGATTGCCCCTAGAGATTGTTCGGCAAATCCGGAAAAAATGTGGTACGGATTTTCCAATCGGCTATCGAGTTATCATAGACGAGTGGTTACCCGATGGTACTACGCTTGAGGAGTCAAAGGTTTTCCTGAAGAAAATGGAAGTGGAAGGCATTGCATATATCAATCCTATGATAGGAACGTGGGAGACGCAGCATGTGGGAGAGGGTAATTTTGGCCTGAGAAGTCCCAAAGGGGATATTGCGAGGTATACAAAAGCACTCAAAGAGCAAAGTGCTATCCCGGTTCTTGCAAACGGGCAGATCCATGAGCCGGAGCTCATGGAGAAAATTCTGGAAAATAATCAGGCGGATGCTATCTCGCTTGCGCGGCCCTTTTTAGCGGACCCAGAGCTACCAAATAAAATAAGGGCAGGCCGGGTCGAGGATATCTGTATGTGTATAAGATGCAATCATTGTTTCAAAACCATATATATGACTCCTCAAAGGCTGAATTGCTTACAGAATCCGGCATCTGGAAAAGGAAACGCGTTTGCCGTTGTGCCGACAATGTCATCCAAAAAGGTCCTGGTTGTGGGCGGAGGGCCGGCTGGTCTGGAAGCAGCCAAAATAGCCGCTCTTCGTGGGCATAAGGTAACGCTTCTTGAAAGGGAGGACAAACTCGGAGGGCAAGTAAGAATTGCATCGCGGTCTCTAGGGCGGGAGCATTTCCAACCATACATTATTGATTTCCGAAGGGGCCAGTGCGAGAAAGCAGGTGTAGTCATCGAAGTGGGTAGGGATGTGAACGAGGAAGTTGTCGAAACCTACCGGCCTGACGTTGTTATCCTTGCTACAGGGGCTAGTCCTGTTATTCCACCGAATTGGGCTGCGGTTGGAAAGAAAGTAGTAGCAGCTTGGGATGTTTTGATGGAGGAAGTGGCCGTAGCTAAGAAAGTAGTTATTATTGGAGGCGGAACGGTTGGGGTCGAAACAGCCTATTTCTTAGCAGCAAGAAAACTATCTGAACATATAACCATCATCGAGATGACGCAGCGAATCGGCAAAGACATGCACCCTCGGGATCAGCTCTACTTATGGCAAAAGTTCGGTAAGTACGGTGTAAGCATTCTTGCAAATACCAAGGTGTTAGAGATCACGGAAAGAGGCATTTATGCAATCGACAGAGCGTGGCGTCAGCAGATGATTGAAGCTGATACAATCGTTGTGGCCGTCGGTGCTACCCCTGATAACAAACTTGTTAAGTCGCTTGAGGGAAGGATTTCAGAGGTATATTGTATTGGCGACTGCAAGAAGCCCCGTAATCTAGGGGAAGCTATCCTCGAAGGAGCCTATGTCGCACGAAGGATTTAGGCCACTTCGTTTTGTGATGGTTTGCTTTGTTGGTAGTGTACGATGAGGAAAAGTCTGACCCATTGATTGTTCTTTTGTAGTTCTTAGGAAATGCCGCTCTGTTTGAATAATTGTTTACCTTAGTTAGCATATGGCCTGCACCATAATACATTTTTGAATTGAATCATTTTTTTCAGAGGCAGGTCGGTTTTGAACAACGCTGTAATTTAGGGAGTAATACCCATGATGCTTATTACCCGTCTAAAGCCGATGGATGAAATATCCAGCCAAGTCAAGGATAGTGGGGCGGTGCTTATTTTGGCCTGTAACGGCTGTGAGGAGAGTTTCGGAAATGCCCATCCGCAGCAGTTACGGTATTTGGAAGAAGAACTCGAAAAAAAAAGTGCATCCGTTACCCAAACCCTTTCTATTGATTTCCTGTGCGAACCCATATTAGTTAGATACTGGTTAAGGAAGGCTGAGGCTCAAGAGAATTTTGATTCCATTGTGGTTGTCTCCTGCGGAATTGGCGTTCAAGTCGTATCCAAAGAAACCGAACATCGAGTCTATCCAGCTTGCGACACCGTTACCATGGGAGGAAGGTTTGGACAGGCCTGGGGCAAGGAAATTTGCAAAGAATGCGGCCAGTGCATTCTTCCTTACACGGGGGGTATTTGTCCACTAACAGCTTGCAGCAAAGGGCTCCTTAATGGGCCTTGTGGGGGGAGCAAAGACGGGAGATGCGAGGTATTCCCTGAAACAAGAGAGTGTGGCTGGCATCTCATCTACGAGCGCCTAAAGGCCGTAGGGCGACTGGATCTTCTTTTGGGACTACCGCTGGTAAGAGACTACTCCCGCAGTGAACCCCCTGAGGCACTCATAACTTTGAGAGATCAGATTTTGGAAAAACAGGTCCAAACGTTATGATTATCTCCGAATTAGCCAAACAAAAGCCCTTCATAATAACCTCGGAACTCACGCCACCAAAAGGGCCAGACTACGGAAATACCCTGAAAGCGGCCGACAGTATGGAACCCTTTGTTGATGCCATTAACGTAACCGATGGACAGAGTGCTGTAATGAGAATGGGCTCTTTGGGAGTTTGCCGTCTATTAGCAGACAGAGGTAACGAACCTGTGTTTCAACTCACCTGCAGGGATCGCAATCGGATTGCCCTGCAGTCGGAGTTGCTCAACGCCTTCGGGCTTGGCATAAGAAATGTTTTGTGCCTCACGGGAGATCATGTGGCCTTAGGCGACCATCCTGACGCAAAACAGGTTTTTGATCTTGATTCAGTATCACTTCTCTGGGCTGTTCAAAGACTAAACGAAGGCTTTGACATGCGCAAAAACGCTTTGAACGGAGCAACCGAACTCTGTGCGGGAGCTGTGGTAAACCCGAACGCCTGGCCCATAGAACCGCAACTGCTTAAGATGGAAAGAAAGATACGAACCGGTGCACGGTTTTTCCAAACCCAGGCAGTGTTTGATGTCTCCAAACTGCGGCCCTTTGTTGATCTGGCCAGAAGAATGAAAGTTCCTCTCCTGGCAGGCGTACTTCTATTAAAAACACCGTCAATGGCTCGATATGTTAATGCACGTGTCCCTGGTGTGGAGATTCCGGAAAATCTTATCACTGAATTAGAACGGTCAGCAGACCCTACCAAGACCGGAATTGAGATAGCGGCCCGAATAATAGTCGAGTCAAAGGAAATCTGCCAGGGCGTCCATCTTATCACAGGCGGAAGAGAAGAACTAGTAAAGGAGATCCTCGAAAAGGCGGACATGCTGCCATAGGCCGAGTAAGACATGAATCGAAGAGGAAAGAAATGATTACTGAGCAGAGAACTGTATCAATCGTTAAATGCAAAGATCCCGGAGAAGGTGCACTCAAAGCGCTTTCCCTTCTTGAAGAGAAGGGGGTATTCACACCTTCAGCCGATGTGATATTCTTAAAGCCCAATGTTGTTGTACCTACGCCGTTTGACCAGGCCCCAGCCGAGATTACTGACCCAAGTTTAGTGGGCACACTGGTACGGTATTTTTATCAGCGAGGGGCGCATAAGGTCCTGGTTGGTGAGAGCCCCGCGTGGGGTGCGGCCTGCCAAGATGCCTACCAAGCTTCAGGGCTCTCAAAGGTGGTTACGAAGAATGGCGGAATAATGGTTGACCTCGACAACGAACCGGACGTGTGGATTCCAGTACACAACGGCTATGTTTATGATAAAATTCGTTTCCCGAGAGCTATAGTAGAGGCCGACTTGCTGGTGAATATTCCAAAGGCCAAGACACACTTTCTTGCAGGTGTAACCGTGGGCATGAAAAATCTCTTTGGGTGCATCCGATATGAGGATAGAAAAAAATATCATAGAGATGTGGATCTCGTCTCAGTGCTCGCTGATATCTTAAAGGCCCTTTCACCGGGTCTGACGGTAGTTGACGCTGTGCATGCCATGGAAGGATTCGGCCCTCACGGTGGAACAGTACTGGACTTGGACTTGGTAATTGCCGGAACCGATTCCGTTGCGGTCGATACCGTTGGAACCTATCTAATGGGCTTCGAACCAAACGACCTCGGTTTTTTGCAAGTGGCTCAGCGGCTCGGGCTCGGATCTATTAATATGAGAGACATACAGGTTGTGGGAGAAGAAGTTGACAAGGTCAGAAAGAGCTTCCTCCCCCCGGTATTCCCCTTTGTAAATCCCCACGAAAATGTCTCTGTGTATGCTGGAGGTATATGTCCGGGCTGTAAGCCAAGGATAGGGGTTGTTCCTTCACCGTGGGACTCCACTAAAAGGTATGCGGTTATCATTGGCCGAGAACCGTTAGCCATAAAACCCGAGGTAGAGGCTGATGAGATATGGCTTGTGGGAAACTGCGGTGTCAGGGCAGGAATGGCTTACCTGCTGAGAAAGGCCTTTTTCGGGGGATTCAAACAGGATATTCCCAAAATCGTCAAAGTTCCTGGTTGCCCTCCACTTGATTGGTTCTCCCAAAAAGTCATCTTTCCACCCTTGAGAGAAAAAGGTTGGATGACTTAGTGATTTGTGAAAGTTTGGTGAGAGCTATCCAATTTGTGTATCGCTAAACAATCACAAACATGCAAGAGTAATTATGCCTGTACCCCTCATATTTCTCCACCAATTCTTATAGAGAGCCAGGAGCTAAACAAGACCTATCACTTGGCTAGGTAGCCAGGTAGCCAGAGAAGGAAAGGCGATTATTATAACTAGAGCCACAATATCGATTAGAAAAAAGGGGAAGGCGCCCTTGATTATGTCACCGATAGGCACCTCAGGAACGATCCCTTGGATGACGAAAAGATTCATCCCAACCGGTGGTGTAATCATCGCCATCTCGCAGGTAATTACTAGCACAACCCCATACCAAACAGGGTCAAAGCCTAGATTCTTAATCACAGGTAGCAAGACGGGGGTGGTCAAAAAGATGAGACTTCCAATATCCAAAAAGCAACCCAGAACCATTAGTACCAGGGTGATAATGATGATGATTACGATGGGTGAGACTGGCAAGCTTACCATCGTAACAACAAGTTTATCTGTCAACCCACTCAATCCCATGAAGAAGCCGAAGTATATTGCACCTACGAAGATTACCAGGACCATACCAACGGTCAGTGCGGTCGTCCTACATGCGGTAATTATGTTACGGAAGCTAAACTTTTTATATACCATAGCCAGAAGTAGTGCGCCACTTGCCCCCATTGCCCCTGCCTCTGAGGGCGTGCATAACCCAAAATAAATGCTCCCCAACACTATAACAAATAGTGCACCTACTGGCAACAAAGCTTTTAGGGAGAACAGCCTCTCCCGCCACGATGCGCTAGTTGCCAGCGGTGTGCGTTCTGGGTACATCGTGCCATAAAGAAAAATGTAAGCCCCATAGAGCAATGTCATGATCACGCCAGGTATAATTCCAGCAATGAAGAGTGCGCCTATCGATTCCTCAGCTGCAATCCCATAGAAGACGAAGGCAATGCTAGGGGGGATCATAATCGAAAGAGTCCCCCCGGCCGCAACCGCCCCGGTCGCTATGCTGTTGTGGTAGCCCATTCTCTGCATCTCAGGAATTGCGAGCAAACCAATGGCGAGTGCTCCCGCCATGCTGACACCGCAAATAGCACCAAAGATTGCACATACAACAATTGAGCCCATAGCCAAACTGCCAGGTATTCTGCCCGACCATTTTGCTATTGCCTGGTACAAGTCAACGCCAATACCAGTAAATACAATAATCTCACCCATGAATATGAAAACCACAAGCGGTGACAACGCATAACTCATGACCTGCTGATACGCAACCTGTGCCAGACGGTTCATAGCTGCGTCCACACCAACCAGCATCGCGAAACCGATAAAAGCTGCGAACCCTATGGAAATGCCGATGGGAATCCCCACAAAGAGCATCACCAGCATCCCCAGCAGAGGTGTCAGTAGGACTGCAACGTCAGCAATTTCCAAGAGAGATGTCCTTCTACTCAACCGATGGCAAGCTTCGGTTCTTTTCTCTGTTCTCGCTCGCGCTATGCGCTGATTTTAGGCTGATGATATGGCGCCCCATTATCACCAAGAGCTGAAGGCACAATAAGCCTGCGCCAATCGCTATTATCAACTGCTGTGGGCCGATAGGAAACCGGCTAATGAACACGGAACGAGTGCCAAGCTGCATCGACCTAATGGCCATGCTCAGCGCGCTATTTGCCATTCCGCCAAAATACCAAACGCCGATAGCGCATCCGATAATCTTGATGACAATCTGGGAATTCCGGCTAAGTTTAGCCGCGATAAATCTCACCGAAATCTCCCGCTCTTGGCTGAAAACATAAGCTTGGGTCAGCCAGACAAAGGCGAGCATCATAACTTGGACCAACTCAAACTCAAACGCGAGCGGGCTGTTAAAACCATACCGCAGGAATACGTTGACCGTGATCATCACGGTCATCACAAAAGCACACACGGAGGGTAGCGCCATAAGCACCTTATTCAATACTTCAATTAGCCGTATGGCCCCACTAATGCCCCTCCGTATGATAAGCATCATCTTTTCGTCAAGTCCTTGATCTGAAACAATGATTTTAGATGCCATTTTTATTACTTTGCGGGAAGTTTTTCCACGATACCCTTTATACGGTCAATTATCGCTTTTCCGCCAGAATTGTCCTTAATCCACGCTTGCACGGCCGATTCCGAGAGTTTTACTAGTTCCTCTGTCTCGGATTCACTCATCCATACAATAGTGCAGCCTTTCTTTTTCATCAGTTCTGGGAGGCTACGGTATTCCTTCGTCCACTTGTCTACCGTAATCGCTTCCTGCTCCAATCCCGCCTTGATCATTATGTCTTTGTCTGCCTTTGACATCTTGTTCCAAACACCTATATTCATTACTATTGCACTGGCCGGCGTTGAAATTACGTGGCTTGGGATAATGAAGTGGGGAGCTACCTCGTACCACTTGAACAACATTTGATAAAATAGGGGGTTAAAGCCACCATCCACTACGCCAGCACGCAACGCAGGATATACATCCCCGGGTGGCATGTATACGGGCACTATACCCCAGGCTTTTACTAGGTAGGTAAACGTACCTCCCGAGGTCCTCAGTTTTAGCCCTTTAATTTCTTCCAGAGACTTGGCCGGTTTAATGAGCTGGAATGTCGGTGAAGAGCCGGCGCAGTACCAGAGGCCCTCCATATTATATTCATCCAAAAAAGCCTTTATTCCAGGCGCTGTCTCATAGAGTTGCCTCGTTACCTGGACTGCCTGCGCGTAAGTTTTGGCCACAAATGGTAAGCTAATCGCCTCGGCCAAAGGATTGATGTCGCCGTAATATGGATTGAACAACAAGGCCATATCGGCTATTCCGTCTCTAACGAGCTGGGGGTACTCTGGTGGGGTTCCTAATGTCCCCGGACCGTACATTTTTACCAAAATACGACCATTACTGAGTTCTGCCACTCTATCAATAAAATGCCCATGCTCAGCTTTTGCAGAAGGAGAATCAGTCGGATAGATGATGGCGAATTTTATGTTGTATGTTTTTTCAGCTGCCAGACCGGCACAAGCAAGGAACAAAACACCCCCCGCCAGAATCGGAGTTAGAGCCAAAAAAATTCCCTTGCGTATCTTTGTTTCCATTGTCGTAATCTCCTTTCTTGAGGTGACTTGATCTAATTTAAATGCCTCTTCTCATTACTAGAGAGAAAAATTTTAGTGCCTCCTTTACGTGCTGGAACAGTACCGATAGCCTCGAGAGCAGTTTCGTATCCTGTCATTTGTTCCGTTTCAGGGACAGCCTTTTCAAAGCTCTTATTCCATCCGAGGCCGGATCAAGGGTAATCTACAATGAAAAATCGAGGCGTTTCTTTTTCTTTTATTTCTGTGTTGTCCGGTGTAACCTTTAAGCTTAAGGTTCTTCCCGTTTTTTCAAATCATCATGCTCCGTATTACTCGAAAATTGCTAAAAAAGCCTTCGTTTATACTCCGGTTTCTCGAGGCGTCTTCTCAGCCATTACGTATTCCTCGGTAAGGATGAAAACAGGGTCCACGGTAAGGTCAATAAAGTTCTCTTCATCCTTACGCATCACCTCTCGTTGTCCTGTGGACATATGCTTTTGCAGGTCCTCCATGTTGGCGAAATATAATTCAACCATTCCGTCAAACATACGGTCCTGGTCACCGTAGCCAGCACGAAGGCTCTGCTCAGTAGGAAAGCTGGCAACGATCTTTCTTACCGGGTTGTTGGCTACATTGTCCTTCTCTAGTATACTGTGTTTGGTTAACCAATACTCTTTAAACTGTTCAAAGGTTAAGTCGGGACGTTTTTTGACAAAACCAACAATTTTGATCGCCATTTCATACCTCCTTTTTTCTGTTAATACCAGCTGCCCTGATCTTATAGACCCATAAGCAGCTACACAACAATAGCACTCCTCGTGCAAAAAACGACCGCTGAATCGCTGGTCGCTGATCCATCCATCAGTCCCGGGGTATGATAGGTAAAAGCAGGTGAGACTGATGCACCTTATCCCGATAAATCCTATGCACGGTGGTCTTATGGCTGCACATATGGTAGGGCGGGATATTTGCCATACCCCTGTAGGACATAACGGTCTCCAAACTCTTAATTTCCAGCTTGATGCGATGCCCCTTTTTGAAAACATTTGATGTAGGTCGTATCTCGATAGCATATTCACAAATCTCGTTTGGCTCTACTGGCTCCGGTTTCAGGTGGGTATGATACGGCTGCCAGGGCTTCGATTTATTCTCGTCAATGGCGCGGTGCGACGCCTTTAGCAAACCCTTGGTGACCTCCTTCTCTGCGCCCTGCCCATCCACATCCTTCAGCGACACGAACCAGTTGGTATCATCCTGGTCAATGGAAGCATAGAGATAGAGAGCCATAGGTCCAGTGACCTCCACATCGTGGGCTAACGGTTGTGTCACAAACTTTAAGGAATTCACCGTGCTGGTCATGATGGGCGGCTGTTGCACAAAGCAATCTGGTTCGTCATAATATGGCTCTTGTTCCAGCGATAGGCCCTCCCAGGCACGCAAGTAATACTTTGTCCACTTGGTTCGTGCCAGCGGCCACTCGTTTTCGTAGCGCCATTCATTGTCTCCCATGACGAAAATCTTTATAGGGGGTTCGTCCATGATGCCGGTATCAATCCCCTTGAGCCAGTGGTCGTACCACTGGATAATCAGATCGTGCATATCATGCCACGGCCGTGCATGAAAGGCTGGTGGGTCAATAAGCAGTTTCTTGGGCACCTTTATGCCCAGGTAGTTCCTGAACGTCCCGGTCAGATGCCAGTAAGAATAAGCATGCCAGCCAGTGCCACAAAAAGCCGGAACCTTTATCTTGTCGTATTTGGTGCAGGCTGATCTTTCCCAATAGAATGGCCCATCGTTAGGATTCAACATAACATCAAAGAAATGCGGATGCGTGTTTGGAGTCTCCAGGATCATATAGAGCCAAGGATACATCCTGATATCGGCGTTCTTTTTGGCTTCTTCAACCAAGCGCTGTAACTCTTCTGGAGGTTTATCCTCGACAGTTACCGATACCGGATTTTTCTTGGCGATGGTTCGCCAGATTTGCCAGAAGAACAGTTCCAGAATTCCTCCGGGATAATTGGCATCTCGGTAGAAATCTCCGAACGAATCATAAGGGAAGATAGCTTTGAGATGAGGTGGCTGTTCAGCGGCGACAAGCCACTGGATAACCCCGAAATAGGATATTCCAACCATGCCCACATTCCCATCACACCACGGTTGCTGGGCAGCCCATTCGACAAGATCATAGCCATCCTCAGCTTCCTGCTTTGAAAACATACAGGTATATTTCCCCTCTGATTTGCCAGTTCCCCTCACATCAATAACGATGTGGACATAGCCACGGGAGACAATATACTCGGTGTTTCCCGCTTCTTGACTGCCAATTGCCATAAACGAATCTTTACCTTGCGGGGGGATGCAGCTTTGCATCTCTTTGCCGTAAGGGGACATCGCCAACAGGACGGGGAATTTTTCTGCGGCATCTGGGCGAAAAATATCGACTGCTATGCCTGTGCCATCACGCATTTTCACATAGGCATTCCTTTCCGCCTTAATTTGATAGATTGGTTGTGAACCTTCTTTCTTCTTCGCTGCACACATTATCTTCTCCTCCTTTCCTTGGTTACACTTTCTATATCTCTATGGGCTGGTAACAGTGCAAGCTACAAGTTATCTTGATTCCCTAACACTCCGTAGCTTTGGAGCTACTTTAAGTGAAGTCAGGCAGATGGCCAGCAAGCAATAATGTCTCACTAATAGTTGGTTCACCATAGCGTTAACTCCGGAAAAATCTCTCAACCCAATTATCCCGCCTAACGGGTTTTGCCACAGTTAGGGGCGACCCAGCGCCTGGTCATTCCGAAAAGGTTGTTAAAGCTTAATCCTGCCCTTAGCCAGCTTCTTACCGGTCTGGTAGTGTTCACCCTTGAGCGCCAGATCGGCTTCTTTCTCGTCTTCTTCTGTCCAGTAACCGAGGTCGTACCCATGCCAGGGCACCTTAGGGATCAGGGGAGGCAACCCCTCCTCTTCCCAAATCTGCTTGGCTCGCTCCATGAATTCTTTCTTGGGTAGAGAGACAGGAGGGTAATCCCACTTTCTCGTCGCGTTTATTATCACCGCTGAGCTAGGCAGCATGTCCAAGCTCTCTCGCATCTCATGCTGAGGACCCGCTGATGGGTCAAGGCTGGTCTGCTTGCCGGTGATGAATTTTATGTCTTTCTCGGGCTGCATACGGTAAACCAGCGCCCAGATCACCGAGTCCAGGTCCCGGGGATTGATGTCATCGTTAACAACGACGAATATCTTGCCAAACCAAGGCATCAGCGCGGCTGCACCGTACAGGGCTTTCCAGGCCTGTGGTTGTGTCGGGTTTTTCAGGCACATAGCCAGGAACTGGCGGCCACCACTTTCCTCGTGAAAGGCTAGCTCAATCAGATTGGGCAACCCCATGTCGTACCTCAGGAACTTGAAATATGTAGCCTCAAAGCCGAGCCGCGTTAACAGACTACTTTCGCTGGGTGGAAATTGGCTAATGAAGGCATTCCAAATCGGCCGCCTCCGATGGGTAATGGCGGTCACATTTAAAAACAAGTTGGGCCACCCTCTTCCTGTATATCCCGTATACTCGCCGAACGGACCTTCCCGTTCCAAACAGTCAGTAGGAATTTCGCCTTCAATTACGATCTCCGCCGTAGCCGGCACCTCGAGGTCAATTGTTTTACACTTCACCAGCTCTATCGGCTCGCCCGCAACCCCTCCTGCAACATCATACTCATCAACTGAGTATGGAAATTTAGTTACGGAGACCAGTCCTATGATGGGGACTGCCCCTACGACTATGGCAGCAGGCATGGCTTTCAGGCCCTTTTCTTTGTACTTTGTCCAGTGCACCGCCATATCTTGCGGTACGGAGCAGGCGCAGCCTACTAATGATGGGCTCTTAATCATCCCCCGGTAGGTACCCACATTGTATGTGCCAGTATCAGGTTCTCTACTCACACAGCACCCAGCCGAAATATAGGGTGCATTATCAAAACCCGGCGTAGATATGGGGATGGCCAGCTCATCCAAACCCCCGTGCTCAAGTAGTTTATCGCCCACATGAACTTCTTCCTGGACTGTGCCGGACTTGACACTCTTAGGTTTAATTGGATGGAGTTGAGCCTGTTCCCACTTGGCCATAATTCCTTTCGGATCGCACACCATGGCCAGGGCGTAGACCTCCTCGCACGGCGCATGGGCTGCCACCAAAACCGAGCCATCATATTTCTTACCCTTAACATCCACCACATGCTCAAATAGAAAGGTCTTCCGCTCCTCCGCCGGCAACCCACGAAACTGCCATCTCACCATTGGCATCAGCTCCGTATCCTTGTTTATCTCCCTCGTAATCCTGACTAGCTTGCCGTTTGCCTCAAGAACCTGAATGTACTCCCTGATATCTTTGTAGTATGCCATGTCTTCATTAAACCTCTTTGATTTCTCGGTAAACTTTATCAATCTTGTTGAGGAGAAAAGGTTGAGTCATTATCGCAATGCTTTGGCGATCTGCCTCATTACTCCTCAGAAGTGAATATAACCGCCAAAAAGCACACCCTTATATAGTTCAAACCTAAGGAGTTCATGCAAGACGCCATATAGTATAGCCCCTAAGCCAATACTCATGGTCAGCGACACCAACCAACTTTGGCGACCAAAAAGCTTGAAGAACGCTAGCACCGCTATCGGGACAGCTACAATGAAACCGACCAGCGCAACTAAAATACAAAACCCAATAAGCCAGCTGGAAGTAATCAGGAATCCTTTCCTGCCCACTAGCCAACCTGCTGCAGTCGGGTCCACCTCTGGCTGCTTAGTCTCCTGCCGAACGCCTGTAAAGGTGACGCGTGTACTGGTCAAGAGTTTTGGAAAGAAATTGCCCAAAAGGACCAAGATAATCAATAGCAAAGTCGGACTCAGCACTACTAACGGTACCTCTTTGTCTATTGGTTCAAGCCCGAGAGAACGCACAAAGAGCAATGCAACTATGGCCAGGAGAAATAGTGTGAGCAGTAACGATTTATTCCAGCGAAGCTTCATCTTAACCAGAAACCTTTTTTCGCAGCGAACGAAGCTGAGGCACTAAAAACGGCAGCGACAAGGTCAAAATCACTAAGATAAAAAATGCCAGTGATATTGGCCGAGTGAAAAATATTGAGTAACTCCCCGACGAAATCTGCAATGATTGATGATAGGATACTTCCACTATGCTGCCGAGTATTAGGCCGATGATCATCGGTATCAATGAAAAGCCATTTCTTTCCAGCGCAGCACCAAACAGACCAGCGAGTACAGCTAGAAAGACATCTACTATTTCATTTCTCAGGAGGAATACCGCCGTGAGAGTAATCGCACTGATTAAGGGAATGATGAAGTACGAGGGTATGCGGGTGAGACCGACTAACCTGTTAGCAATGAGCAAGGCGATTCCACTGGCTATGATATTCGCAAAGGACATCCCTATGATGAGAGCCCACACGATATCCAGGTTGTTCTTGATTAGCATGGGTCCCGGGTTCAGGCCGTGCAAGATGAATATGGCCAGCAGCACTGCTGCCTCCGCACCTCCCGGTATTCCAAAAGATAACATGGTAAGCAGCGCTCCTTGCTGAGAAGCGTTGTTTGAAGCTTCAGCAGCCAATAATCCTTCCAGGTTCCCTTTACCGAAGCTGTCCGGTTGCCGAGAAGTTTGCATGGCAGTGAGATAGGCAACAAAGTTGGCTACCGCACCTCCTATGCCAGGTGTTATGCCGATTAGGTTCCCTATGGCAGCGCTGCGCAGAAAAGCAATGGGCCGTTTGAGCGTCTCTTTAACACCGCCCATGACCTGCCCAAATCCTCGTGCAACGGAGACTCCCGTGCCTAAGACACTGCCTCGGGTTGAGAGTCTGAGAATCTCACCGATGCCAAAAAGCCCGATGATGAACGGAATGAATGATATCCCTCCAGTAAGATATATGGACCCAAAAGTGTATCTGTCAACCCCAGTCATGTAAGAGGCCCCGATAAAAGAGAAGGCGAGTCCCAAGCCAGCGGAAACCAGACCTTTTAACATATTGCCTCGAGAGACGATAACGCATGTAGTTAAGCCCCATAAGACGAGCATAAAATACTCTGGAGGGCCAAATGCCAAGACGATACTGCGAACTACCGGAAGGACCGCAATGAACACTCCGAGCCCAAAGAAAGTCCCTAATGCTGAGGCTGTAGCTGAAATGCCCAGGGCCTTAGCCGCCTCACCCTTCTGGGCCATAGGGTAACCATCGAGTATAGTAGATAGATTGACACCGGTTCCCGGGATCCTGATCAAAATAGCAGGGATGGAGCCACCAACTGGGCCAGCTCCCATTATCCCCGTATATAAAAACATGGCTGCCACTGGATCCATGGTGAAGGTAAAAGGGAGAACCAGTATCAAACCCTGCAGGCTGCCAAGCCCGGGCAACGCTCCAAGAACAAGACCGAGCAAAGCCCCAACGAATACAAAGACAATTACCTCGGGTTGGCTCAACCGTAATATTGCACCAAAGAAAGCCTCAAACATTTGTCACTCATCTGAATTAACAGACCCAACAACAATCACTTCCAGTCGTTGAACGCACTCAGGACCTAGCAGGTTGAGTCAAGAAATCTCAAGCCGCTAGTAGTAATTGTCTTACCTCTCTGTTACTTGAGCAATTCTTTGTGTGCGTTATAAAACTCCCACGCTGCTTCAATGTTCCTACGTATTTGCTGAGGGGTTTTCCAAGCGGCAGTCAAGCCCGCACGTTTTGTAAACTTAAGAAAGCCTTTATCAGTGACGGTGCTATGCAATGCCTCGGTCAATATGCTAGCTCTATCTTCTGGCATGTTGGGTGGCCCAAAGCAGCAATAAAATAGGCTCGTGCCTTCACTTATTTTTACAAGTTCTGGATAACCCAAATCTGTAGCACATTGTACACCCTCATAGACTACTTCCAAACTGAAGGTAGCGAGTAGCTTCACTTCGCTGCTATAGGAGGTTATCAATTGTGCGTTATTAATCACAAAGTCTGTATCACCACGAATCATCCCCAGTATCTGATCCGCAGAGCCCTTATAACCGCCGACAAATGATGACTCAACACCTATTGTTTTTGCCGCAATTTTAGTAAGAACCTCGACCTCGCCAGGTATAATCGACCATCTAACCGGCTCATTTGCTTTTACTATGTCCGCAACAGTATCATAGGGAGAATCTATCTTCGCGAATAAACCGTAGTATGTTGTGTTCATATTACCAAGTGGGGTTAGGGCCCTTACATCCCATTTCGCACCCCTTTTCAACTGAGCAACAATCGAAACTGTAGTGATCAGGGTGCCAACTGTGTATCCATCTGGCTTTGAACTATAAAGCTGATCAATTCCCTTTAGCCAAGCCGGCGTTGAAACATTCTCAACAACGATACCTACCTTGTTAGGGAGATACGCAGGCATAAAAGAAGCAGTGCCACGTGTAAGTGAGTCCACCCCACCACCAGGACCCACCGGAACAATCCAGTGGATGCTCTTGTTTGGATAGTCACTCTGTGCTTCCGCCAGGCCAAAAGACAGAGCAAAGGAAAACATAATAATGAAAGAAAGCACAAGCACAGTCTTAGAAAGTTTATCCCTCATTGTTACCTCCTTGTTTTTAAGGTTTTTAGGGTTTTGCACATAGGGTTTTGCACAGTTGACAGGATTTGAGATGTTAAATTTAAGTGATGTGGCTCCTTATATGTTGTAATATGTTTTAAGTTGGACTGGTCAAATTTAGCGTTTCTATATGAGTTGTCCATTTAATAAGCCTTTTGAAGACAATAGTCAAAAGACA
>Ga0180432_10005092_pt1 | contig 17703 bp, 12 predicted proteins | sample SS_ome_10_FD_132414 | JGI IMG/M metagenome (GOLD analysis project Ga0180432, IMG submission 132414) | Hypersaline lake sediment archaeal communities from the Salton Sea, California, USA - SS_1_MS_2 metaG | ecosystem: Environmental > Aquatic > Non-marine Saline and Alkaline > Hypersaline >...
CATCGAGTTCCGCGACGTCAGCTTCGAGTACAACCCGGGCGAGCCCGTGCTGCGGGACGTGTCGTTCACGGTCGAGCCGGGTCAGACGGTGGCGTTTGTGGGGGCGACCGGCGCGGGCAAGACCACGCTTGTCAACCTGATCTTCCGCTTCTACGACGTGTCCGTGGGCCAGGTGCTCGTCGACGGGATGGACGTGCGCGACTACGACAAGGAATCGCTGCGGCGCCAGATGAGCCTCGTGCTGCAGGACGTGTTCATCTTCTCCGGGACGGTCGCGCGCAACATCCGGCTCGGTGAAGATATCCCGATGGAGCGGGTTCGGGAGAGCGCGCGGATGGTGAACGCGCACCGGTTCATCGAGGAGCTGCCGGACGGTTACGAGACCGAGCAGAGCGAGCGCGGGAGCACGTTGTCGGCCGGGCAGCGGCAGTTGCTGTCGTTTGCGCGGGCGCTGGCGTTCGACCCGTCGGTGCTCGTGCTCGACGAGGCGACGTCGAACGTGGACACGGAAACGGAGCGGCTGATCCAGGACGCGGTGGAGAAGCTCACGAGCGGCCGCACCTCGATCGTGGTGGCGCACCGGCTTTCGACGATCCAGAAGGCGGACAAGATCATCGTGCTGCACAAGGGCGAGGTGCGCGAGACGGGCACGCACCAGGAGCTGCTCAGGAACCGCGGGCTGTACTACCGGCTCTACCAGTTGCAGTACAAGGAGCAGCAGTTGACGGAGCCGGGGGGCGACTCCGCTCCCGACGCTTCGGCGTGAGCGCCGCGCGGTTTTTTCTGTCGCGGCGTTTCGGCTTGCGCTAGCGTGTGAGGGCGAGCGGGCCCATGCAGGAGGACGGGACGATGCGCTGGTCCGAGTGCTTTATTCCGACGCACAGGGAGAACCCGGCGGAGGCCGAGTGCGCGAGCCACGCGCTGCTCGTGCGCGCGGGGTACGTGCGGCAGTTGGCGGCGGGGGTGTACACGAAGCTGCCGCTGGCGGTGCGCTCGATGGGCAAGATCGAGGCGATCATCGTCGAGGAGATGGCGCGCATCGGCGGGCGGCGTTTCCAGATGCCGGCGCTGCATCCGGCCGAGCCGTGGGTGCGCTCGGGCCGCTGGGCGGTGATGGGCGAGACGCTGTTTCGGCTGAAGGACCGGGCGAAGCGCGACCTGTGCCTCGGCCCGACGCATGAGGAGGTCTTTGCGACGACGGCGAGCGGCGAGTTACGCTCGTACAAAGACCTGCCGCAGATCTGGTACCAGGTGCAGACGAAGTTCAGGGACGAGGTGCGCCCGCGTTCGGGCGTGATCCGCACGCGCGAGTTCCTGATGAAGGACTCGTACTCGTTCGACCTGGACGAGGCCGGCCTGGACGCAAGCTACGCGAAGCACCTAGAGGCCTACGCGCGCATCTTCCGGCGCTGCGGCCTCGATGGTGTTTTTACCGTCGAGGCGTTCTCGGGCGCGATGGGGGGCACGGTGTCGCACGAGTTCATGGTGGCGACGGAGGCGGGCGAGTCCAGCGTCGTGAAGTGCTCGTGCGGCTATGCGGCCAACATGGAGACCGCCATGGCGGCGCCGAGTGAATTCGCCGATCAGGACGGTCCCCCAACGCCCGACGAGGTGGCGACACCGGACGCCGGCACGGTCGAGGAGGTCTGTGCGCTGCTCGAGGTGCCGCCGGAGCGGATCATCAAGTCGCTCGTGTACGTGATCAAGAGCTCGCTCGTGCTGCTCCTGGTGCGTGGCGACGACCAGCTCAACGAGCAGAAGGTTTCGACGCTGTTCGATACGGGCGACCTGAGGCCGGCGCACGAGGCGCGCATCCACAAGAAATTCGGCGCCGGCGTCGGCAGCCTCGGGCCGGTGGGCGTCGAGCGGATCGAGATCGTGGCCGACCGGGCGCTCGAGGGGCGGCGGAACATGGTGTGCGGGGCGAACAGGGACGGCTTTCACCTCGTCGGGGTGACGCCGGGCACGCATTTCGAGGCGCGGTTCGAGGACCTGCGACGCGTGATGCCGGGCGACCGGTGCGTCGAGTGCGGCCGGCCGGTCGAGATCAGCCGGGCGCTGGAGCTGGGGCACACGTTCAAGCTCGGGACGCGCTACAGCGATGCGCTGGGCCTGACGGTGACCGACGCGAGCGGCCGGCCCAAACCCGTGGTGATGGGCAGCTACGGGATCGGGCTCGAGCGCATCCTTGCCGCGGCGGTTGAGCAGAAGCACGACGAGAACGGCTTTGTCTTGCCTGCCTCGATCGCGCCGTACGAGGTGGTGGTAACGCCGGTCAACTGCAGAGACGAGGCGCAGCGCGTGGCCGGCGAGACGCTTCACGAGGCGCTCGCCGCTCAGGGCGTGGACGTGCTGCTCGACGACCGGGACTGCCGCGCGGGGGTGAAGTTCAAGGACGCGGACCTGATCGGGGTACCGCTTCGAATCACGGTTGGGCCGAAGGGGCTTCCGGCCGGAAACGTGGAGCTCGTGGACCGGCACGACGGCTCGCGTCGTGACGTGCCGCTTGAAGCGGCCGGTCAAGCCGTGCGGGAGGCGCTCAGTGCAATGACGCGGTCGGCGGAGGCGGTTTCACCATGAAGCTGGTGCCCGTGGCGAGCAGGAGCGTGCCGTCGGCCAGGCAGACGAGGCCGAACGCGACGAGAAAGATGCCGCAGCCGAGGATGATGCCGCGGTAGGCGCGGTCGGTGAGGAAGCGGCGCCCCTTGACGATCATGAGCGCGATGAAGCCGTACCAGATGAAGTCGCCGAGGATGTGGCCGACGTAGAACACGGGCAGGCTCGCGGCGAACACGAGGCCGCGGCCCATGGCGCGGTCGATCATCCACAACCCCCACGTCACCCACCAGATGGTCCAGTAGGGGTTCGCGAGACTCAGGACGATGCCCTGCCAGAAGGGGGAGCCGAGCCGGGCCTTGTCGCGGCCGCCGTCGAGATCGAGCCTCAATCTGCGCGAGCTGCGGACCATGCCGGCGCCGAGGTAGAGGAGCAGCGCGCCGCCGGCGAGCGCCACGAGTCCCTTGGGCACGGGCCGGTCGAGCAGCGGCCGCAGCAGGAGAATGAGGCCGGCGATGAGCGTCATCTCGAGCAGCGAATGGCCGATCATCATCGTCGGGCTCGCCCAGAAGCCGCGGCGGATCGTCTGGTTGATGCAGCCGGTGAGCAGCGGGCCGGGCATCGCGGCGCCCGAGAACGCCACCCACAGCGACAGGAAGAAGAGGGCGATGTAGGGCCAGACGTCGGACCACATGCTGTGGCGGCTCTCCGGTGGTTGGTATGCGTGAGAGCGGAGTCTACGTTGCGCAATCCGGCGAGGCAAGGGCGTTCTGAGCCGGGGGGCTAATCGGAGGCCGTCGTGTCGGTCGTCGTGGGCGAGGCGTCGAGTAGCGCAAGGCGCAGGTGGTTCAGCGCGGCGCGCGCGCTGAGGGTGCGGACCATCTCGCGCTCGCCGGGGAAGTTGTACTCCCAGCACGCGGCGCCGTTCGCGTCGGCAAGCGCGATGTAGACGAGGCCGACGGGCTTGGCCTTCGTGCCGCCGCCGGGCCCGGCGATGCCGGTGATGGCGACGCCGTGGTCGGCGCCGCCGATGCGGCGGACGTTGACGGCCATGGTCAAGGCGGTCTCGCGGCTGACGGCGCCGTGCTTCGCCAGGGTGGCGGCGGGCACGTCGAGGAACATCTGCTTCCACTCGTTGCTGTAGGCGACGAGGCCGCCGCGAAAGTAGTCGGAACTGCCCGGCACGTCCGTGATGAGCCTGGCGAGCAGACCGCCGGTGCAGGATTCAGCGAGGGCCAGCGTCTGCTTCCGCTCGAGCAGCAGGGCGCCGACGACCTGCTCGAGCGTTGCGGCCCCGGTCGCGTAAATCTCGTCGGGGAAGTGGGCGCGAAGGAGCTTCTCGGCCTTGGCGAGCGCCCGGCGGGCGGCCTGCTCGGTGCGGCGTCGGGCGAAGAGACGGATGTCCACGAGCAAGAGGTCGGCGGCGAGGCCGTAGGTCAGGCCGGGGATGTCGGGGAACACCTCGCGGAGTGTCGCGTCGAGGACGGACTCGCGGATACCGGCGGTGCGCAGGGTCGTGCCGGCGAAGACGCCCGGACCGGCACTGAATGCCCGGAGGAAGGCGACGACGCGCTCGAGCATGGGGATGAGCTCGCGGGGCGGGCCCGGCAACGCGATGGCGGTCTTACCTTTCGACTTGAAGATGAGGCCGGGGGCGGTGCCGACCTTGTTGAGGATGACGGTCGTGCCGGCGGGCACGCGGGCCTGGTCGAGCACGGGCTTCCAGGGCTTGCGCCGGTAGCGCTTCTCGAGGTAGGCGAGGACGCGCTTGTCGGTGCGGCGTTTTTCCGCGCCGAAGATGCGGGCAAGGACGTCGCGCGTGTTGTCGTCCACGGTCGGGCCGAGGCCGCCGCTGGTGATGACGACGTCGGCGCGCGCGATGGCCCGGCGCAGGTGGGTCTCGAGCGAGGCGGGCTCGTCGGGCACGGTGGCGTGGGCGGCGAGTTCGAAGCCGGCGTCAACGAGCCGGCGGCCGATCGCGGCGGCGTTGGTGTTGACGGTTGTGCCGTGCAGGAGCTCGTCGCCGACGGTGACCAGTTCGATGCGCATGCGGCTATTCTCCGCCGGATTCAAGGAGGTGGAACACCTGGCCGTAGTGTTGGGCCCACAGCGAGATGACCGTGTACGCGATGAAGAGCACGACGGCGAGGTAGACGGTGATGGTCAGGATTTTCATGGCGGCGCGGGCGGCAGTGGCGGCCCGGAAACGGCTCGACTCGGCGATGTGCTCCATGGTCTCGACGATGCGTCCGCTGAGCTCGCCGGCTTCGATGAGGCCGATCGTCTCGCGGGCAAAGACGCGGGTGCGCGCGAGGGCTTCGGTGATCGTGAGGCCCACGTCTATGTCGCGTGCGGCGCGGCGGGCGCGCGGGCCGAGCACGGGATTGGCCATGGCGTCGGCCGAGAGCTGGATGGCGCGGCGCACGTCGAGGCCGGCGCCGAGCGAAGCGTGCATCGAGAGAGCGAAGCGCGACACGGCGTAGTGGTGCATGATGCCGGAGACGACGGGCACGTGCGAAGCGACGAAGACGACCGCCGCGCGCACGGGCGCGATGAGCTTGATGGCGGCGACCACGAGGACGGCGCAGGCGATGACAAAGGCGGCGTTCTCGCCGGCGCGAGCGAGCGTGGCGGTGTCCCATCCCGAGCGGACGTAGTGGATGAAGACGATGAGGGCGAGGCAGACGGCGAGGTAGAAGAGCGTGGGCAGCAGGCGCGCCGTGGTGCTGCGCGCAAGCTGCCACTGGCCTTCGTAGTAGGCGGCGAGCGAGCGCGCGACCTCGGTGAGCCGGCCGGTGTGTTCGCCCACGTCGAGCAGGCCGATCATGAGGGGCGGAAGGCTGCCGGCATGGGCGGCGAGCGCGCCTGCGAAGGTCTCGCCGCCGTTGATGCGGCGTTTGAGGTCGGCCGTGATGCGGCGCAGGCCCGGGGAGGGGGCGCTCCGGCCGAGCGTGGTGAGCGCCTGGTCCAGGGGCACGCCGGCGCCGAGCAGGGTGGCCAGCTGCTCGCAGAAGAGCGAGGCGTTGCGATAGGAAATCATGTGTCCCGATTCGACTCGTCGTGGTCCGGGGGAATTGTGTCCGAAACGGGGCGCGGTGTCCAGAGCGGGTGAGCGGCCTAGCAGGCTGCTGAAAAACCAGGTCGAGATCAAGAAAGCGTCGCATCTCGGGAGGGATTTCTGCCACCCCTCCGGGGCTCGGATTGTGCGTGTTCTCGTCGTGAACCTGGGGCTCACGGGCCTGTTGAAAAACTCGGTTTATGTAAGCCCTTCAGGCTATGTTTTGGTTTGTTGCGGGCCCTGTACCCAGGGTGGCGCTTTGCCCCTCGCCGAGCTCGGGGCAACGCTAACCCTGGGCTGTTCTATGAAGCCCCTACGGGGCAAAGCTGCGAAGACCAAGGGCGGACTTTTTCAACAGGGGCTTACGCCCCAGGCTACCCGCTGTCGGGCCTACGGCCCTAGTGGTGCCACGATCAGAGTGGGCCCGTTTTTTCAGCAGCCTGCTAGTAGCCGTGCTTGCGGGTGAAGAGGGTGCGGACGAGGATCTTGAGGTCGAACAGGAGGGACCAGTTCTCGATGTAGTAGATGTCGTGCTTGATGCGCTCTTCGATGGAGGTGTTTTGGCGCAGGCCGTTGACCTGGGCCCAGCCGGTGATGCCGGACTTGACGTGGTGGCGCGAGAAGTAGCGCGGGATGAACTCCTTGAACTGCTCGATGAAGTAGGGCCGCTCGGGCCGCGGGCCGACGAGGCTCATGTGGCCCATGAACACGTTGAAAAGCTGGGGGAGCTCGTCGAGGTTGTAGCGGCGGAGCCATTTGCCGAGCGCGGTCTTGCGCGGGTCGTCCTGTTCGGCCCAGACGGGGCCGGTGTCTCGCTCGGCGTCGGTGACCATGGTGCGGAACTTGAGCATGACAAACTGGCGCCCGTCCTCGCCGCACCGGACCTGGCGGTAGAACACGGGGCCGGGCGAGGTGCGCTTAATCAGCAGGGCGATGACGAGCATCGGTACGCCCATGACGAGGATGCCGACGGTGGAGCCGACGAGGTCGATCGCGCGCTTGAGCAGGCGGTTCCAGGCGCTGTCGAGGGGCAGGCTCTGGAGCCCGACGAGCGGCACGCCGGCGATGGTGACGACTTCGACGTTCGAGGCGAGGATCTCGTAGATGTCGGGGACGAGGCGGAAGTCAATGTATTCCTTCTCGCACTGGACGATGATGCGCGCCTTGGTGTCGTGGTCGAGGTGGGGCAGGCAGAGGATGACTTCGTCGGTCGCGCCCTCGACGAGAAGTGAGGGCGCCTGGTCGAGGGTGCCGAGGACGGGGATGCCGTCAATGGCGGCGCGCTCCTCGTCGGGGCGCTCGCTGATGAGGCCGACGATCCGGTAGCAGAGTTCGGGACGCGCGGCGATGCTCTTGACGACGTTGAGCGCCTGGTCGGTCGTGCCGATGCAGATGAGGCGTTTGGCGAGCCCCATGCGCCGGAAGTACCATGCCTCGAACTTCACGAAGAGCCGCCGGAACACCACGACGAGGATGGTGACGATGGGGATGCTCAGCACGGCGACGCCGGTGGAATACTTGAACTCGGCGCCGACCTGGCGTGAGAAGAGGAACGCGTTCTTGAAGGCGAACATGAAGACGATGATGACGACCTTGCCGGCGATCGTCGCCTTGGCGATCTGGAGCGTCTCGCTCCTCGAGAGCAGGGACCAGTGGCGGTGGTAGAGGCCAAAGGCGCGGTACACGAGGAGCATGACGACGATGACGAACGGGAAGAACTCGAGGTAGTGCTGCGGCGCCGGCGGCGTCGTGCCGTAGAGGAGCGGGATGCCGCAGTGGAAGCGCACGACATAGGCGAGCCAGAGGCCGGCGAAGATGCACGCGGCGTCGCCGGCGACGACCGAGATAAGGACCAGCAGATCAGACTTCTTGCGGCTTGTCACGTTGTGCGGACCGTTTTTCCTCTGCGCCCTGATGGTTGTTGAGCGAAATCCGACCGGAATCCGACGCAGAGGGTAGCGGCGTGTTTTGGGCGGTGTCAAGGTAATAGTGGCGATAGCGGTCGAGGACGACGTCGCGGAACTCGCGCTTAAAGCGTTCCCTGGAGAAGACCTCCGCGCGGCGGCGGCAGGCGGCGGGGTCGAAGGCGGTGTGCTCGAAGCGTTCGAGGGCGTCGGCGAGGCACTCGGAGGTCTGCTCGTGGAAGAAGAGGCCGGTCTGGTTCTCGACGACGGTCTCGATCGCGCCGCCGCGCCGGAAGGCGATCACCGGCCGGCCGCAGGCCATGGCCTCGACGGGCACGATGCCGAAGTCCTCCTCGCCTGGGAAGATGAGCGCGCGGCACCGCCGCAAGAGGGCGCGGACCTCCTCGTCGGGCAGCCAGCCGAGGAAGGTCACCGTTGGGCCGGCGCTTCGTTCGAGGCGGCGTCGAAGCGGGCCGCTGCCGGCGACACGCAGAGGGAGGCGCAGGCGGGTGAATGTCTCGACGGCGAGCCCGATCCGCTTGTACGGGACAAGCGCGGAGACGATGAGGAAGAAGCCGTCCGGGGCGTCCGTGCCGGGTGTGAAGAACGCCGTGTCGACCGGCGGATACATCACGTGGGCGTCGCGGCCGTAGTAGCGGCGAATGCGGGCGGCGACGTTGCTGGAATTGGCGAGGAAATGGTCCACGCGCTCGACGGTGCGCTGGTCCCAGCGCTTCAGGCTCGGCGCCAGCAGCGCCATTGCGGCGCGCTTGAGCAGGCTGGAGCCGACGTACTCATCGCGGAAGCCGTACAGGTAGCGGGCCGGGGTGTGAACGTAGGAGATGTGTAAGCGGTCGCGCGGCACGTTGGCGCCCTTGGCGACGCAGTGGCTCGTGCTCACGACGAGGTCGTAGGCGCTCAGGTCGAAGCGCTCGATGGCGCGCGGGAACAGGGGCAGGTAGTAGCGGTAGAGGCGGCGGGCGAACGGCAGGCGCTGGACGAAGCTCGTCGTGATGGGCCGGGCGGCGATCGGCTCGGACACCTTGTCGCGCTCGAGGAGGAGCGTGTAGATGTCGGCGCCGGGCAGAACCTCGAGCATGGCTTCGAGGACCTTTTCGCCGCCCCGCATGCCGTTGAGCCAGTCGTGGACGAAGGCGACGCGGCGCGGTCCCGGCGCGTCGGATGCGTGTTGGCTGTGCGTCGGGGGCGTCATCGTCGGCGCCTCGCTTGTTGTAGCGAGCGATACACGTCGAGTGTTTCGCGCGCGGCCCGTTCCCATGTAAAGCCCTGCGCGCGCTTCAGGCCTTTTGCACGGAGCGATTCGCGCAGTGGGGCATCATCGAGGACGCGGGCGATGGCCGCGGCGAGCGTGCCGGGGTCGTGCGGTTCGACGAGGACGGCCGCGTCGCCGAGCACTTCAGGGAGCGACGTGCGGTCGGACGACACGACGGGCGTGCCGCACGCCATCGCCTCGAGCGGCGGCAGGCCGAAGCCTTCGTAGAGCGACGGGTGCACGAGCAGGTCGGCCTCCTGGTACGCGCGCACGAGGTCGGCGTGGTCGAGGTAGCCGGTGAAGCACACGTGGTCGTCGAGGGCGTGGGCTTCGACGTACCGGCGCACTTCGGGGTAGCGGTCGTCCTGCTCGCCGACGAGGAGGCAGTGCAACGTCGTGCGGCCCGCGGCGCCGAGGTGTTGGACCGCGCGCACGAGGCCGAGGAGGTTCTTGTACGGATCGGCGCGACCTGCGGCGACGATGAGCTCGCCCTCGATGTTGAAGCGGCGGCGGAATTGATGGGTGGGCGTGTCTTCAGCGGGTCGAAACGAGGGATCAATGCCATTGTAGATGACGGTCACTTTCTCGTCGGGCACGCGCAGGTGCGTGACGATGTCGCGTTTCGTGTGGCGGGAGACCGCGATGATGCGGTCGGCGAGGCGCGCGCTTCGCCGCGTCATCCAACGGTACAGGGCGGCGCACCTGGTCTTTCGCGAACGAGGGATGTAGTGCGGGGCGACGTAGGGGATGAGGTCGTGGACCGTGGCGACGGCCGCGCAAGGCAAGCGCCGGAGTGGGAGCATGAAGTTGGTGGAGTGGAAGACGTCGGCGCCGAGGGAGCGAAGCAGGCGCGGGAGGGCAAGGGTTGAGCGGGGCGAGAACGGGCCGTAGGCAACCGTTTCGGTGCGGACGTGCGTTTTCTCGTCGAGATGAAGCCCCCGGCGTTCCCGCTCGAGGACGGCGTCGTTGTCAAAGAGGAGCACGAACGTCTCGCCGGAGTCCAGATCGAGCAGCGCGCGGACGAGCTCACGCGTGTGCCGGCCGATGCCGGACGCTCTTGGGGGAATCCAGCGGCAATCAATGACGATCCGCATCGTGCCCCCCAGTGACTTGCCGGTACACGGCGAGGGTTTGCCGGGCCGCGTTCTGCCAGGTGAAGGCGGCGGCGCGTTCGAGGCCGCGGCGGCGGAGGTCGGCGGCGAGCGGCTCGTCGGCGAGCACGCGTCGGAGCGCATTGGCGAACGCCTCGGCCGACGGGTCCTCGACGAGGAGTGCGGCGTCGCCGACAACCTCGGGGAGCGAGGCCACGTTCGAGCAGACGACGGGCAGGCCGCAGGCCATCGCCTCGAGCGCGGGCAGGCCGAAGCCCTCGTACTTCGTCGGGAAGGCGAGGGCCGAGGCGCCGCAGTAGAGGCGGCGGAGCACGTCGTCGGGCACGTAGCCGAGGCGCAGGAGGCGGCCGTCTCGCTGCTCGGCGGCGAGGCGCCGCTCGATGTCTTCGGCAAGCCAGCCGCGGCCGCCGGCGACGACGAGGCCCATGTCGTCGAACGCGGTGTCGCGCCGCAGGAGGGCCATGGCGTCGAGCAGGACGCCGAGGTTCTTGCGCGGCTCGACGGTGCCGACGGCGAGGATGTATCGCTGCGGCACGCGGTCGCGGGCGGCGGTCTCGCGCTCGTCGCCCTCCGCCGTGGGGCGGAAGAGGCGGCGGACGCCGTGGTGGATGACGTGGACCTTGCCGCGGGAGGCCGGGAAAAGGTCTTCGAGCTCGCGGCGGGTGAAGTCCGAGACGGCGATGACGGCGTCGGCGCGCTCGATGCTTGCGGGCACTTTTTTCGTGAGGTAGGCGCGGTTTTTCGGCTCGACGGTTTCGGGCAGGCGCGCGAACGAGAGGTCGTGGACCGTGACGACGACCTTGCCGCGGCGGACGGGCCGGGCGACGAAATCGGGGAAGTGGTAGACGTCGGCGTGGTCGAGGAAGCGGTCCACGGCGGGGAAGGGCAGGGTCTTCCAGAGGGCGCTCAGGAGCCTGCCGGGCGGGAAAGCGATGCGCCGCTCGCGGAACCGATCGTTGGTGAACGGAAGGCCGAGTCGGCGCCGGCTGAAGTAGAACGCGGTGAACTCGTCGGGGGCGTCGAGCGCGGCGAGGGCTTCGATCAGGTCGTAGAGGGCGTGGCCGACGCCGGTTTTTTGGCGCAGGAGGCTTTGTATGTCAATGGCCACGCGCACATCGGCATCCTTCGGCGCGTGTCAGGCGTCGGTCTCGTCGGCAGCCGTGCGGTCGAGGGTGGTGCGGACCACGTAGGTCGGTTTCTTCTGGGACTCGTGGTACATGCGCATCATCATTTCGAACTGGAGTCCGAAGCTGACGAAGATCAAGCCGATGATGATGAGGAAGAACGGCACGAGGGTCAGCAAGGGCCGCCCGCCGATGGGCTGGAGCAGGACAAGGCGCACGATGAGGGCATAGATGGCGAGGCCGACGCCGCCGATGAAGGCAAGCCCGCCGACGGCGCCGAAGAGCAGCATGGGCCGGTGGAAAAACGTGAGCATGAACTTAAGCGTCAGCAGGTCGAGCACGACCTTGTACGTGCGCGTGAGGCCGTACTTGCTGCGGCCGGAGCGGCGCGCGTGGTCGTTGACGGGGACCTCGGCGATGCGGGCGCCCATCTGGCTAGCGATGGCGGGGATGAAGCGGTGCATGTCGCCGTAGAGGCTGAGGCTTTTCACGACGTCACGCACGTAGGCCTTGAGGGTGCAGCCGTAGTCGTGGAGCTTTACCTTGCTGATCGTGGAGATGAGCCAGTTGGCGATGCGCGAGGGGAGCCGGCGGTCGAGCAGGCGTTCCTGGCGGTTTGTGCGCCAGCCGCTGACGATGTCGTAGCCCTCGTTGATTTTGTCGAGGAGCCTGGCGATGTCGGCCGGGTCGTTCTGGAGGTCGCCGTCAATGGTGACGATGACCTTGCCGCGCGCCATGTTGATGCCGGCCGAGAGCGCGGCCGTCTGGCCGAAGTTGCGGCGGAAGCTGGCGACGCGCAGGTGCTCGTAGCAGGCGAAGCACTCGCGGAGGTTGGCGAAGGTGGCGTCGGTGCTGCCGTCGTCAATGGCGATGACCTCGTAGGGCCGGCCGATCTTCTCGAGCTCGGCGCCGAGGCGCTCGAGCATGGGCAGGACGTTGTCTTCCTCGTTGTAGAAGGGCACGACGACGGACAGGACGGGGGCCGCTTCCTCGTCCGGGGTGCGCGCAGCGGTGCGCGGGCGCGTCTCGGTCGGCTGCACGCCGGTGGGTTTGGCGGTGTCGATCGGGTTCATTCGTCCCCTGTGCCGTCGTTCTCGTCCACGCCCTTGGGTGCGATCCAGGCAAGCGAGTCTATGGGCGGGGGCGGTGGGTGTCAAGGCGGATGTGCGGTCCCTCGGGCGGCTACTCGGCGTCGCCGCGGGAGGGCTCCGCGGGCCTCGGGGGGAGGGCGGGGCTTTCCTCGGGCTGCTCGGGGCCGGGTTCGTCATTGGCCTCGTCGTCGGAGGGCTCGATCGAGACCGGGATGGCCTCTCGCGGCTCGAGCGCCTTGCGCATGTCGCGCACGAGGTCAGCCGGGGTCCGCGGGTTCAGCTCGGTGCGCAGCCACAGGCCGCCGGGCATGATGAACGCCACGGCCGGATACGCGATCACGTAATAGCGCTCGACGAGCTGCGGGTGCGCGGTGCCGTCGAGGCGGACGCAGATGAACTTCTGGGCCTCGGCGCGGACGACGTCGCCGGTGAAGGTCTCGGTCTCCATGCGCCGGCAGGCGTCGTTGCCCGGCTCGTGGAAGTAGGCCATGATGGGCTTGTTGTCGAGCTTGGCGCGGGCCTGGGCCTCCTCGAAGGTCAGCACCCACTCGATCGGGCCGGCTTTCGGCGCCGTCGGGGGGGTCGAGCACTGGCGGAGCTGGAACATGGCGACGACGATGGCGGCCAAGGCGACGCCGTAGATGAGGAGGCGGCTCTTCTGGTACTTCGAGACGCCCCTGTACCGCTGCGCGTAGTCCCTGTGCTCGAATTTCATGAACTGCCTTTTCGAGGGCGGTGCTGAACGCCGCTGCGCCATTGCAGTATAGCACAATGGCGCGAACGGGGCCGCGCCGTCTAATCGGTAAACGGCACGTCAATCAGGTTGCGGACCTCCTCGTAGGAGAGCGTGAGGCCTTTCTGGATACGGGCCTGCTCGACCCAAGCCCTCGACGGCAAGCCGCTCTGGACGATCTTGCGGAGCGGGTCAATGCCGCCGCGCAGTTGCGCGTCCTCCCAGCGGCGGAGCTGCAGGTCGAGACGAGCGGCGATGTCGGGTTGTGTCTCGACGACGTTCCGGGTCTCGCTGGGATCGTCCTCGATGTTGTAGAGCTCGCGCGCGGGCGCGGGCCAGAGGCCGTTGTCCAGCGCGTTGATGAGCTTCCACGTGCCGTCGGAGATCATCCGCTTCGCCTGCCATAGGCCCTGGTTGCTGACGACGAACTCGTAGGCGGCTTTCTGCTCGCCGGTCGCGAGCGGGGTGAGGTTGCGGCCCTGGAACGTTTCGGGTGCCTCGACGCCGGCCGCGGCGAGAATCGTGGCCGGGATGTCTATGCCCTGCACGAGGGCGTTGACGCGCGTGCCGGGGGGAACGCAGCCCGGCCAGCGGACGAGGAGCGGGACGCGGACGGTCGGCTCGTACACGCCGCAGTGATCGAAGTAGAGCGCGTGCTCGCCCATGCTTTCGCCGTGGTCGGCGGTGACGATGAGCAGCGTGTCGTCCTCGATGCCGAGGGAGGTCAGCGTATCGAGCAGGATCGTGAACTGGTCGTCGAGGTAGCGGATCTCGCCGTCGTACTGCGCGACCACGTACTGCTTGTCCGTGACACCGGGCATTACTTTCTCCAGATGGCCCATCGTGAACGGGCCGATCAGCTGGTCGCGGAGCTCGTCGAGCGAGTGGTTCTTCGGGTCGCACGGATCGCCGTCGTAGAACATGGTGCGGTACCGCTTGTGCGGCGGGTTGTAGAGCGAGTGCGGGTCCCAGTAGTGGAGGAACAGGAAAAGGTCACGGTCTTTGTTCGCGCGGAGCCACGGGATGGCGTAGGCGTTGATCTGCTCGGCGGTGACCTGCTGGATCTGGGCGCGGTCGTGCGCGACGGGGTTCATGTAGGTATGGTAGCCGCGCGTAAAGTATTTCTTCATGATGCAGAGCGTGCTGACGGCGGCGGTCTCGTAGCCGTTCTCGGCGAGCCGTTGCGGGAGCCACGGGACGGTGTCGGCGATGGTCTCGGTGGGGCTGTGCGAGACGACGCCGCTGCGGATGCCGCGCATGCCGGTGAACATGGCGGTGTACGACGGCTGCGTGGGCACGTCGGTGGCGTAGGCACGTTCGAAGAGCGCCCCCTCCTTGGCGAGGGCATCGAGGCGCGGGCTGGTCGGGCGCGCGTACCCATAGCAGCCGAGATGGTCGGCCCTGAGCGTATCGAGCACAGCAAAGATGATCTTCATTCGATGTCTCCTATTGGCTGCATTGCTTGCTTCGCACGGCTGAGCGCGCACCTTATTCCAGGGCGGCGTCGAGATCAAGAGGCTTGTGCTACGCGCGGTTGATGACGGGGTGGTCTTGCATGAGGTGGATGAAGCGGGGGAAGAGGTAGGCGGCGTCGCGGGGGCCGGGGGAGGCTTCGGGGTGGTACTGGACGCTGAAGGCGGGGAGGCGGGTGTGGCGGAGGCCGCGGCTACCGAGCGTCGGGCTCTGTGGGCGTGAGGGTGATGGTGATCTGCTCGTCGGCGCCGGCGATGCGGACGGGGGCGGTGGCGGGCGCGTATCCGTCGGCGAAGACGCGGACGGTGTAGTCGCCGTCGGCCGCGTGATGGAGTATTGCACGACCTTTCTCGTCGGTGGTTTCGTCCATCCCTTCGCTCAAGAGGATGGCGAGCGAGATGGGGTCGCCCGAGTCAGGCACGACCCGGGCCGCGGGCAGGGGCGTGCCGGAGTTGTTCAGGACGGTGACAGCGAGGCGATGGCCTTTGACCAGATTGAGGTCAAGGTGGGTGGACTCTCCCTCGGTGACGTCCGCCTGCCCGCGGCTGAACGCATAGCCGGGTGCCCGCGCGACCAGAGTGAAACGACCGGGCCACAGGCCGCTGACGAGACAGGTGTTGGTTTCGCGGTCAATCTGGCGTGGGTATGCGCTGATGATGCGGCCTTGCTCGTCGCAGACGGCAATCCAAATGTCCGTGGGAATCTCGCCGTGGTCGGCACGCAGATGGGCGGCGATGACGGCGTCCCTCTGCAACGTGATCTCGAGGTCAGAGATGTCGCTATGGGCCTTCTTCTCGATCGGGACGGCGGGCGCAGCGTAGCCGTACTTCCTGGGGATCAGGCGATAGGAGCCAGGAGGTACGTTTCTCACAGTGAACCGGCCTTCCTCATCGGTGTCGTCCCACCAGGGATAGTAGCTGCGGGCGAGATCGGCCTGGCGGTCGTCGCCGGCAAACTCGGGCAGGAGGACAATGGTCGCGTCCACTGCCGGCCGGCCGTTGGGCATGCGGAGCAGGCCGGCGATGTGGCCCTTGTCGGTCTCGTCGAGCTCTATGTCGAGGCGCACATCCTCATCGCCCAGGGTCACGGTCCGGTCGTCTGGAGAGACTACGTAAACACCGGGGCGCAGTCCTTCGATGCGGTAGCGGCCCTCCTCGTCGGTCGTGGCACGGCCATCTGATTGCGTAGTGACTCCAGAGAGGCCTGCGTCTGAGATTGCATAGACGTGGGCATCAGTGACGGGTCGGCCTCCGGCGGTCAGCGTGCCGAAGATGGCTTTGTCGCCGAAGACGATGTCAACGAGTGTGTCCTGCCCCGGGCTCACGAGGACGCAGGCGCTCTCCCGCGCAGGGCAATGAGCCCCCACGGCAGAGAGCACATGCTCTCCCGGCTCGAGACGGTCAATCACGCATTTCCCCTCGTCGTTCGCGTCCGCTGTGCGCCATCCGCCCTGGAGCGATACGCCGCCGCCGGCGGCAGGGGCGCCGTCGCTCGTCTTCAGCGTGACAAGAATGCGCCCGTAGGCGCTCATCTCGACAAGGAGTTCTGTCTCGAAGCTATCGTCGAAATGCACGTTTTCTCTAAAGGGGGCGTAGTCGTCGTGCCAGACAGAGAGGGTGTAATCGCCGGGCACGACGCGCTCGATCTTGAAGGCGCCGGATTCATCCGTCTCGGCGAAGTGGCCATTGTCGCCGGGGCAGCGCCAAGAAGGGCCTGGGGCATCGAGGAGCCTCAGCCTGGCGCCTGCCAGGGGGGCGCCGTCTGCCTTCGAGACGACCCGGCCGCGAATGGTGAGGCCCTTGCCGAGGGCAACCTCGACGGTCTTCTGCGGTTCGTCCTTTCCGACCTCCACGACGATCCGCTTTGGCCTGAACTCGGGGTGACTCACGGTGAACACATGCGGGCCGGGCGGGAAGCGGTCGGTCGAGCAGGCGCCTGCCGCGTCGGACAGGAGTTTGAGAGGACGGGCCTCGGGGTATTCGCCAAACCCGCTCGCTACCCAGTCCCTTTCAAGTTCAAGTGCGGCGCCCTCTATGGCTTGTCCGGTTTCCTCGGAGGTGACGTGAAAGCCGAGGGTGGCTCCGGGGACAAGCTCGATGAGAAGATCGTCGGGTTCGACGCCTTCTATGGCTCGAACGTTTTTCACGGTCGCGATGGCGTAACCGGGGGTGGAGATGCAGATCGTGTATTCGCCCGAGTCCAGGATGATCTCGAAGCGGCCGTCCGGGTGGCGCTCGGTAGCTGAAGGGACGTCGTCGTGGGCTACGCCGAAGACCTCCATGGGTTCCCCGGTGCGCTTGTCCACGACGCGCCCCGTGATCCTGGGGAGGCGGCGTAGCTTGACCGTGACGCCTTCGGCGGGAGCGGAGCAGGTTTTGCGAAAAGGGAAGAACCTGGCCGCATAGGCGCACAGTTCATGTGGGCCGGGTTCGAGCCCGCGCAGGAGGAAAGCGCCGTCGTCGCCGACGACAGCCCCGCGAAAGTAAAAGGGGCCCTCGGTTGTGACAGCGGAAGCGGCGGAGGAGTAGCGATCGTCGAATTCACGTTCCGTCCTCGCTGACACCTCTGCGCCGGGCACGGGGTCGCCGTCCCAGTCAGTGACGCGGCCGGCGATGGCCTCGCCTTGGTTCATGACGAAGTTGGTGCCGGATGTCGTCCTGGCCGGTCTGACCTCGACGGTCCGCTCCTCGGCGTCGAGGTGCGCGTAGTGCTCTGCGCCAATGGCGTATGTTCCTGGGCGAAGGGCCTCGGAAGCGTAGTTGCCGCGTGCGTCCGTTGTGACCCACTCCGTGTCGTGAACCGTCGGCTGGGGTTCGTTGCCGTTGGCGTCCGAGGAGGCCGGGCGAATCCTGAACCAGACTCTGGCGTGCCGGATCGGGGCGCCGTGCTCATCGGTGACCGTGCCTGAGATGCAGCCGTCCCTGGGGAATCTGTGTGCGATCTTCTTCGCAGCGATATAGAATCCGATGGCGAGGACAACGAGGACGGCGAGGAGCCAGGGGCGGGTCTTCTTCATGGCGCGTCTCCTCCTCTGAAACCGGGGGCATGGCCCCCGAGAGCGCCTCATCAGTGCGGCGGTGCTCCACGTGCATGTGCCACACTATGGAGTATAGCATAAGAGGCGGGCGGCGACAAGGGCTGTTTCGGTCGGCACTCACGTGCGGCGGGCGGCCCTTCGGCAGGCTCAGGGCTTTGGGGCCCGCCCTACAACGCTGCCGCGAGGGGCGAGCGTCATCGGCTGGCGACGGGGTGGTTTTCCATCAGCTTGACGAAGCGGGGGAAGAGGTAGGCGGCATCGTGGGGGCCGGGGGAGGCTTCGGGGTGGTACTGGACGCTGAAGGCGGGGAGCCGGGTGTGGCGGAGGCCGCGGCTACTGAGC
>Ga0180432_10005093_pt1 | contig 17700 bp, 13 predicted proteins | sample SS_ome_10_FD_132414 | JGI IMG/M metagenome (GOLD analysis project Ga0180432, IMG submission 132414) | Hypersaline lake sediment archaeal communities from the Salton Sea, California, USA - SS_1_MS_2 metaG | ecosystem: Environmental > Aquatic > Non-marine Saline and Alkaline > Hypersaline >...
ATCACCCAGAGGGGAAAAATTGAAGGTGTTTTGATGAGCTATGAGGAATATGAAAGTCTGACTGAAACGCTCGAGATCTTGAGCGACAGGGATTTGATGAACAGCATCCAAAAAGGTCTTTCTGAGGAAAAAAGAGGAAAACTTCATTCCCACAAAGACGTATTTGAAGATTAGCCGTATCGGTGATCCGTGAAAAAATACTCGATCAAATACACGCACGAAGCCAAAAAGAATATCGGAAAGCTGGATCGATCCATAAAACAGATTGTTAAGAAAGCGATAGAATCCCTCTCTGTGAATCCATTCCGGGGCAAACCGTTGGCCTACGATTTATCGGGGCTCTATTCTTTCCGCACCTCTGATTACAGAATCATCTACCGCATCAGGGAGGAGGAGATTCTGGTCGTTGTGATTGCCGTAGGCCACCGGAAAGATATCTATAAAAAACTCAAAAAGCTTTTGGATTGAATGGATTTCGCGGGAGAGGTTCTTGAAGTGCCGCAGAGTTTCTGAAAAGCCTGCCTCAGGGCAAAGACAAGTCAATAATCACCAACTTCGTCCGACTCATTTTATCTCTGAAAGACTTTTCGGGTGAGAATGAGATGAATCGATCGCTTTTGCAAGTTGGATACATCAACGCTCTGGAATGGCAGGCCATTCCCGAAAATGAGGATATCGTCAAATACAGGATATACCTGGTAGATGAGGAGACCGAGAGTTTGCTGGCAGAGCTGGATGCCGGTACCTCTGAATACTGGCATTGGGGCGTTGGCAGAGACTCTGAATTCACCTACGCGCTCGTGGCTGTGAATGATGAGGGGAGAGAGGGCGCCCGGGCTTATATCACTATCCCGCCGTTCTGAGGGCGTCAATATTGCCCGCACCTCCATGGTTTGGAAGGCCGAATTCGTCATGCGCTTAGCCTTATTCTTTCTGTGTTTGACAACGGTCTTGTTCTGGGATAATAATCTGGGAAAATGGAAAGGATAGATTTTTGAAGATTGGAATTGTGGGCGGCGGCATGATGGGTCTGGCCACAGCTTATTATCTCTCTAAGGCCGGGCATGAGGTCACCATCCTCGAAAAAGAAGAGGATGTGGGTGGGCTTTCCCGATCCGAGGAGATCGCCCCCGGGTTTCGCTGGGACCGCTACTATCACGTCATCCTCTCCACAGACGCAGATCTGATGGGATTCATCCGGGAGATCGGGCTGGGGGAAGAGATCGATTTTTACGAGACCAGGACCGGATTTTTTACGGATGGATCACTCCACTCCATGAGCAGCATCAGGGAATTCCTTGGTTTCAAACCTCTCTCGCTGTGGGACAAATTCAGGCTCGGTCTCGGGATAATCTATTCCTCCCGGATTAAAGACTGGAAACATCTGGAAAAGGTCTATGCCAGAGACTGGTTGATAAAAGTTTTTGGACAAAAAAATTACGAGAAAATGTGGGATCCGCTCCTTCTTTCCAAGCTGGGCTCAGCCAAGGACGAGGTTTCGGCCGCCTTTATCTGGGCCATCATCGTCCGCTACTACGGCACCCGTCAAAAGAGTTCGAAGACAGAGATGATGGGCACGGTCCGGGGAGGATACCATACGGTTTTAAACCGGGTCAGAGAAAGGCTCTTGAGCCGCGGCACCGTCATCCTGACCGGTCACGAAGTGGACAGAGTGGAAGCCGGCAAAGATGGGCCGGTGCAGATCCTGTGTCAGGATGACAAGGCTCTGGAATTTGACCGTGTCATCGCCACCATTCCCAGCCCTGAGTTGGTTAAGATCTGTCCTGGCCTGCCCGACGAATACAGAGCGCAATTGGAGCGTGTGCGGTATCTCAGTATCATATGTGTGGCCCTGCTGCTGAGGCGGTCGCTGGTGCCTTTTTATGTGACCAACCTGACCGATCCGGGGTTTCCGATTACCGGGCTCATCGAGGCAACCCATGTGGTTTCCGAGGAGATCCTGGGAGACAGGGCCCTGGTCTATTTGCCTAAGTGGCTGCCGGCAGGCGATCCCTTCTTTCTTGAATCAGACGCCAGAGTGACTGAGACCTTCCTCGAATCTTTGACGCGCATCATACCGGATTTTAGGGAGGAGGATATCGTGGCGAGTGCGGTCCACAGGGATCCCTTTGTTCAGCCTATCCTGGGGCTCGGCTATTCGGAAAACATTCCTCCGATGACGACGCCGATCGCAAACTTCTACGTGGTAAACACCTCCATGATCCTCAATTCGACCCTGAACAACAACCAGGTCATCCAGCTTGCCCGGCAGATGGCCGGACTGCTGAGCTAGTTCGAGCTTTAAGGGATTTTTGGGATGGTTGAATGCGTGCGGAGGTATTGAATTTCGGATAAGATAGAATGTCGGGGTAGAAAAATTCCCGGGATTTGTTCAAGGGGAACCCAGTCAAAGTTCCGGGGGGATTCAGAGAACAGCCAACAGTGACGATAGGATGTATTCGATGGCGCCGATGTCGACGCAAGAGCCTGCCGGGATTTCATTCCCCAGGTAGTCGAATTTCAAGTTGACGTCTTTGCCCCGGTCGATACAGGGGGAATCGGGGAGGAGGGAGAAGTCCATGGCATCGGCATCGGTGAAGAGGGGATCGGTCCGGGAGAGATCCTGGTTCGACTGGGTGTAAACACCGCTCACGGTCACAGACGAATCATTCATCAGGCAGTTCCAGCCGCCCGTCACCTCGGAGTATCTGTCGCATTGAAAATCTATTGTTGCGGAGTGGCAGATGTTGTTGCGAACCGTAGCCATGAGTTTTCTCTGGGAATTGATGCCCCTGCCTATGAATATCCCCCGGCTCGAGCAGTTGTAGAGGACGTTGTTGTAGATGTTGTTGTTGTTGTTTCCGCCGGGCGTGCTGAGGTAGGGAACACGAATGCCCTGCTTGACGTTGCAGATGATGTTGTAGGCGATGAGTCCGTCAGTGTTGCCGTTGCTAGCGATACCGAAGTTGCCGTAGCGGCAGTTTTCGAGGTTGTAGATGAGATTGCCAATGGCTCTGTTCCTGCGGCTGGGTGTGTTTCCTTTCAGGCCTCCAAGCTTGATCCCGACTCCGCATTCGCCCGAGTCATCGGTGCTGGCGTTGTCGTGGATGATATTTCTGACGATGAGAAGGTTGTGGGCATTGAAGGCGTCTATTCCGTCGTGGAAGAAGGCGAAGATCTCGTTGCGGCGCACGGAGGAGCCGGAATAGTCGGCCATCCTGGGCCCGCCGAAGCCGATGCCGTCGGCCGCTGTCTGGCGGCCGACAGAGCCGGAGATGGTGTTGTCGCGGATGGTGATAACGAGGCGTTTTCCGGTGTGGTTTCCGATGAAAATTCCGCCGAACGTCTTGTGGACCGTGTTTCCGTAAACCAGGCTGCTGTCGGTGTCACGGAGGAGAATTCCCCGGCCGTCGTAGTGGGTGTGGCCGGAGAAGTTGTTCCCGCAGAATTTGACTGTGGTGCGGCCGATGGTGATGTGGTGGCCGCTGGCTTCGATGCCGCTGGCGCCTGTGTAGCGGCAGTCGAGGTCTTCGATGGTGATGTGGAATTTGTCCGGTATGGTGATCAACCCTCTGTTCAGGGCGCATTCGATGCTGCCGTTGTAGAATTCGGCCGGGTTGGCTGAGGAGTAGATGTATATTCTATGGTTTTTACTGTCATACCAGGCACGGCCCTGCGCATTCAAATCCTTTCTGGACAGCACCATTCTGGCCGTGGTCCTCTCGGAGTCCATGATCAGGTTGAGGACAGGCTCTGTAGAGCGGGCATACCAGAGGTTTCCATCGCCTCTGGTCCAGTCCGCTGCGGAATTCCTGGAGACAGAGCCGAGAATTTTCGGTTTGTCGCCTTCACCGTAGGCGCCGTAGACGATGGAAGATCCGGGATATCCGCTCGAGGAGACGATCAGCTCCTCGCGCCAGACCTGTCCTCTTCTGAGGAGGATCCTGTCTCCGGGAGCGAAGAGATGTTGGTTGACCTTTCTGATTGTCTTCCAGGATTGGGATTCGAGAGTTCCGTTGTTGTTGTCGCTGCCACCGGCCGCATCGACGTAATAGGTTGTCTGGGGATGGACGAGCGGGGAGAGCAGGACAATCGCCAGAATTAGAAATATCAGCTTTGTTCTCACCCGCACCATAACTTTGGCATGCGCGACTTATTCCGTTTCGGGGACACGGAAAAGTCACGAACTTCCCTTTCCGATCGCTAATAGCCATGTCTAATTTATCGAATATAAAAGACAAATGCAAACAAAAACTGAAAAATTTCCCGGAGTTGACAGGACGGGTGTTCGAGGGCGATGGGATAGAGCACAGAACCGGTTTTATCCGGTCGATCGAGAGCTCGTTGCCCGGGATCGGGTTGAGGAAAACCTAATTGATCGCGGCCTTTTCGAGCGAGTCGTAGGTTTTAAAAATCTTGAGAACGGGCAGCGCTCCGGTATCGGTTTTGGCCTTGAAGATCATGATGACCAGCTCTCCCGGGAGCATGGATGTCAGAGAGTTTTCTCTGTAACCGCCCACGCGCAGGATGCCCGGAGCTGCGATATTTCCTTCGACCTGAAGGAAATTTTCGGTGAGCTCTGTCCGTCCTGTGCCCACAAATTCGAACAGGTCGGAATCATAGAACAGGTCGAATCCGAAAGAGTCGCAGGGGATGGGCATGTCGATCCTGACCGGGATGAAGATTTCGTTGTCGCCGCCGTACTGAGGGGGGTCGAGGATGAGGTTGAATTCGGAGACTGTCATCGTGGTGATGGTGAATCCGGTGGAGGAGGACCTGGAATTGCACGAACAGTCGGAGGGTAGGTTGTTTTTCCCGAGGTAGAAATCGAAAATTGCCTGGGCATCAAAGGGGGTGACGTTCGGGTTGGACCGGGTGCCGTCACAGTTCACATCGGCGTTTTCTTTCTGGCAGAAGGTCGGGTTTTTGAGCTTGCCCAGGAATATGTCGAAAATGTACTGGGCATCTGTGGGCGTGATCTGCAGGTCGCCGTTGACATCACCGCAGCGGGAACAGAATATGGCTTCGATGGATTTATTGCCGCCCATGGTGAGGGTGATCGTGCTGTATCCGACGGAAGAGGAATTCACGTCCCCTGTCCATTTGCCGAACCGGTAATTGGATTTCGGTGTGGCTTTGACTTGGACCCTTTCGTTTTTCGCGTAGGAGTGGCTGCCGATGGAAGGATTGATCGTGCCGCTCGCTCCTGAGGCGGGCGCTCCTGTGGAGGAGGAGATGGAAAGTGTGACCTGGGAGGAGCTGCCCGAGGAGACGTTGATGGTTTCGGTGTCGGTGTCCTTTTGGCCGGCGCTGTCCGTGACCGTGAGGGTGGCGGTAAAGGTGCCTGAATTGTTGTAGGTGTGGCTGGGGTTTTTGGCCGTAGACGTGCTTCCGTCTCCGAAATTCCAGGAATAGGAATAGGGAGAGTCACCGTTGCTTGCCGAACCGGTGAAGCTGACCGTCAGGGGGGCGGTTCCGGATTTCGGGCTGGCGCCGGCGCTCGCCGTGGGGGGATCCGGATCAGGGTCAGGATCAGGCGGGTCGTCGTCGCCGCCGCCGCCACCGCTCTGGTATTCCAAAGCGCCCATGTCGACGCTCGATCCTTTCGGCACCGGGTTCCCGGCATAGTCTCTATTCAGGCCGACGTCGGTTCCCTTGTCGATGCAGGGGGAGTCGGAACGAAGGGAGAAATTGTTGCCTGCGGCATTGGTGAACTTGGGGTTTGAGCTGTAGAAATCGGTGTTTGCCCCGCTGTAGCTGGACGTGCCGGCTTTGCTGACGGCCGAATCGTTCATCAGACAGTTGTACCCGCCGGTGGCGTCGACATAGTCTGCCAGCCTGAGATCGGCGCTGCTGCCGTCGCAGATGTTGTTCATGACGGTGATCTTCGTCTTGTTTCCGCTGCTGATGCCGTTGTTGATCCATATCCCGTATTTGGAGCAGTCGTAGCAGACGTTGTTGTAGATTTTGTTGTTGTTGTTGCTGCCTGAGGAGGATTTGACCGAGTTGTAAATGCCCTTGACGCAGTCGTGAATGATGTTGTAGTAGATATAGCTGTTTTTTGCCCCGCGGGTATAGATGCCTACGCCATCATTCCACTGCGAGGGATTCCCGGTAATGTTGTAGATGTGGTTGTAGCGGATGATCTGGCCACTCCCACCCGCTCCCATGCCAATGCCCCAATCATAGTGGTTCGTTCCAGAACCGTAGTTGTTGTGTATGGTGTTGTACTCCACCTTCATATTCAGGGCGTGAGAGAGGGAAACACCGCGGTTTCCGAAGTAGGAAATATGGTTATTGCTGACTTTGCTGCCGGAATAATCGTAATAAGAGCTCTGCCCCCCCCCGAAGGCGACGCCGTGGCATTCGAGCGGTGTGTTTCCGCCTATGATGCAGTAGGAAATAATGTTGTTGTCTATGATCACAGTGTAGGAATTGGACCCCGTACCCTGATGATAGACGCCCATCCAGACATAGGACATGCGGCAGTTTTTGACGGTGAGTTTATCGGCGTTGTATCCGTAGACGCCGGCCCCGGACCATTGGCCGACCGGGTCGTCGGCGGAATAGGTCTCCCCGCAGTACTTCATGGTGCAGCCGTTGATAACCACGTTGTCGGAAGAGGAGATGTGGAAGGCGCTGCCGGATGTGTAGCGCACATCGAGGTCTTCGAATTTGAGGTGGTTTTTGGAACTCGTCTTGATAACGCTGGCAAGCTTGCACAGCTCGACGCTGCCGTTGTAATAAGAGGCGGGATTGCTCGAGGAGTAGAGATAGACGCGCGAGTTGGACGAATCCCAGTAGAGTTCCCCTTGCTTGTCGAGATTTCCTTTTTTTGTCACGCGGCGGGAATAGGCGTCTTCATTTTTGAAAACGCACTGATAGACGGTCTGGTTGTGGTGGGTGTACCAGATATTGCCGCTTTCCCTGTTCCAATCCGAAGTGGAATTTTTGGCGACCGACCCCAGGAGCTTGGGTTTGCTGCCCGAGCCGTAGGCGGCGTAGGTGATGGGAGCGCTGGATGTGCCGCTGGAGGTGACGGCCAGCTCTTCGCGCCACACTTCGCCCTTCTTGAAGAGGATCCTATCACCGGGGGCGAAGGCAAAGTGGTTGACTTTGTCGATCGTCTTCCATGCCGATGAGGTGGATCGTCCGTTGTTGCTGTCGCTTCCGTTTTGGGAATCGACATAATAGTCCGTCCCCGCGTAGAGACTACCTGCATAAATAAACGTAGACAATATGATTGCTGTGAGAATTAAAAACGGTACTGATCTTTTCATATTTGGCAACACCTCTATAGAATTTTAGCTTCCATAGAGATTTGTCGACGACGGAGGGCAACAACGTGTAACCCTTTGGGGTGAATTGGGTGGTGATGTTTAGGGCTTCTCGACTAACTCCGCCAGCAGAAAACTTACTCTATTTTTTGTAAAGACACCGTATTGTAACAGAACAATCATAAATATCAAGTGAAAACAAAAAAATTAACAGAAAGTTAATAAAAACGGCGTATCTAGCGCATGTTGAGGGTCTTTTTGAGCCTTTCGAATACGGCCGGTTCCAGTCTGATTGTCTGCGATACGGGAAAGGGTTTGACCGGTTGAGGCTGGAAGGGGAGGCCGAAGATGATTTCCGAAACGCGTTTGACGAGTTTTTCCGGTTCCCGGCAGAAACTCTCGTAGGAGACGATCCAGAAGCGGCGGGCGCCTATTTTTCGCTGCTCTTCGCGGATTTTTTCCTCATGGAAAAGGACCTGTCTGCAGACATCTTCGATATAGTCCGGGGCCTGGCTAGTCGCCAGGGAGGGATCCCCGATTCCGTAAGGGACATGGAAATTGCCGTGGATTTCCTTCCTTGCCTTGAGAAGCGATTGGGCCAGGAAGAGGGGGTTTCTCGTCAAACAGATGAAATGGGCGTTTTTCAGGGTGCCGGCGATGCGGCTCGCCCTGACATTCAGGCTGTTGTTCTTGCAGACAAGGGGCTTTTGGTAGAAACCGGTGTAGGCGTTGAAAAACCGGAGCATGTCCTTTTTTTCGTTGTTGTTCAGATGTTTAGTGAGGTTTTTTCTGTCCTTTCCCAGCCATCTGTCCCAAATGTAGAGCGCATCGTTGGGCCCTGAGAGATGGAGGCTTTTCCCGTAGTAGCTTGTGTAGGTGATTTCTTCTTTTCTGATCCATTTTTCGAAGAGGCGGTTGGCCGTGATCGGGGAGTGGGGAAAGATGGAGGTCAGGTTGTTGAAATAGCAGACCGGGAGATGCTTGATCAGGGTTTGAGCGACCAGTGTGGTGCCCGAGCGCGGCGCTCCTACGACGATAACGATGGGAAATTTGGTTTGAGGTGCGCGTCTGTAAAGTTTTTTTTCGTGGATTTCGAGGAGACGGTCGAGGGGGGTGAGGATCAGCCCCAACAGCGAGGAGGTCATGGCGAAGAGAGCGGCGGGGTTTCCGGAACGGATGAGCCTTTTGGCGAGTCCGAAGGGATCGTGAAAGTTGGAGGGAACGAACCGGTGAAGGGCGTTTCGCAGGGACGTCGGCAATGTTATCATGGGTTCAGCTCGAAGGCAGCGATGTGCTGTGCTTCTTCATTATGCATGAGTGCCGTTGGGATTCAAGTGTTTCCTTATTTATTTATGTGTTTCCTTATGGTTCGCGTCATTTCTAAAGGTTCGTGTCATTTATGATTCCCGTCGTTCATTTATGATTCCTATCGCTCCTTATGATTTACGTTGCGTCTTGCGATTGACATCGTTTCTGATGTTTTGAGTCGTTTCCGGTGATTGACATTGTTCCTGGTGTTTCGCGTTGCTCCTGAAGTTTCAGTTCGCTCCTGATGTTTCGTGTGTTTTGTCCTGATTCAGGCGGTCCGCTGCATCGTTGCCGACAGCCGAGCCGGCGACCGTTCGAATGCGGGATAGGGAATAGCCCACGCGTCTGGCGAAGTAGAGGCCGATCAGGGTGGCAAAGGTGTAGTTGAGGAGATGATAGAAGACGGCGGCCGGGAGGGCCTGGCTGGCGCTGACGCCGTAGGGAGCCAGGGCCAGGACAAAACAGTACTCGATCGTGCCGAAGAATCCGGGCCCGGCGGGGAGGGTCAGCCCTATGACCGTGAAAGCCAGGATGATGAAACCGGCGGTGGCCGGCACACGGATACCCACGGCGAGGAGGGAGGCATACTGGGCCAGGCCGATGAAAACCCATTGGGCCACGGAAGTGACCGCCACTCCGGGCAGGAGGTCGGTGCGCTTGATGGCGTTGAGGCCTTCTGCGCCGGCCGTGATCTGCCGCAGGAGCCAGGATTGCAGGCCGTGGGGGAGGAAACGAGTGGCCTTCTGGAAGACATTGACGAAGGTTTCTGTCCTGGAGACAAAAACCAGGATCAGGGCGACGAGGACGGCACTCACGGCGGCCACGGCATATCCAACTTTTTCGATATTGGGGGGTCTGTTGACGCCGATCCAGAAGGCAAGATTCAAGAGCAGGACGACTGAGAGAAAATCGAAGATTCTCTCCAGTACGAGCGTGGCCAGCACGGTTGTGTTTTTGAGCTTGTACTGCTGGGCGAGGCAGTACATCCGGACGAGCTCGCCCATATGGATGGGGAGGATGTTGTTGCTCATGGTCCCGATCATGACGGCTGGGATGACGTTCCGGACGGTCAGAGAGCGGATAGGGGATAGAAGCATGCGCCAGCGGAGGGCTTTCATCCAGAAAAACAGGCTGTAGAGGCCGAGGAGGGGGAGCGCCAGCCAGATATTGACCCGGGACAGGGCTTGGCCGACCTCGCGGAGGTCGATTCCTCTGACGGAGAGATACAGGAAAAAGAGGCTGAAAAGCAGTCCGCTCCAGATGAGGAGTCTGCGCTTTTTGTTCATCATGGGCCTTTAAAATTGGGGACTATTATATCAGAAACTGACAGAGCCGTCCCTTTTTTTCCCCGGGAAGCGGGAGCAGATAATTTAATGCGTCTCATCTTTCAAGGTGACGGGAATTGTTATATAATCACCCTGCTAATCATCCTGGAGGGGTATTGAGGTTATCTGGTAGAGGATGCATAATACTGGCCGGAAGAAGGGCTGAGAGTGCTTTTCTGGCCGTGAGATACTAGAGAAGCGGTGTGTGATACATTGACAAGACGGCATAAGAGCTTGTAAGGGCGGTAGCCTGCCGAAAATCAGGATCGAAACTCATGATAGAGGACGTTGACAGATGAAAAAAAACATCGCAGTTGCCGGATGCGGGCACTGGGGAAAAAACCTGGTCAGGAATCTCGAGAATTTGGGTGTGCTGTGCGCGGTGGCGGAAACGTCGGAGGATAGGCTGGCTTTTTTGAAGCAGAGCTATCCGGAAGTCGAGCTGTACGGGGATTACGATGCCATGCTGGAGGATTCCCGCGTGGAGGGAGTGGTGGTCGCCACTCCGGCGGTGACCCATTATGCTCTGACAAAGCAGGCCCTCCTCAAGGGGAAGGACGTGATGTGCGAGAAGCCCATTGCGCTCCGCTACAGGGATGGGGAGGATCTGGTGGCCCTGGCCGGGGAGAAGGAAAGGATTTTGATGATGGGGCATATTCTGCTCTACCATCCCGCTGTGGTCAAGCTGAAGCAGATGATCGATGCCGGAGAACTGGGCAAGATCAATTACATATCCTCCAACAGGTTGAATCTGGGGAAATTCCGGACAGAGGAGAATATACTCTGGAGTTTTGCACCCCATGATATCTCTGTCATTCATCACCTTCTGAATGAGATGCCGGCCACTGTGTCTGCCAGCGGAGGGAGCTATTTGAACCCGGATGTGGCCGATGTCACGACGTCGATTTTGAGTTTCCCGAGCGGTGTGAAGTCCCATATTTTCGTTTCCTGGCTTCACCCTTTCAAGGAGCAGAAACTGGTCGTGGTCGGGGATAAGAAGATGGCGCTGTTCGATGATGTGAATCGCGAGCACAAGCTGTTTCTCTATGAGCACAAGATAGACTGGATCGCCAGGGAGCCTATACCGCGGCTGGAGGAGGCCAGGGCGGTGGAGATCGAAGAGAAGGAGCCGCTGAGAACAGAGTGTGAGCATTTCGTCGAGTGCATCGCGACGCGGGCTGCGCCGCTGACAGGGGGGGAAGAAGGGCTCCAAGTTCTGCGGATACTGGAGGCCTGTCAGGCTTCTCTGGAAAACGGGGGGAAGACGATCGCGCTGGAGGGAGAGGATGAGATCCGGAGAGAGAAGAGGGAAGAGGCCGGTTATTTTGTCCACGAGACCTCCCGTGTGGATGAGCCCTATGAGATCGGGGAGGGAACGAAGATCTGGCATTTTTCCCACGTGCTCAAGAACTGCAGGATCGGAAAAAAATGCGTGCTCGGGCAGAATGTGAGTGTGGGACCGAACGTGGTGATCGGCGATAATGTGAAGATACAGAATAACGTCTCTGTCTATGAGGGGGTGACGCTCGAGGATGATGTCTTCTGCGGCCCTTCCATGGTCTTCACCAATGTCATCAATCCGCGCAGTCACTGGCCGCGGAAGGATGAGTTCAAGAAGACGCTGGTCAGGAGGGGGGCGAGCCTAGGCGCCAATTCGACGATCCTCTGCGGCACGACGATCGGCGAATACGGATTCGTGGGATCAGGGGCTCTGGTGACCAAGGATGTGCCGGCCTATGCTCTGGTCTACGGCGTTCCGGCCGGGATCCGTGGCTGGATGTGCTACTGCGGGGAGAAGCTGGGCCTTTCGGCGTCTCCGGATTCCGAGGAAAGCGGCGAATGTCCCGCCTGCCACCGCAAGTACCAAAAAACCAAACTAACCGTAAAGGATGTTTCTGGATAAAAAAGGTGCCTGGCACCTTTTTGGAACCTTTTCGGGTAAGGATTTAGGAATTAAAATAGTATCAGTCGTGGGAGCGCGGCCTCAGTTCGTGAAGGCTGCAATGGTGAGCCTTGCCATCGCACGCCATAATGAGGAGGGCTGTGCGCCCGGGCTGGATGAGATCCTCCTTCATACCGGTCAGCATTATGACCGGAATATGAGCCAGGTTTTTTTCGACCGGATGAGCATCAAAGAACCCCGCTACAATCTGGGTGTGGGATCAGGCCCTCACGGCGCCATGACCGGCGCCATGCTGATCAAAATCGAGACGGTTCTCACGGAGGAGCTTCCTGACTGGGTGCTCGTTTACGGCGACACGAACTCAACGCTGGCCGGTGCATTGGCTGCGGCCAAACTTCAAATCCCGGTGGCTCATGTCGAGTCAGGACTGCGAAGCTACAACCGCAAGATGCCCGAGGAATTGAACCGCGTCCTGACGGATAGGCTTTCCAGATGTCTTTTGTGTCCCACGAGAGCATCTGTGAAGAACCTTGAAAAGGAAGGGATTGTTCAGGGTGTCCACGAGGTGGGGGATGTCATGTATGACGCCTTCCTTGCCTTCGGACAAATAGCTCGGGAGAGATCGACGATTCTATCCGAACTGGGACTTTCGGAAGGGGCCTACTGCCTGGCCACGGTTCATAGACAGGAAAACACGGATGATTTGCGGAGGCTTTCCGGGATTTTCGGTGCCTTCGACGTTCTGGCTGGGGAGGACTGTCCTTTTATCGTACCTCTTCATCCAAGAACCCGGAAAACCCTGAAAAAAAGCACGTTGGATTTCGGCAAGAATCCGCATGTGAGGATTATCGATCCGGTTGATTACATCGATATGATCGGCCTGGAGACAAACGCACGGGTGATTCTCACCGATTCGGGCGGGATCCAGAAAGAAGCCCTTTTCACCGGTGTGCCCTGTATCACACTCCGTGATGAGACCGAATGGGTCGAGACCGTGGACGCAGGGTGGAATCGATTGGCCGGGGCAAACCAGGAGACGATCGTCAGCACGTTTGAGGAGGTTGTTTCACTCGATTTGGGAGCACCACCCCGTCTGTACGGCGGAGGTGAAGCCAGCCAGAGGATCGTCAAATGCCTCTGCGGCGATTTCGATGAGAATGGAGATTGGAAACTTGGATAGTTCACGACCATTGGCCAGCCTCTCTCTGGATCTGGACAATCAGTGGTCCTACATGAAAACCCATGGGGACCAGGGTTGGGAAAAGTTCCCCTCTTATTTTGATATTGTCCTGCCGGGCCTTCTGGATGTGTTGGCCGAGCAAAAGCTGAAGATCACATTTTTCCTGGTGGGGCAGGATGCGGCCCTGGAGAAAAACAGAGAGGCTCTCGAAACGATCACCGCCAGAGGGCATGAGGTCGGCAACCACTCCTTCCATCATGAAGTCTGGCTTCATACCCAATCCAAAGCTCAGATCGAAAAGGAAATATTGGAGGCCGAGGGCCATATTGTCCGGGTCACCGGAGAGAAGCCGGTCGGTTTTCGGGGGCCGGGTTTTTCATGGAACGAAGCCGTTATCGAAGTATTGGTCGACCACGGTTATCTCTACGATGCGACGACCCTGCCCATGTATCTCGGGCCGTTGGCGCGGCTGTATTACTTTTGGAACTCCAAGTTGAGCTCTGAAGAAAAGGAGCAGCGAAGCAATCTGTACGGCAGTTTCAAGGATGGGCTGCGGCCCGTGAAGCCGTATTTTTGGGAGATGAGCGCTGAAGCGAGGCTGCTTGAGATTCCGGTCACCACCATCCCCATCATCAAAGTGCCCTTCCATCTGAGTTATTTGCTCTATCTCAGCCGCTACTCGGGGGCGTTGATGCGGCAATACCTCAGGTTAGCTGTCGGATTCTGCAGGATGGCGGGTGTGGGGCCAAGCTTTTTGCTCCATCCGCTCGATTTTATCAGCGGTGATCAAGTGCCGGAGCTCAAGTTTTTTCCAGGGATGGATCTCGACCGGGACCACAAATTCAAAGTTTTCAGAGATGTGATCACATACCTCGGCAGACATTTTAAGCTCTCGCCCATGAGTGTTCACGCCTCGGCTCTCACAAAACGCGGAAAGCTGAAGACCCTTCGGCTTAGAAATCATCGAGGTTAACATGGAGTCAAAGGAAAAAACGGTTATCGAAGACAAGAGGCCTCTTGTATCTGTCGTGCTGCCTGCTTTTAACGAGGAAGCCATTATCGAACGGAACCTGAACGTCTTGAGCGAGTATATCAAAACTCTGGAAGATGAGTACCGTTGGGAATTTTTCATCATCAACGACGGCAGCTCGGATGCCACGGGTGATCTGGCCGATGCCTATGCCAAGGATAAAGACAATGTTTTCGTTTTGCACCACATGTTCAATTTCAGGCTCGGGCAGGCGCTTCGCACGGCCTTTTTCAACTGCCGGGGAGACTATATTATAGTGATGGACATCGATCTCAGCTATTCCCCCGATCATATCGGAAGATTGATGGCGAAGATCCGAGAATCCCGGGCAAAGATCGTCATCGCTTCCCCTTATGCCAAAGAGGGAGAGGTGTCGAATGTTCCCTGGCACAGAAAGAAACTGAGCATCTGGGCGAACAGGTTTTTGTGCTTTGCGGCCACCAAGGACTGGTTCTCCGATAAACTCACCAATATCACAGGCATGGTTCGTGCCTATGACGGGGAATTTCTGCGGAGACTGAATCTGACGGGAATGGACGTGGACATCCAGCCTGAAATCATCTTCAAAGCAAAGATACTGAGGGCCAAGATTGTTGAAATTCCCGCCCACCTCAACTGGATTTCGGAAAAATCGAAGGATAAGAAGGTCAAGAAAAGACGGTCGAGCATACGCATTTTGAGCAGTATTATGCAGAACCTTCTTGCCGGATTCATTCTGAGGCCGTTCATGTTTTTTATTCTGCCGGGCTTTGTGGTCTTTTTGCTTTCCCTTTATCCCATCATCTGGAGCGTGATTCATACGATACACGAGTACAAAAATTTGGCCGGCGCAGAGGCCGACTATTATTTCAGGCTGACGGCGGCGGTGGGAGCAGCCTTCAGGTCGTCACCCCAGGCTTTTATCGTGGGAGGAATCACTTTGATGGTGGCCATACAGCTCATCAGCCTGGGTTTACTGGCCCTTCAGCAGAAACGCTATTTCGATGAGCTGTTCTTTTTGGGAAGCACCATCTATAAAGATCCCCGGATGCCAAAAAAACGGGGATCACTTTGATGTGTGAGGGCTTGAGAATAAAAAAAGGTGCCAGGCACCTTTTTTGGCACCTTTTAGGGGTAGTAGAGGTTTTTGAGCATGAGGGCGTCGGTGTCTTGGACCGGGCTTTCGCAGATGACCATGCCCCGGGCATCGAAGTCCTTCAAGGCCTGAATCCATTCATCGAACCGGAAGTCGGATTCCTCGAGATTGGCGTGCTTGAGTTCGCCTTTCTCGTTGTAAATCGAACCGGAGATGTGGATGTGCATGTTATGGAGAGCTCTTTTTCCCAGCTTCATGGCTATCTTTTTCAGGATCCGGTGAAATTCAAGGTAGGTGTTCATTTTGCCTGTCCGGGCGTGGAGGTGGGAAAAGTCCACGCAGGGCTCGACACCATCCATATCTCTGGCCAGCTGCAGAATCTCCTCCAGGGAACCGAACTGGGCCTTTTTCCCCATGGTTTCAGGCCGGAGAAGAACAGGGTTCCTCTCGGACTTCAAAAAGGAAGCGACCTCTCTCAGACCCTCCTTGATTTTGGCATAGGTTTGTTCCGGACTGTTTTTGCCGTAAAAACCGAGATGGATGACGACGCAACCGGCCCCGCAGGCCTCGGCCAGCCGGGCCGAGGAGAGGATTCTCTCCTGGGATGCCAGTCTCTTTCCTTCTTCGGGCGAGTTGAGGTTGATGAAATAGGGCGCATGCACACTGAGCCGGATGCCGAGTTTTTGGGCTTCGTCCCTGATTTTGGCGGCCGTGTCGCCGCCCATTTTGACGCCCTGGACAAATTCCACCTCCAGGCAATCCAAGCCTATCTCGGCTATGCGCTGGATTCCGGCGAGCGTGGACGTGCCCTCGGTGGATTTAGGGACTCCCGCTGTACCGAACAGGAGCTTGTCAGCATGGGACATCTTCGGCCTTTCCATTTCCGTTGAGGAATTCGCTGACGATGCGCATGGCGCAGAATTCACCGCACATGGAACAGGCCTCGGAGTCAGTCCTCCTTTGCTCGCGAACGGATTGAAATTTATGAGGATCGAGGACAAGCTGGAGCTGCTGATCCCAATCCAGTTTTTTCCGCGCCTGGGAGAGCTTGAGGTCTCTGTTTCTGGCTCCCTTGACGCCTTTGACGATATCGGCCGCGTGGGCGGCGATCTTGGAGGCCATGAGCCCCTCGCGCACGTCGTCTTCGGAGGGCAGGCCGAGGTGCTCCGAAGGCGTGACATAACAGAGAAAATCGGCCCCGGCCGAGGCGGCAATGGCCCCTCCGATGGCCGAGACGATATGGTCGTATCCCGGTGCGATATCGGTCACCAGGGGCCCCAGCACATAGAAGGGCGCCCCCTGACAGACCTGTTTCTGGAGCTTGATGTTCATCTCGATCTGGTCCAGCGGCACATGTCCCGGTCCTTCGACCATGACCTGGACGTTACGGTCCCAGGCCCGCTTGACGAGCTCCCCCAATGTCAGGAGCTCTTCGATTTGGGGCCGGTCCGAGGCATCGGCGATGGCGCCCGGCCTCAGGCCGTCGCCCAGGCTGAGGGTGATATCATACTTGTGGGCGATATCCAGCATGCGGTCAAAATGGGCAAACAGCGGATTTTCTTTCTGATGATGCAGAATCCAGGCCAGATGAAAGGCCCCTCCGCGCGAAACGACATCCGCGACCCGGCCCTGATTCTTGAGCCGTTCGATGGCCTTGGAGGTCAAACCGGCATGGATGGTCATGAAATCGACGCCCTCCTTGGCCTGGCCTTCGATGACATCGAAGAGATCGTCTTCGGTCATCTCAACGATGGCCCCCCGCTGGCTGATGGACCGAATGGCCGCCTGGTAAACGGGCACGGTCCCCAAAGGAATCCGGGCCTTGTCGAGCACCTGACGCCGGATGGCCTGGATGTCACCGCCCGTACTCAGGTCCATGATGGTGTCGGTTTCGTATTTTAGAGCGATGGCGACTTTCTTCAGCTCGTTTTCCAGCTCGGGAAAATCCTCCGAACTTCCGAGGTTGACGTTGACTTTGGTCCGAAGCGTCGTGCCGATCCCGACAGGATGGATGGGGGCGTGGTTCGGGTTCAGGGGGATGACGACTTTGCCTTTGGCCACAAGCTCGATGAGAGAATCGACAGAGATTCCCTCCTCCTGGGCAACGGTTTTCAGCGCGTCTGTCGCATTGCCTTTTCTAGCTTCTTCTAACTGTGTCATGAATCTACCTTTCAGCAAGAGAATAGTTTACCTCCAATCCTTTTTTATTACAACAGGCCTTCGTCCTGTAAAACTAAAGGAACTTCGTAATAATAGGCCCTTAATCGTCAAGCACCGCATCTCTATTTGATTGTTCAGGTACTCATGAGTATGATGAACCAAGAGCTTGGATATATTCCATATAAAGACAGGATCCAATTTTCTATCGCGGTATGGATTGAATAGACCCATGGGTAAACAATCGCCTCACTCTTCGGATAAAGTTCCTGCCGTTGTTCTGGGTGCCGGGATCACGGCTCTCGGCGTGATCCGCATCCTGGGCCGGCAAAATATCGAGTCCTTTTTTATATCGGACAGAAACGATTATGCCAAACGCAGCCGCTGGGCGGACCCTCTTGCTCTGAATGTCGATCCGCTCCTCACCCCGGATGAGTTGGCGGCC
>Ga0180432_10005095_pt1 | contig 17694 bp, 10 predicted proteins | sample SS_ome_10_FD_132414 | JGI IMG/M metagenome (GOLD analysis project Ga0180432, IMG submission 132414) | Hypersaline lake sediment archaeal communities from the Salton Sea, California, USA - SS_1_MS_2 metaG | ecosystem: Environmental > Aquatic > Non-marine Saline and Alkaline > Hypersaline >...
CTGGATAGTGGTCGCGATCTCGTTTATGCGGTGAGCCTCGTCGGCGGTGAGTGGCAGGCCCTCAAACAGTGAAGTAGCGCCCGCAGCGGCCGTTTGAGGTAAATGAACAAGCTCGACCCAGACGTCGAGTCTGGCAGCCTCACACAGCGTCGGGAGCTTGCGTCCGGTCAGTGGGTCGGCACCGGCGCGCGTCAGGGCATCGGTCCATAAATCTCGTAACCCCAGCGGGGGATACTCCATCATGCCGCCATAGTCCGGCTCGAGGGCGACGAGTGCGCCACCGGAGAAGAGCACGCGGGCGGCCTCACGCACTGCTTCGGCGAGGCGCGGTATCCACATCAGAGTGCTCTGGAAGAAGACCAGATCGAAAGTGCGGTCTGCGAAGGGTAGATGGAGACAGTCGGCACAGACTCCGCTGACACCATCAGGCAACGCATCGGCAAGGGCTTGCTCAGAAAGATCGAGAGCGATCAGAGAGCCTCGTGCGCGGCGCTGCAGTTCGCTGGTTGTGACGCAGTGACCGGCGCCGACTTCGAGGACGGAGTCGCGCAAACCAATGGCGGCCCGCCGGAGCGCACGAGCCCGAGGTCCGGCCAACCAGGAAGCAAGGACGGCTGCCTGCTCGGGCGAAGTGAGTGCGAAAGGCTGGGCTGGAAGGAGGTCGGGCATGGGCGTATTACCGCCCGCCGCCGGCGCAGGCACAGGCGCATGCACAGCCGGCACACGCACATGCGCATCCGCCGCCACCACCGCCTGAGCCGGAGCTCTCGGCCATGGATTCGAGCATGTCCATGCTGACCTTGTCTATGCCGGAGAGATCAATGCCGCCGCCCTTCATGATACCGAGACTGACGGGGTCCAGAGTGTTGGCGAGATTGCTGGAGACGTTTTGCGACCAGCCTGCGAAAGATGCGGCGACATCGCCGGTAGTAGTCCTGCCGCCGACGGCGGGTGCGGCGGGAGTGGGAGTGGAAGCGCCGCCACCGACCCAGGTGGGACGGTAGTGGTAGCCGCTGCTGTGCCAGACGTGGAACTGGTCGGTGGAATTGTCAGCGAGCATAAGCCAGAGCAAGTTATCGTCAACAAATTCGGTGCGCTCGTCAAGCTCGCCGATCTCCTTGGCCTGCTGCCAGGCCTTGTTGACGATGGAAAGGTAGTACTCGCGGGTCTGTTCGAGATCGAAGCCCTTCATGCGCTTGGCCGTGTTGTTGACCAGGAATTGCATGGCTTCGCTGAGGTCGAGCTTCTCGATAGGCACGCCGGGGCGCTCGATGATGGCGTCAAGAATGCGCTGCTCGTATGCGCGAATGGTTGAGCCTCGGTCTCTGGCGAGCGCGCGACGGTCGGAGTAAGTGCCGACCTCATAGCCTGGCTCGATCGCGACTTCGAGGGGCTCGCGATTGATGAGGCTCACAAGCTTCTTCTTCATCATGCCGAAGACGGCCATGGTCAGGACGCGGCCGAGAGGCTGTTCGAGAACGACGGCGGCTTCAGGTACGGCCAGGCCGCGCTTGATGCCGCCGCCCGGCACCGACTCGATGGCCGGGAAATAGTCGCGCTTCTTCAGCTTGAGAGATCGCTCCGCCAGGAACCAGACGGGGATGAATATGGGCAGAAACAGGATTTGGAGCATGGGACTGACAGCCCAGCCGATGATGAGGCCGATTAAGAGGAATATGAACAAACAGGTGCCGCTACCGCCGGTGAAACGGTAGTAGAAGATACCGAAGAGAACGAGGAATACGAGGCCTATAAAGGTCCTCATTTCGGGATTGTCCGTCCACCATTTGTACAGCAGCATCAGTCTCGTCATGCTCACTACGCGATCCTGGATGCGCTTGGGGAACGAGACACCAACCTGGTGAGGGCCGGTCAGGTAGGTATTCTGCTTCACCCACGCGACGACCTTTTTGTTGTCGAGGTTCAGCTTCTGGGTGAAGTTATCCCCCTGGTGGAGAATCTCTTCGAGTTGCACTGTGTCGGGGAAGTAGATAAAGATGCCGACGTTAGTGGTGCCGGTCATGAAATCGTCGCTGAACCAGGTGGGAGTAATCTGGAGAGAGGCCAACTCGGCGTCGGTTGTGTCCTGATAGACAAGGTCCGGCATGGTGAAGGTCATCTCGAAGAGAGCGGTCCGGCCGGGGCCGATCGCCGGTGACAACGGTATTTCGACGCCGGGAGTGACATACTCGGACTTGCGGATGGTGGGTAATTGCTCGCCGTCGAGATATGCGGTCATGTTGCTGATGTCGTAGTTGCCGTGGGGCATGCCGATGTCCACGATGTCAATGGGCTTGCCGCCATCGTTGCAGGCGAAAGTAATCTTGTACTCGATTCCGACGGAGGCGTCCGGGTTGGGCGTGACGTGGAGCTCCAACTCGGGGACCTCGAATGAGTAGTCCTGCGCGAGGGCGCTCGCGGAGAGCAGGGCTGCGATGATGATGACCAGCAGTAGTCTGAGCTTCATTATTTTTCACCGTCCGGGTGAGAATCGGGCACCTGATGCCGGGCCTATTGCTGCGTGTGGTCGCTCCATCCTGCGGGGTCCTTGGGGCAGTAGGCGGCGCAGATCTCGAGGTCCGGGCAGTCCGGGCAGCGGTCCGGAGCCTTGATATTCTCGCGATATCTGACAAAGCAGTCATTGCCCCAGATCTGCTGCCATGTGTCAGTAAGAAGGTTGCCTGCGCACTCGGCAGGCCCGCGAGCAGGATAGACGATGCCGTCAGCGGCCACGTGTATGGCGACATCAGCGGCAGTGCGGGGGCCTGCGCAAACCTGTTCGGCCAACGAGCGTGAATTGTCAAAGCGAACTGGCGGTGCCCACAAATAGCGTCCCTCAGTGTCTTCGGCAGTCTCTTCGATGAGCATGGCGACCTGGGGAAGGGCGCGTGCCGGGATAGCGCCGGCCGCCTGGGCGTCGTTGTCATCGTCGGGACAGGCGAGCGCGAAGAAGACGAGATTTGTAACGCGGATGTCGGCGAGTGCAAATGCGATCTCATCGGCGGCATCGGCGTTACCTGCAATGAGGGGCACCTGGGCGACGGGACACAGCTCGAGGTCATGGCATTGCTGGAAGCGGGCGAGAACATTGTGGTGGTCATGGTCGCCGGCGATGGCATTGTGGCGATCCGGGTCGCTGCTGATGTAGAGCAGGTCGAGATGGTCGAGACCGGCCATAGCGGTCTGCTCGATGATATCCTCGGTGAGCCAACTTGCGACTGAACGGAGGCCGGCAATCATGCCGATGTCTTCGGCGGCTTCGATGATGATGGGTAAGTCAGCGAGGTCGGCACTGGGACGTGTGCTAACCGTGACGTGCGGCACTGCGGCGTCCCAGAGGGTGTGGAAGATGTTGCGCATGGTGTCGGGGTCGCTCTGGATAACATCGGCCCGGAGCGGCGCGGCAAGCTGGCGCTCCCATACGGAGACGCCGCCGAGGTTGGAGATGGGATAGTTGTCCCCCGGTCTGGCGAGGTCATCAATGAGGCGGTGGACAGCGGCCAGGTCGGCTGTCACTTGCTCAGCGGTCGCTCCGGCAAATGCTGCCTTAATGTCGGCGATGACGGCCTCGTCGCTGCGGCCTTCAAGGAGATCGCGAGCCATCTGAACACCGACGGGAGAAAGCGATGCAGCTTGTGCGGCGTTGGCGATGAGCATTCCACCGCCGTCGGGATCAATGCGCAGGTGCAGGCGGGTCGGCCATTCCCCGACCAGGCGTTCCCAATGGTAGACTCCGGGCGTGGCAGAGAAAGCCGTTGGCTCCGGTGCGAGTGGTTGCTCAGTCATTGTGTTGACATACCTCCGTGATGCTATGCGCAGGTGCAAAGATATGAACGCGAATTTGCGTTGTCCGGGCTATTCAGGACGTGACAGCGTAGGAAGTGGGCGCATCATGCTCGCGGCGCTCCAGCGGACAGCCGCCGGCGCAAGTGTCAAGCATCTCACAGTCCCGGCACTCCTCCGGCAGATTGGCTTGTTCGGGCTGCTCGCGACGGAAGCGGAAACTTCGGAATAGCTGGCTGTCCCAGATACGCTGCCAGGGATCGGTAAGCATATTGCCCGCCGACTCGTAGTAGGACTGGCAGGGTAGGACGTCGCCGTTGGGCTCCACACAGACCGAGTACTCCGCAGCGTTGCAGAAGTGAATGCCCAATCCGAGATCCAGTGGAGACATGTGGCAGTAGCGGGTCGGAGTGTACCAGAGGAAGCGCATGTCGTGGTGCTCCGCGCGTTGCTGCACCTTCCGCAGCACGGGCGCGACCTGGTTATCCGTCAGCGCCGCCGGGTGACGAGCGCCGCAGCCGGAGTAAATCATTCCGTTCATCGCAAAGGTGCGAATACCGAGCGCATGGAGGAAATCCACGATATCGAGGGCCTCGTCGGCATTGTCGGTGATGAGTGTGGTATTGGTGAGTGTGTGAAGTCCGGTTTCAAGGCAGGTCTGAATCCCGGAAACCGTTTCGTCAAAGGCCTCAGCGCCGACGATGCGGTTGTGGAGATCGCGGCGGTGTGAGTTGATTGTCACCTGTACGTGATCGAGGCCGGCTTTTAGCAATTCGGCGGCAAACCCGGCCCGAGCGAGGCGGCGGCCGTTGGTATTGAGCCCGGTTATCTGACCGAGATTTTCGGCATAGGATACGAGGTCCACCAGCGCCGGATAAAGGGTCGGCTCGCCGCCGGTAAAGATGATGTAGGGAACGCCGATATCGTAGAGCTTCGTCAGCACCCGCCGCCAACCGGCGAGCGGCAAGGAAGGCATGGTCTTACGGCCGGGCTCGTTGTAGCAGTGCGAGCAAGCGTTGTTGCAGGCATAATGGAGCGCGAGGTCGGCCTTGTAGGGGGCCTGTGAGCGAATCGAAAAAGGCGCAGGCTGGTCAAGACCGAGTTGACAGACGCGGCAACCCGCGATGGGGGCCTTGAGCTTGTCCACCAAGTCACAGATGCGTCTGAAGTCATCCTTAAGACGGCGGGCCGGGATGTGATGGTAGTAGGCCCGGAGATGACCGAGCGCCTGCTGGACGGGGACTTCATCAAGGGCAAGCTTTGCCATTTCGGCTTCAGTGGGTGAGAGATAGATGGTCTCAGTTGCGTTGATGAAGAGCAGGCCGGTGCGGTCAGGCTCGATGCGCAGGTGGATAGTGAGACTATGGCCGGGCTCGCGGATACGGTAGGTGTAGAGGCCGGAGATAATGTCATCGCGGGATGTGGAGGCCTGTACCTGCGCGCTGAGACGGCCGATGTCATCACGGACGCCGCGCGCGAAATCAGAGAACAGGCGGCCGGCACGCCTCACCATTTCGGCTCTTCCTCCAACTGGTAGGATGTACCGCAGTAGGGACACTTGACAAAGATGCCTCCGGCCTCGACTGAGACGCTATTGGGGTCGAGGGTCGCCCCACAGGCCTTGCACTTCAGATGCTCCGCGTGTACGTCACCGGAGAGGTCTATCTGCTGGATGACAGTCGGCTGCGGTGACTTGATGCGGGCGAGGAAGGCAAGCACGATACCAGCGGCGATGAGCACCACGCCGGTGATGATGCGTGCGACGGAGCCCTGCGACCCGAGAAGGAATATCAGGCCACCGAACCCGAGCAGAACGGCCAGTATGTATGATGCGGTTTTCACTGGATTGAGGGCGCACTGGAAAAGCGCCCATGCCTCCTTTGTTGGAGCCGACGTAGTTGCAGATGCGGCACGAAAAGAAGCTTCGCCGCAGATGATCACGATTCCTGCTTGCAGAAAGTGTATGACTAATCTGGGGCTGCTTGTCGCAGCACGTATCGTGTGGTATTGTGTGCAGTGCAACAAGCTGGTGGCACAATCGAGGCTCCGTGCAGGAGCCGTGAAGGCCTGCGCGAGCTTTGCGAGGACTGAGAGAAATGCAGACAATCTCGTTGGCGAGAATGCTTCCCCCGTTCCGAGTCCATATCCGCCTCCAATGTGGTGCGGTGAATGTGCTGGCGGTTGTCGGATTGATGGTATGGGCAGTGGCGGCTTGTGGGCAGCAGATTGCCCTGCAGGCCGAGGTCACACTCGGTGTGGACCGCATGGTGGACATCCAGGGTACAGTGACGGCAAGTAACCTTCATCCCCAAGGGCAGGCGAAGGTGTCGAATACGGTTGAGGTGTATGTGGAATACATCGAGGCGGGCGGCACATTCCGGTCGCTGCCGGACAGCTTCTGGATTCAACACGGGCCGACACAGAATGGGGAGTTGCTGAGCGCCGAGGAGCAGACGGGCGTAAAGGCAAACAAGGTGAAAGTTTTCGAGCAGAAGCTGACGGCAGAAGACGAGGCAAAAGCCTTCGCCATCGCGAGCAAGGATGTTAAACTGCCAGCGGAGGCAATGGAGTTCCGTATCGTGGCTTTTCTGAATCACGCGTGGTCGGGCACGTGGCCCGCATGGGCTTACAGGTACAGTGTATTGGGGCCGTATGAGGCGGTAACGGCAGAGGCAGGACCGACCGCGAAGGACATCATGCTGGATGACTCCAAGACGCCTCCCGAATGGGAAGTCGGTGCGGCGGGTGCCATAGGCATTGACAACATCCTGTCCCTGATGTCTATAAAGGCGCGGATGGATGAGCAGCTCGTGCAGTCAAGCGCACTGCAGGCAGTGCGTATCGCTCATAATCCGCTCATGGTTGGGGCGATTGTACTGGCGACCGCAGCCGATGCGAAGGAAGCTCTGCAGGTGCTTGCCGGGGAGGAAACGGCAGCGGTCGGGGATGAGATGATCCGCCTGCCTGCTACGGAAACAGGCGTGTACGGGCTGATGCGGGATAATGTCGTGTATCTGATCGCGTCTGAGAACAAGGCGGCTGCGATGGCGGTGGGGGAGGTGCTGATTGGTTCCGCCCTGTCGGTGAGTGGCTCGGCTACGCCGTCAACACCGAAAGAATCTGGATCGGTACCAGCGCCGCCGGTGCCGTCAGTACCTCTCGCCACCACTCCGGCTCCTGCTGGGGCCCCAACTCCACATCCCAATCCGACCACTCCAAGCATACCGCCGACCACTGCATCTGCAGTTGCCGTCGAGCTGGCGGCAACCAGTGTCGTGAAGGAGGCGGTGATCTGCACCGGCATTGACGAGAACAGACAGCCGACGGGTGTGACCGACAGCTTCCCGCCGCAGACGGGGCGAGTGTGTCTGTATCTGCGCATCGCCGATGCGCCGGCGGATACGATGATACGGCTGGAATGGTCGCGCAATGGGGAGTTGCTTCGCGGCTTAGCGATCGTGGTGGCCGGAGACCAGAGCGCGATCGTGGATGTCGGCCCGAACAGAGGAGAACACCTGGAGGCGGGGCAGTACGCGGTGGACCTGAAGGAGAATGGCGAGGCAATCGGCCGAGTGGTTTTCAGGATCGAGTAAGAACGATGCGTTGCTGAGGCAGATATATGGGCCGCCCATGTTGGGCGGCCCAGTGAAACCGGCGGCGAGATGGCCACTGCATTGAAACTACGGCAGGTCCACGAGATATGCGCGGATGTCGGCTCCGTTTGTAGGTGCCGCGCAGCCCACGATAGTACGTCCATCGTGGGAGATGCCCGCTGCCGAGATGAAGCCGTAGTCGTCCGGTAGGGTCAGTTCGTAACGGAGCAGGAAGCCATTGAGGAACTGCCCGCCGTTGACGGAGTCCCAGATGATGGCGCCGCCGATGTCAGCAACGGTATCACCGACGATGACGGAGCCGTCGGCCGAACAGGCCAGTCCGATGCCCCAGGCTCCCGGGATGAGGCTAACCACGCCGGTTCCCGCGGTCCAGAAGACCCCCTCACGTCCCATCGCGCCTGCCTTGCCACCGGTATTACCGGTGATTACGCGCCCATCAGCCGAGATGGCATTAGCGCAACTCGTGGGGCTCTCTTCGTGCAGATAGCCCAGAGGAACGATGGCTCCATCCTGCCAGCGGAATGCCTCGCAGATGGGATTTTGGTCGAAATCGAAGTCATAGCGGGCCTCGCCGACAACCGTGCGTCCATCTGCCGAAACGTCAAATGCCTGGCTGTAGTACGGAGGGCCGAATTCGGGAATGAAGTCCCCCAATGTCCGCACCTGTCCGGAGGCCCACACGAAGGCTTCTTCACCATTCGCCGTGCGGGTCTGGCCGACCACCACCGAGCCGTCCGCTGAAACGCCCTTGGCAATGCTGAATTCCTGGCTCTCGGGCGTATCGAGTAGGGGCACCATGCCGGTTGCGGCCGTCCAGCGGAAGGCCGTAGCGACCGTGTGGTCACTGCTGCTGATGGAACAGGCGCCAACTATCACCGACCCATCGGCGCTGATGGCGTTGGCCTCGGCCATGTCAAAGCCGGGCAGCATGCCGAGCGCCTCCATGCCCGTGGCCTCGGTCCAGCGGAACGCCTGGCCACCGCCATCGCTTTGCTGGGTGTTCCCAACGACGACAGTGCCGTCGGCAGATACTCCGTTAGCGAAGTAGAAGGCGTCGGGTGGAGCGCCGGCAAGGGTGCCCAACAGGATCGCGCGCGGGACAGCCAGGACGCTGATAGCTTGGGCCGCGCTGGGCTTGCGGTCCACCGTCGCGATCACCGTAGCCACACCACGGCTCACTCCGACTGCCTGCCCGTGGTCGAATTGCAGGTGTGCGGCGCCGTCCTGGAGACCCCAGAATACTGACCCGGGGGACACGGTCAGGATTCTGCCGGCCTCGTCATAGACTGCCATCTGCAAGGCCGTGCGGTCGCCGACGTTGATCTGCTGGTCGGGGATGACCTCGGTGCGGCTGGTTGTCCCACTGATGGACACGTCGCCGATGATGGAGCCATGCTTGGGAATCGCAGCCGTGCCGGCACCGACCCCAACCACGTCGCCGCCGGCATCAGCCTGAGCGTAGCAGCGGAGTTGCATGGTTGTCGTTGTCCCCTGCGGGAACGGGCCGTCAAGCGTGTAGGTCTCGAAGTAGGCCGCCGGGTCCGCATGGCGGTTGATGACATGGCGATAGTCCGTCCCGTCAAGAGCAGCGCCCTCGAGGATAACTTCCAGCGACAGCGCGGACGAGGGCGCTACGCTCGCCGCCTCAACTTCGCTTCGTTCATTCCAGTAAACAGTCAGCTTCGCGTCTGTCACCGTCGCCGGAGCGGCGTTGTCACCGCTATGGCAGCCAACCAGCGCAAGAGCCATTCCCAGCGCGCTCAAACACAGCAGGAGTCGAACGTGAGTCCTATTTTTACTCATTCTCATAGACTTGCCTCTCCGGATTCAGCGCCGAGAAGAGCCGTGTTCTACCACATTCCGAGCCACAACTCATCTGGACCAGTTTGGTGACTACTCACTCTCCAATTCCCCTATTATAGATTTCCCCACCACGGTGTCAAGGACACCTCGGAACTTGGCAGCCCGCACTCATGGAGATCTCGAGCAGAACGTGGTCACAGGGGAAGCTGAGGAACCCTGAACGCCGATGAGGTGACCCGTCGGTGCAATGTGCTATTAGTACTTCGGCGCTCCGCCGGCATACCAGCAGACATCCTGCGGGGTGAAGGTGTAGGGAATCGGGCCGACATAGGTGCTGTTGGGGTCGCGCTGGATACTGTGCCACTTGGCATGGCCGTCCACGTACGCTATGTTGGCGCCGCCGTTGTGGCGGTCAGGCAGGAAGTAGCTTGGATGGCGGCCACTGTTGATGCGCCAGCAGTTTGAGGTGCCATAGTCAGTGTCGCTGCGGGTCCAATCGGAGTCAGCGATGATGACGGTCTCGGCCGGGTACTTGATTTCCGCAAGTTTTGTGCTGGTGCGGGATGGGCAGATGATGTGATTGATGCCGTAGTCAGTGCCACCTCTACTAGCGTAGGCCTGCCCCTTAGAGCTCGGGCAGTGAAATACCTGGGAATTCTTCATATACGGGTTCATGTGGCCGTACCAGAGCGTGTACAGGTTCGCGTTCCGCCATTGGCATCGTCCATGTAGCCTGGCACCGTCATCTCGTCATAGTCCTGGGCATACATGACAGCACCCAGGCCCATCTGCTTGCAGTTGCTCAGACAGCTCGCCTGGCGTGCTTTCTCGCGAGCTCTGGCGAAGACGGGGAACAGTATCGCCGCCAGGATCGCGATTATGGCGATGACTACGAGCAATTCGATGAGGGTGAAGCCTTTCCGTGCAGACATTTGCTACCTCCTCATGTCGCGTCTTCATATTGATATACCATGAGTATTGCCCGTCCGGAACATTTTTACACATCCGCAGGCGGATTCCTGCCGGGCAGACGGACATTTCCGCAGTATTTCAGGGCATTCTGCGCATGGTGGCTGAGAGCGGGATGGAGAAAGTGTTGATCCCCTTGATCGTTCGGCGTGGGAAATAGACTTCCTTGGTCTCCTCCGCGCCTATCTGCAGGCCATGGTCGTAGGTGACGACGATCACGTGCTTGCCCTCGCGTTGCTCAATGCGGTCAATCTCATAGCCGTGGGTGAAGCCGTTGCCGTGGGTGACGATCATCCAGACGCCCTTCAGCGTATCGCCGAGTGGGAGGTCGGCAGCAGTGATGAAGGCGTCCACATCGTCACCGTCAGCGATTCTCATGGCCGCCCGGATCTCGCCGCTGTAGGAGCCGGCTGCGGTAGCGATCGTGCCTTCCTTGCAGGCGAGTTGCTCGCCGTCGAAGAGCCACAGGCCGATGACACGTCCGGCGAAGCGGCGGACAATGCCAAGCCGGCCCTGCATCGTCACGCCATCAGAACTGGTCCGCTCGGGATACGGCGGCTCGTCGAGTGTGTAGATGATAGTGTCGGTAGCCTGACCGTGAGTGACACGGAGTGCGACGGCACTTTCGTGGGCGGGTTGTAGCTGCAACGGCTCGACGGAGTCAATGAAGGGCTCCTTGAGGAACGGTTCCTCGATGGCGACGAACATGTTGCGAAGCGGGGCCGGGCCAGTGCGGCGGACGACAAGTTGCGGCATCCAGTAGTCGAAGGCCTTACGGGTGTCGCTCTTGGCGCGGCGGGGAGAGACGCTCTTGCCGAGGAAGACCTCAGTGCCCGGCGCAGCCAGCACATGGGTGCGGACGGCCCGGTCCGGCTCATCCACATAGCAGAAAGTCGTCTCGATGGGGCCGTCGGTGATGGCGATCTTCAGGTCGCGGATGCAGCCCCAGGGGTTGTATTTGGACTGCTCATCGCGGGGTTCGACCCATTCCTCGCCCTCTTCCAGCATGTTCTCGCGCGTACCGGTAAATTTGACATTCGCCTCGGCGGTCATGTCGCTGTCACCGTCGCCGTGCAGCAGCCAGTCGTGAGTGCTCCCGCCGCGCACACTGAAGATGTCCAGCACGTAGGCGTCTTCCTCGGAGACGGGGATGAGCGCCAAGATTCGGCGATAGGTATCGAGTTCCTCGATCTTGCGGTAGCCAGACTTGCCGTCCGCTTCGGCCATCGCTACGCCGTTGGAGTCGGGGAAATAGGCCAGCAGGTTACAGTCACCACCATCCTGATTCTGACGGTCAACAGCTACGAGGTTGTGGGAGATGGTGGATGAATTCCAGCGTCGCACCTGTGTGTGGTTGTAGCCGACATCACACAGCATCTCGCGCTCTTTGGCAAAGAGTATGATGTTGAGGTTGTCGAGGTGGGAGTGGCCGTAAGCGCCGGAAAAATGGAGTTGAGCCTGGATTTGGTCGGGACCCTGTCCGCGACCGAGGGAGGCGTGTCCGTAACCGGGAGTGATTGTTGAAACGGTCTTCACGCGGGCACTTGAGCGGCTTTCACCGGGCCACGTGTCGTGGATGGGAGCGCCGATCCCACTGGGGAAATCCAATACGGAAGGAGCCCTCAGAGCGCGAGAGATGAAGGGGTTGTCCTTTTTAGGGTCGAGGTTGTCAAAGCGCACTCCGTACTCTTCGTCAACATATCCCGGCGGATCGGAGTAGCCGGTCAGTTCCCTGAAATCCGACTCGATACGCGAGATAGTCTGGTAGTGATAGGAAGGTGCCTCGCGCCACATGCCATCATAGAAGCAGCCCCCATAGAGGATCTCAAGCATCCAGTGGTAGGCCCAGTGCACGTAATGGGGCTCGTTGATGACCTGGCCGATGCGAGCGGTGCGCATCAGGTAGCTGGGAGCAATGTTATCGGTGAAGTCGTCCCAGGTGTTGATATACTCCCAGGTGGCCTTGAGGAAGTCGTTCTCGAACTTCTCCCGAACATCGTAGCCGCGTAGCTTGGAAAGCTGATCGAGCGCCGGGCTGTCGTAGATGAGGTCATAGGCGCTGATAATGCTGTCTTCAGGGATTTCGCTCTCCATCCACCGGCCCCATTTGCCGCCGGCACGCGGCCAGGGCGGCTCCTGCTTGGCGGGGAAGTGGAAGGCCGTAATCCACTGATACATGGCCGGATAGTGGGGATAGAGCTGGGCGATGCGGTCGAGGATAAGCGCACTCTTGCGTGCGTATTCTTCCTTGCCTGTGGCATGATAGGCCCAGGCAAGCGCCAGCACCTGATTCAGAAGCCACCCGCGCTTGCACATCATGATGTGAGCGCGGAAGAACATGTTGATGTCCTTCTTCGGCTCGTGGTAGTAGCGGTAGCTGAACTTCTCTCCCAGTGAGTTGGTGCCCTCGATGATCTGATCGTCGGGGAACTCGTCATTGGGGAAGACCATGCCGCAGTACTTGCACTTGAGCTCATCGGGGCGGTCTATGCTCCACTCGAACACGCCGCTGTATGCGCCGCCATAGCAGTTCGGGCACTGGATGAAGACGCGCATCGGGCGGTCGGGCACGAAGGCGAGCATCTCTTCCTCATCCATCGCCATGACGCGCTCGACGGCCTTCTCGTAAGATGCGGCGTTGGCCTTGTCTACATTGTGGTCGAGGATCGGATGCTTGATACCGACGGCCTGGCCGGCACCGAAGGAGGGGAGGGCGATGACGGCGAGCAGGGCGCAGACAGCCAGAATGTCGGTTGTGTTGACGGCATGATAAATCGCCATTGTGGTCAGCTCCCAGTCGGATGTGCAACAGCGTTGGTTACTTAGTTAGGCACGGAGAAGTGAAATACCTTGTGCATCGGCGGCGAGGGACAGAGAAAAGGTGTGGGGCGGAGGGAAGAAAGGCAAACGGCAACGATGAATGGCACTAACAGGCAAGGATGCCTGTCCTCCAAACGTTATAGGGCAACGACAACGGAGGTGGGGCTCAGCGGTCGGTTTTGGTCATAGTAACTGCCAGCGGGATGTAGAAGGTGTTGGTGCCCTCGATCTGGCCGCGCGGGTAGAAGACCTGCACCATATTGTTATCTTCCATGCGCAGGCCGTGGTCATCGGTAAGTATGATGCGACGCTTGCCGTCCCGCTCCTCCACCCGGTCTATCTCGTAGCCGTGGGTGTGCCCGTCGCCATGGGTGACGATCATCCAGACGCCGTGGAGAGCATCGCCGATGGGTAGGTCGGCCGCGGTGATGAATGCATCATGGTCGGCCCCATCGGCCTTCCGAGTCATCCCCGCGATGGCACCCGTATAGGGGTCACGATCGGCTTTCTGCGACCAGTCTTTGGTGGTCAACAGCATCCCGTCAAAGAGCCATGCGCCAACCGTCTTGCCGTTGCGTTGGCGGACGATTCCCAAGCGCCCCTTCATGATGACACCGGAGACATGGAGAGTGCCCGGAGGGGTACTCCGCGGCGCATAGGGCGGCTCATCGAGGGTGCTGATGATGGTGTCCACGGTGTCGCCGTGCCAAACGCGGATTGCCAGCGCGTTGTCATCGGCAGGATTCAACTGCACCCGCTCTACTCTCCTGATAAACGGCCTGCCTGAGTACGGCTCCTCGATGGCGACAAAGGTGCTTGCCAGGGGAGCCTGCCCACGCCTGCGCAGGACCAGTTGCGGCATCCAGAAATCCCAGGCCGTCTTGCTGTCCCTGCCGGCCTTGCGAATGGAGGGGCTGCGACCGAGGAACACCTCGGTATCGCCGCCGGCGAGAAGATGGACCCGCACACCCTTTTCCGGCTCGTCAACGTAGGTGAAAGTGGTGAGCAGATCACCGTCAGTTGACCCGCCGGCTACGTCGCGGATCACGCCATAGCTATTGTAACTGGAGCCTTCCGTGCGCGGCTCGACCCATTCTTCGTTTTCTTCGAGGAGGTTCTCGCGCTTGCCGGTAAGCTCGATGTTGCAGGCAGCGGTCATGTCATGGTTGGCCGAGCCGTGGAGCAGCCAGTCGTGCGTGTTGCCGCCCCTGACCCGAAATATGTCAGCAACATAGGCGTCCTCGTCGGAGACGGGGATGAGCACCAGCAGCCGACGGTACGTGTCAAGGCCCTCGATGTTGGCGTAGGCGCGCTTACCGTCCGCTTCCACTGCGCTGACGCCGTTGAGGTTGGGGAAGTAGGCGATCAAGTCTCCGTCGGCATTCTTGCAGGTCTGCCAGGTGCGGTCCACGGCGACGAGATTGTGGCCGATGGTGCTGACACTGAAATTCCGCAGCTTCGTGTGTGTGTAGCCGATGTCGCAGAGCATCTCGCGCTCCTTGGCGAAGAGCGTGAGGTTGAGCGCGTCGTAGTGGGAATGTCCATGGCAGCCGGAGAAGTGGAGTTGGGCCTGCATCTGGTTGGCACTGATGCCGCGGCCGAGGGAGGCGTGTCCGTAACCGGGCAAGATTGTGGAGGTGGTCTGATTGCGCGTTGGCGCGGTCTTACTCATGGCCCAGGTGTCATGGATAGCGCTGCCAATACCGTTAGGCCAGGCAACGAGCGCGGGCGCGTCCTTGGCTCTCACAAAGAAGGCGATGTCCTTGTCCGGGTCGAGGTCGTCGAAGCGCTTGCCGGTTTCCTCATTGACATAACCGGGAGGGTCGGAATAGCCCTTGAGTTCGGCAAAGCTCGTCCGCAGTCCGCCCATGACCTGGTAGTGATAGGAGGGGGCCTCGTGCCACATGCCGTCGTAGTAGCAGCCGCCGATGAGTATCTCCATCAGCCACTTGTACGACCAGTGGACGTAATCAGGTTCGTTGATGACTTTGCCGATGCGGGCGGCCACACGCAGATAGAAGGGGGCCATGTTGTGAGTGTGGATGTCCCCGAATGACTGGGTGTACTCCCAGGTGGCCTTGAGGAAATCGTTCTCAAACTTCTCACGGACGTCGTAGCCGCGGATTTTGGATAGCTTGTCAAACTCCGGGCTGTCATAGAGCAGGTCATAGGTGGCCGGAACACCGGCGGGCAACTCACTGGACAGCCAGCGCCCCCATTTGCCGCCGGCGCTGGTATCATAGGGTGGAGTCTGGCGTTTCATGAAAGTGAATGTCGTGATCCACTGGCGCATCGCCGGGTAATGTGGATATGTCTGCGCTACGCGGTCGAGGATGAGTATGGCGCGGCGGGCGTACTCCTCGTTGCCAGTCGCATGGTAGGCGACGGCCAGAGCCTTGGCCTGGTTCATGATCCAGCCACGCCTGTGCATGCGGATATGGCCGGGGATAAACTCACGCAGGTCATCGCGGACCTTGTCTTTGTGATAGCGATATGTGAACTTTTCGCCGAGCGCATTCTCGCCCTCGATAGTCTGGTCGCAAGGGTATTTGTCATTGGGGAAGACCATGCCACAGTACTTGCAGGTGATCTGGTCGGGCGCGTCTATGCTCCAGGTGAAGATGCCCGAGCCCTGTGAGCCGCCGTGGCAGTTGGGGCAATAGCAGAAACGCACCACAGGGCTGTCGGGGACGAAAGACAGCATCTCGTCGTCGGACATCGCCATAACGCGTGCGACGGCCTGTTCGTAGCCGGCGGCATTGTCAGGGTTGATGCCATGTGGCAGCACCGGGTGCTTGATACCGACCGCCTGCCCGGCCCCCTGCGTCATGGCTGGCAGCAATACCAGTGTCAATACAGCCACCACGAAAGTCGGGGAAACAATACCTTGAGTCTCGCACATGAGAGCCACATCCGTTTCTGTCAAAGGTAGGAAACATGCTTTCGGAATGGTAACAGCACAGGCGTGAATCTACGCCATTATGACGGCGAGAGCCACAGCTACAAGCTCCCCGTCGCGGAAGCAGCAAGCGGGATCCTGAAGCTATTGACGCCTTGAATTGTTCGCTGCGGGAAGTATATCTCCTGCGTGGTTGCACCATCTATGGTTAGGCCGTGGTCCATGGTTAGGATGACGGCGGTCTTGCCACCGGTCTTCTCGACCCTGTCTATCTCGTAGCCGTGAGTGTAGCCGTTGCCGTGTCTGACGATCATCCAGACGCCATGGAGGATTTCGCCGGCGGGTAGGTCTGCGTCAGTGACGAAGGCATCGTGTTCAGCGCCATCGGCTTTGCGTGTAGCGATCTGTATCGTGCCTGCGAGTACGCCGCCGTCGGTCGTGATGGCCTCGCCGCCGCAGGAGAGTGCTTCCCCCTCAAAGAGCCACATGCCCGCAGTACTGCCTGCAACCTGGCGGATCAGGCCCAGCCGTCCCTTGATGGTGAAGCCGTCGGGTGTCGTACGTTGGGGATATGGCGGCTCATCGAGGGTGGCGATGATGGTGTCGGTCGTCTCGCCGTGGGTGACGCGCAGGGCCACGGCGTGTTCATGCGCGGGGGCGAGCTCGAGGCGCTCGACAGCCTGAATGAAGGGCTTACCCACGAATGGCTCCTCGACGGCGACGAATGTGGTGCGGAGAGGCGCGTCTCCCCGGCGGCGCACGACTAGCTGTGGCATCCAGTAGTTGAAGACCTCGCTGTTCTCGCGTTTGGCCCGTCGAGCGGACGGACTGCGCCCGAGATTAATCTCCGTACCCTTGGCACCGAGCAGGTGGATGCGGATACCCCGATCGGGCTCGTCTGCGCAGGCAAAGTTCGCGGTCACGTCCTCTGCGGTTGTCGCGTAGGCAACATCTCTGATGACTCCGTATAGGTTGAAGCGGGAGCTCTCGCTGACAGGCTCTTCCCAGGTCTCGCCCTCTTCCAGCATGTCTCTGCGCCGGTGGGGAAGACCAATGCTGCAAGTGGCAGTCATGTCTTCGTCGGCGGAGCCATGCAGCAGCCAGTCGTGGGTCGAGCCGCCCTGCGTGTGGAAGATGTCCAGCACGTAGGCGTCGGCCGCTGACACGGGCACTAGGACGAGCAAGCGACGGTACTGCTCGACATCCGCGATATTGCTGTAGGCGCGCTTGCCTTCGGCCTCGGTGACAGCTACGCCGGCGGTGTCAGGGAAGAACCAGCGCAGGTCTCCAGCAGAGGCATTACCGCCGCCGTTTTGTGCCTCGCGGTCTATGGCGACTAAGTTGTGGCTGATGGTACCGCTGTTCCAGGAGCGGATGCGCGTGTGCGTATAGCCAAGGTCGGAGAACATTTCGCGCTCTTTGGCCCACAGGATGATATTGAGCGTGTCGAGATGAGAGTGACCGTAGGCTCCGGAGAAGTGAAGCTGGGCCTGGATCTGGTTGTCATGCTCGCCGCGGCCGAGTGAGGCCTGGCCATACCCGGGCGCAATCGTGGAGAAGGTTTGCTCACGCGGCTGAGAGCGGCGCTCCCCCGGCCAGGTGTCGTGGATGGGGCTTGAGCAGCCGTTGGGGAAATCGAGGACCGAGGGGGCGTCATAGGCCCTGACGATGAATGGAAGCACTTCTTCGGGGACGAGATTGTCGAAGCGGGTGCCATCTTCGTCCATATAGCCAGGCGGGTCAGAATATCCCGTCAGGTTATTGAAGGCACGTCTGAAGTCGCCGAGTATCTGGTAGTGATAGGAA
>Ga0180432_10005097_pt1 | contig 17689 bp, 13 predicted proteins | sample SS_ome_10_FD_132414 | JGI IMG/M metagenome (GOLD analysis project Ga0180432, IMG submission 132414) | Hypersaline lake sediment archaeal communities from the Salton Sea, California, USA - SS_1_MS_2 metaG | ecosystem: Environmental > Aquatic > Non-marine Saline and Alkaline > Hypersaline >...
CAGACATCCGTCCGGAACGAAGTAGAGTGCCGTCGGGCGCCACTCCGCTACGCGCGGATACACGGTATCCGTCCGTGGCTGACTACGAACCCCGTCCACACGAGAAATCTCAAAGTGCGAAATATAGGCTTAGGGTCTGAGCTTGCCGATCATCGGCATGGCCAGCAGCAGGCTCAACAGCCACAGGCCCACCCAGACGCCGACCTGGTCGGCCCAGGCGCGCCAGGGGGCCTGGGGCTCCAGACTGGCCCGCCACGCGGTCTCGAGGCCGCTGAGGCTGACGTTCAGGGCGTCCTGCACACCGCTGGCGCAACTGGCGCCGTTGGCATAGGCCGACAGCAGGGCGCGTATCTTTTCCGCCCCGTATCGCTCGCGGATGAAACGCACCACGCTGCCACTCTGAGCATAGGCCAGGAACGTGGTGTGCGAATCGGGTGGGAAGGGTACGCACAGATACTCGAGCGCCAAAAGCTGCCCCGCCGTGCGCGCTTCTTCGAGCGTTACGCTGTATTCCGGCGTCGGTAGCCGCTCGTTGGCCACGGCCAGCCCCTCGTCCAGCCACTCTGGGACGTATCTGTATCCGGCCGGTGTCACGGACTGGTAGACCAGCAGGTGGGTGATTTCGTGGGGGATGTAGCGAGCCATACGCGAGGTATAGCCCTCCTCGTAAGGAACGGCAACGACGACGACGCCCAGTTCCGGATGAGCCTGACCGACAACCCACTCGCGCCCCGTGAGCAGCATCGCCGCGTCCAGGTTGTGCTGCGCATCGTAGATGTAGATGACGATGGATTCCGGCAGCGGGGCGTTCAATTCCGCATTGATCTCTTCCAGGCTGGCTCGAGCGACGTCGAGCGCGGCCTGGCCAAAGACCGGATCGCCGTGTCCTTCGACCCAGTTAACCGCGATCTTGTCGTCGCTTAACTGTTCCCAGCGGAAGCGGTTGTCCGTATACTCGCGCTGTCGAGGCTCGGTGGTCAACCGGTTGCCCGCGCTGTCCTCTATCTGCCACCAGAAGGTGACCATAGAAAACGGTGGTAGAGGAAAGAGCCGCACGTCGTGCTTGTAGCTGACGCTGACCTCGCGGCCTGGCTGCAAGTCCTCTATGCGCACAGACTTGGCCTGATCGTCTCCGGTCGCCCGAAAGAACAGGTAGACTTGGGTGATCTCGGCGTCGGAGGCGACCTGCAGCGTAAAGATGATTTGCTGGGCAAAGTTGTGCTCCGCCCGGTTCTCGATCACGGTGATGCCCTCGGCCGAGACGACGGGCGGGAGCAAGAGCAGGCCCAGCAGCAAAACGTAATGCGTGATGCGTAATGCTTGATGCGTGATACGTGGTGCGTGATGCGTCATTTCTCACCAACCGGCTTCTCCGGTCACTTTGGCGATCAAATCCGACCAGTCGCCGTGCAGGAACAACAGTTCGTCCAGGGCAGCTTGAGCGGCCGACCGGATGGCCTCGTCTCTTGCGCCACAGTAGTGTTCCAGCACCTGGAGCGCCCTGTCACCCCCGATCTGCCCCAAGGCCCACATAGCTGCCTCCTGTATCTCGGGGTCGGCGTCGTCGGCCAATTCTTCCAACTCGGGCACTGCTTCACTCAGTTGTATCTCGCCGCAGGCGCGGGCGGCCTCGTAGCGCAGTTCGGGGCTGGGGCTGCATAGCTCCTGCTGCACCTGGCGCGCCCAGCGAGCATCGGCGCTGCGTCCCATAGCAAAGACGGCGCTGATCTGCATTCTTTCATCCGGCGAGCCATAAGCCTCACGGATCAAGCTCGCCACGGTCTCACTGCCGACGTAGGCCAGCGACTCTAGCGCCCGGCGCTGCACCTCTGGGCATTCGTCTGTATCCTGGCAGGCGGCGAGCAGCGTCTCGTAGGCCGTGGTGAATGGATCGGGGCGGATCTTGCCCAACTCGCCCAGTAGAACAAAGCGGCCCAACGACGTGGCCGCGGCCTCCCGCACAGCGGCGACCTCGTCCTCCCGCAACAGGGTCGCCAGGAGCGGGACCAGGCGCACGTCTTGGTCCTCCCACAAGCCCTCGATCGCTGTCGCCCGCACGTCTCCGTCCTCGTCTTCCAACCCCAGGCGGAAGAGCGCGCCAAAGTCAACCTCGAAATCCGCCTCGGCCAATTCCATCAATCTAGCGACCAGCCGCCGCCGCAACTCGACGGGCCAGTTCGGCCACACCCCACGCACGCGCGCCACCGCCTCCACATCCAGAGCGGAGAGGCGATACAGCGATGCCTGGGGCGGCAGTTCGGCGCTCCCTCGTAATTGTTCGAGCAAGGTGTCTAATGCCTGTTCCATATCACTTTAGCCACGACCAGGGAATGACCGGGTTGACCAGGTCTTGCAACATCACAAAGGCTATCAAACTGACCAGGATCACCATGCCGACGAAATGAACCACGGCCTCGCGCTCCGGCGGGATGCGGCGACCGCGCAAAGCCTCGAGGAACACGAACAGGATGCGTCCGCCATCCAGGGCGGGAAGAGGGAGCAAGTTGGTCAGGCCCAGGGCCAGGCTGATGAGTGAGGCCGTCTGCAACACCGGGAAGGCCAGTCCCCACTCGATGCTCTGCTGCAAGCTGATGGTCAACACCTCGCTAATGCCTACCACGCTGGCCGGACGCGCCTCCTGGGGGGATATGTCGCCGCGGACGAGTTGGGACGGAACTTGCACGGTCATCACTACGGCGGTGACAATGTCCTGGAAGCCGGCGTTCAGCGCCTCGGGCAGGGAATAGCTCCGCAGTTTGCTCCGGTCAGGCCAGGGAGACATCCAGATGCCGAGGTATCCGTGACCTTCGGAGTCGCGGCCCGGCGTCGCCTCCAGGGCCAACGCTTCCTCCCCGCGCAGGACGCTCAACTCGATGGCCCGTCCGGGCGCCGCGCGGATGATGCGGCGCAAGTGCACCAGCCCTTCTTCGATAGATTCTCCACCTGCGGCCAGGACTATGTCGTTGGGTTGCAACCCGGCCTCCGCTGCGGCGCTTCCCGGCTCCACGTCGCTGATCTTGACCACCCACGCCTCTGGCGAGCCGGAGGCATAGGCGCCGACGATCAGCATGACGGCGACGACGATGTTGAGCACCGCGCCCGCCGCCAACACTGCCACGCGCCAGCGTTTGGGTTGAGCCGCCAGACTGCGCGGGTCGGAGGGGGCTTCCTCGCCCGTCATCCTCACGAACGCGCCCAGCGGAAGCCAGTTGAGGCTGTATATAGTGCCTGGCTCCAACTCGGTCACCTCGCCGCGCATGAGCACCTCCTCACCGACCAGCTCCCGCCTGAGCCTTAGGTCGTCCTCGAGGGGGTCGAGCACCTTCAGGCTGCTCAGGACGTAGTCGCCGTCCTCCTGTCTCCGAGTGATCCCTTCTACCCAGGCCCCTCTCTCCAACCCGGAAGGGCGGCGCCAACTTGCCGGCATGATCACGCGCGCGCTGCCAATTCTGAGGTGTCCCTTGCCGTACCACAGTTTCCACGCGCGGGGTGGGAAGCCAAAGCCGAACTCTTCGACCCGCACTCCCGCCAACTTGGCAAAGATATAGTGACCCAGTTCGTGAATCAGGATAAGAGGCCCCAGCACGACGATCAGCGTGCCGGCCAGCCAGAGCAGTATGCTAATCCAATCCATTGTCTCCTCTCATTCAGAAGCGGGCGTCCGCAACGCCCGCTTCGCTTTCCTCTAAGCTTGTATCTAGCAGGCAAGTCTCTTGCCGGCCATATTATACCCTCAGCGGGCTAATCTCGCAACATTTCTCACTCCAAATCTCTTCTCCTGCTTCCGGCAACGATGCACGCCGAAACCCGCTTTCAAACTTTTGTTTCTCGAGAAACGCTCAGGATACACGTCTTGATCTCGGTTTTGACCTCGCAGGCTCGGCCCGAAGTTGGTAGTGTCAGAGGTTACGCACGATATTGGCGACAAGTTGATGCACCTCTGCGAGCCAGGCAACAGGATCGTCTGCTGCCAGGCAAGATTGCCTTCCCGCTGTCAGGAAATCGTACAGTCCGTCGGGGTCAAAGTCAGTTGACCAGGCAGACAACAAGGTCTGGAACTGCTCCAACTTTAAGGGCACGACGATGATGCCTTTCCGCCTCGCATTGTACTGATACCAATCTACAGCACTTTCGCTAAGCGTTGGCGCAACGAACAATCCAAAGGTTTCTATCCCCACTCTCTCCTGAAATCGTTCGACGTGCCTCGTAACGGGCTCGCTCTCCGTAAAATACTGTCTGTCTCCCCCTGAGAGCGTTACTTCAACCGCTACTGCGTACTTGCCGCAGTAGATTATTTCGATGTCGGGTTGCCTTCCACCCGCGTGGGAGATAGGTAGCCATTCAAGGTCAAGCGAGAAATTTGGTTGAAGCTGACAATAACGGTTCAAGTACAAGAAGGCGCGCCAAGTATTCCACTCCATGAAAAGCGGCGGGTGTGAGACGCGGCGGTGTAGAATGTCGTCGTAGGATTGGAAAATCTCGTCTAATGTCCAATCCAAGCGCAGCCTCTGTAGCGTTAATGCGGTCACTTGCTCCTGTGCCCAACGGCATTGCTCATTGAGCGATACGGCAGGCATAACTGGCATTGGTATTTCCAAGGAACCGGATAGCTCCTCGAGATGACTCTGGAGCGTTGTCAGTCGGATGGCTAATTCACTAGGACGCTCCCACGGGAATTGCGGAATTGTTGAATCACCCAGATATTTGTAGAAAACATCAGGGTCGTCATAGTTGGGTTGCAGAGGCACGTCCAGTTCGTCTAGAATCCTCCGTGCATCCGTTACATTAGAAGCCACCAATTTACTACCTCGCTGAGTGAACAAGCCTGTATAGCGAAAATAGCGCATCGCTGCATCTGCGTAATCTCGGAGATTGCGCCGCTTTGTGTCCAGGAAATGCTCCAACTCTCTGCCTTGTTCAGCTAAGGTTTCTCGTATACCGATTCTTCCTTCTTCAATATCATCTGCGTAAACTCTGCGCAACTCGTTCAGATAGGTTTGGGTAACGAATTCCTTGCGCGGGCGCGCTCCTGAGATTGTGGAGAGGGCTTGGCGAAACCTGCTAATCTTTGGAATGGCTTGGGTGAAGGCAGATGGACTCGGGCATGGTAGCAAGAAGATGGCAATCTCGTCTTTTGTCACTCCATCTAGTTCCAATGCTACCCGCAGGGTTTCTCGAAACGGATGAACTCCAGCTGCTAAATGCACTTCATATCGCCAGCGCGTTCGTGGGTTGCCGCCGTGTTGCCAAGAGGGAAATTGCCATTTGAGCAACTGGCGGAGAAACAAGTCGTTCACGTGTTCGTTGCGAACGAGTTGCCAGCCCGCCGGTGTGACGTGAATAATCCTTGCTTCATCCACATAGACAAAGCCAAGCATCTGTGGTGCTCGCAATCGGTCGCGTGCGGCCAGAGTTGGGTAACGCTCCGAGATGTTCCCCCCAAAGAAATCGCTCTCGGCAAGTAGTTCTGCGAATTCTAGTTGGTGGACCAGTTGGTCACGTTTGTTCTTTTTCCGCCAACACTTTCCATCGAAGCGTGACAACAGTTCGAGCTCTTGACGCACCTTGGCAGGATTGCGGGGTGACGTAGTTACGAACCATGTTCTCGTAAGTGCACCTGGCATTTATGTCTCCTACCTAGAAAATAAACTTACATTGACCATTTTCGTCCTTGGTGGTGTGACAAGGAACATGTTTACTCCTCGGTAATTCCCGTTTTGAAGCCGCACCGCCGTAAAACAGGCGGTGCTGGCTAGTTTTTTCCTAGCATTGGCTCTTTCAGGCCGATGCACCTAAGCTAGCAGCTCGTCGGAGAGAACTTATTTTGCCGAAAAATACCCCACTCAAACGCAGTTTTTGGGCTGAATTGGGGCTTCACGCCCCACTTTTGCCTCGAAAACACGCAAGTTTAGGGACGACGCTTTTCACTCCGACAGCCTGCTAGAATTGCCAAAACGGGAATTGCTGATGTCTCCTCCTCACTCAAGCTTGTGGCTTTCTGAATACCAGAATGTTATGATGTACGATGTTAGGAACATACGCGTATGGGTAGCCATAGGGTCTGACAGGAGCACCTGTTTGATACCAGATTTTGATCCCTTTGAATTGAAACCCGAGTCTGCGAAATCGCTCTGCGATGTGAAAAGACGCAGGAATGAACTCGCCATTTTGATATGAATCCCTAATCATCACAATAGCGTATTGTTCTGGTTTGAGTAACCGAAAGAACCATTGCCCAATCTGCTCCATACGGTCATAGAATTCCTCAAATGTCGCCGAGTTGCGGAAATCCCGAGGGGACGACGAAAAGGACTCGAACGGACTCTTGCGATTGCTCCAACCATATTTCCCATCTACCAGTGTCTTCTTCAATGCAGGACTGTATGGCGGGTCGGTTATTATAGCATCAAATTTTCGTTCTTTTTGAACCAAGCGTGGCAGAACCTCGAGGCTATCGCCACAGATAACCTCTTGAGATTCAATTCCCTCCTGACGGCAAACTTCGAGGTAGATGTCCAACCATTCCTGCTCCAGTTCAACCCCGACAGCCTTGCGCTCACATAAACTTGCCCCAAGCAATGTCCCGCCCACGCCAGCAAAGGGATCAAGCACCGTTTGTCCGTGTTTGGTGAAAAACTCTATTATCTCTCTCATAAGCGCAGGAGGCTTATTGGCATAGTGTTTCCTGCGCAACTTGTGCCCGCACTCGGACGGATAGGATGTTCGCAGAACTGTCTTGGTGAAGAATAGCCATTCATTGCCTGCCAGGTCATTGAGTTTATTCTTGGGATGGTATTTGCCTTTCTTGGCTTGTCCCCTCGTATCCTGTGGGCGTTGAGCGTTTCCTTCTTCGGCGCTGAGGAGCAACGACAGCTGTTCTGCTTGCTCTGTTGCGACCAAATATCCAGCAGCCGATTCCACTAGTTTTCTTTTTGCATCTGCTGGCAGCGAGTAGAGTATCTCAGCCAATTGCTCTAACTGTTCTTCGTCCTGTTGCTTTACCATAATCTCCAATCTTTTCTACCTTTACTTTCCGCTAAAATTGTGGATACTCCCATATGTGGCTCAAAAGGCACAAAATCGGCTGTTTTTGCCACATATAGCGCCACCATATATGGGTGAAACTAGCGTTTTTTACCATAAACGGCCACATATGGCGGTAGGTTCCAAGTTAGCGGAAACTAAAGTCTACCTGGACTTGGCATTTTTGTTTGCCCCATATATACGGGTCTTTCGAATGTAGTGGGTAAGCGGTACATCAAAAAGACGTGAAACTGCCCCAGAAGGCAATTCCGACCAGAGTCCAGCTCTACATATTCATTTTCCAAGCTAGCTTTAGCCCGCCGAAGGCGGATCGGTTTGAAACCGTGTGCTTTAGCACATAGACATCTTTCAGCCGCCGAAGGCGGAACGGGCTTCAGCCCGTAAATCCCTCAGCTTCAGCTGAGGGTCGTTTAATGGCAAAGGTGGCGATTGATATGTTTGTACACTGGACACTTGTACTGTTCTCAGCCTAACAACAGACACAGACAAATACTGCCCGAGTTTTCGCCCAGGTTGGGCTTGCGCCAATCAAATTGTGCTGTGCATTGGTAGCGTGAGTAGATTATAACCCAACGGCGCGGCCCACACAAGCCCCAAGAAAAGCCAACGCTCTTTCCAGCACCTCGTGCGGCGTCAACCTGTCCGTGTTGACGTAGAGATCGGCGTGCCGGCGGGCGTGGCGCAGCCGGCGGGCCTGTTCCTCCCAGCGGGCCGGCCCGGCGTCGGTGGGGCGGCGTAGGCGGGCCGCCTCCCAGGAGACGTCCAGGTAGATGAGCGCATCGGGTTGGGTGATGATCTGCCACATAGCGGGCGCGTAGGAGTGTTCCTGCACTACCTCGCGCGCGTTGTACCCTAGCTCTCGCAGCGCGCGCACGAGCAGCGATTTGCCCGAGGCGCACGGCCCGACGATGGCGATCAGGGGGCGTCTATCTCGCTCGATCTCGTTCACCATAAAGGAACCGAGTTTCCCACGGGATTCCGAGGACGATCAGCGCCGTGTGACGATCACTTTCCTTCGAGTTCAGTGGCCTGGTTATTAGCAAAAACCCGGGTTTTGGCCTACCTGGACAACAGGCGCGACAGCCACGAGCGCGGGGGGGAATCGCCGCCCTTTTCCTGGGCAAGGCTGCCTTGCTCCCCGTTCACCTCGCGCAAGCGGGCCAGCGAATCTAGCGAGGCAAAGATGACCAGGCAGTCGCCGGCGCAAAGCGTGACGTCGGGGGCCGGGTGAGGGTCGAGGATGTCCGCTCTCTTGCGCAAGGCGACCGTCAGGTTGAACTCTCTCTCCACCTGGGCAATGGTGTGTCCTTCCAGCGGTGAGCCGGCCCGCACCGTCACCCGCGCCGTGTTCATCAGTACGTCATCCACGTAGAAGGAGTGATCAATCTGGGCCCGCGTGGCGGCGGCGGCAAAGATGGGGGCCGCCAGCGCCGAGGTACTGAAGGCGGTGTGAATGCCGAATCCACGCCTCACCCTCTCGGCCAGTTGGCCGTCGAACATGCGCAACACCACTTTGATGCCGGGCTTGAGCTCCCTGGCGTCGAGCGCGATGTCCAGGTTGGTCAGATCGTCCTGGGTGCAGACGACGATGGCGGAGGCCGCCTGCACCTGGGCGCTCTCCAACGTCTCCCGCCTCCGGGCGTCGCCCAGCAAAACCGGCACGTCCATCTGGCGGATCTCTTCCAGGAACGGGCCTGCGGGGTTGCTCTCGATGCCGACGACCTCCTCTCCCAGGCGCAGCAACTCTTTCACGACCCGGTAACCGACCTTGCCCAGGCCACAGATGACGATATGATCGCGGTAGGTCGAAGCGATAGCCACTTGCCAGGCCTCCTTCCGCTCGCGGCGATTGAACAGCCCCACGCCAAAGCGCAGCACTCCATCGGCGACGACGGCCAACCCAACGAGGGGAGTGACAACGAATAGAATTTGCAGACCGAGCGAGTCGGGCAGATCCAGCACGGTCTCCAAAAAGATCAGTTTGAAAGCAGCGTGCAGCGCCTCGGCCCACCCGAGGGGCTGCCCGGTATCTGGATGGAGGTAAAAGAATCGCAGGGAGAGGGCGCCCGCGCCGAGGAGCAGGAAGAAGAGGAGCAGAGAGACGCGAAACTGGCGCACCAGCACCCGCGTGTCGCGCCACAGCGCCCTCAGGTAGCGACGGGAAACAGGAAAGTGCATCATTTCCCCCGCAAAGGCAGGCTAAGCGCCAAGCGGCGCACGTCGTCGCCGACGCGATCCACGACGCGCAGCACGAGCACGCTGATGTCGTCCCGGGGCCGCCCATCGTCCAACGCCAGCGCCCGCTCCAACAACTCATCGGCCAGGCGCTGAGGGCCGGTATCGCCTCCGGTCACGATCTCGCGCACCGCCGCCGGGACGTCGAACACGTAACTCGAGCGCGCCCCAGCCGCCTCCAGGCCGTCCGTGTAGACCACGACCACGGTGCCGGCGACCAGGGGCAGTTCGGTGATCTGCGGCTTGGTGGAGCGATGCACGCCGACCGGCTGGGACGGCTCATCAATCAACCACAATCCCTGATCGGGCGTGGAGACGACGATGGGGCATTGGCTGTTGCGCGAAAGCACCAGCGTGCCAGAGACCAAGTCGACCGAGAGGATGTTGAGCGTGGCCGAGACACGGCCGCCCTTGTGAGTGTAGAGATAATCGTGAGCCGCGCGAGCAGCAGCTCCATCTCGCACTCCCTCTGCCAGCTCAGAGACTGCCTTGCGGGCCACCAGGTTGCTGATCGCTTTGGCCGCCCGCCCCGAGCGCTGGCCATCCACCAGGACGAAGGAGAGACCGCCGTGGGGACGCTCAATCATCTCCAGTGTATCCCCGCTCTCGCTGGCGGCCCATTTACCTATCTTGGCGACGGCAACCTCAATCTCCATTCGCTCTCGCCTATCGAGTCTCGGTAGTTCAGGGCCTTGTGTCCGTCTCTTGCGCCCACGAGGGGCTAGACCACTTGCGCTTTACGCATCGCCGAGCGTGCGGCTGATGGCGGACGAGACGACCTGCATCTCCACCCCAGGCGCAATCTCGATGCGGGCGCGACTTTCCTCTACGCTGAGATAGGTCAGTTTGCCGATGATCCCGCCGACCGTCATGACCTCGTCGCCTACGCTCAACGCGGCCATCTGCTTCTCACGTCGCCGCCGGGCTTGGTACTGCGGCAAGAACATGAACACTCCCAAAACGACTAGACCAATGACCAGAATGACGACTTGTTGACTATCCACTTTTGTGCTCCTATTCGCCTGTACCTATTTGACAACTTGCCAGGTTTGCCTATTATATTCGTGTTGAAAGATAAGTAAAGCGTATTGGTCCATCTCACCGCAGAGTTCAGCGTTTTCGCAGAGAACCAGGTGTTAGATTGGGGGAACATTACAGCGAATTTAGAAAAAACGAATTGAGGCACATCGTTCAACTGCTTTTATAGCCAGGATTGGCCTCATGCGGCGAAGAATTCGCTCCTTTCCCAATTCGTTGTAGTGCCGTTTGGAATCTAACATTGCCAAAGTATTTGAGATTCGTAATGCTAACCGCCTGCCTGTAGTCCCTCGTCGGGCGGAGCCTCTGACTGAGACACTCCCCTTTGCAACCGAGAAAGCGTGCCCAGCCCCCAAAACGCCAGCCAACTGACCGGAAAGGCCAGCACGCCAATGGCCCCAGCGCCGGCCAGTTGGGCGATCAGTTGACCTGGCCCGTCGCCGCTGCTGAATTTCCCTGCCGGGAGGAATCCTGTCACGCCTTTGCCGGCCTCGGTTTGGTATTCCAGTGTCCCCACGCCGTTACAGCCCTGCCCCCACAGCCCGTCGGCAAAGAGCGCTACCACCAGCAGCCCCAACAGTCCCGCCGTGACACCCAGCGAAACCGTCGCCGTCGCGTCGGGCAGACGCAGCCCCCGCTCCACCAGGTAGACTCCCAGCGGTAGCAGCAGCCCGGCCAGTACGCCGACCACCAGCGCCGCCCACGGCGGTACGAACGGCGCGCCCGCCGCGATGGCGACGAATCCGGCCGCCATCCCCCGCGCCGACATCAGCGCGTCGGCGTGGCCCACCGCGAACCAGCAGTAAGTCTGCGAGGCCAGGATCGCTCCTGCTCCGGCGAGCAGCCCGTTGACCGCGATGCGCTCCAGGCTCAAGTCTGCTCCCAGCGCGTGGAAGGGCACGCTCAACGACCAGCCCAGCCAGCCCAGGCCGAACAACAGCGCGCCCAGGTTCGCCAGCAGCGGGAAGTGGGCCGGCGGCATCTCTTCTGGCTCCCCTGGCTCGGTGCGCGGCAATCGCTGGCCCAGTCCCGCCAGCGCCCCCAGCGCAGCCAGCCCGCCCAGTAGATAGACCACGCCAGAGCCAGCGTGATCCACGAATCCGTGGCCCACCTCGGCCGTGTTTCCCAGGTTGGCCAGCCAGCCTCCGCCCCAGGCCCAGCAGGCCGCCAGCGGGAAGAGCACGGTCGCCACCGCCAGCCCACCCAGCGCGACCTGCCAGCCGGGCGCGCGCCCGCTCGCGCTGAGCACTACCAGCAGCACGGCCGTCGCCGCCAGCGGCACATAGTTCACGAACAGCCCCAGCGCCTCGGAGGTGGCAGCGGGAGCGGTCAGGAAAAAGCCCCGCAGGCCGATCAGTCCCCACCCGGAAACGCCGTGCAGGTCGTCCAATCCTTGCAGGCCCGGCAGGTCGCTCATATACTTGGCGCCTCCCAGGTGGAAGGCGAATCCCACCGCAAAGTACCCCAGCGCCGCCAGCGCCAGCGCCAGCGCGCCCAGCGTCGCCGCGCGCCGCGCCCTCTGCGGCTCCATCCCCCCCCAGGCCAGCAGGAACAGCCCCACCGGAATCAGGTAGCCCAACAATGCAGGAAGCCAGGTTTCTAGTGTCATGGTTGCTCCAATTGTAACTGCTCAGGTTAGACCTCCGAGGTCTTTGACAACCGTTTCGCCCACTGCAAATGTTTAAAACGGTCAATGTTTTGCGCTTGAACAAGCCGCAATGAGACCTCGGAGGTCTAAATAGCTACCAAGCTGAGCAGTTACCTCCAATTGTCAATTACCAATTACCAAACCCCCAATCCCCCCTATCTTACCAGAGTCCGCCCTTTTCGCCAAGTGAGGCCGCCACTCGTCCGTTTGCCATATCTCCACAAGCGCGGTATACTGCGCCTCTGGAAAGCTATGCATCTCAAGCATCTCACACTTCAGGGCTACAAATCCTTTGCCACCAAGATCGAGTTCCTGTTTCCCACGGGCGTCACGGCCATCGTCGGGCCTAACGGCAGCGGCAAGTCGAACATAGCCGACGGCATCCGCTGGGTGCTGGGCGAGCAGAGAATGCGCGCGCTGCGCGGCAAATCCAGCGCCGACATGATCTTTGCCGGCGGCCGGCGTCGCGCCCGATCTGGCATGGCCGAGGTCTCCCTCACGCTCGATAACAGCGATGGCTGGCTGCCCATTGACTTTGGCGAGGTGACCATCACCCGCCGCGCCTACCGCTCCGGCGACAACGAGTATCTCATCAACGGGTCGCGGGTGCGGCTGCGCGACATTGCCGAACTGCTGGCCGAGAGCGGCCTCAGCGAGCGCACCTACACGGTCATCGGCCAGGGGCTGGTGGACGCCGCGCTTTCGCTGCGCCCCCAGGAACGACGCACCCTCTTTGAGGAGGCCGCCGGCATCAGCCTCTACCGCGCCCGCCGGGAGAAGGCCATTGAACGGTTGGACGAGACACAGCATAACCTGGAGCGCGTTCGTGACATCGTTGGAGAGATCACCCCCCGTTTGCAGCGGCTCGAACGGGAGGCGGCCCAGTTGGAGGAATACCGCCGGGTAGCCGCCCACCTGGAGCGATTGCAGCGCACCTGGTATGGCTACCGGTGGGGACGCCAGCAGGCGGTGCTGGGTGAGGCTGCGGAAAAGGCGGCCTTCCTGGAATCCTCCCTGGAGGCGCAACAGCGGGAGGCTTCCGCGCTGAATGAGCGCTTGGCCCAACTGCGCCGGCGGGAGAGCGAGCTACGGGCCGGGCTGCGGGATTGGCACCGCGAGAGCGCCGGCCTGCACGATCGCTCCAACGAGGTGCAGCGCGACCTGGCTGTGGCGGAGGAACGCGCCCGCCTGCTGCAAGTCCGCCGTGAGGAACTGCTGGCCGAACTCGAACCATTGAGCGCCCAACAAGAGGCGCAGGCGGAGAAGGTGACCCAGACCCGCGCTCAAGTGAGCCAACTCGAGCGCGAGCTGGCCGAGCGGCGGGAGCAATTGGCTGCCTTCGAGCGAGAATGGGTCGCCGCACAGGAACAGGCCCAGGAGCCCGATCAGCAGCACGCTCAAGCGGAAGAGTTGCAGGCCCGGCGCGCCACGCTGGAGCGTCTTGGTCAGGCGCTTCTCGAAGCCAGGGCGGAGTCGGCTCGCCTGGCGGGTGAACAAGAGGCGCTGGGCCGTATGCGCGACAGGGGGACCGCTTATGGCGCCGGCGTCCGGGCGCTGCTCCAGGCCAACCTGGAGGGCGTCGTCGGCCCGCTGGCCGAACTGATTCAGGTGCCCTCTGAGTGGGAGCGCGCCGTCGAGGCGGCGTTGGGCGGCGATCTCCAGGCCGTCGTCGTGGAACGGACCTCTGTCGTCGAGGAAGCGCGCCGAGTCATCGAGGCGGCGGGGGGACGGCTGACCCTACTGCCGCTGGATGGCCTGCGCCCGGCTCCGCCGCTTCCCTCGAACGCCCTGTGCGCTTCCAGTGTCGTCACCTGCGACGGGCGTGTGCGCCCGGCGGTCGAGGCGGTGTTGGGCGCGGTCGCTCTGTGCGACGATCTGCCGTCAGCCCGCGTCCTGCTCCCCTCTCTGCCTCCGGGGAGCCGGTGCGTCACCTCCACGGGCACCGTTCTACGGGCCGACGGCGCGCTCTCGCTGGGAAGTGCTGGAACGACCACCTTGCTGGCCGACGAGCGCGCCCGGCGAGAGTTCCCGGCAAAACTGGACGAGGCCCGCCTCCGCTGCCAGGAGATCGAAGAGCAGCAGCGTGAGGAGGCCGAACAGATCGCAGCGCTGGAGACCAGGCTGGCGGAACTGGCCCGCCAGGCGGCGGCCGCCAGGGAGGAGGCGACCAGGGTCGCGCGGGAGGCATTGGAGAATGCCCGCACCGAGGCCGCGGTGCTCGGTGAGACGCTGCGCAGCCACCAGGCTGCCTTGCAACGGGAGGAATCGCTGCTGGAGCGGTTGAGAGCGCAGAGGGCGGCCCGCCGTCAGCGAGTGGAGGAATTGGAGACCGAGCACGCCTCCATCGTCGCCCGCGTCCAGGAGCAGCGCGCAGCGGCTGCAGAGATGGAAGCCCAACTGCGCCAGGTGCGCCAGCGCATTCAGCCGGCCGAGGATGAACTGGCGCGGCTGCTCGAGGAACAGACGTCGCTGGAGGAGAAAGAGCGGCGAGCCCACGATCGGACGCGCGACTGGGAAACCCGTCACGGTCGCGCTCAATTAGAGGTCGCCCGCTGCCAGGATGCCTTGGACCTGCTGAAACAGCGCATCGAGGAAGACCTGGGGCTGGTCGAGCTGGAATTGGCGGAGAGCGTCACGGTACAGACTCCGCTGCCGATGCGGCCATTGGTCTCGCAACTACCTGTCGTCGAGGAATTGCCCGAAGGTTTGGAGGACGAGATTCAGCGCGTCAAGGCCCGCGTTCGGCGGTTGGGGCGGGTGAACCCCCACGCCCTGGACGATTATGCCGAGGTTCAGGAGCGGCACCAGTTCCTCACCGAGCAATCTGCCGATTTGGAGGTGGCCTCGGAAAAGCTGCGCCGGGTGGTGGCCGAGCTGGACGAACTGATGGAGGCGGCTTTCCAAGAGACTTTTGACGCGGTGGCGGTCAGGTTCTCCGAGACGTTCGCGCTTCTGTTCGATGGCGGCGCTGCGCGGCTAGAGTTGACCGAGCCTGACGATCTGCTGAGCAGCGGGGTGGACATCGTCGCCCGTCCTCCGGGCAAGCGCGCCCAGCGGCTGGCGCTCCTCTCTGGCGGTGAGCGGGCCCTGACCGCGGCCGCGCTCATGTTCGCCCTACTCCACGTCAGCCCGACTCCCTTCTGTGTGCTCGACGAGGTGGACGCCATGCTCGACGAGGCGAACGTGGCGCGCTTCCGGGCGCTGCTGGAGGAACTGGCGCAGCAGACCCAGTTCATCGTCATCACCCACAATCGGGGCACCGTCGAGGCCGCCGAGACCATCTATGGCGTCTCGATGGGCGCGGATGGGGTCTCGCAGGTGGTGTCGCTCAAGCTGGATTAGGAATTGGGGATTGGGGAGTAGGGAGTAAGGAGTAGGGATGCGGCTGGCGGCTCTGGCTGACGTTCATGGCAATCTGCCCGCGCTGGAGGCGGTGCTGGCGGATGTGGAGCAGCATAGTGTGGGCGGCATTATTATTGCCGGCGATATGGTCGGCAGCGGACCGCACTCGGTGGAAGTGATTCGACGGCTACGCTCGCTACGCACCTGGATGATTCGAGGCAACAGCGAGAACTATTTCTTGGACTATGATTCCGGGAGAGCTCCGGGTGGTTGGTACACGAGTTACCAGTGGGCCGTCATGCGCTGGTCGTACCACAGCCTCGACAGAGAGACACTGGATTTCATCGCCTCGCTTGCAGAACAGCGCGTAGTCACCTTGGATGGCGCCGCGCCGATCCGCGTGGTGCATGGTTCTCTGGAAAGCCCATCAGGCCGACTCTTTCCAGACCGCGACCCGGTTAGGTTGGACTGGTTCAGAAAGGCCGGGCTTTTTAAGCCAGACCACGATCCGGTCGAGTTGGAACTGGTACTTGCGGGAATAGAGGAGCCAGTGTTGGTGTGCGGGCACACGCATATTCCGTGGAAGCAGGAGCACAAAGGCAAGCTGGCCTTCAATCCAGGTGCGGTTTGCAATCCGCTCAACGGCGATACGCGTGCCCAATACGCGCTGCTGACCTGGCTGGATGACCGCTGGCAGGTCGAGCATCGGGCCGTGGCCTACAATCTCGACCGGATACGCGCTGCCTTTCGGGAAAGCGGTTTGCTGGCCGAAGGAGGGGCTTTTGCGCGGGCCTGCCTGCTCGGTATAGAGACGGGCCAAAACGTCGCAGGTCATTTCGTTTCGTATGTCTATGATTTGGCTGCCGAGGCGGGGTTCAAAGATTGCGCTGTCGTTCCAGACGGCATCTGGGATCGCGCAGTGGCCACTTTCGATTGGCGTGAGTACCTCGACAATGTTACATTCGGCTCGTAGTCACGCACGGAGTGTAACAGAGTGCGGTTGTGCGCCACTCCACTGCGTTTCGTGGCGCACTACGAACATCACTTTCTCTCAAGATACAAAATCTAACATTGTCGAGGTACGAAAGGACCGGATAATAGCCTATGGCGCGGGTAAGGAAGTCATTTGCCAAGGTCTAATCTCCAATCTCCAATCCCTAATCTCCACGTCGCCATCCTGACCACCGGCGGCACCATCGCCATGCGGCACGACGCGGCGGCGGGCGGGGCCGTGCCCACGCTGTCCGCTGCCGACTTGAAGGCTGCGCTGCCGGCGGGGTTGCCGGAGGTGCGGACCGAGGAACTGGTCAATCTGCCCAGCTCACACTTTACGCTAGAGACGCTGGCGACGATCCGCGAGCGCGTGGCGGCGCTGGCGGCGGAAGCGGACGTGGCGGGCATCGTCGTCACGCACGGCACCGACACGCTGGAAGAGACCGCCTGCCTGCTCGACCTGACCGTGCCGGGGGAGAAGCCGATCGCTCTCACGGGCGCGATGCGCACTGCCTCCAACGTGGGCTACGAGGGATACGCCAACCTGCTGGCCGCGATTCGCGTGGCGGCCGCTCCGCAGGCGCGGGGGCTGGGTGCGGTCGTCGTCTTTAATGACGAGATTCACGCCGCGCGCTACGTCACCAAAATGCACACGCTCAGCCCGGCGACGTTCCAATCGCCCGGCTGGGGACCGGTGGGCCGGGTGGAAGGGGAGCGGGTCGTCGTCGCTCGCCGGCCGGAGAGGCGTGTGTTGCCCTGGCGCGGCCTGGAATCAAAGGTGGCGCTGCTCAAGCTGACGGTGGGAATGGAGACCGACTTGCTGGAAGATGCGCTGGCGCGATCCATCCGAGGTGTGGTCGTCGAGGCGTTGGGGGGCGGGCGCGTGCCCACCTGGTGGCTGCCCGTCATCGAGCGGGCGCGAGAGCGAGGCGTGACGGTGGTGATCGCCAGTCGCTGTCCTTCTGGACGGGTCTGGGATGCGTATGGTTATCCGGGCGCGTACCGCACCCTGGTCGACCTGGGCTGCCTCTTTGCCGAGGGGCTGAACGGGCAGAAAGCGCGTGTCAAATTGATGGTTGTACTGGCGGCCGCTCAAGATGCTGATGAGACAATAAATCTGTGGAGCAACTGAAAGAGGAATTGGATGGAGGAGCGAGAAGTAATCACGGCGGATATGTCAATTGGGTGTGTTTCAAATGAGCTGGGCAAGACCTGAGGTCTAGGGTCTCTACTGAAATGAAACACACCCATGTCAATTGGTGACGTCTGGTGATTGCCCACATCTCACCACAGAGACACAGAGAGCACAGAGAAAACACAAAAATGTCCTATCTCGGTGTCCTCCGCGCCCCTGTGGTGAAAAAACGATCACCTCGAACAGACATCTGC
>Ga0180432_10005098_pt1 | contig 17682 bp, 16 predicted proteins | sample SS_ome_10_FD_132414 | JGI IMG/M metagenome (GOLD analysis project Ga0180432, IMG submission 132414) | Hypersaline lake sediment archaeal communities from the Salton Sea, California, USA - SS_1_MS_2 metaG | ecosystem: Environmental > Aquatic > Non-marine Saline and Alkaline > Hypersaline >...
CGCGCCCACGGTTCAACGGTGCCGAGGTCCTCGCCGACCACCACCGCGCCCGCCCGATGTGCCTCCAACGCCAGGATTCCGATCATCGCGTCGTGGTTGTAGCGCACGTAGGTACCCTCAGTCGGCGGCGCGCCCGAGGGAATCCACCACAGCCGGAACAGCCCGATGATGTGGTCGATACGCACCCCGCCGGCATGGCGCAGCACTGCGGCGATGAGAGCCCGAAACGGTTGGTAGCCGAGCGCTTCCAGACGGTCGGGCCGCCACGGTGGTTGGGACCAGTCCTGGCCGAGCTGGTTGAACTCGTCGGGTGGGGCGCCGGCCGTCACTCCTCCCGCCAGCACGTCCTGCAAGGCCCAGGCGTCGGCCCCGCTCGGATGTACTCCGACGGCGAGGTCGGCCATGATTCCCAAGTCCATTCCGGAACGCAGCGCTTGGGACTGCGCACCCGCAAGCTGGTCGTCGAGCTGCCACTGCAGCCAGCGATGGAAGTCCACCGCACGCGGGTGGTCCCGGGCGAACTCGGCGACCGCCGCGGCGGCCGGGTGTTGCAGCCCGGCCGGCCACCGCCGCCAGTCGGGACCGTGTTTCTCGGCCAGCGCACACCAGGTCGCGAAGTCGTCGAGCGCGGCACCTTCGCGACGTACGAAGGCCTCGAACGCCAACTGCCGGCCCGCCGACCGGGGAGCCCGGTAGACCCGCTTGAGGGCCGCACGTTTGGCTGCCCAGGCCGCGTCGCGGTCGATGATGCCGGACTCGGCCGCCCCGGCGATGGCCCCGGCCCGCAACTTGTCCACCCGGCCGCGTTTGGACATCCCCGCATACTCGGGAATCGCCTCGATCCGCAGGTAGAGCGGGCTGACGAAACGACGTGAGGTCGGCAGGTAGGGGGAGGGTTCCATGGGTGTGGCCGGGGCGGCCGCGTGCAACGGGTTGATCAGGACATAGTCCGCCCGGTGCTCGGAGCCCGCCCACACCGCCAGATCGGTCAGATCGGTCAGATCGCCGATACCCCACGAGCCGGCGGAACGGACGCTGTAGAGCTGGGTGGCCAGACCCCAGATCCGCCGGTTTCCCATCCGCTCGGGGAGACCCAGCCACGCAGGGGTGACGATCAAGGCGGTATCGAACTCCCGGTCGTCGGAGCGCAGGTGAATCTGGTGATAACCCAGCGGAAGATCGGCCGGCAGGACGAAGGTGGCCTCACCGACCAGGCGGCCGTCGAGATCGAACGGCGGAGTGAAATTGTCGGCCTGCCGGATACCGCTCCGGACGGTGCCGTCTTCCAGGCGCACCCATACGCGGGCGGGCGCACCGTGGGTGACATGCACCCAGAACGGGGCATCGGTTCCGGAACGCGCGACGACCGTCGGGGGCAACGCGCGCGACCAGTACTGCCGATCCAGTTCTGCGACTGCGGCGATGCGGTCGTTCTCGGTGTCGGCACGCACGCCGAGCGCGGCCAGCACCCCGACGACGGTTACTTCGTCGACCGTGACGAAGTTGCCGACCCAGTCGTGGTAGGCGCATGCCACGCCCAGCCGGTCGGCCAGTGCGGTCAGCGACGGATCAGCCATGGCAGCCATCTTGCTCTGTGGCTGCGGCCCGCGCGGGCTATCAGTCTGCCGACCCGGTCAATTCGATGGTCAGTACCCCGCCGATGATCAGCGCGATACCGGCCATCATCAGCAGGGTGAGCGGCTCGTCGAATAAGAACCTGGCGACCACCGCCACCAATGCCACCCCGCATGCCGACCACACCCCGTAGGCGATCCCGACCGGCATCCCCAGCGACAAGGTGATCGACAGCAGCGCGAAGGACGCGACGTACCCGATTACCACCGGCGCGATCCATTTCTTCTTCCGGAAGCCGTCCGAGGCGCGCATCCCCAGGGTCGCGAGAACCTCGATGACGATGGCACCGGCCAGCGTCAGCCACATCACGGCTCGGCCCGTCTGGGCGGATGCGAACCGAACTCGACCAGTAGCACACCGGCAATGATCAGGGTGATTCCCACCATGATCGGTGTGGTGAACGGGTCATCGAAGAGCACCGAGGCCAGCGCCGCGGTGGCCGCGGTACCCAGTGCGCCCCAGATGCCGTAGGCGACCCCGACCGGCATCCCGGCCCGAAGCACTCTGGCCAACAGAACGAAGGAGGTGACGTAGCCGGCGAGGACCAGGATCAGCCAGCCCCGATGGTCCTGGAACGCCCGCAGGGACAGGGTGCCGGCGACCTCGGTCGCGATCGCGCCGAGCAGTAGCGCCCATTTCCGCATGAGAGCAGACCATAGCGCCGGGATACAGTTGGTGCCGGGAGGAAGCAGTGGATCAACTCGGCGCGGTGTTGTCGGTGCTGCCGGCGCCGATGCGTGATCCGGTCCTCGTGGCGGTGCCGTTCTTCGTCCTGTTCCTGGCAATCGAGTGGACTGCGGCGCGCAAACTCGAGCATCTCGATGCCGAGTCCGAGTCCGAGTCCAGGTTCGAGTCCGGCCGGCCCGCACGTGGCTCGTATCTGGACCGTGATGCCCGGGCCTCGATCTCGATGGGCCTGGTGTCGGTGGCCACGATGGGGGCCTGGAAGTTCCTGGGCCTGCTGGGTTACGCCGCGCTGTATGCCTACGTCGCGCCCTGGCAGCTGTCGGCAAGTCAGTGGTACACGTGGGTGATCGCCCTGGTGGGAGTCGATGTTCTGTTCTACGCCTATCACCGGATCGCCACCGGGTCCGGCTGATCTGGGCGACCCACCAAGCCCACCACTCCAGTCGCTACTTCAACTTCGCCACCGCGTTGCGACAGAAATGGAATAACAGCGGCGAGCTGATCATGTGGATTCCATTGCCCCTGCTGGGTGTTCCACCGTGGCTGGTATTCACCAGTTTCTCGATCAACCTGGTCTACCAGTTCTGGATCCATACCGAACGAATCGGCAGGTTGTGGCGGCCGGTCGAGTTCGTCCTCAACACCCCGTCGCACCATCGGGTGCACCACGGGATGGATGCGCTGTACCTGGACAAGAATTACGGCGGCATCCTCATTATCTGGGACCGGCTCTTCGGCACCTTCCAGCCGGAATTGTTCCGGCCGCACTACGGTTTGACCAAGCCCGTCGACACCTTCAACATCTGGACGCTGGAAAGCCACGAGTATGTGGCGATCGCACACGATGTCCGGTTGGCGACGGGATGGCGGAACAAGTTCGGGTACGTCTTCGGCCCACCCGGATGGGAGCCGGCGCCCGAGTCCGGCCTCGGTACCCCCGCAGCGGCCGACGCAACCACGGAGGCCGGAGCAGTAGGTTAAACCTGTGGATGTCACGGAAACCTTGCTACCGGGTGTCGGATTGCGGTACGAGTTCGCCAACGCCGATGGCGAGCGGATGAGCGTGATCGCCTACCGCAACGGGGATTTCGAGGTTTTTCAATGCACCACCCCGGCCGACCCGGACAAGGCTCGGCGGCTGTTCCGGCTCACCGATCGCGAGGCCGAGGCGCTGGCCCAGATACTCGGTGCGCCGCGGATGGTGGAAAGCTACGCCGACCTGACCAAGGAGGTGCCCGGCCTGGAAGCCGGACAGATCGGGGTCGGGGTGCACTCGCCCTACGCCGGACGTCCGCTGGGCGACACCCAGGCCCGTACCCGCACCGGTGCGTCGATCGTCGCGATCGTGCGCGATGAGGCCGTGCTGGCCTCGCCGGGGCCCGATGAGGTGTTGCGCGCCCACGACGTGCTGGTCGTGATCGGTGTCGCGGACGGCATCGCCGCGGTCCGGCAGCTGGTCGACCAGGGCTGAACCGGTGGCCATTTCGGCGCCGCTGCTCTTCGAGCTCGGTGCCATCCTCGTCATTCTCACCATCCTCGGATCGGCGGCGCGGCGGTTCGGCCTCTCGCCCATCCCGCTCTACCTGCTGACCGGTTTGTTCCTGGGCACCGGGGGTGTCGCGTCGGTGTCGGCCGCCACCGGATTCGTCGAGACCGGAGCCTCGATCGGGGTGGTGCTGCTGCTGCTGACTCTGGGTGTGGAGTTCTCCGTCGGCGAGTTTGCTGCATCCCTGCGGCGGCATTTGCCGTCAGCCGGGGTGGATCTGGTGCTCAACTCCATTCCCGGGGCCATCGCCGGTGTGCTGCTCGGCCTCGACGTCGTCGGGGTGGTGGCGTTGGCCGGCATCACCTACATCTCGTCCTCCGGCGTGGTGGCCCGACTGCTCGGCGACCTGGACCGGCTGGGCAACCGCGAGACCCCGGCCGTGCTGTCGGTGCTTGTTCTCGAGGACTTCGCCATGGCGGCCTACCTGCCGGTGCTGACGGTGCTGGCCTCCGGGGGCACCCTGACCGAGGCCGCGCTGTGGACGATGGTGGCCATTGCGGGCCTGGCAACGGCGTTCCTGGTGTCCTACCGGTGGGGTCATCACGTCGGCCGGATGCTCGGGCACCCGGAAGATGAGCAGTTGTTGTTGCGGATCCTGGGGCTCACGCTGATCGTGGCGGCGGTCGCCGAACATCTGCATGCCTCGGCCGCAGTCGGGGCTTTCCTGGTCGGGCTGACGCTGACCGGTCCGACCGCCGACCGGGCCCGGACCGTGCTCAGTCCGCTGCGCGACCTGTTCGCAGCGGTGTTCTTCGTGGCCATCGGTCTGACGGTCGACCCCACCGACCTGCTGCCGATGCTGCCGTTTGCCCTTGGATTAGCCGTCGTCACCGCCGGAACCAAGATCGTCACCGGCGCCTACGCGGCCCACCGAGAAGGCGTCGCCCGGCGCGGCCGGCTACGCGCCGGCACCGCGCTGATCGCCCGTGGCGAGTTCTCCCTGGTGATCATCGGTCTGGTCGGAGCCAACGTGGGCCCGCTCAGCGCTGTCGCCACTCCGTACGTGTTCATCCTGGCCATCGTCGGACCGGTGTTGGCGCGCTTTGCCAAGTGAACCCGGCGGCCACCGGAAACCCCATCAGTCGGTCCGCAAGATCGCGGTGCGAGGGGCCGGGGTCCTGATTCGACTGGTGATGACCGAATGTTTGCCAGCAGCTCTCGGGCGGCGGTAGTTCTCCCGTAAGCTGGCGGACGCCCGCCCGACCAGGAAGGCGGCCTAGAGAAAGAAGTGCGGTAGTGGGAGACACACTCAACGCAGGACAGAAACTGGGTAGGGGCGATTCGCTCACATCCAACAACGGCGCCTACACACTGACTCTTCAGCAGGACGGCAACCTCGTTCTGGCGGCGCGCGGAGAAGCCATCTGGGCCACCGGCACCAATGATCAGGGAGTGGAGCGTGCCGAGGTGCAGAGCGACGGCAACTTCGTCCTGTACGCCGGTGACAAGCCGCTGTGGCACAGCGACACCAAGGGCAAGAAAGATGTGAAGCTGGTCGTTCAGGACGACCGTAATGTCGTGCTCTACTCCGGCTCGGGGGCCGCATGGTCCTCGCGCACCGAGACCGACGCGCCACCGCCGCCGGTGGTCGCCGAAGAGGTCGCGGAAGAGGTCGAGGTCGCCCCGGTGGTCAACGAGGCCCCGGCCCCGCCGGAACCGCGTCGCCACACGGTCGTCGCCGGCGACACGTTGTTCAACATCGCCAAGCAGTACCTCGGCGACGGCAACCGCTACCCCGAGCTCGCCAAGGCCAACAACATCCCCAATGCGGACCACATCGAGATCGGGCAGGTCATCACGATTCCTTGACTCGTGCCCCTGAACTGGGGATTAAGGGAGAGTCGCGGGAATATTCGGGATTCGCGATAAAGAGTCGGTAACAATTCGCCGACCAGGCCGATACACAATCGACACGCCGTTGCGATCCTTACCGGGTCGCCGACCGATTGAGGTGTATGGTGCCCCGTTTCCTGCGATCCGTTGTTCTCGCCGTGGCGGCCGTGGCCGCGCTGACCACTCTGGCTCCGGCCGCCACGGCAGACTCCGGAGTCGCGGTGTTCCCCGGTATGGAGATCCGGCAGGGCTCCACCGTCTGCACCCTGGGCTTCGTCGACCCGGTTGCGCGGATCGCGTTCTCCGCCGGGCACTGCCGGGGCAGCGGAACGGTCACCGACCGTGCCGGTCGCTTCATCGGAGTGGTGGCCAACTCCCGGGACAACACCCCGAACGGCACCGTGGTGCGCACCGATCAGGTCATCGCCGACTACGAGACCATCGCCCTCGCCGACGGTGTCGCGGCGAGCACCGTTCTCCCCGGTGGCCGCAGATTGGTGGTTGACCCGGACGCCCGGCTCGCGCCCGGCCAGCCGATCTGCCACTTCGGCGCTATCACCTCGGAGACCTGCGGGACGGTGGAGCGGATCAACAACGGTTGGTTCACCATGCACAATGGCGTTATCAGCCGCCGTGGCGACTCCGGCGGCCCCGTCTACACCCTGGCAGGCAACGATACCGCGGTCATCGCCGGGTTGTTCAACAGCACCTGGGGCGACCTGCCTGCGGCGGTGTCCTGGGAGGCCACCGGCCAGCAGGTGTTGCAGGACAATATCGGGGTGGGCGCGGTCGTCAACGTCGCGGCGACCGGCGCCGGATCGCCGGCAAACTAGAACACGTTCTAGCCAGCGGGCCGGTCCGGCGATATCCTCATCGAAATGAGCGGACTGGACCTACCCGCAACACTCGACGTCGACGCGCTCACCGGTTCGTCCGACGAGTTCGACGTCGTGATCATCGGGTTCGGAATCGGTGGTGGCTGCGCCGCGGTGACGGCCGCGGCCGACGGTGCCCGGGTGCTGGTGCTGGAACGTGCCGCGGTCGCCGGCGGGACGACCGCGATGGCCGGCGGCCACTTCTACCTCGGCGGCGGGACGGCGGTCCAGCAGGCGACCGGCCACCAGGACAGTGCCGATGAGATGTACAAATACCTCGTCGCGATGTCGCGTGAACCCGAACACGACAAGATTCGCACCTACTGCGACGGCAGCGTCGAGCACTTCGACTGGCTCGAGGGCCTCGGGGTGCATTTCGAGCGCAGCTACTATCCGCACAAGGCGGTGATCCAGCCCAATACCGAGGGTCTGATGTACACCGGCAACGAAAAGGTCTGGCCGTACAAGGATTTGGCGGTCCCGGCGCCGCGCGGGCATAAGGTTCCGGTGCCGGGGGATACCCAGGGCGCGGCGATGGTCATCGACCTGCTGCTCAAACGCGCCGCCGAACTCGACGTGCAGATCCGCTACGAGACCGGTGCGATCAACCTGGTCATCGACGACGGTGCGGTGGCCGGCGTGGGCTGGAAGAGATTCGGCGAAAGCGGTGTGATCCGTTGTCCGGCGGTGGTGATCGCCGCCGGTGGTTTCGTGATGAATGCGGATATGGTCGCCGCCCACACTCCGAAGCTCGCCGAGAAACCGTTCGTGCTCGGCAATAGCTACGATGACGGTCTGGGCATCCGGCTGGGTATATCGGCCGGTGCGGCGACCAGGCATATGGATCAGGCCTTCATCACCGCCCCCGCTTATCCGCCGGCCATTCTGCTCACCGGGGTCATCGTCAACAATCGCGGGGAGCGCTTCGTTGCCGAGGACTCCTACCATTCGCGCACTTCGGGTTTCGTCATGGACCAACCGGACAGCGCGGCGTTCCTGATCGTCGACGAGGCTCATCTGCAGCGCCCTGAGTTCCCGTTGATCAAGTTCATCGACGGGTGGGAGACGGTCGAGCAGATGGAGTCGGCGCTGGGGATTCCGGCCGGAAAGCTGGTGGCCACCCTGGACCGGTACAACGCCCACGCAGCCCGGGGCGAGGATCCTGACTTCCACAAACAGCCGGAGTTCCTGGCGGCCCAGGACACCGGACCGTGGGCCGCGTTCGATCTGTCGCTGGGTAAGGCGATGTACTCCGGTTTCACCGTCGGGGGGCTGGCCACCGATGTCGACGGCCGGGTGCTCAGCGGTGACGGCGCGGCGATCCCCGGGTTGTACGCGGCCGGGGCGTGCGCGTCCAACCTGGCGCAGGACGGTAAGGGGTACTCCAGCGGGACGCAGCTGGGGTCGGGATCGTTCTTCGGCCGCCGCGCGGGAGTGCACGCGGCAGCGACCGCGAAAGTCGGCTGAGCCGGCAGAATCAGACGGGCATCTGATCGCCGTCCTCGACGCGGCCGAGTCGCCAGGCGCCGTCGCCGAGCAGTTCCAGGTGCCGCTCGTGGTGGCGGTCCACGGTCGCCCGATGGCTCACGCTCACCAGGATGGTGTCGGGCAACTCGGCGCGCAGCAGGTCATAGACCATGCATTCCAGACCCTCGTCGAGTGCCGAGGTGGCTTCGTCGAGCAGCGCCACCTTCGGCTTGGTGAGCAGGATCCGGGCGAACGCCACCCGCTGTTGTTCCCCGGGTGAGAGCACCTTGGCCCAGTCCTCCTCTTCGTTGAGCCGGTTAGTCAGATGCGACAGTGCGACTTGGGTCAGCACCGACTGTAGGTAGCGGTCGGGGATCTCCCCGGAGGGCGCCGGATAGGACAGCACAGTGCGCAGGTCGCCCAGCGGGACATAGGGCAGCTGGGATAGGAACATCGTCTGGTGCCCCTCGACGGGCCTGCGCACGGTTCCGGTGGTGTAGGGCCACATCTGAGCCAGACTTCGCAACAGCGTGGTCTTACCGGAGCCGGAGCGCCCGGTAATCACCATGGTTTCACCCGGTTCCAGCCGCATATCGAGCGGATCCAGCAGTTGGCTGCCGCCGGGTGTGCGGACCTCGACTCGCCGAAGTTCCAGCGAGCCATCGTGGCTGGGGACGGTATCCAGGCTTGGCATTTCGCGGGCCAGTCGGTTGCCTTCGACCAGCCCGTAGAGACGGATGATGGCGGCGCGGTAGCCGGCGAATTGATCATAGGCGTTGCGGAAGAACGACAGCGAGTCGCTGATATTGGAGAAGGCGCTGGCGGATTGGGTTACATCGCCGAAATCCATCTTCCCGCTGAAGAGATTCGGGGCCTGCACGATCAACGGCAACGGGTTGATGATCTGGCTCATGGCCAGGTTCCATCCGGTGAACTCCAGTGTCCGGCGGACGTAGCCGCGGTAGTTGGTGATGATGTTGTCGAACCTGGTGCGCAGCAATCCGCGCTCGGTGGCCTCACCACGGTAGAAGCTGACCGCCTCGGCGGCGTCGCGGAGGCGCACCAGCGAGTAGCGGAACGCGGCGTTGGTCAGTTCGTTGCGGAAGCTGAACCGGATCAGTGGCCGGCCGATCCAGAACGCCACCACGGTGGCGAAGAAAACGTAGACGAAGGCCACCCAGAACAACGCCTTGGGCAGGGTGAGGCCGAAGATCGTCACATCGAATGACAGCCTCCACAGGATCGGGATGAAGGCCACCACGTTGGCAACCGACGAGATGGCCCCGAACAGCAGCGTCGACCCGGTCCCCACTGTTGGCGAGTTCGGTGTGCCGCCGGTCCCGGTGGTGAAGACATCGACGTCGAGTTGGATGCGCTGGTCCGGGTTGTCGGTGTTGAAATCGGTGAACCGGGACCGGTAGTAGGCGCGGTCGGACAGCCAGTCCCCGGTCAGCCGGTCAGTTAGCCAGGTGCGCCAGCGAATGATGAACCGCTGGGTCAGGTAGATGTCGAGCATCACCTGGGTGATGTAGATGGTCGCCAGAATGCCGAAGATGATCAGGGAGAACCAAAAGCCCCGGATGGCGTCGGCGCGTATCGCGTCCTCATTGGAACTGGTGGCCTCGAAGGCGACCTGCAGCGCGTTGTAGAGATCGTTGCTGAAGTAGCTCAGCAACACGTTGATCCGGACTGAGATCATCACCGAAAACAACAGTGCGCCGAGCCAGATCCAGAGTTTGACCGCGGAACGGCCGGTGAAGTAGTCGCCGGTGATACGCCAGTACTGACGGCCCCAGAGCGTGAAGCGGACCAGCAGGAAAAGCACGACGAGTGTCACCACCGCGGCGATGCTCCAGGCCTTCAGAATCCACAGCAGCGACGGGACCAGTGCGTGGCCCCAGTCCATAGACGGTTCGTATGGCTCCAACGCGCTCTCCTCCGTGCGGCGGACGTCCTCGGCGAAAGCTACCGCAGCACGAGGGTGCGAGCATCAACACCGTGCTGGCAGCCCGCCTGAACCGGGTTCGGGCTTGCCGCCGGTACGGTTGGGGCCGTGGCTAAGACTGGGGCTAAGGCTGGGGCTAAGACCGGGGCTAAGAGCGGGGCGAAGACTGGAGCGGAGGCTGGGGCGAAGACTAAGAGGGGTCCCGGCACCCCCGCTCCCGGACAGGGCCGCCTCAGTCGGGGATTCTGGCGAATGCTCGGTGCGACCACCGACAAGGTGGAGGCCCAGTCGATGGCCGAGGTGGACGCCGCGGCCGCGTTCGACGAGAAGGCAATCGGCCTCGATGGTGAGCAACTGGCCAAGGCGGCGCAACTGCTCGAACTCGGCGATCTGGCTGAAGCGGCAGATATTCCGCAGTTCCTCGCCATCGCCCGCGAAGCCGCCGAACGCAGCACCGGGCTTCGCCCGTTCGACGTGCAGTTGCTGGGGGCGCTGCGGATGCTGGCCGGCGATGTCATCGAGATGGCCACCGGCGAGGGCAAGACGCTGTCCGGCGCTATCGCCGCGGCCGGCTACGCGCTGGCCGGGCGCAATGTTCACGTGGTGACCATCAACGACTACCTGGCCCGACGTGACGCCGAGTGGATGGGTCCGCTGATCGAGGCGATGGGACTCACGATCGGGTGGATAACGTCAGAATCCACCCGCGAGGAACGCAAGGCCGCATATCAGTGCTCGGTGACGTATGCGTCGGTCAACGAGATCGGGTTCGATGTGCTGCGTGATCAGCTGGTCACCGATGTGGCCGAACTCGTGTCACCCAATCCCGATGTGGCGCTGATCGACGAGGCCGACTCGGTACTGGTCGATGAGGCGCTGGTTCCACTGGTTCTCGCCGGCACCACCCATCGGGAGACGCCCAAATTGGAGATCGTGCAACTGGTCGGCGATCTCACTCCCGGGGAGGACTACGCCACCGACGCCGACAGTCGCAACGTTCACCTCACCGAGGCCGGCGCGCGGCGACTGGAGAAGGCCCTCGGCGGGATCGACCTGTACTCGGAGGAACATGTCGGCACCACCCTCACCGAGGTCAACGTCGCTCTGCACGCGCACGTGCTGTTACAGCGGGATGTGCATTACATCGTCCGGGACGGCGCGGTCCAGTTGATCAACGCCTCCCGCGGGCGGATCGCCTCGTTGCAGCGATGGCCCGACGGCCTGCAGGCAGCCGTCGAGGTCAAGGAGGGGATCGAGACCACCGAAACCGGCGAGGTGCTCGACACCATCACGGTGCAGGCCCTGATCAATCGCTATCCCACTGTTTGCGGGATGACCGGTACCGCGCTGGCGGCCGGTGAACAGTTGCGCCAGTTCTACAAACTGGGCGTCTCGCCGATCCCGCCCAACACGCCGAATGTGCGGGACGACGAGCCCGACCGGGTGTACGTCACCGTTGCGGCCAAGAACGACGGCATCATCGACCACATCACCGAGGCGCACGCCACGGGTCAGCCCATTCTGGTGGGCACCCAGGATGTCGCGGAGTCCGAGGATCTGCACAGGCGACTGCTGCGACGAGGGGTACCGGCGGTGGTGCTCAACGCCAAGAACGACGAGGAGGAGGCCCGGGTGATCGCCGAGGCCGGCAAGCTGGGCGCGGTCACGGTGTCGACCCAGATGGCCGGCCGCGGCACCGATATCCGGCTCGGTGGATCCGAGGCCGCCGACGACTCCGCCGAGAAGAAGGCCGTCGCCGATCTGGGCGGACTGCATGTCATCGGCACCGGCCGGCACCGCACCGAGCGGCTGGACTTCCAGTTGCGCGGCCGAACCGGACGTCAGGGGGACCCAGGCTCATCGGTGTTCTTCTCCAGCTGGGAGGACGATGTGGTGGCCGCCCACCTCGACCCCGGCAAGCTGCCGAACGAGTGCGACGAGACCGGCCGGATCATCAGCCCGAAGGCCACCGCGCTGCTCGATCACGCCCAGCGGGTGGCCGAGGGGAGACTGCTGGACGTTCACGCCAACACCTGGCGGTACAACCAGCTGATCGCCCAGCAGAGATCCATCATTGTCGAGCGGCGCAACACACTGCTCAGCACGGCGACCGCGCACGAGGAACTGCGGGAACTGGCACCCGAGCGCGATGCCGAACTGGCCGAGGTCCTCGGTGCGGAGTCCGAGGCGAACCTGGAACGGATCTGCCGGCGCATCATGCTCTACCACCTTGATCGCGGATGGGCCGACCACCTGGCCTACCTTTCCGATATCCGGGAGAGCATCCACCTGCGGGCGCTCGGCCGGCAGAACCCGCTCGACGAATTCCACCGGCTCGCCGTCGATGCTTTCGCCGATCTGGCCGCCGACGCCATCGAGGCCTCTCAGCAGACTTTCGAGACGGCCAACATCCTTGAGGACGAACCCGGACTGGATCTGTCCAAGCTGGCCCGGCCCACCTCCACCTGGACCTATATGGTGCACGACAACCCGATGCGCGATGACACGATGTCGGCGCTGAGCCTGCCGGGGGTGTTCCGATAAGCCCGGACCCGCGGCCGGATAGGTTGAAAATCATGCAGGGTCGGGTGCTGACGATTCCGAACGTGCTCAGCGTAATCCGGCTGGGGCTGGTGCCGGTTTTCCTGTACCTGCTTCTGGTGGCCCATCGCTACGGTCCGGCCGTGGCCATTCTGATGTTCAGCGGGGTCTCGGACTGGGCTGATGGCAAGATCGCCCGGCTGATGGCCAACCAATCGTCACGGCTGGGGGAGTTGCTCGACCCGCTGGTCGACCGGATCTACATGGTGGCGGTTCCAGTGGGTCTGGCCCTGGCCGGCATCGTGCCGTGGTGGCTGGTAGCTGTTCTGCTCGGTCGGGACGCCGTGTTGTTGACCACGCTTCCGGTACTGCGCAGCCGGGGCGTCACGGCCCTGCCGGTGACCTATGTAGGCAAAGCCGCCACCTTCGCCTTGATGTCCGGGTTCCCGTTGATTCTCCTGGGGCAGTGGGAGTCCGGATTCAGCCATGCGGTCGGGGCCTGCGGCTGGGCGTTCGTGATCTGGGGTACGGGCATGTACCTGTGGTCGGCGGTGCTGTATCTGCTCCAGGTTCGCCTGGTGGCGCATGAGCTGCCGCGGGTGCATCGCGGCGCGCTTCGGTGATCTACGCTCAGCCCGTCAGCTGTGCGGCCGGGCTGAGCGCACCACCGCTCACCGGGCCCCAACCGAATGAGGAGCACCGTGAGCGACGTCCCCGCGAACCTGCGCTACACCCCCGAACACGAGTGGATCGACCGCACCGGGCCGGACACCCTGCGGGTGGGTATCACCGACTTCGCCCAGTCGTCGCTCGGCGACGTCGTCTACGTTCAGCTGCCCGAAGTCGGTGTCGAGGTCAACGCCGGCGAGTCGTTCGGCGAGGTGGAGTCGACGAAGTCGGTCTCAGATCTGTTCGCGCCTATGTCGGCAAAGGTGGTCGCCGTCAATGCAGAGCTGGCCGGGAGTCCCCAGCTCATCAACTCCGATCCCTACGGCGAGGGCTGGCTGTTGGAGTTGCGCGCCGACGCCGATACCCTCGAGCAGAGGCTGGGTGCGCTACTGGATGCCGATGCGTACCGGAACACCCTGACCTGACGGCTCGGGCATGCAAGTTCGGGCCTGTCGCATCCGACCGGCGAGTGTGATTGTTAAGGTGCCTGCCGTACGGGCGTTTCCCGGGATGAATCAGTTACGCGCGGTCCCCGCGCAGCGGTACGGTCTAACGAAACGATGACGAGCCCGAAACGGCAGTCAGTGAGGAGCAACGGGTGACGGAGCAGGACCGGCAACCGGGAGCTGATGAGATCTCTGACGAGGTCACCGTGGAGACGACGTCGGTCTTCCGTTCCGATTTCCTCAACGACCTCGATGCGCCTGCCAGCCCTGCTGGTGAGACGGCGGTGTCCGGCGTGGAGGGACTTCCGGTGGGCTCGGCGTTGCTCGTCGTGAAGCGGGGTCCCAACGCGGGGTCTCGTTTCCTGCTCGATCAGGCGACCACGGCGGCGGGACGGCATCCCGACTCCGACATTTTTCTCGATGATGTCACCGTGAGCCGCCGCCACGCCGAGTTTCGCCTCGACGACCACGAGTTCCAGGTGGTCGACGTGGGCAGCCTCAACGGCACCTATGTCAACCGTGAACCGGTGGACTCTGCGACGCTGTCCAACGGAGACGAGGTGCAGATCGGCAAGTTCCGGCTGGTATTCCTCACCGGACCCCGGACGGCTGAGGCTCAGGGCGGTGCCGGAGGCCAGTGACCGCCCCCGATGGTCCCGCGTCGGCGGGGATGTCGATCGGAGCGGTACTGGAATTGCTGCGGCCGGACTTCCCGGACGTGACGATCTCCAAGATTCGATTCCTCGAAGCGGAGGGTCTGGTGACGCCGGACCGCAGCCCGTCCGGATATCGTCGGTTCACCGCCTATGACTGCACCCGGTTGCGCTTCATCCTGACCGCCCAGCGCGATCAGTATCTGCCGCTGAAGGTCATCAAGGCCCAACTCGATGCCCAACCGGACGGCGAGTTACCCGACCAGCGCTCGCCGTACCCGGTGCCGAGGCTGGTCACCGACGCCCCTGCCGCCGGCGCGGACCACGACATCGGCATCGGGGCGCCCGCGCAGATCAGGCTCAGTCGGGAGGATCTGCTGGCGCGGTCCGGGGTCGGTGAGCCCCTGATCGTCGCGCTGTGTCGCGCCGGAATCATCACGACCGGTCCCGGCGGATTTTTCGATGAACACTCGGTGGTGATCGCCCAGTGCGCGGCGGCCCTCGCCGAGTACGGGATGGAGCCTCGTCATCTGCGGGCATTCCGGTCAGCTGCCGACCGGCAGTCCGACCTCGTCGCGCAGATCGCCGGCCCGGTTGGCAAGGCGGGACGGGCCGGTGCCCGGGATCGAGCCGATGACCTGGCACGGGAAGTGGCCACCCTGGTCATCACCTTGCACACCTCACTGATCAAGTCCGCGGTGCGCGACGTTCTGGATCGCTGAGGACTAGACTTCAGCGAGACTGCTGCGGAAGGGGCGGAGGACGCGTATGGCCGAGGTTCGAGTGGTCGGGATTCGTGTCGAACAGCCGCCAATCAGCCGGTTCTGATGTTGCGCGAAGAGGGCGGCGACCGATACCTGCCGATCTGGATCGGACCGAACGAGGCGAACGCGATCATCCTCGAGCAGCAGGGCGTGGAGCCCGCCCGCCCGCTGACCCATGATCTGTTCCGGGATGTGATTGCCGCCCTGGGGCACTCACTGAAGGAAGTGCGCATCGTCGATCTGCAGGAGGGCACCTTCTACGCCGACCTGCTCTTCGACAAGGATGTTCGGGTGTCGGCGCGGCCTTCGGACTCGGTGGCGATCGCACTGCGGGTGGGTGTTCCCATCTACGTCGAGGATGCTGTCCTCGACGAGGCGGGCCTGCTGATGCCCGACGATGACGACGAGGAATCCAGCGGCGCGGTCCGCGAGGACGAGGTCGAGAAGTTCAAGGAGTTTCTCGACACCATCTCGCCGGACGATTTCAAGGCCTCCTGACCGGCCTCCTGACCGGCTCGTCCGGATCACGGATGCGTCTCATCTGAGTGATGGCCGCGCCGACACGCCCATCGGATGCGCGGGAGGGTCCACGGCTGAGGTCATACTTCGGGGGCGACCTTGGTTGTGGCATTGCCACGACCGCTGGTCGACAGGGCGTATGCTCAACTGGCTTGTACCGGCCGGTAGGGCTTGTGCAGGTTGAGGTCGGCGAGCGGCGGGGTCGGAACGGCGAGAGGAAATACCGTGGGTGACGAGCCAGGTCAGGAACAGCTGGAATTCGCTGTCCCAACCGGCCGTTACGAGGATGCGCCTCCGGCTGTCGCCCCGGTGGGCGCGCCAGTTCAGGGCGGTCTGTTCCCGGACGACTCGGTGCCTGACGAGTTGGTGGGATACCGCGGACCCAGCGCCTGCCAGATCGCCGGGATCACCTACCGGCAGCTCGACTACTGGGCCCGCACGTCCCTGGTCGTACCCTCCATCCGCGGAGCGGCGGGCTCGGGGAGTCAGCGGCTCTATTCGTTCAAGGACATTCTGGTCCTGAAAATCGTCAAACGACTGCTCGACACCGGGATCTCATTGCACAACATCCGGGTGGCCGTCGATCACCTGCGTCAGCGCGGCGTGCAGGATCTTGCCAACATCACCCTGTTCTCCGACGGCACCACCGTCTACGAGTGCACCTCGGCCGAAGAGGTCGTCGACTTGCTCCAGGGTGGCCAGGGGGTCTTCGGTATCGCGGTGAGCGGAGCGATGCGCGAGCTCACCGGTGCCATCGCCGATTTCCCCGGTGAGCGCGCCGACGGTGGCGAGTCGATCGCCGCACCCGAGGACGAACTGGCCTCTCGGCGCAAGACCCGCGACCGTAAAATCGGCTGATCCGGGTCTGCCGTCCCTCCCATGCGACTCGTTGCCCGCCGCTGCGAATCTCTGTCCGTGCGAGGCTAGACTGATGCTCACATCGAACACGCGTGGGAGAGTTCCGCAGCATCCAGCTGCGGGCGCCGAAGGAGCAACACCTCTCCGTCAACCTCTCAGGCCCCCGGACCGCGCGTGGACCCGATGTCTCTGGAAAGTGGTGACCACGGTCACCCGCCCATGGGGAAAGGCGCTCCTGCGCTGAATCTCTCAGGCACCCACGACAGAGGGAGAGGACGCCGCAGCCGAGTCAGGAGCGCTGAGTGTCCGTCCACAACGAGTCTGTTTTCGCCGCCCGGCATATCGGGCCTGATGCTGATGCCCTGAGCACCATGCTCGGTGTCATCGGCGTCGGATCTCTCGACGAACTGGCGGCCAAGGCGTTACCGGCCGGAATTCTCGACATACTGACCGATGCAGGTGTCGCCCCTGGTCTACAAGGCCTCCCGGCGCCGGCCACCGAACATCAGACCCTGGCCGAACTGCGGGGCCTCGCCGGGGCGAACACGGTAGCCGTGTCGATGATCGGGCAGGGCTACTACGACACCCTCACCCCTCCGGTACTGCTGCGCAACATCATGGAGAACCCGGCCTGGTACACCGCATACACGCCCTACCAACCGGAGATCAGCCAGGGTCGGCTGGAGGCGGTGCTGAACTTTCAGACCATGATCTCCGACTTGACCGGGCTGGACATCTCCAACGCCTCGATGCTCGACGAGGCCACCGCGGCCGCCGAGGCAATGACCCTGATGTACCGGGCGAAGCGCGGATCGGCCAATCGGGTGGCCGTGGATTCCGATCTGTTCACCGCGACCGCAGAGGTGTTGGCCACCCGGGCCGAACCGCTGGGTATCGAGATCGTCACCGTCGACCTTCGCAACGGACTGCCGGATGGGGAGTTCTTCGGGGTGATGGCCCAGATCCCTGGGGCCAGCGGCCGGGTCACCGATTGGTCCGATCTAGCCGAGCAGGCGCATCAGCGCGGCGCGCTGTTCGCCCTCGGCGCCGACCTTCTTGCGCTGACGCTGATCGCACCGCCCGGCGAGATGGGAGCCGACGTGGCGTTCGGCACCTCTCAGCGGTTCGGTGTCCCGATGGGATTCGGCGGCCCGCACGCCGGATACCTGGCGGTACACGCCAACCACGCCCGGCAACTGCCCGGCCGACTGGTCGGGGTGTCCGTCGACGCAGACGGGTCTCCG
>Ga0180432_10005100_pt1 | contig 17680 bp, 4 predicted proteins | sample SS_ome_10_FD_132414 | JGI IMG/M metagenome (GOLD analysis project Ga0180432, IMG submission 132414) | Hypersaline lake sediment archaeal communities from the Salton Sea, California, USA - SS_1_MS_2 metaG | ecosystem: Environmental > Aquatic > Non-marine Saline and Alkaline > Hypersaline >...
CTAGGTCTAAGAGCGAGGGCGCTGCCTGCAGGGTGTGGGTTTATGGCAAGAACTACACGGGTTTTAGCTGCAACGTTGAGGGTCAGCGTGATAACGCCAGCCAGGGCGACCGTAGGATTCCTATATGGTTTAGTTGGTGCAAGAGCTCCCGCTTGGACGGGTGCGTTGGGCAGCAGGATAGCAAATGCCGTTCGACCTGCGATAAATAACGCTTTATTTGGTAGCGCAGAGGCACGTGCTGCGATATTGAAGGAATTCGATATGTTAAAAGGTATCGGTCCTTTTAAAGGTATTACAACTAGATCTCCTCTTAGGCTCGCATATTATTTAGGTAGAGAGGGATATGGAGTGGGGCTCGGAAAAGGCCTTTTTGGAGGCGGGTATCGAGGAGTAGGTATTTTTGGCAGGATAAATAATTATACTGGTCGAGTCGCGCGTTTTCTGCTGGGGTCCGGAGGAAAGAGTGCGGAAACGCTGGCAAGGTTTAATAGTATAGCGATTCGTGCCGGTCAGCCGACCACACGAAGCGTGCTTGTCGCGGCATTTAAACTTGGTAAGGCAGCTAACTGGTTAGAATCAGGAAGTGGTATTTTTATGAAAGCCGCGTATTTCATGGGCTCGATTTTTAGCCCTGTTGGGCTCGCTCTTACCCCGGCTGGCAGGCTAGCTTCGGCGTATGCTGGCGCAAGTTTCAGGATGGGTTTGCAGTGGGCTGGTATAAACAACCTTGTCTATACTGCTATGTGCATATATACAGCGTGGATCGGCGACCGCCAGGAAATGAAAGAAGAGGAAATAGGCCCAGGAAAAGGGCTTGAAGGGCATGGATTTAGAGGGTTCTTTGGCAGACTGTCTCAGTTATATGATCCTGCGGTGGCACGTCAACAGATGATGGAAGGGTTCCTGGGTGGAGCTGTCTTTGGAGGAATGCTTAAAGGCATTGGTATGGCTGCCGGAGCAATCCAGAGGGTCCGGGCACTTGGCGGGATGACCAGTGCGATAAGAGCGGGATATGCAGGCAGGACGATCACGCAGGTTACGGCACTGACTAGAGTGGGACATGCAATGGGTACCTTCGGAAGAGTTTCCCTTGCTGCCAGAGCTTCGACTATGGTAATAGGCGGAGCGTTAATCAATCTTACGGTTGACCTATACAAGGGTAACATTTCAAGCACTAATTTAATCGGAGGTTGTGTTGTCAGTTTACTCACAGGCGCTTTATGGGGGGCATTTGCAGCTTATGTTTTTAGCGCTACCGGATTTGGCCACCTTGCACAGGTAGGAACGAGACTTGCTGCTTTCGGAGCAAATACTGGTGAGATGCTTGCAGCTTCCTTACGTGGGGCAGCTGAATGGATCATGGTCTCGCCATTCTTCACGGCTTTTGGAGCTATGTGGAAGAGCCTGATAGATGGTGTTTTCCGTGGCAGGTGGCACGGGCTTGAAGCAGAAGTCGGTGAGGGTAAGACTGAAGCCCTGAGTTGGGATATGCTAATGAGAAGCGCTATTGAAGGACCTATGACCGGTCGCTGGATGGGGCCGGCGGTGGGTCTATTCGCGCGAACACAAGCAGCTGCCGCGACATCATTCAGGGCAGCTATGGGCTCGAGCGCAGGTATATTCATGAAAACAAGGACAATACTGGCAAGGATTTTCTCAGCCGGTAAACAGGCATGGGAGACGTTTGCTATAAAACTGCAACAGAGTGCCTTAAGAACACAAACCGCAAGTTTCTTAACGAAATTCCTACTTAAAGTTGATTCGTGGCTGTTCGTGTCTGCATTCGTAACCGGTGTTAATGAAACTCTCGGCCTTGTAGGTAAAGAAGTGGATAAGAAGACCGGCGAGGAACTCGGTCCAGGTCTATCAACTGGGGCAAGAGAGTTCCTGGGATGGGTGGCTCTGTTTGTGAAGGCGCATTATCATGTAAGAGAAGGCAGCCTGCTCGCGTTACGGGCTGTCAACGCCGTTGAAGAAGGTATGCCCGCAGGGCGAAGGATGTCTATAACAAAAGTGAAAGCTCTTGTCAATGCCATTGAAAGAGAGGGCGGGACTTTAGACGCGGCGAAACTTGTGCTTGGCAGATTAAGGACCAATCTTGACAGGCTTATTAGCGTAGAAGCGGAACTTAAGACAGCGCAAGAGAAAGTGTCAGAACTTGACGGCAAGATCGAGCGCGGAAAAGCAGAAATACAGCGCCTGATTGAGACAGGCGGGAACACGGGTCCCACAGTAGATGCTGTTAAGCAGGCGCAGACCGATCGCTTCAACGCTAAACGAAATCTGACGACAGTAGAAGCCAGAGCCAAGAGCGCCCGCGCGGCGATGCAGGGCGTCGATAAGGTTTTGGTGGAGACGATGGAGAACATGTTTACCAGCATGGTGGAAATAGAGATCCGTAGTGGCGTCCATAGACTTGTAACAGAGAAGGACATGGAAAGCATTGAAAATAGTAGCGGCGAGACAATAATGCTGGAGAATTTTGGGAGTGTAAGGCTTAACGCGCAACAGCTCAGACGGGCTATAACAGGAACTAAAGTCGGTAAAATTTGCGCCGAGGTTGAAAGAAGCGGAGTTTCGGCTGTGGAACAGATCTCGGAGGTTGTAAAACAAGTCGGCGAGGTTGTTAAAGAGGGGCGGGGTTCCGGCAAGATGAGCCGCGAGATGGCGGATACCATCGGTGATGCGGTCAAGGGTAGGATACGTACAATGGCGGAAAAATTAGACCCGACGCAGATAGCCTCGCTTGACAGAGAAGCAAAGAATATCATCGCTAAGGGAGACAGCGCCGGATCATTTGAAAAAATGATAGGCACAATCTACGTTAGCATTGTTGCTGACAGTAAGACTGCAGAGCAGGTTAAAGAGCGGCTAGAGAACGAGCCCAAAGACTCGATTTTATGGAAGGGATACTTGATGTCTGCTATAGAGCGCTGCTCTTTCGAAGAGGCTCTTAGGATTGTGGACAGGTTTGAAATCGGGGCAAAGGGCGAAATGCCTGAGCAGCTGCTCGAAGAGAACATGAAGATTACCCTGGGAGGGGAAGGCGGCGGTGAGATTACGATAACAGGAGCTCTTGCCAACCAGATTGCCAAAGGAAGATTATATAGTATCACGCTTCTACCGGTAAACCAGGTTGTGGAGCTTTCTGCGCAGCAAGGGAAATTAGAAGAACTGCTTAATGAAAGCTCCGTGCAGCTGGATGTACTTATCGCCCATGTAATGCGTGCGCTTGTTGACGGGATACCTCCGGGAGCAAACCGGGCAGAGGCAGTAAAAGCGCGTTTATTGGCGGAAGGAGGCGTAATTTACCCACTGCTTATGGAAAGGGTAGGATACGGCGTCAAAGAAGTCCCCCGTAGCGATAAGGACATGTTAGCTATAAATGCCGACTCATTGGCTAGATTCATACTTGATAAATGGGATGGCAGGGCAGCGACGGCGGACAGCCCGGCGGTTAAGGGTTATAAAAAGATTTATGCAGAAAACCCGGCTAACCCCTTTGAGAACTTCAACACTTATCATGCTGAAGCGGTTGCAAAGTTAACAAGGGTGAAGGGTGAGAATAAACTTGAGATCCTTGACTCCCAAAACTATTTTGCCGGTCTGAAAAAAGGTAGCATGGAATATCTTGTTAAGACTCTTGCCGCGATTCAGGCCATGGCAGAGACAGGGATCGAGGGCAAGGAGCTTAAACTCGACCGTGCACAGAATATGATGCTACTATTCTCTCTAAAGATGAACTCTATTGGCATGAATGTCGGGACGGGAAAGACATACCCTGTCGTCTTGGATCTTATGGCAAAGAAAATACTTCTAAGAGAGAACTTTAACAGCATGCTCGTCGTCGACGAAAACAGGACGCAATATACGGATAAAAGCGGAGATTATTATAAGTTACTAAAGATGGTAGGGGTTGAAGCGGTAGACATAGTCGAAAAACACGAAGCGCACGTCAAACCAAATGAGATGGCCAGGTATTATGAAAACGGAGATATCCTGCCGGTAGTCTCGAGTACCGTTCAGAGCCATCTTGTTAACCAGTGGGGCAGCAAGGAGGGCGGAGCGAGATTGAAGATGGCGATGCTGAAGCCGGCGCTAATAACCGTTGACGAGTTTCATGCGACACTGCAATTGCGTACAGCCGCGATTATCGCTGAAGGCTCACGGGATTTCAACCCGTTAGAACACGAGGGAGACAGAGAAATACTCGACCGTGCCATAACGGTATTCGAAGCTCTTACAAGCGCAGAGGCTAAACAGATATTAAGCGACGCAAAGAAAGTCCAGGTAGAGTACGGAATGGATAGCGCTGCAACGGGCCGTGTGGGAATAGATCCAAAATCAGGGCTTGTCGAACTTCTGCAGAAACGTGGCGTAAAGGTAGAGCTGACGAAAAATGGCAATATTACCGGAAAAGACATCCACCTTGTCGAACAGGCCATATATGTTCTTCAATGGAAAGTAGAAGCAGAAGGCGGACAGAGCAGGAAGATGTGGTTTGGAGAACTTGGCAAGAGGATATGTCCCATGGGTGAAGATAACCGTCCGAATACGGAATCCACATTCAGCGATCCGTTCTACCAGCTGTTTATTGCGTTCCGCACGGCGACTGAGGCTGCTAAACCTGGTGAAAAAGTAAACTTGAGAGCCGAGAATGTAATGAAGATGGTAGGGGTCAGCCAGACGCAGATGCAGGCTTCGCTTGCCATGTCACTTGTAGGCACCTTCTCGTTCGCCCGTGGCGCATCCGCTACGGTAGAAGGACTGTATGGTCTTGCAAGCGGAAGGTTCGGAAAGTTCGGAAGCGAAATAGTCAATTTGAACGCTGCGAGGCTTGGTTCGATGCTAGACGCCAGGGTCGGTGATGCTAACATGCTGGCTAATTCTATCTTCGGGACCAGCCAGGAGAAGATGGGTAAGATATTGGATACGGTAATCAATGCCCACAAAGAAGGGCTCGGTGCGATACTTGCAAATGTCCTCTTGACACCGGAAGGTGCCGCGAAAATCAAGCAGGATATGATAGATAAAGGAATTGATGCAAATAGGATCAAGGTCATAGATTCAACGGTAAGCGACGCTACGGCACGTGAAATTGCCGTAGGGGCGGAGATGGGCAAAATCTATATCATCGGCAGAAACGGGTTTACTGGCTTGAACTATGGTGAGACTATTGGAAAACTTCACAAAGACGTTAGTAAGAGGTTTAACGCGAAGATGGTTGTTATGAACGCGGATCTCCTCTCAAGTGATGTGTTCTCGCAGCTGCTTGGAAGGATTGGCCGGTATAGTGAAGATGTATCAAGTGCCGTTTTGCATATTGATGTTGAGAGGATGACAAAAGATATGCAGATATTGGAAGATCCGTCTGTCAAAAAAGCCGTAAGCCGTCTCCTGGAACAAAACGGTCATGGAGAACTTGCCAAGGAATTGCTCGCGAAACCGATTTCCGAGATATTTAACAGCAAAAAGTTGACGGCAGGAAGCAGGGCGGCCGGAGAGCTTCTAACCAAAGCCCTTATCATCAATGCTTCAGTAAGGCTGTACGACAGTATAAGTGCGGGAGTTAAGTTCAATATATCGGATTCTGCCCGTACGTTCTTTGTGGTCAACTTCCTTAGGAGTTTCATTGAAGCGCAGGATGTCTGGGGTAATGGCGTAAGCCCGAGTACGCTTAAAGCAGCAGAGACAAAACTAAGGAGCATTCTTGAGTTCAGGGAAGACACGACGAAAGACTTAGCCATGAGAGAACCGGGCAAGATCGGGCACGGAAGGGATTATGTCGCTAATACGATTGCAGGTACTCTTAGGGAGGCATACGAAGTGTTAGACTATATGTCAGCCAGAGTCAGTACCGGCGATGTAATGGGCAGAAGAATTGTCGGGCTGCAAGCCAAAATGCTCGGGGATATCGGTAAGAGAGGAGCGACAGCAGACGAAATAAAAGTCACCCTGGACAATATGGGAGAGATTAAGGGCGCTTCAATCGCAGGCGTTTCAACACTAAAAGGATTATGCGGTGTATTTAACAATATGGCTGAAGGGATACTCCCGTCATTCGGTATCAAGAGGACGGCCGGTACGACAGAGACCATATCTGCAACTGCAACCCTCCAGAGAAGGGTTGCTAGCGGCAGAAAAGGCGTAAGTACAATGTCAGGTGAAGAGATCACCAGGGCTGCAAATAGAGCTGCAGCGGCCACTACGCCTGTTGAAGCTGTAAGGATATGGGGGAGCTTTGTACTTGGTCAAGTTTTAATGCCCGGGGAAGATGATGACCTATACGGATCAGTGGGAGCGATGGAGCCGACTATAGGTGAGCGTTCTAATAACTTTTATATTGTTAAGGGTGTTAACGGGGCAAGTAACCAGATGTTCCTGGCAACTCACGCGGCATTAAATAATTTAATGGGTCGGATCGAACTTTCTGGAGATGGCCTTAGCATTAATACAACGCTTATAAACCAGCTTGCTGACGAAACTTTAGCACAGGTTGACTTCGCCAGCGCAGAGCAAGCAGCTGCAGCCAGGCAGGAGCTTGTTGAGACGCTTTTATTTGCTTGCGGTCCGAACTTTAACGGGGATACCGCGACAGCAATGGCCGGCGGCATCATCTCGGGCGAGTTTGATGGCTTGACATTGACGGAACTGCAAGAAAGCACCACAACCTTGAGAGGTTTGGCGGCGCTGCCGAACCTTGATACGAGAACCGCCGCTTCGGTTTCAAGGCTCCAGACAGCAAGAGAGAGGATTGATTCGGCCCAAGATGCGTTGATACAGATGCAGAACGCTTCCGGTATCAATTTTAGGACCGTTGCTGAACTGAGCGGATTCGGTAAATTCCTGCATCTGGCAACTACACCGATAGCAAGCTTGCGTATCATGAACGCGCAGAGACGGCTTAATTCTGCCTATAAGGGTTTTGAGAAGACTACTAACAATACTTTTATGAGAGCTGACACAGCCTTAGGTGTTGCGGCCGCAGTACCTGAGGTAACTCATACTCAGGTCTTAGCGATGACTGCTTCCGCTTTGAAGGATGCCGCTTTCGGTATAGATGAAAACATATTCCAAGTACCGCAAGTTAGGTCTAAGATGCTGGGCGGTGTACTAGGCCGTATAGAATCCGCGCAGCTTCCTGCAAGTCAGGTACGCAAGATAGATCTGCCGACACTATCAAGGATGGCGGTAGTGAAAGGTGCAGACGGCAGGTCTAGAATGAGAACGGAACGAGAGATGGATACGGCAATAGCGCAATTTGTGCTGTATGGGAAGATCGAGGAAAGCGTACCGGCAACACAGGCGCAGAGATTCGAACAGCATGTCAAGTTAATAAGTGATCTTGCCGCGGAAGGCATGACAGGGATGGCAAGACAGCTTGATGTATTTCGTATAGCAGCTCCTGCAGTGCCGGAAACCTTCGCGCAAAGGTACGCAACGCTTACCGCAGTTGTAAGTGCGGTAGATACTGCGGTAGCTGCGGATGGCAAGGCCGCGACTGTCGAAGATCTAAGGATAGACGATGTGATGGCACTGGTAACTCCGGCTCCGGATAATGATGTGGGCAAGGAAATCGCAGGGATATTGGGTGTACCAGAAAGCACGGTTTCTGAAGGGGTTATGGTAGACAGACTCGGCATAGGTGTAGCAAATATATTATCTTTTATCACTGGAAGAGCGATCATAGAACGTGTTCCAGTGATGGATGCTAGAGGAGAGGTCGTTCTGGAGCTGGAAGAGTCGCCGGTACTTCTTCAGATTCGCGATAATATTGATACAGCTACCCATGGAGAAATCCCAACAGCTGCATTTAGAGGTCTTAACGTAAATGAAGCCATGAACGTTGCCGCGACATTACATGACATGCAGGTTAACGGGACCGATCGAGAGAACCTGCAGGACGTAATGGCCTTAGCCGCAGCAAATCGCGTAGGTGATAAAGGTATTAATGTGCTGGTTCAGGTGCTTAATGACAGAGGAGTTCTCGCGCATGCAGAGAATATAGTTAGAGTATTTGATGCGGTATCAAGCGTAAGTCCTTTAGCTGCGGGCAAGCTGACGCTTTCCGAGGCATCTAAAACAGCGTTTACCGCAAATCCAGCGGTAGCATTAAGGAGCTTTATCTCAGGAGTTCAAGGGGTTGATGCTTCTGATGTGGTTGTCGCACGGGATATCTCAGACGGACTTACGGCAGCCGGGGTATCTGCGCGTCCGAATCCTATAAGGGTGGACGCAGCTGCGTACCGGGATTATCAGGCAGCCGCAAGTACCGTTATCGGAGCTCTTGGCGGAGTGGAGAGGGCAGCGAGCGCGCCGGCAGCGAGAGTCACAGAATTCGTGGACACTGCCGCCACTTTGATAGCACCGTTTGCTGACGAAACCACACACGATGCCTTTGCGTCACAGATCATGCTGGCGATGGCTAATGAACTGTTCGCGGCTACACCACATGACGCGCGTGATCATTTGGCTGCAACCATCGGTGTGGAAACGGGTGAAATCGATGAGTTTATTGCTGATTTTGCTGGTGCACCGGCTGATGTACGCAGTAACCTGGCTGCAGCTACCGGGGTCGGCGTTGACCAGCTTGATGACTTTATAGGCAATTTTGATAGTTTTGTTAGAAGGTTTTCTGCAGCGCCGGTGGCAACTCGTGCTCGACTGGCCGCAGGTATGGGTGTAGCTAGCGATAGGACTGATGAGTTTACGGAACTTATTACTGGTTTCGCTACACCGCCAGCGCTTACTTATACTCCGCAGGGAGTTACGAGACGTGAGCAGATAGATTCATTAGAGCGGGTAGCGCTGGAGAAGACACCTAGTGTTATTGAGGCGCCTAATGTACCGGAGGTAAGAGGAGAACTTTCAAACAGGCATGTTCAGATAGCTCAGCTTCATATGCGTAACAATGATTTTGATTCCGCTGCAACTGAGATTACGGCTGCACTCAGGACTGGAGTGCCTGTAGACAGGCTTGAGGTGTTAGTCAGGGATTTTGCCGGGGCGCCGGTTGAAGCTCGCTCTCGCCTTGCTGCGACTATATCAAACATAACGAATGTGGATGCAGCTAGTAAGTTTGCGATGGTCTCAAGCTTGGTAGATACGGGCATTTCTCCAGATCAGTTTATTGTAATGGGAACCGGCATAGAAGCGCGCGGAAACGCCGCGATAGAGGCGTCACAGAATATAAAGATGGATGCTACTCCGGAGGATGTAAGCAGGCATATTGCAGCTAGCATACTTGGCGCTACAACGGTTGAAGACCTGCGTGCGTTACAGACGGAGCAGGCACTTACTCCTAGCGAGGTACGTTCAGTTGCAGAAGCAAACGCCCGCAAACGTGATCTGGTTACTAGGCTGATAACCGCAACTAATCCTGCGCTTGCTACGGCTATGAGCAGGTTGCCGTTGCCGGCAATATCAAGGAACAGGGTAATCGATAGGTTTGTTTCCCAGCTTATTGATAACCATAAATCTCTTGCAGCAAAACCTGCTGAAGTCCAGAAAACTCTTGATACGCTTCTTGCGGCAAGTGTAATCGATGCCGCTATAACAGATACTGCTGTTATCAACGCGTTAAATATCAACGCGTTTAACGCTATTCCGGAAGCGGACCGTGCGCAGGTCGCGAACGCATTACAAGACGTGGCATTACCGGTGTCACGTATTATCCAGAACCCGGCGTTTCTTGATAAGACCATTGCATCAGTTGCCCTGAGCAGGGTTAAAACGTTTGACAGTGAGACGGAAGGCAAACTTCTTGATATTGTGGCTCCGGGTGTAACTACGCAGATACGAGAAAGCGTACCCACAACGGAAGAAGCGGATCGGCTTATCCACGAGTTTGCCACCAGGGTCAATGTAACACAGTTTAGCGAACAAGGCATACGCAACGCCATTATAAGAGCAGAAGTGAGGACTTTCAGATTTGAACCCGCCAGGTTACAGGCTGTTGGGTTTGATGTGTTAGCATCGACAGCCGGTTTAACTCAGAGGGTGGGAGATATATCTGATAGGAGAAAAGCCGCGATATTACAGAACACCTCAGGACGTATTGCGGCCAGTTCCGTTACCCCGTTTGAGCATGCGATATCCGCAGCTATTGAAGAGAGCCGCAAGGTTACCGTGATGGATGGTGTGGTGTCTGTTCTTAAGTCGCCTGCGGGTGTTGCAGCGCTTAGTGCTATAGCCGTCTCGACCTATGCGATGGTTGCGGTTCTAACCGGCGGATCGATTGTGCCGTTTACGATGCCTTTATTGTCTGTGGGGATAGGGCTTGCCGCTACAGGATTAAGACAGTTGCAGGGACCGGAAGCAGGAAAGCCTGAGACAAAGAAAACCGCAGCTTTTGCCGCCACGCTTAAGTCGCCTTTTGTTGCGCAGCTGATGACTCCTATAGCCATGACAGCAGTTCTTGGATGGGTAGGGCTTGTACTTGCCGTGCCACCTGTACTTAAATTAGTAGCGGATAGGTATGCCGGACAGTTTGACACCAGAGCTGGTTTCCCGCGGGAGGTTTCTATGCTCGGGGCGCTTGATTCCGGCTTAGAGGCAAGCTTGAAAACACTTGCGCCGGATTTACAGAACGATTATCTGCGGGCTAATCTCTCGGGGGCGATCCTTGAGGGTGTCAAGGGTCAGAGGAACAGGCAGTTTATAAACAGGGCCACAGAAGCTAAAGAACGTGCCGCGCGCATCAGACTAGTTGCTCTAATGGTGGTACTGGAAGATTCGAGTATTGGGTTTAATAGGCGCCTTAGAATCGCTGAAGCCTTGGGTATGCCCAAAGGCATCTCTGATGTTACAGCACAGTTATGGGAAGAAGAGGGCCTTGCACTTGAGGAGTCTATACGCATGTCCCTCTCAGAAGAGAATGTAGATAATATTTTTAGTGCCTCCCCAGAGACGAGGATGCCGGTATTTATGCGTACTATTGCACAAAATGTAGAAGATTATGGCTTTGAGGTTGTCTCCGAGATGGTAGGATACCTGCCTATTGCCGGTCCGGCGATATCCATAAAGGAATCATGGTTATCTCCTTATGCCAGAAGAACGTTAGTAGCCGCTCTAACTAGAGAAGTTGTTCCGGAAGCGGGAGTCGAAGTTAGAGAGGCAACCCCGGCTAGAGTAGAGCCGCCTACAGTGATTTCTCCGGCGATTGTTGAGCCAGGGGAACCGGAATCAATAATAGGTAGAATGCTAATGGATGAAAAAGGGTCTATATCGTTGGGAACAGCGCTATTGTTAGGTACAGGCGCTCTCAGCGCATTAGAGGGAGGTGTCGTAGGTATATGTATAGCTGCTTTAACTCTAATGGTTGCGGCTGTTGTAATAGCAACAGAAAAGAGAGTTGAGCGGTCCACTGTCAACTTGGTAGAACAAGAAACCATTACCAGTCTTGATTTGCAGCTGGATAATGAGACCCGTCAGAAAGTATCCGCTAAGGATATACAGGATATTATCGATCGTAAGAGCGATAGTTACCGCGGCATTGTAAGAGGAGACTTGACCTATACGATAGAGATCGGGGATGTCGGAACTCTGACAATTGACGGTAAAGATTACGCGGGTCAAGAGCTTCATAGTGCAGTTTCTGCGGAACTAAGAAAGATAGGGGTAGCCCAAAGCAGGATCGAATCTCTGTCAGAGGTTATGACGTCTGGATTCGACGGCATCCTGCCGTATGAGACGGGTGGTGCACTTGTCCGTCAGAGAGATGGCAGTATTATACATCGTCCAACAAAGAAAGTCGTGATGAGTATCGCTTCTGACGGTACTATCCTCAAGATGGGTGAAACTGACGTTGTGAGAAGTGATGACGACGCCGTATTCCTTTATCATACGCACCCGCATGTTATAAGAGAGGGTGACGAGGCGGAATATTTAGGTGATGCAGCGGCTATGATACTAAGATCCACGATATATGATAGCGGTGCATTTGTGCCGATGCTTATAAGTGAAAGGACTCTGGAAGGCCCGGCAGTGCTTAAGAGGCTGCGTGTAGAACGAGGTACATTCGTTGTCGAGACCTTATCCGCAACAGGCGCGGTTGAAAAACGCGTGGCTATAGCGAAAGCCCCGGCAGTTGAAACAGTCAAGATAACACCTGTCGAGGGCACAGACTATAGAGTCATGACGATGCAGATAGGAGACAGGACCGTAGAGGTGCGCTATAGAGCGGTAGGTGCTGACGTAGAGGGAAGGATATATGAAGTTGATAGAGAACATGATTTCATAGTGGAAGAGATACGAAAAGACCTGTTAGACGAGCTTATGGCAGAGCTTGCGGCGGAGATAACTCCTGAGATTGAAGCGCCGCTTCCGGAACCCATGGTGCCGCCTGTTGCACCGGCAGCTTTAGAAGTGCCTAAAGGGGAACTCGAAGCTATGCAGATGCTTCAAGGGCTCGATATAAGGGCCAAGGGAGAAATACTTACTGTTTCTTTGGACGTTCTTGATAAACTCAAACAGGCGGGCGTATTAAAAGGCGTTGCGCCGCTTGCTTTTGACGTAAAGATAGCTGATAACAAATCAGTAACTGCTCTTGCGGAAGCTATAAAAGACGCCAAGGCGACACCGGTTGTAGTACTCTACAATCCTGGAGTACCGACAGAAGAAGCAAGAGCGAAAGAAGTTGCCGCTACTCTTGGCGAAGGCGCGATAGCGGTATCCAGGATAGGCGAGGGTACGCTTACTGAGAGGATTAAAGCCGGGGTAAGGGATCAGATAGACAGCGAAGCCATTATCGCACAGGCGGCGATTATTCTTACCGGTGAAGCAAGGGACGTATCGGGAGAAGTCCTTGCTGACCTGGAGGTGTTTGAGAGCGAACCTGAGACAGCTACGGTCTCCAGCTATGCGCTGCTTAAGACCAGCGTAATGCAGGAAGACATGGGTGAGCTTAACTTGACAAATCTTATCCGAGGCATTATCCAGGGTACTCCGGGCGTTGTTGCGGTCGGGTATGATACAGACGATGAAAGAAGCGATGACTTCCAGGCCTTCATAAAAGTAAACGAGATAATCAGCAGGCTGGGAGGGTTCTTCGCTCCGGTCAAGAACTTGACTGAAGCGTTAGGTGAGATAATCACTGCGATTAAAGCAGTCGCGACAGCTGTATAATCGCAAAGAGAGGCAGGAAGATGAAGATAATCTGCAGGAAGGTAAGAGGATTGGGCATGACCCATTCGGCGAATAGTGGCACTTATTCGAGACGGGGGACTTTGCTTCCTGCAATCATACTTAATGGAGGCTTGTTTAGAGTTATATCCTTTCTTGTGATTTTTACTCTTTGTTTCCAGGGCTCTTACTCTTTTGCGGAAACCTACGAGCGCCAGAGGGAGGGAGTTAGCGGCCAGATCACGCCCTATGAGGAGGAGGCTGATCGCGCGGGAAGGCTCTCTCCTGAGCAGCTTGAAACCCAGCAACGTCTCCAGGAAGGCCTTATCGAGAGGAAAGAAGTCCTGAACGGGATGGTCACGCTCATAAGGTATCAGCCCACCCCCGAAGAGGTGGAAGATATGCCTCTGAAGAAGACGGAGACTGAAGAGAAAGTCATCATTGAAGAGAAGATAGTGGAAAAGGTGGAAGAACCGGCTAAAAAAACTGAAAAGCCGAAGGAAAACGGTACTATTACCACTGCCAGGAAAGTCGCCGAGATCACGGTTCCTATAGGTTTCGTGCTATTGATAAAGGATGGGGCGGATAGCGGAAGAAAAGCTTATGATTGGCTGACGGACCGGATAGATTCCATGAAAGACGGCATGGGCAGTCAGGAAATACAGATCGAGATGAAAGACGTGCCCACCTCTCTTCAAAAGCCTCTCGAGCAGCTTTTGGATGTTAAAGGCATCGACGTCAAAGTGCCGGGTACGGATTTTGCGGTGGCAAAAGCGTCTCTGGCCGCTCCCAGCAGGCTGTATAACGTGGAGGACATACTTTTCACGATTGATAACATAACGCTCGATAAAGTGAATGAAAACGAGTTCGAGATACATGTCCCCTCTGAAGCAAGGAAGGATTTTGAGGACAAGGTGCTTTGTCTGGCTAAGATAAAAGATAAACGGGGAAAGACGATCGAGGATAAGCTTCTCGAGGGTGACGTGGAGACGCTTGCGATGGTCCTGGCGGAATGGGCAAGATATGCCGTATGCGGGTTCAAATTCGACAAGGAAACTGAAGACATAGTCGCCAGGGCGGTGGTCAAAGCAGTTGGTGTCGGAGTAAAGAGTAAAGTAGTCAGGATTGTCGATAACGGGCTGAAGAGAGATGAGTTCGGGGCAGTGCTGCTTGAGAAAGAGATAGATAAGATAGTCGGTGAGGATAAAGAGGCAAAGAAACGCATCATGCGGTTCATTTATCCTCAGGAGTAATTGTTGGGTGCTCTATGGTAGAGCACCCTTATACTAATAGAAAACAACAGTAAAGGAGGGTAGGGGATATAAAAAATAAAAAAAAGAAGGCTCGTGGACACCTATCACGTCTTCATTTTTTACCGCGCTTCTCTTAAGCGCGGTTTTTTTATATTAAAGCTGGTGGAGAAGGAGCCCGTTGAGGAGGATTTGATTTATTTATTTTTATGATGTATGCTAGTTGCAAAGCGTCGAAAACAGCTCGGTAAAAAGCATTGAAAAATATGAATAAAATATCAGCGATAATACCAGTGTACGGGGAGTCTGATACTGCTAACAGCTGTATTCGCAGTTTGCTAGGCCAGACAGTGCATGATATCGAAATAATCCTGGTAACCAGCGACTTAACGGATAAAACTCCTTTTGTGGCAAAAGAATACCCGATTGAAATTGTCGATCTAAAAGGTGAGTTCACCGCTTCAAAGGCAAGGAACCGCGGGGCAAAAGGGGCAAGTGGCGATATACTGGTGTTTATCGATGCAGATATTGTTCTTGAGAGGGACTCTATCCAAAAGACCCTGGATTTTATTACCGGTACAAAAGTAGACGCAGTTTCCGCTTCGTATACAGATAACGTGCAGGGTTTTAACTTCTGCAGCAGGTTCCAGACCTTCTTTTTAAACTACCGGCACTCATTTATACCCAGGGATAAAAATGTCAATTTCATATTTTCTTCTTTCTTCGCGATCAAGAAAAAGGTTTTCGATGAAGCAGGCGGTTTTGACGAGGAACTGGACGCCTATGAAGACGTGGAACTGGGCTACAGGCTGGCGCAAGAGGGGTATAGCTGCAGGCTTGATGCGGATAACAGGGTGACGCACCTGAAGAGATATACACACTTGGGTTTATTGAAAGATTATTTCGCTAAAGCGAAAGCAGCCGGCCGGTTTTTTTGCAAAAGCCGGTTTTTCCGTAAAAGTCTTACCATAGGGAACATGCCGACTTCGCTTAAACTGGCGAGTGTCTCGGCTTTGGCCGTACTGTTTTCGTTTGCTTTCATAGGCTTTAGTGCTTTGCCGCTTTTGTTTTCACTGGCTAGTTACTTAGTTTTTATAAGCCCGCTTTTACTGTTTCTGGCAAAAAAACATGATTTGCCGTTTTGTCTAAGGTCCCCTTTTTTGTGTTTTGAAATTTTTATTGCATGCTATCTTGGGCTGGCGTGGGGCATTCTCCACCGGAAGAAATGAAAAACTTGCGTTTTATTGAAATCATACCGCGTTTATTCTGCCGCCGAAGCACTCCGCTTCAGCTGGTCTATTTTATCACCTCAAAGTGCAACCTTAAATGCGAGCACTGTTTTTACGCGGAGCGTCTGAATAAGGAAGTAAAAGAGCTATCCTTGGATGAAGTAGAGAAAGCCTCAAAAGGTATGGGCAGATTATTATGGCTTTCGCTTACCGGAGGAGAGCCGTTTTTAAGGAAAGACATAGCCCAGACAGCCGAGATGTTTTACCGTAATAACAGTTTCGGGATACTTACAATAGTGACAAACGGCACCTTGCATGATTTCATAACCGAATCCGTAAGCGATATCTGCGGGAAGTGCAGAGATTCAAATATCGTATTGTATGTTTCAATAGACGGTCTTGAGAAAATGCATGATGACCTGAGGGGTTCAAGCGGAGCGTTTAAGCAGGCATTGGGGACGATAAAAAGTCTTAAAGAGCTTAAAAAGTCATTTAAAAATCTATACGTAGGGACGGTGACTACGATCAATCGGAAGAATCAAAGTGAGATGAAAGAACTGGCACTCTTCCTGAAGGATGAGGTCTCTCCCGACAGCATTACAATAAACATGTTAAGGGGCAGGCCCAAGATGGCGAAGATGGGGGAAATAGACATAAAAAATTACTTTGATTTTATACGCATTCAGCAAGAAGGTTTTAGGAAGAAAGAGCTCGGATACCCCGGCATGTTGGGGGGCAGGCTCCTCTGGCAGCGGGAGGCGCTTCAAAAAGAGATAATCGCGACAGTCCTAAAAGAAAACCGGTTTGTCCTTCCGTGTCTGGCGGGGCGGGTAAGCTGTGTCATGACAGAGTGCGGCGATATTTATCCGTGTGAGATCCTGGAAGAGCGGATCGGCAATATAAGAGAGGCGGGATATGATTTCAAAAAGATATGGGTTTCTAAAGAAGCAAAAGAAATAAGAAAACGCATCAAAGATACCAGATGTTTCTGCACTTACGAATGCGCGATCACAACTAATATCCTTTTCAATGTGAAAGAACTCTTTAAGATTTTAGGGCGGCTGTTTCTGGGGAGAAAATCCTACAACTTAAAATAAATTATCCCGACCGTAAGAAGTACCCATAGAAGCAGGTTGATCTGCATTTTTCGATCTTGTACGAGAGTGACCGTAGGGTCACCCGTATAATCAGGTTCGTCGATTAGATATAAATAACGGAAGAGTCCGTAACATACAAAGGGAATCGTATAAAACATATGTTGAGTCCCAAGGCGGTGCATAGTTTGCTGGTCCATAGTATAAAGCGCATAAGAGATGACTATCGAAGCCGCTATTATTGAGATCATACGTTCAAGAAAGACCTCCCTGTATTTTTTATAAACAACCTTTGATCCCTCGGCGGCTTTTAAGTCATACAATCTTTTGGTAAAGGCAAGGAAAAGGGCAAGCAGCGTCGTACATAAAATGATCCAGTTTGAGAGAATGACATCGCTGGAGAAGGAGCCCGCCAGGATACGCAGATAAAAAAACGCGCCCACACAAAAAACGTCTACTATAACTACCCTGTTCAGTAATTTTGTATAGATATAGTTTAGTGCAATATAAATCAGTATTATCCCGCAGATGTTCCTGTCCAGGATAAAAGAGGAGAATACCGCAAAAACCATTAACACGTAAGCCAGGACTTTAGCCTGGGCAGTTGTAACCTTTCCGGAAGCAAGAGGCCTCAGGCGCCTTCTCGGATGTTTTTTGTCGCTTTCCAGGTCGTTAATATCGTTTATCAGGTACATCGCGCTTGCTGCAAATGAGAAAATAATAAAAGCCGCCGTTGTTTTTATTAGTGCGGGTGCGTCGAACAGTTTTTGTCCGAAGACCAGCGGCAGGAAAATAAAAAAGTTTTTAATCCACTGGTATAACCGCATTTCAATGAGTAAATATTTTGTTTTTTCATTCATCATTTGAAATACTCCCCTCGTCAAGACCATTTTCTCTGAGGTTTAAGGTGTAGTAGTCGTAGTCCTTTCTTTTTTGCTTCTTTTTTCTTTGTGCATAACTGTTAATATGTGGATAACTGCGGTTC
>Ga0180432_10005101_pt1 | contig 17680 bp, 14 predicted proteins | sample SS_ome_10_FD_132414 | JGI IMG/M metagenome (GOLD analysis project Ga0180432, IMG submission 132414) | Hypersaline lake sediment archaeal communities from the Salton Sea, California, USA - SS_1_MS_2 metaG | ecosystem: Environmental > Aquatic > Non-marine Saline and Alkaline > Hypersaline >...
AATAATTTATAATTATATTTATACTAATGGGTAATATTAATTTTAAATCAAGTTATATTCACGGATTACCACATCCATATAATAAAATTGGTGATGGTCCGGAAGGACCTGAAGTAACTATATTAGCAGAAAGATTAAATAAATTATTAAAAGGAAAAACTCTTTTAAATATTGAAGTTATTGGTGGTAGATATTTAAAACAAGACATATATGGGCTTAAAGATATGAAATATGGTATTAAGGTAACTAAAGTTGATAATCGCGGCAAATTGTTATATTTACGATTGAGTAATGGATTAACTATTTGGAATACATTAGGAATGAGTGGGAGATGGACACTAAATAAAGGAAAACACAGTCATGTTAAATTTTCATTTAATAATTTAGTTATTTATTATACAGATGTTAGGCGATTTGGTACATTGCGAATTGATAATAATAACAAGTTAAAAACGTTAAAATACGACATACTTAAAGACGATATTACTTTTGCAAATTTTAAGATGGAATTTAAGAAACGAAAAAACAAAGAAATTACTCAATTATTAATGGATCCTAAATTATTTACAAATATTGGTAATTACATTAAATGTGAGTCATTATATTTGGCTAAAATATCACCTAAAAGAACAACACATAGTTTAACAGATAATGAATTAAAACGATTATTAAAATCTATTAGATATGTTTTAAAATCCAGTTATATTACACAAGGTGGTAAATATAATTATTTGCCGAAGGTTAAAGGAACTTCTAATTTTGAATTCAAAGTATATAAACAAAAACATGCATTAACATATAAATCTAAAGATAATCGCACAACATATTGGGTAAAAATTGAATAATTTTATAATATAAAATTTATATTTTAATTATTTAAATAAGTATGATGGAAATCTATAAGAGTTTTTATAATGTTTTTGGTGGTAAAAAGTTAGATCCTAATTTTTTAGTCTTAAAAGACACTACGTTATATTATAAAAAAAATCATTGTATTTTATTACAAAAATACTTTAATTATTCATGCATGTCTGAATACATGAAACTGTTTACAATTGATGTAAAGACTGTACACAATAATCCAATGTTTAATATATGTGTAACTGTATTTCTGAATATAGAAACACTTAAAAAAGAATTAGGAAAAACTTATTTTAAATCATCAATAATATTTAAATTTCTTGAAAATAATGTTGTTTCAACAAATGATGATTCAACTAATATTATGAATGATATTATGCAAAATCCAGTAGAATATATTGATTCTCATTTTAAGGTTACGCCACCTATGAATGTAACACCATACATTTATCAAAAGGAAAACATTAAATGGATGTTAGATATTGAAAATAATATTGCACGTACGCCAAAAGAGTTTAAGAAAAATCATATTACTTATGATAATATATGTTTTGACATAAAAAATAAAATAATTTATCACAAAAAAAATTCACAAAAATATACTTTTTACGGGGGTGTTTTAGCCGATCAAGTAGGGACTGGTAAATGTTTAGTCCCTGATACTAATATTCACTTTTTAAATGGGGATATTACTACAATTAAAGATATTTTTGATAAATATTCTGATAAAGTGAATACTTATTTTGATGGTGAAGGTACTTGGTATAATCTTAAGGAAAAATTAGAGACAATATCATTTGATCCCGATTCTAATACATTAAAACCAGGTACTATTAGTAAAATTTATCGTCAATATGTGGATACGAATCTAAAAAAAATTACATTATCTAACGGAACAACTATTACATGTACTTACAAACATAAATTTTATGCATATAGTAAATACATGCCAGATGTACCAATTTGGTTGGAAAGTCACGTATTACACGTAGATGATAAATTACATTATTTAGATGATGATGTATCATTGCCATTAATAGTTGATATTACTGATGTTAAATATGAAGGTTATGTTTATGATATTGAAGTTCAAGATTATCATAATTATATTTCTAATGGAATATTAACACATAATACATTGTGTTGTTTGACTACATCATTAATGAATTCAGTTCCAAAAATATTAGATGTTAAGAAACCAGAATTTAAATATGAAGACAAAGATGGTAATCCTATTTGTCGTTCTATATTAAGTAGTGGTAAAAACAAAGGAAATATGTGTGGTAAGAAAGCTAATAAAGATAAGATTTATTGTTCAGTACATGCTAAAAGTGTTAGTAAAACAGAATACAAACCTAAATTTGATTATTCTAAAATCCCCAATTTAAAAGATACTATCTTTTGTAAAAAAGATGATAAATATACTAATATTAAAACCAGAGCTACATTAGTGATTAGTCCTAATCAATTATGTGAGCAATGGAAACATGAAGTTGAATCACTATTCAAAAAAGATTATAAAGTCTATGTAATAACAACAAAAACACATTTTGAAAAATTAAAATACGACGACATTATCAATGCGGATTTCGTAATTATATCGTTTAATATGATGATTAATAAATGTCTAACTGATAAAATGTTTAATTACAAAGTACGTAGATTTTCTACACCAAAAGACAGACTTGAATTACTAATCAATAATAAATTAAAGGATATTAATATCTTGAATGAAACGGGTCCAATATTTCATATGTTTTATTGGCAACGAATAATTATTGATGAATTTCATGAATTAAGTTTATATGACTATGATTTATTTAAAAATATTAAGCTATTAAAAAGTAAATATAAGTGGATTGCCAGTGGTACTCCATTTACAAATGGTACTGTTAGTTATAACAATATAATTGAATTTATATGTAATAAATTTGTTGATGATAATGGTAATGTTCATAAATTTATATCTAATAAATTATTTAGGAGGAATACAAAAGAAAGTATTAAAAGAGAATACGTATTGCCGCCATTATTAGAAGAAAATAGATGGTTAACGTTTTCATCTGTAGAAAGAGCTATGTATGAAAATAATATTTCTACTAATGGTGATTCTAATATGCGTGATGTCTATTTACGTCAATTATGTTGTCATCCAAAAATATCTACAGCAACACGAGATATTCTAGATAAATGTAAATCTCTAGATGAAGTTAAAGCAGCAATGATTACTGATAATAAAGAAAAAATTAAGACTAGCAAGGCAAAGATAATTTCATTACAAAAAACACAAAAAGAACTTGAAACAAAACTAGAGTCTAATACGTTAGCAAGTACTAATGAAATAGCCGAATGTAAATTTAAATTAAGAAACACTAAAAGCAGAATTACGAGATTAAAGAAGAATGTAGAAGGATACGAACAAGGACTAAAATACTTTACACAAATAATTCCAAAATTAGAAAATTGCAATTTAGATGAATGTCCGGTATGTTTATGTGAAATTGAAGAAGATGATATTGGTATGACTATTTGTGGTCATTTCTACTGTTATGAATCCTGTTTAAAAGATGTTATTATTACTACTGGTAAATGCGCATTATGTAATCGTGTATTAGGTCCAGATGAAGCCTTTCAATTACAGAAAGAACAAATTGCAAAGAAAACAGAAAAAAATATTGAATTAGATAATTTAATTAATAAATTTGGTACTAAATGTGCAAATCTAATCTTTGATATAAAAAATATTTTAGATAACACCGATGAACATTTAATTATATTCTCGCAATGGGATAATATGTTAACAGAAATAGCCGATATATTTAGAAAACATAAAATTAAATGTTTGCCATGTAAGGGTAATGTTTATCAAAAAAATAAAGCAATTAGATTATTCAATTACAGTGATGATTATAGAATCATCTTGCTTTCAACTGAATATTCTGCCGCTGGCATTAATTTGACTAAAGCATCAACAGTTATATTTATTGATCCAATTTATGGCGACGAAAACTATAGATTGAGTGTTGAATGTCAGAGTATTGGTCGTTCGGCGAGATTAGGACAAACAAAACCAATTAAAATCTTGAGATATCTAATTAAAGAATCTGTTGAAGAAGAAATCTTTAAGGTATCATATAAAACAAAATTAGATATTAACAAATTAGGAGATATTAAATTTGTCGAAGACGTTTGATTTGATTAAATCAGACTCATCTTTTAATAAATTAGATGGTGTTTTCCCATCATTATTTTTTATTTTAACATCACCTAAATATCCCCATAATTGTGTATCATTAAAAAGATGATTTCTAATTATAGTATTCGCGTAAATATGTTTCGGTGTATTACCATTTATATCTTGAATCATATTTAATGGAACATGTAGTACATGATTTAATTTAACAGATGGGTTATCGCATAATGAGTGTAAAAAGGTTTTTCCTAATTTATTTTGATGATTATAGTCTATTGGATAGTATTTATTAAGTAAATTAGCAATAAATTTTATGACTATATGTATTTTTTCAAACATATTATTTTCATTATCAAAAATGCTATAATAGATATTTTGCAATATTGAATTATCATATTCATCAACATAGCTGGTAACATCAATATTAAATGTTTTTAATAAGTCTAAACATTTTTTTATTGCGTCTGAAGGTATTCTGTCTAGCCATAATGTGTTATAAAATATTAAACATACATAATTAATTTTACTTAATCGCGGATCTGCGCCATTATTTAGTAAAAATTCAGCATATTGCCAATTATTATATTTAAATGCAAGCATTAATGCAGTCATGCCTTTTTTATTTTTTGCATTAACAGATATACCTAATTTAATTAATTTTTTTGCTAATGTTAATGATCTATTATCTATATTTAAATTACAATTAGTATAATTATATCCTCTCCATTTATATGTACAATTTACTTTATTTGCTAATAATACTAGAGCGTCATCTGGAATATTACCATCTTTAATTAATAAATTAGCAAATTTATATTTATTACAAGAAATTGCTAATTTAAATAGATTGTCCTTATTAATATCTGGAATATTATAATAAATCCATTGTATTAATTGTGATGAACTTCTATTAATTAATTCAGTTAAATAATCATTAAAATCAAATATATTTTTTTTATCGTAAATATATTTAAATATATCTGTATAATGCATATACTTTTTACTAGAATATCTAACTAATGTTTCTGGACATATTTCTTTTATATTATCAACAATTAATTTGATATTATCATGATGGATATTATACTTAAATGTAAGACTAAAATCCCATTTATCAACAATTAACCCATGTGAATACATTTCTATTAAAATGTTTTGTAAGTTATCTTTACTAAAATCTTGTTGAAGTAAAAACTCAAAGATATTTTTATTTTTTCCTCTATTGGTCCTAAAATTTACATTAGCACCACTCTTAATTAATATAATAATTAAATCATAATTTTTATTTTCAATAGCATAAACTAATGGTGTCTTTTTTGTCAATCTTGATTTTGGTGGAATATAATTCACATCAGCACCATTCTTAATTAATTCTTCTATCTTGTTATAATTTCTAAAATTTGGATCTTTACACAATTGTGCTAATAACATTTTATTATAATATTTATTAATTGCTTATGTTTTTATATTAGTCACTTTTTTTCTAAAAAGTAAATATATGCAAACTAAAAAAAGACCAAATGAACTTTTAGAAAAAAATATGCCCAAATATTTAATTGGCGCATTTAGTATCGTAACCGCATTAGCATGGAATGATTTAATTAAATATATATTCACTAAATATATTTCTGATGATGAAACCCTTGCTTATAAAGTTCTATACACCATCGCCGTAACAATCGTACTTATTATTGCTATTATGATTATCTATCAGGCTCATGACTTTTACTTTACTATTAAAGATATTATCTTTAAATACAATTATGCATTAGCTGTTTATAATAATTCTGGATATATTACATTTAAAAAACTCAATGAAAATATTGTAGAAACAACAATATTAATGAATAAAGTTAAACCAAATACAAAACACAATGTACATATTAAAAATAAAAATATTATCTTTGATATTAAATCTAATAATCTTGGCAGAATCTTTGACAAAAAAATAATATACAATATAACTATCAAAGAATTACTCAATAATCATATATACATTTACGATAATAAAAACATCTACAAATCAATAATAACAACACAATGATTGTTCTTCATCTTCCCATCCCGATAATATTATCGTTTCTTCTTCCTCTTCATCTTCTTCTATCAATAGTGATGCTAACTTCTTAAACATTGGTATAATATTTATATTATTTTTTGCTGATGTCTTAAAATATAAGATATTATCTCCCAACAGTCCTTTTATTTTTTCCTCATGTCCATCTATATTAAATTCCAACAAGTCTATCTTATTAGCCGCGATTACTATTTGTGGTAAATTATCTCTATCATAATAATCCAAAACCAATGGTATCCAATAATTAATCAATTCATTAAATGAATCTTTACGAGTTACGTCATATACTAGTAATACACTACTAACTCCTTTAAAATACATTGGAATAATGGATTTGAATCTCTCTTGTCCGGCAGTATCCCAACAGTCTAAAGCTATTTTTTTATCATTAACGTACATGTGCTTGCGATTAAATGCGCATCCAATTGTTGACTCAATATCACCAAACTTATTAAAACATAAACGATGAATTAATGATGATTTACCTACAGCAGATTTCCCAATTAAAATAATCTTAAAAGAATTATTAGAAAACATTACTTAAAGTTTTTATATTAAATTATATTACTTATGAACATATTTATTTCTCTTTACACACCAAATAATAACTGCTCCGTAGATACTTTGGTATCTATTTTAGAAACCGAAAAATATTTTGCCGACAAAGAAACTAACATATCACTTAACTTACAATTTGGTAATGATATGGGTCGCTCTCAAGCCAATAAATTAGCTATGCAAAAATTCATGGATAATAGTGACTATACTCATTTACTTTTATTAGACCGAAATGTCCGTTTCTCCCCCTCATTTGTAGAAGTATTACTCAAAGCAGATAAAAAATTTATTGGCGGAGTAACTCCATTGCCTGTAGTTAAATGGCAAAGTGTATTAAAAGATAGCGTATCCGATAAAATTGCTGAATTAAAAGAACTTATTTCTAATAATGATACTACCCAAGAAAATGCTAATAAAGCGACTGTATTACTCTTAAAATATATTCAAGCACATGTTGCCGTATATGATATGGAATTTTCTGATAATTTAGAAGTTACTGATTCCTTATTAGAGATTTCTTATCTAAGTTCTAAATTTTTATTATTAAACAGAGAAGCAGTAGATGCATTAGTTACTTGTGACTTTGTTAGTGATAAAGACTTATGTAATCAATGGATTGAAAATGGTGAAAAAATCTATACAGATATAAGATTAACTATGAATTTATTAGGAGATAATAGATTCACGAGTAATCTGCTTACCGTTTTACAATCTTAATTTTTTTTAAATCCTATATTATATAGGTTATGATGAGCGAACCATATGTTCCAACTACTAATCCGGTAAATATTCATTCTTTAGAAAACGAATTATATGTTGTAGATTATGCTACTGTTCCAGGTGATCTGCAACCAAGTTTGTCCAGAATAATCAGAATTCCTGATGACTCTAATGGTCATACATTATTAATTGAACAATCAATCAATACATTACTAATTGATAACGTAAATATGCTCTCTTTAGTTAATGGTGTACCCATTGGATTAAATAAATATGTTCTCATTAAAAATGATACCGATGAATATGGTAAAGCCATTAATACTCCTGAACCATTTATTTCTATGACTGATCCCAATACCGCAGCAACTCCATTTCCCCCCAATGTACCGGGTGTTCCATCATTCCCTACACGTGGTCCTATTGACGCACCTCCAGTTCCATCCGATATTACTACGGTGGCAGATTACGATCCTAATACGAATCCTACTGGCGGTGTTTCTCCTTACAATTACTATGTGGGACACCCATATCGTGATGATTCCGTAATTGATATTAAGAAACCTAACTTTGGTATTTATAAAATTACTGAAATTGATACTACTAATCCTGTTAATAGAATTACTCTTGTTCGCACCAGAGAATCTTTAGATTTACTACCTGGTTCGCAAATTTATGTTTGTCTTGGAAATGTTAATTTACAAAAACAATTTATCTTCACTACTACCGACGAACATTTCGCACTATGTCATAGTGGTAACAAACCCGGATTTATCTATAACGATACCGTTCGCGCGACACTAACTGGTAGTATAACAGAAGAACAATTCGCATATTCTATTAGTAGTATATCTACTGGCACAACCGTAACAATTACCGCTACCGGACATAATTATAGTAATGGTGATTGGATTATTATTTCTGGTTCTGATTCTACACCATCAATAGATGGTTATTATCCAATTTCTAATGTCATGGTTAATACTTTTGAAATAACGATATCTCCCGCAGTAACTGTTGCTGGTACAACCGGCAATTCATCCAAAGCTATTTGTGGTAATAGTACATTATTTCTTAATGAAGTTAAAATCGGCGATACTATTAGTCTTGAAGTCAATAGTGCTATTACTACCGTAACTGCTACTGCAATTATTAATCAAAATATTCTCATTTATGGTACTGCATTTGCTGGCGGTTCAACTATTACTAATACAAATTTATATATTACCAGTACACAATCTGTCTTAGCCAATTATACTCTTATCACTGCTGGTAGTGTTAGTGGTGACGGTAGTGGTGATGTTATTAGTATTGATCCAATATCATTTCCCTTAACTGATGTTTTCACTACGGGTGATAAGATTTACGTTAATGGTCAAGTTCATACGATTGGTACCGTTATGGCTGCTTCTATGACCGTAAGTCCTGCAGCCGGAACTTTTGCACCCCAACAAATTTATAAATTTGGTTCATCATCATTAATTACTGGAAGATTTACTAACTTCTGCGAAGATTCTGTATTAGGACATATTTGTATTGGCAGTAAACTAATACTTGACCCATTCGGTAATCGTGAAGAAGTTACTATTAGTGCTATCATTAATAATACCGCTTTAATTGTTGATTCGCCTCCTATCGGTTGCGAACATGTTTGTGTTCCATTAGAGTTTTGCGAAGAAAGTGATATAACTTTAAAAACAGTAGTAGCTCAACCACCCGATCCACTTAATATTGGAAAAGTTAATGCCAGCGAATGTGTTACCGTGTGTACTGATGTAGTCAATATTGATTGTGATGGTTTTTGTATTAATAGTGGTACTTTTAAAATTGGTGCTGGTGTTAGTATTGTTGGTCAATCTCTTATGATTATGAATCCATTATGGGTGGAAAGATATGCAAGTAATGTAATAGAAAGTTATCAAATAACTAATTGGGTAACTACTGCTATTAAGGCAGATGGTGTTACACTGGCAGTACCGCCCGAAGTTGGAGGATATCCTACTGGTGTTGGTATTCCACCACCATTACAAATCTTTAGTCAAGACCCAACGAATAGTATTTCCTTTATGGGTGCTGGTGCTGGTATTTATGCTAATACAGGACGTAATAATCTTCAAGACATCAATAATATTACTACAATTGGTACTACAACAGTTAATACTCTCTCTGGAGTTGGAGGTTCTCCATTAAAAATTACATCTCCTGGTGGTAATGTTGATTTCTGTGGAGAAACTATTGAAAACATTGATACATTAGAATTATCTGGCTCTTCTAAAATTACTAACATTGGTGGTAATTTATGTATAGATTCTGCTGGTACTATTGATGTTTTACAAACTATTGATGTAATGGCTGGTGCTAACATTAATGTTGATAGAATTAATGTTGATACTATTGCTGAAAGGTCTGGTCCTGGAATTAGTGTATTAAATAATTTATCAATGAATGTTGGTGCTAATTTAACCGTACCATCTGGCTCTATTCTTAATGTAAATCAAGTTATGGGAGTAGCTGGTGCTATTAATTTTACTAGTGATATTAACATGAATGGTAATGATATTCTTAATATTGGCACATTTACCATTAATAATCTTACGGTGAATATTAAACTCAATACACCATGCATAGGTAATACCGGTAATGTTGATATTATTCCAACCGGTCAAACAAATATTACTGGTTTAACTGTTCCTGCCAATACTATTGTATTAAATACTCTATTAACTACTAATGATAGTGGTCAAATCAGTGAAGTATCACAAGTTTTATCACCTACTATTACATTACCTGCTGGAGGTGCTGGAACTAGTTATAAATTTGTTCTTACCACTATTGGTGTCGGTACTGTTACTGTAAGTACTACGGGACCCAATTTAATTGGTACTATTATTGATACTACTGGTGTAACCGCTGTATCGTCCCCGTCAATTACTTTTGTTGGTGGTACGGCTGCTGTTGGTGATTCTATTGAGGTTTATGGTCTTGCCAGTGGTGACTATTTCGTAAAAGCGATTTCATCTGCTGCTGGTGGTATTGCTTAAAATAAAAAAAATTATTTTTTTATGCAGAACACATAGTGCATACATCATCCGTACATACTACCTTCATTTTAGATAATTCAGTAGCCTTCTCTACGGTTTTCTTATCCAATGTAAATTTAACTGCACCAGTTGCTGGTCGCGTTCGCGTATAATAGCATAAGGTCTTTAATCCTCGCTCCCACGCATAAAATGATGAATTATTCAATAATTTCTTAGTTGGATTCTCAAAATAGAGATTCATACTCTGAGATTGACATATATAAGGTCCTCGCTCAATTGCCAAATCTACTATGACTTTCTGCTTCATTTCCCAGACCGTCTTATATAACTTTTTAAGTCTTTCAGGTATAACCGGTATCTGCTGAATACTTCCATTCATGGCTAATATCATATCCTTGATTTCAGTATTCCATAGACCCACTTTCTCTAAATCTCGTACTAAATACTTATTTAATCTAACGAATTCGCCCGCTAAATTCTTTCTCTTATATAAGTTAGCCGTAATGGGTTCCATACACTCATTATTTCCAAGAATAATAGATGTACTTGCCGTTGGCATCAGCGCCAATAAAGTACTATTACGAAGACCATAAGTCTTGATATCTTCCTTTAGCGCATCCCAATCATAATCCATGAGACCATACGTATTAATGTCTTTCTTCCATAAATCAAACTGTAATAATCCTTTACTTGCCGGACTACCCTCAAATGATTTATAAGGACCATGCAATTTAGATAGTTCTACAGATGAACGTAATGCATGATAATACATGGTCTCAAATATTTTTTTATTGATTACTCTTGCCTCTGGCGAATCAAATGGTAATCTTAATTTCATGAAACAATCCGCCAATCCTTGAACACCAATACCGATAGGGCGATGTAAATCATTAGAACGTCGTGTCTTTTCCGTTACGTAATTATTACAGTCTATAATTCTATTTAGACTCTTAACTAAGTGAGAAACAACATTTCCTAATTGATTATAATCAAAGCGTAGATCTTTAGTAATCATATTCGTTAATGCTACTGATGCTAATACACAATCAGCCGTTTGCTCATTGTTTGAATATAGAATAATTTCTGCACACAAATTACTACTCTTAATAGTACCCAGATTTTGTTGATTGGAAGTTCTATTACTTGCATCCTTAGATACTAAATATGGCGTACCAGTTTCAATTCGCATTTCATTAATTAGATCCCAAATCTCTAATGCCCTAATCTTTCTACGATATCTGCCTTGTTTAACATATGACATGTATAATTCACGGAATTCATCATTATGAACATCCGACAATCCTGGACATTCATCCGGCGACATTAAATACCACCAATCATTATATTTTACTGCCTCCATAAACATATCAGGAATCCATAATGCATAAAACAAGTCACGTGCTCTTGCATTTTCATCGCCCTGCGGTTTTTTTAACTCTAAGAAATCCATAATATCCACATGCCATGTCTCTAAATATAATGCAAGACTACCATTACGACGTCCTCCTTGTTTTACATGACGAGATGTATCATTAAGCATTTTGATATATGGAACAATTCCTTCGCCAGGTCGGTTTGATGATTTAATTAATGCATCGCGACCACGAATATCATGAATATGAAAACCAACTCCTCCAGCCGATTTAAATAATTTAGCAATTTCTGCATTATCTTGATACATCCCTTCAATAGAATCTGAAGATGCCTTTAAATAACAGGAAATATGAGATTCAGATCTCGTTCCCGAATTAAATAAAGTCGGCGTTGCATGAGTGCAATATCCCTGACTCATTAAATCATATAATTTAAAGATGTTCTCTAAAGGAGACTCTATGCATTGACTACCATATTTAGCTTCTAATGCTTCATGTAACTTATCAAAATTAATATTATCAATTTCTGTCCAGATAATTCTTTTACGAATTTCCATAGTACGTGATGAACGTTCTTCATCCTTGACAAACTTATCATGCTCTATTACATCCGCATACTCTTTTAACATATTTTCTTCTGTATGAGTGCCGATTACATCTTGTCTAAAAAGCGCAATTGCAACTCGCATCCACATATGCTGAATACGTTCTAAAATATCGCGATTCTTGTTTCTCAATAAATACATTTTCTCTAATGTCTTAAATCCAAAGTAATCATGACGATAATCCCGCTCATACTTTAGATAATTATTAATACGTTCTCTATATGGCGATACACATACAATATAGTACATATAGTCAGCAATAATACCATCACAATATAATTCTTTAATTACTCTTTGGAAATCATTTGAAGTGTTTTTATGAAGATTACTAATTAATATTCGTTTTGCTAATATTCCATAATTAATATTTTGAGTTTCTAATCCCGCCGCCAATCTTGCTGCTTCTTCATCTAATTCACGAGTTGTCATTCCATCATATAATCTGTCAATTACTTTTTGAGTTAATTTATCCAAATTAATGTCTGTTAATTGTTCAAAATGTTCATCAAAAAATCTTTTGGTTTCTTCTGGCATATTCTCATATTTTTTATAATATTCTTCAAAAGAATCTTTCTTTGATGATGAACTTACCTTAGACAAACGTTGCAAACGAATTTTGATTTTATCAAAACTAACTTGCTGATCTACTCCACTTCTTTTTTTGACGTACATGATTTAATAATATTAAAAAAATAAATTATTTTTAAGTTTGATTAATCTTTTCATCAGTTTTTATTCGCCAATTTCCCACTTTCCATCCTCTGTTTTATTTAGTTTTTTTGCGAGTTTCGTAAGCGTTTCCTCTGATGGTTGATTATATACATAAGTTTTTGTGAATAACACTGAGTCCATAAGAACAAAACCTACAAAGTATATCAAATATAGTGCGCCGAATAAGAATGCAATTACAGTCATAACAACTTGAACTAATACACTACCATCTTCACCACGAGGTTTGTTTCTATGCCACGCAATTGTACCAGCAATAACACCCGCAAATAGATTTACTAATAAAGATAGAAATTCCTTAAGTTTCTTATGAGGATCTTCGCGCTCATACTCAAGTTTGTAGTAAGATTTTCCGCTCATACGATCATAACATTTTTTAATTCCGTAACATACGAGAGACATATTGATTATATATATTAAAAATAAAAAAAATTCTATACTAAAAATCGTCTGATAATTCTAAACATTCAGTCTCTTCTATCCTATCCGTATTATTATACCATTGATTAATATCAACCGTATCCAATCCATGTTCATTCGCAAATTTTTGTAATACTTTTAGCACATCAACATCTTCCTTAACTTCTTCGTTTTTTCGTTGATTATATACTTCTAAGATGTTACTTCTCTGATATTCTCCATTGCGACCTTCAAAAAAGTTCATCTTAAGTCCCATACCGATCATTTCCATGAAATCAAATGGCATTTCCGCATTATATAACTTGTCATATTCAAGCATAGTAAGTAATCTATCCGCAACATATCTAATATATTGTTTCATTAGTTTTGCATTCATTCCACGAAGATTAAATGTTAATGCCTCTTCTACAAATCCATCTTCTACCGCAACTGCTTCTTCAATCATCTTATAAACTATCTCTACCGGAATTCTATTCTCTGGTTCTATTAATTTATATTGCTCACATGCATGCTCCATATGTAATCCCTCATCACGGGAAATTAAATCATTTGATAATGCTAAACCGGGCATTAGTCCCCTGCTTTTTAACCAATAAATACTACAAAAAGCACCGCTAAAGAATATTCCTTCAACCATCGCAAAAGCTATTAAACGTTGTTCCCAAGGAAGTTCTGGATTAATCCATTTCATTGCCCATTCAGCCTTATTCTTTACTACCGGAATAGTTTCAATTGCCGCAAACAATTTTTTCTTTTCAGTTTCATTTTGGATATATGTATCAATTAATAAAGAATACATTTCATTATGAATCGCCTCCATTGCCATTTGAAATGCATAGAAATTTCTTCCTTCTGCATTTTCCGTATTCGTATAAAATTGACATACTAAATTTTCCATAACAATCCCATCACTTGCCGCAAAAAAAGCTAAGATGTATTTAATGAAATCCTTCTCTCTTTGCGTTAATTTAGTATTCCAATCTTTTTTGTCTTCAGTAATATCAATGTCTTCTACAAACCAAAAACATGCTGTTGCTTTTTTATATTTTTCATAAATAGATTGGTTTACGATGGGAAACAATGTATAAACTTCACTAGACATTTAAAATTTAATTATAATTTATAATTATAAAAAAAAATATATCAATTTTTTAAATTATAACATTTACGGCACACCGTAACATATTTATCTATTCCGCCAATCAATACTTTATCCGTTTCACATGATATTCTATGAGTATATGAACCACGATTATCATTACATTCCATACAAATTGCAGAGAATTTTTTAATTTTATTTGCCAATGGGATCAACAATGCCACATTTTCAAAGATTTTTCTCTGATAATCACCATTTAATGCTGAAATATACACATTAATTCCGGAATCGGTTAATATATTGCAAAATTCATCTATATTATCTTTATAAAATTGACCTTCATCTATAAATACATTTTGATATAATAATGCATCCTCTATATTATCCATTAAATTATTGCAAATTAAATTTGCAGTTTTCACATTATTATCGTGAGTGCATACTTTATTATGGGAATATCTATTATCAGATGAATGTTTAATTAATAATGTTTTCTTATTTGCAATTAAACTTCGCTCATAACTTTTTAATAAATATGATGTCTTTCCTGAATACATTGGTCCTAAAATTAATACTAATTTTCCCGTCATCTTATAAAATCATTTACAAAAATATAAATTTATTTTTTCGTCACTTTTTAAATGCCATCAAATATCTATCAAATCCTCCAGCTTGATCTATTTGAAAACAACCAGGCTTATTCTCCCATTCAGAAACTTCTCTCCATTCACATCTTTTTTCTTCATCACATTCTTTTGGCTTTGTATTAAAAGCAAAACAATCAACATTATCCTCAATATCAGGTTGTATTGCACCACGTCGTTGATCTATCGCTTTTTGCAAAACTAACTCCAAATCGTTGCTATTAGATTTATCTTTTATAGTTACCTTTTTTTGTGCTTCCATTGCTTTCGTTCCTGGTGTTCCTGTTGATGTTCCTGTTGGTGCTGATGAACCAGGTGTTCCTGGTGTTATTGGTGGTGCTGGTGCTGGTGGTGCTTGTGGTATTGGTGCTGGTGGTGCTGGTGCTGTTGGTGCTGGTGGTGCTGTTGGTGCTGGTGCTGGTGGTGCTGGTGCTGTTGGTGCTGGTGTTGTTGGTGGTGTTGCTGGTGCTGGTGGTGCTTGTGGTGTTTGTGTTTCCATTGCCTCAGAACATTTACCATTTATAACTGCACAACCAGGGGTTTCATCGCATTTATTAATATCCATTATTACTTCACATCCATGTTTATCACGACGTGGTAGTGGTGGTGCTGATGATGCTGGCGGTAGAGCTGGTGCTGATGATGCTGGCGGTAGAGCTGGTGTTCCTTCTGCCGGTGTCTCTTCTCCAGTGGTAAGACCATGTATAAAATTTTTAATAACAGTAATTAATGCACTTAGTACACTCCCCAAACTACCACTTTCTTCACCACCACCACCATGTAACAATGAACGAACATATAATCTATTAGCATAATTTAATGTTCCTGGATCATCAATATTCTTTAATGAACGTTGTAAAAGCGTTCTCCACTCTTCTAATTCTTTTTGAGACATATATATATTAAATATACTTTTTATTTTCAACACATTTTTTTGTATTTTTTAGTAAACCAACACCGTTCACGATTATAACATTCATTCTTATTCAACTCATGACATTCTTGTCGTTTTACACATTTTTTTTTATTATGCCAATCACAATTATCATAATCTAAACAATCCTCCGTAGTAAGATCTTTACATTCCTTTTGTTTAACACATTTTTTATTATCCCAATAACAGAAATCAAAAACATCATCACAAATAAATTTATTAGTAATTTCATCACATTGTAATTTTTTATTTTTTAACTGTTCTTTTGTATTCTCTACTTCATCTACATGATCTGCCCAATCAAGTATAGTACAATTCCTTAATATTTCAGTTAATCTTTCTTTATCTTCTTCTAACTTTTGAATATTACCTATTAATTCTTTTAAACTCATTTATATAATTAAAAAAATAAATTAAAATACAAGACGACTTGGTAACGCTAACCCACTAAATCCTCCTGTAGTTACATCTTTACAATGGCGTTCAATTTCTCTTTCTAGATGTATAATTTCATTTTCTAATTCTGCTTTTCTTGCATTTGCTTTATTTATGAGTTCATAAACTTTGTCAGTAATGTTTTTTAGTAAAAGTTTAATGTTACTTACTTTTTCCTTATCTTTTTCTATGTCCTCTATTGTATCTAACATTTTAAGAAGATTCATAAGAGAAATCACTATATCATTTAATTCGTCTTGAAAATATTTTGCAGTAGCCATATATATATATATAATATATAATTTATAATTTATATTTGATATATCACTAAACCCCTAGTAATTTCCGTAGTTCCTCGATATCTTTTTTCAATCCTTGTATTGTTTGCTTAGTCTCTGCCGCCGCCTTCTCCTCTTCCTCCTCCTTACCACCATCATCTTTTGATGCTGATGAACCAGGTGTTGTTGATGAACCATCAGTATCAGTACCAATACCATCATCCTTCTTCTCCTCTTCATTCTCTTCCTCTGTTGTTTCTGTTCCTGATGAACCAGGTGTTGTTGATGAACCATCAGTACCAGTACCATCATCATTTCTACGTTCCATTATCATTTGGTCTATTGCTGTTTTTAATATATTAAAATCTTTACCTTCCATTATTTTACCCGAACTCGAATCACCAAAGCTCATGGTTACATTATTTTTTAATGTTGTTAATGCTTCTGTCTTTTGGTCATTATCCGGACATAATAAAATTATTAATAAATTATGTTTTATTTCTTCTTCGTTTTGGGGATTGAAAAAGTTTTGATTGCGTATTTTGTTCTTTAACCAGTTTTTATTGCATGATTTTGTTTGCATAATTAAATTATTGAATTTTAACATAAAATCGCTATCATCCTCAAGCCTCTCTTTCTCCTTTACCACCTTCTTTGCCGCATCTGCTGGTGTTGTTGCTGCTGCTGATGCTGGTGTTGTTGCTGCTGCTGATGCT
>Ga0180432_10005102_pt1 | contig 17679 bp, 13 predicted proteins | sample SS_ome_10_FD_132414 | JGI IMG/M metagenome (GOLD analysis project Ga0180432, IMG submission 132414) | Hypersaline lake sediment archaeal communities from the Salton Sea, California, USA - SS_1_MS_2 metaG | ecosystem: Environmental > Aquatic > Non-marine Saline and Alkaline > Hypersaline >...
CACACTTGAGGGATTCACGGTGAGGAATTCGAGTTACTTCAATCAGCAGGCAGGGATAAATGTCGTTTCCAGCCACAATATCATCAGCCAGAACAGACTGTCGAACTTGGCCAATATCCGCCTGTACTCGTTGAATAACACGGTCCGAAGCAACCTGATAATGGGTATGGATAGGAATCATTACCCGGTCCATTGGAGGCACAAGGAAGAACGTGGCGTCGAATTGTTCTACTCGATCAACTGCACTATCGTCAACAACTCCATGACCGGGGTCGGAGTATCGCTTGGGGGCGATCTTACACATTGGACCACACACACCATGGAGGGTAACACGGTCAACGGGAGGCCCATGTACTACATCAAGAACCGGGTACAGAACATCATCAGGAGCAACTACCTCTCCTCCAACCAGATGAACGGCATAAGCCTGTCCCAATCCAGCAGAAACACCCTCACCGGCAATAGGATTGTGAACAGCTCGGTCAACGGAATAGACCTATCCTACTCTGACAACAACACCGTCAGCCAGAACACTATTTCCGGGAACGCCTGCGGCATCGCGGTATTCCGTTCTTCACTGAACAAGATCAACATGAATAACGTATCTTCGAACTCCGGAAAAGGCATCCAACTCTGGTCCTCCTACAACGAGATCTATCTCAACAATTTCATGGATAATGACCCAAATGCTGATACGTACTCCTCTCCCGTGAACAACTGGAGTTCGACGTCCCGCCTGTATTACACCTACCACGGGGAGAACCTAACCAACTACCTTGGCAACTACTGGGACGACTATGAAGGCCCCGACACCGACGCGGACGGCATCGGCGATGCTTTCTACGAGATAACGGGGGATAGAGACGAATACCCGCTGATGCAACCGATCGGGGAAGAGGGCTTCGAGATACGGATGAAGGAGGGCCCCCGCGTCGATTTCATCTATCTACTCGCATTTTGTCTATGTTGCATGATTGCAAAACGGTTGACGCCTCGGCGGTTGGCTCAAGATCATGGCGCATCTGAAGCACCTGTGATCGTCCTCGGTTTCCTGAGGAGTCGCTGAGAGGAATTCGAGCTGGGACGTAACGTATCTCGCGGTAGCCCGTGGGGGAGGCCCTTTGACAAGTCAATTCCCATCTTCCAGTCTCTTCATGATCTCCTGTGCTCTTGCCTCTGATTCTCTCACCGTGTCGGTATCGCACAGGATTCCATAGAGTTCCGGCCTTCTGCTAGCCTTGACCGCCGTCGATCTCTCGCACAGCCGGGCGAAGTGGAAGTTGGATATCCTCTTCCTATCCAGATCGATTTCCCGCGTGAGTACCTCAACGTACCGAGAAGCCTCCGCGAGTATCATCCCATCGGGCCCAATGATTCCGCTGCGACCCAGCATCATCCCCGGCCGCCAGGGCTCGTCGTCACCTACCCCGTAGGACGAGGATACCAGATATGTTCCGGTATCTATGGCCCTCGACCGGTATCGGGCCTCCCAGTCTATCTCCCCCCACCCGGACTGAACGTGGGGAAAGAAGATGATCTCGGCGCCCTCTAGCATCAGGCAAAGGGGAAGCTCGGGGTACTCTATATCCATACATATCATTATCCCCACCTTCCCGAAGTCCAGTTCGAATACAGGAATCTCGTCGCCTGGAACGATTCCCGCCTCCGCTTCCGGCGCCGGCAGGTGGGTCTTCAAGTAGCTACCCACGAGCTCGCCCTCCCTATCCACGACCAGAGCAGCATTCCTCAACGCGCCTTCGATGCGAGCTATCACGGGGGCTATGATGTTCATCGAGTACTCTTCGGCGATCTCCGAGATCGAATCCAAAAATGGGCCGGGAACGGGATCGGCGTACCCGGCCAATGACTCCCGCTTGAACGGCAAGCCATGGAGATTGGCCATCTCGCCGAACACAGATACATCTGACCCCCTCTCCCCAGCCACGGTCAGGTTCTCCACGATCGCCTTCAGGTTCCCGCGTTTCTTCTCCTCGGCGCTTTCGCCCTCGGTTTTCTGAGGCAGCTGGAGGGTGCTCACCACGATCTTCCTGGACACAGAACCACCTGATTCAAGGATTGACTATCGACCTTACTACCTGATCCGGATTCTCTATCGAGAACTTGATGGCATCCTCGACCTCATCCAGGCTGTAGTGTCCCGATATCAGGGACTTCATGTCAACCAGATTTCGCTTCATCAGGTTGATCGATGTCGGGAAATCCCGGCAGAAACCGAGGATGCCGAGTAGATCCATCTCCGACAGGGTTATCCTGGAGAGGTTGATCTCATCGAGGTCGTTTCCGGTGAAGCCTATCGGCATCAGGGTCCCCCCACTGCACGCCAGGTCGACCATCTGCCGGATCGTCTCCGGCCTGCCCACGGCCTCCAGCACGTAGGGAGCCATCTCCCCGTCGGTTGCCTCGCTGACCGCCTCCACCGTGTCCTGTCTCGAGGCGTTGACTATGTGATCCGCCCCGAGTTTCCTCGCCAGTTCCAGTTTCGAATCGACGAGGTCGGCGATCAGAACCTCCGCCCCCGATGCCTTCGCCACTTGAAGCACCATGAGACCGATGGCACCGGCCCCCAGGATGACGACGAAATCCCCAACCCCGATTCCGCATCTCCTCACGGCGTGGACGCCGACCGATAGCGGTTCGGTCAGTGCGGCCTCGTCGAAGCTGACCTCCTCGGGCTTCCCATAGATGAAGCTCGCGTTCACGAGGGCGTATTCGGCGAAGGACCCGTCAACATTATGCCCGATGACCTTGACGTCGTTGCATACGTTGTATCTGCCCGATCGGCAGCCGGGGCACCTTCCGCACGAGTAGAAGAAGGTCTCGACGATCACCTCGTCCCCAATGCTCCAGTGTTCAACGCCGGGACCCAGCTTCTCCAGAACCCCGGAACACTCGTGACCCATGATTCTCGGGGGATCTATCATCGGATGATGGCCTAGATAGCCGGATACATCCGATCGACAAACCGCGGTTGACTTCACCTTCACTAGCGCCTGACCGAATTGCGGCTCCGGGACAGGCACCTCCTTCAGCTCAAGGGACTCAGGTGCGGTTAGGACTACCGCACGCATCTTGTCTTTCAGCTTCCACACCTGTTACCAATGCCCGGAAGAAGAAGAAAAATCTGTTGGAGACCCGTCGCCGGGCCGGCGGTAAGAGATATCAATCCCTCGAGGCGTGGGCAATCCAAGGATGATGGACATGCTGCCAACCATAAAGCTGGGCAAGCACGATGTCACCAGGCTCATTGTAGGTGGCAATCCCTTCTGCGGCAACTCTCATTTCAGCAAGGAGAGGGACATCGAGATGAGGGATTACTACACGGTTGACAGGATCAAGAAGACCCTCAAGCAGTGTGAAGAGGCCGGAATAAACACCTGGCAGTCTCGCGGCGACAACTTCGTTACCAGGGTGCTGAACGAATACCGGCTCGATGGGGGGGATATCCAGTGGATTGCCCAGACCGCTTCCGAACGCAGGGATGTGATATCCAACATCCACCAGATAGCCGAATACGATCCGATAGCCATATACCACCAGGGAAGCCGGACCGACTATCTCTATAACAACGGCCGATTCGATGAGGTGGTTCGCAACTTCCAGGAGGTGAGGGACCTGGGAATAATCGCGGGAATCGGGACACACATACCGCAGATAGTGCTGCACTGCGAGGAGATGGGGCTGGAGCCCGATTTCTACATGCTCTGCCTCTACAATATGTGGGAGAAGGGGGAGGGCTACGATCACGAGGACAGGGTGAAGGCCTGCGAGGTCATCAGGGACGTTAAGCGCCCCTTCATCGCTTTCAAGATAATGGCGGCCGGGAGGAACGAACCCAACGAGGCGTTCAGGTTCGCCCTTCGGAACATCAAGGATACCGATGCGGTTGATGTGGGAATGTACACCAAGCACCAGCCCGATCAGGTATTCGAGGATGCCCGTATCGTGTCTTCCCTGATTCAGGAGACCGAATGAGTCAGGAGAACTCTATTCGAACCAGGCTGCCGTTCTCGTATTCGGGCCTCAGGAGACACCCACGTTGCCCGGGTGCGCTTTCGCCATCGATCGACACCTTAGCCTTGGTTCCCCCATTCCATCGAACCTCGAGGAAGAATTCCTTCCCGGCGTACGTCAGGGGGCGCTTCGTGGCTAGCCGTCGCATTCCCTCCGTCCTGTTGGGTTCGATCCTCAGGCCATCGGCCATGGGTTGTAACCCCAGAATGCCCTCGGTCAGAGGGGTGATCATTGATCCGTAGTTGCCTATCTCGGGGGACCACTTCTCATCTCTCGAACCGTCTCTGAAGATGCTGTTGTGGATGGTGCCCTCCCGCTTCTCGTAATCTATGATCGATCTGTACATCTTCGTGGCTCTTCTACGGAACCCGTGCCTCAGCCTCGCCGCGGCCGCATGTGCGCCCAGGGTGAGCCAGACGTCGCCGTCCGTTATGGTCTGACCGTACCGCATTCTGCGTCCATGTGTCCTCGGAAGGTGGTTGGTCATGACCGGAAGAGGGTCCTCGATCTCTGGGTGACCATCGACGTATGACCATATCCTGCGGCTCTGCTCCCCGCTGGCGATCCCCAGCAGGAGGGCAAAGAAGTTCGCGGTCGATTCGAAGTATTCATCCCCGTATACCCTTCCTCCCTTGCCATCGTTGCCGTGAAGGAAGAAGCCCCGGTCAGGTTCCCAGAAGCCGCCCTCCCCCCTCTCCGATACGAAACTCGCCTCCATCTCACTCAGGATTTCCGAGTATCTTCGTTCCTTGGACGTTCTGCCCAGCATGGATTCCACTTCGATCAGCTGACGGAGGCACTGTATCATGCATACATTGTTGTTCGAGTTGTCGGCGTGCCAATCGGTATTCTCGGTCCAGTCCCCCTCGATGCCGGACTCTAACAGATCGGGGTTATAGTCGCTTCTCAGTTCCTCCAGAATGAAGTCGGTGCTTCGCTCGACGATCTCGAGTTTGTCTCTCGAAAACCAGGCCTCGTTCCGGGTGTAGAGGAAATATTCCAGGACCATCTTCGCCCAGCAGATTATGTTGTCCAGACAGTAATCCTCGCCGTGCACGCCGAAGTAGGTGCGGTAGCACACCGCCATCTCCCCGTTCCTGTATCCTATCCTGCCATCCCTATCGATTGGTACGGAGTGCGGAAGAAGGCCCGTTCCCGGTTCGGGGTAGGAAAGTCCCTCGTCCAGGGTGTTGCGCATCACCCGATGAAAGCTCTCGCCGACGAGTGGCGTCATGTCGTGGATCCCACACCAGGTGTTCCAGCCCCAGATGCCGACCGGCCTCGTCCCGTTCTCGTCCGTATAGAGTTCGCAGAAGCGCTCCCGGTGGGTCAGTTTCCCGAGAAAGACATCCTCCAGCCTCTGATGGATGTGGTCAATCCAGACGATATCGCTATCAATGAAGTCAGGCAAGGTGTTCATGAGGCAAGGTCCCGGCGTAAATGTCTTGCTCCCGGAGTATTCTTGGCAGCGATCATGGCCGGCGTCTGGCGGTGATCGACAGCAACCAGGCAACCGCAAATGCTATCGGTGGGAGTGTAGCGGTCGGGACTTCAGGTATCTGCTGCTCCAGCTCGTCTATTCTATTTCGGAGCTGGTCGATTAAGCCCAGCAGAAAGTCGTTGGCGATCCTGAGCTGTTCGTTTTCCGCGAGCACACCCTGTAGAGTCCTATTCATCTCCAGGCAAGATTCCAGTTGTGCCTGAAGATCCGCGTTCTCCGATTCCAGATCCCGTTTATCCTGTTCCAGATCCTCGACAAGCGACTCCAGTTCGGCCTTCTCGGCGTTCAGGTCGTTGACGAGCCGGGTGAGCGTAGCCTTCTCGTTCTCACAATCGTCTAGGAGGGCCTCAAGGTCGGCGATGCTGTCCTCGAGATCCGATATCCTCTCCCTCAGGGTCTCTATTAGCAGGTTTAGCCTTTCCAGCTCCCTCTCGCACCAGGACGGCGATATCGTGAAGTTGTAGGATGCAGGGGTTGGATCCCTCAGCCCTTTGTTGTCAACTGATCGCACCTCAAATCTGTGACTGCCGGAGGACATGTTGAGATAGGTCGTGTTCTTCGACAGCGTCGGGATCCAGGGCGTTTCGTCCATTCGATACTCGAAGCTTGCAATGGTGCCGTCGATGTCGCTGCCCTGCCATGAGAAGTAGACATCGCGGATATCGGTGGTAGCATTTGGCTTCTGGAGGATCTGGGTCTCGGGGGGGCTGTTGATCTTGACCACGAAGTCCTTGAAGGCGGGTGACGGGTCCAGCAGGCCGTCGTCGTCCTTGGCCCTGACCTCGAACCTGTGGGTCCCGTTACCCAGCTGGTACGTCCTCTCGGTGTCGGTTGTCTCGATCCAGCTACCCGAATCCCGCCTGTACTCGTATGCTATCACCTTCCCGTCGAGGTCCGAGCCGATCCACTCGAACTCCACCGTGCCGTTATCGGTGATCGCTGGCGGTGATTTGGTGAGCCAGGTGTTGGGACGGATGGCCGCGTAGATCGGGTACACGTAGAAGGATGCCGAGTGCTCGTAAGTTCCCATCCGAACGCTAACCCTGTAGGGGTGGGTGTAGTTGGCAGGGAAGGTCGAGTTGTCCGCCTCAATGACCGACTTTGTGGCCCACCTGCCATCTCCCACGTAGTAGATGTCCGGGTTACGCGTCAGCAGGGTGGTTCCGTTGGTGTGGTTCCAGCGGACAACCGCCTTTGAGGCGCCGGTGCTATTGCCGGGTGGCTCGATGACCAAGCTGGCATTGAGATGGGTTGTAGGTATCGGAGTGTCGAAGAAGAAGGGCGAATACCTCCCCAACTGGTCCGATACCGAGACCGGCCAAGATGTCCCCTCCGGCACCTGGAAGAACATCCACGGGACTGCCGAGTTTCCCGCGGGCTGGGACCAGTCCGAGCCCCCCTCGATGGTTCCAGACAGGTTGATCCTGACCTGGTACAATCCCGGCTTGCCTTCCGGGTCGAAGGTCGCTATGAATATGTGGTACGTGTAATCCCCGGCCGTCTGCTCGGCGGCGATCGCAATCTTCAGTGACCAGACCGGGGATGAGCCGGGGAAGAGGTGCCCCGTCGAGTTGAACCCGTTGGAGGAGCTGACGTTTCGGTAGGCTATGAAGGTGGCGTTGACCTCGTCGCTCGGATCGGAGCTCCTTATCACGTAGGCCATGTTGGCTGCGGAGTGACGGTAGGTTAGATTCAGCCTGTTCGGTCCCGTATCGTTGTACTGACCCCAGGTCTCTTTGGGCAATCCCTCCTCCTTTATCCAAGCCATCTCGGGTTGAAGATGGTCGGGGGGAAGCGGGGGTAGGGCCTCCACGCAGAGCCAGGCACCCATTAAGAGGAGAAGGAGAACCGAAGTGAAGGATATGATCCTCGTGCTCAACACCTTGTTCCGGGTATGAATTGGCGTCTGTGGCTTAAAATTCTAATGAATATCTCACCCGCGGCTTGTGGATTCCTCATAAAGCATGATATGTACTCTAGATTCCGAGTGCCTTCTCGATCATTGGAAAACCCGACTCACGACCGGAAATCACCCCGGTCTCAGCAATCGGCCAGACGAGGCGCGATCCTGCCAGAAGTCCCGAAACTGGGTTACTTCACCCTTCGATATACCGTTCTGCCCATGTAGAAGAGCTTGAGGTACGCCCAGAAGTGCGGATTGTCCCGCTCAAATCGGAAAACCAGGACCTCATGCCCTCTCGGGGACAGGTGGAAATCCCGCACCGAGGGGGTCATCTCGACCATGCTGTACCTGCCCACCTCCCTCTCTGACCAGGTCTCGAGCGGGGAAATCAAGGCAACCCCTCCGTCGACGGCCTCGTTATAGGGGTTCTCCAGCCTCACGGAGACCCCGTCCTCACGGGGATAGATCTTGAACTCAAGGGATTTCTCGACCTGGGTCTTGAGGACATCCTGATAGACAGAACCTCCGCCGGTATAGGTCAGCTTGCTCTGCTCCCCTATCTCTATGACATCCTCATAGATCTGCCCATCGTGTTCAAGCCTCACCCTGAAGAGGCCGGTCCTCCTGATCCCGGCAAAGGAGAATGCCACGGCATATGACTCGCAACCTCGGGGCGGAACTCTGTAGTCTACGTATCCCGGTTCCAGAACCCAGCCGCTGGGTGCGTCTACCACGGCCCTGCCCGAGATCGTTCTATCCGTGTAGTTGTTCACTATGACTATCGATACCTCGTTCAAAGTGGTTCCCCTGCCCCCGGCCTCGTTTACCGGCGAGCCCTGGATTGACACGGCGACCGGCTGGTAGCCAATGGGTGCGGGGCCGAGGTTCTCCTTCCAGTACTTGGAGTAGACCGGTTGCACTACCTCACGTGGTTCTTCAGCAGCGGGGATCTGTTCCACCTCCAAGGAGGGGGACACCCCTATGGTCTCTATCGCGAAGGGTCCAATATCGAGAACCAGCGAATCCCCGTCCTCGAGATCTATAGCTTCATGCCTGTTCTCCATGAGGTCCATTCTGAAGGCGGCTTCGATGGGGATCGAGAATTCGAGTCTGGTCCTGGTGGGCCGTCCCTCCGTCTCGTACATCCTGATGAGCATCCCCTTATTCACGTCTGACCTCTCTGAACTGAATGAGGCCACGGGATTCCCGATCGGCTTGAATGCCGACACGACGACGTTTTCCGAGGATACCTTCAGGAAAGAATGCTCGGGTGGCAGCTGACCGTGGTGAATATCCGTCTGGACGCAGAGCAGCGGGACGTTGTACTCCCACCCCTTCCTGTAGGATCTCGCATCCCTCCAGCTACCGCGATGTGGGTAGAGAGCATAGTGGAACACGTGGTCCTTCCTCTCGGGGACGAACTCCTCGTCGAGATGTTTCCGAGACCAGTTCGCGCTGTGTTTCAGGAGCAGGGTCATAGTCCCGTCCGGCTCGACGGTGTTCGCCATATTGCCGTTGTTCAGGATGCTGAGTCCGTAATCCTCGACCTCGGATCCCCCCAGATCGTTGGCGTGGGCTGGCAGGATGAGGTCCCCGATCTGCAGGCCATCTGCCAGGAAGTCGATTGATTCCTCCAGATGCTGCTCGTCTTTGGCCTCCAGTATAAGGACTGGAATCGGATCCCATCCTTCCGGCAGGTTCGAATCGAGGGTTACGAGGAAATCGAATCCCAGCCTCTCTACCCGGCCTTGGAAATTCTCCCTCCTCGACTCCTCCACCCCTTCCAGCAGCGATCTCGAGTAGGAGTTCGTCCCGCTGATCCCGACCGAGATCCTGAAATCGCAGTTGGCCAGGTCTTGGTTCTTCTCCCCCGCCTCCGTGGAATCAAGATGGGTCAACGGCTCCCGCCTGGCTGAATCATCGTCATCGAACCAGGGGGTGGTAAGGACCCCCCTCTTGGCCAGTGCCACCTGGAGTCTCGAACACCGGCCCCTGACCTGATCTGAGTGGGTCATGACAACCGCCACCGACCCCAGGTTCCTGGACGCAATCGTCCTCACATCGGAATCCACGAACCTGATCTTGGTCGTTGAACCGAGATCGAAGAAGTTCTGGGACGAATGTATAGAGCAGTCGGAGTAGGCGTTGTCACGCCAGGTCCTGTAATCGAGGAATCTCCTCCCTCGGTGTTTCGTGATGGCGCCGAACCTCTCCTCGTAGGTGGGAGATCCGCCCTCGATTTGGGTCGGGAACAGAACGACGAAGAGATCATCCTCGCCGTCATAGCCGAGGATCTCGGTTCTGAAATCGATTCTCTTCAGTCCATCCTGGAGCATTATGTCGCGAACGATCTCGCATCTCTCCCCGAGAGCGCTCCGTGCCCTTATCCTCTGGGTACCCCCGCATCTGCTCACGGTAACCTTGGCGGGGTAAGACCCGGAGAACATCCTCTCCCCGGTGGTGTAGACCTCCCAGGAGGGCTCGTGTCGGTCATGATCCTCCTTCAGCAGTCCGATCTCATTCGCGAGGAGATCGTGATCCTGATCCACAACCTCCTTTGCCGCATCCTTGTCGAGTATGCTGGATACACCGCCGCCCCTCTCCGGATCGACGGCTATTCGGTAGTGCTCGTTCTCGATCTCGACCGGGCCCTCCCTCGAGGACCACTCCGGAAGCTCGGCCTCACTTCCGACGACCGTGTACACTGCATACCCCACCGACGGGACATCACGGGCAAGAAACTCTATAGTTGCCGAGCGGATTCCCCCGTCTGGCTCCTTCCTGTCAAGCACCCGAAAGGGCAACGTCTCGCCGTCCGGGTCCCGGACCTCGAACGACGCCGCCGGATGCTCGAAATTGACCTTGGCCCTTACTATCCCGGTTCTTGTCCAGTTCAGGGTGTTGAATATAACGAGAGGAACGCCATTCGAGTTTTCGGTTTCCACCCTGGCGGCAATGAATTCGAGGGCGCTTTCCAGCACGTTCGCCGAGAGATCCAACGCCTCCCTATAGCCCTGCATCATATCCAGATAGGATATGTCACAGGATGTCCCGGTAATCGCATCGTGATGTGAATTGAAGAGGAGCTGCCTCCAGGCCTTGTCCAGCTGAAGGTCCGGGTAAACCTTCCCCATCGTCGAGGCCAGGGTAGAGAGCAGTTCCCCGTTGTACAGCGATGTCTCGCCCAGCCTGTTCGCAATCTTCAGCTCTATCCTCGATTGGGATGTGCCGATGTGATACTGGGTGGCGTCCCTCGAGGTGGTCGGCACCTCGGAGAAGGAATCCGACTCCAGGATCGACTGGAAGAAGTCGGCGGGATTGGCGAGCTCGATGCTGGGTAGCAGGGACTTCATCTCCCTGCACCTCCCCAGCCTCCACGCTGTCGGCGGCTTGAAATCCGTGCAATCCATCCTCAGGTCGAAATCGTGCCCCAGGGATTGCATCTCCTTCAGACAGGTGTATGCCCGCTCCCTCATCTCATCGAAGCTGCCGGTGCTGAAGCTGTAGTCGACCCTCCTGTGTAGGAGTTCCGTGCCGTCGAGGGAGATGTATCTGAAGAGAGGGGGGAACCCCTTCACCTTCTTCGACCACACTACCCCGATATCCCCCGACTTATCTAGTATCTGGGAGAGCTGAGGCACATGGCCGAACACGTCCCAGGCGTGGTATAGATCGGGGGTGACACCGAACTGGGATTCGGCGAATAGCTTGCCGTACAGTATGTTCCTGATCAGCTGTTCTCCGGATACGTTCTTCTCGTTCGCCTGGCAGTAGGACCCGCCCGGTAGAGCCCTGCCGGCCTTCATCATCTTAACCAGGTAATCCCTGTCGGAGGGGAAGAAATCGAGATACGGCTTAAGGTAATCGAGTTCGTGAAGGACCACCTTGAAATCTGGATCTGCCCGGCAGAACTCCAGGTACTGCCGGACGTTGCTCAGGGAGATATCGTTGTACATCGCCTGGGTATTCGTCCAAACCGGATCGCAGTGGAATCCGGCTCCCATGAAGATGGTCGCATCCCGCCCGGGCGGATCGACATCCTCTATGGTTGAATGGATCCTCCCGCTCCCGGTTCCGGAGTGGACCTCAAGGTCCATCTCTATAGCCCGGCTCGATCCCTTGACGACCGGAACACCGGTTCTGATCAGTCTCGTCTCCCGAGACCTGACAACGCCGATATCCTCACTTGTCCCTTTGCCCTGATCCGTCTCGATCCGGGCAGAAACCTCGTGTATATCCCTATCCAGCGTATTCGCCACCGCAAACTCCGCCTCGATTTGGGGGTCGTCTGCCGATCCGCGATAGAATCCCCTGAATACAAGACCTGTCGCCGCCAGACCGGTATCCGCAACGGTGATGGCATCTCGGAGCGATAGAACGGCCTCCCACATCGAGCCCCGCTCCGCCTCGCCCATCAGCTTCACCAGAATCAGGTTCCTCCCCTCTCTCAGGTGAATCTGGACCAAGCCACGGTCCGGTGATAACCGTTCGTGGTTCACGATCAGCTCCCCGACAGTACGAGGTTGGAATTCGCACACCATAGTTCGATCCGAGTCGCTGTCGAGATAGGCGGCGGCATATCCAATTCCCGATTTGACCCCCCTGAACAGGGATGTGAGGTTCACACGTGGGGAGTTCATTTCCGTCGGGCTCCACTCCGCCCTGGCATCGGGCAACGCATCGGATCTGTGAGAAACCCCGGGCGAGGGCTCGATCTCCAGTTCGCCCCCCGTTGGATCTTGTCTCGGGACCTCGAGTCTACCCATTCTGTAGAGCCGATAGACGTCCTCCCCGGTGGAAAAGGGGCCGCAGACCAGCCACTTGGCAATGAAACCTTTTTCGACCACATCAGCTACGTCGTTAGTCTGAGATATCTGAGATGACATCTACCTCGCCGTTCGAAACCTTCCTCGCGGCCGGTGAGCATAAAAAAGTGTCCCAACCACTAGCCGGGCAGAGCCAACATTTTTACCGTGGATTCGTGCCACGGTAGCCGATAAGATGATCGATCTTGGTATCTGTGGAACGAACAACTCCCATTCTGTGGCCTTCTCGAGGCTGGCAAACCGGGATGACCTCCCGGAGGAGGAGAGGGTGGATGGAGCTAGGTGTGTGGCATTCTTCGCCTATGATGATGAGAACGTACCCGAACTCAGGGAACTCGGCCTGGAACAGGTTGAGAGAAAGGAGGACCTGATATCCATGGTGGACGGGGTGCTGTGCGTCACGCGTGATGGTACCAAGCACCTCGAGGAGGCCGTCCCCTTCTTGGAGGCGGGGGTACCGACATTCGTTGACAAGCCCCTGGCCGTCAGTCTAGGCGATGCCAGAGAGATCGCCGACAAGGCGAGGGAGGCCGGAACTCCCCTGATGTCCTGCTCGTCCCTGCGCTATGCCCCGGAGATCACCTCCAGGAAGTCGGATCTGGACGGCATAGCCCCGCTCCGAACCGGGACCGTCACCGGGATGGGAGAGACGATCTTCTACGGCGTTCACACCGCGGAGATGATGAGCGCGATATTCGGTTCCGGGGTTGAATACGTCTTCAATGCGGGATCGGACGGGCACGATGTAGCCATCGCACAGTACGGTGATGGTAAAACGGTGTCGATACAGGTTCTCAGAGATGCCAAGGCCAGCTTCAGGGCCGTGGCCTACGGTGACGGGGGAAGGGTCGATATGCCTGTTGAGAGCCACCTGTTCTATCCCGAGACCCTCAAGAGGGTCATCGAGTTTGTGAGGACAGGGCAAAGCCCCATCGCGCTCGAAGATACGGTCGAGATAATCGCCGTTCTCAACGCTCTGGTCAGGGGCGCCGAGATGCGGGAAAAGGTGTACTTGAATCAGTTGTAGTGGCGGTGTTCACTTTGGATAAGATCAGGCTGGCCCTGATAGGGGCAGGAAGGATGGCGAACAACGTCCACTATCCCTCGCTTGCAGAGATCCCGCGTGCGGAGATGGTCGGGATATGCGATCTGGTGGAAGAGAGACTGAACCAGACGGCCGACAGGTTCGGGATCTCCGCCAGATACAGGGACTATTCGAAGATGATCGATGAGACGAAACCCGATGCGGCATACATACTGACCCCCCCGCACCAGCTCTACGATATGGCCGTCCACTGTCTCTCAAGCGGTTTGCACCTGTTCATGGAGAAGCCTCCCGGCGTCACCACTTTCCAGACTGAGAGGCTGGCGATCCATGCACAGGAGAACAACTGCCTTACCATGGTGGGCTTCAACAGGAGATACATACCCCTGATGGTCGATATGAAGAGAAGGGCGGGGGAGAGAGGTCCGATTGTACACGGGGTGGCGACCTTCTACAAGAACAAGATCGGGGATCCCCCCTACTACGGCGGTGCCGTGGACCTCCTCACATGCGATATAATACATGCTGTTGACGCTCTCAGGTGGGCCTGCGGCGAGCCAATGAAGGTTGCGAGCAGCATCAGAGCCCTTAAGGCGGATTACGACAACTCATACAACGCGCTCATGGAATTTGAGTCAGGCGCAACCGGAGTACTGATGAGCGACTGGATCGCCGGAAGCCGCATACATACCTTCGAGATACACAGTGAGGGTTTCTCGGCCTTCGTCAACCCCAACAAGTACGCCGAGATCTATGAGGATGGTGAAGAGACAGGTCGGATATCGACACAGGATGCGGCCAACTCAGATGAACATCGTGTAGTCTACGGGTTCTTCGGTGAAAACAAGCACTTCATCGATAGCATAGACAGGGGCAGTCAGCCGATGACAAACCTAAGGGATGCGACAAGGACCATGCAGCTGGTGGATCGCATCTACGCCTCGACCATCTAGTCCGCAGGATTTAGCCTTTGTCACAAGGAGCAGTTCGGCTTCACAACTGAGAGGTGATCAGACCGTCTCTAACGGTGATCTCGACCGGAAAGGTGCAACCCTCCTTTCTGTCTATGCAAGATAATCGGCGGTATACCTAAATCCGTATTCGTACAAGGTCTACGCCGGTGAGACTATCCCAAGCGGAGCACACAACCTGGCCCTAGCCGCTGTGATCACCCTCGTGTTTTCGGTTCCGTGGTATCTGGCCCAAAGGGACGACATATCGCACGCCATACTTTCTGGAGAGGTTAATTCGGTGATAGATGGGGATACCCTTGATGTTTCGGGGATAGGTAGGATTCGACTGGTTGGGATCAACACGCCTGAGAAGGACGAGCAGGGCTATCAGGAGGCAACGGATTTCCTTCGGTCCGTCTCCCTCGGAAAGGTGGTGGAGATCGATGTCGACGACGATTCACCGAGGGACCACTACGGCAGAATACTTGGAGTCGTCTACATAGAAGACGAGAACATCAATGCCAGGATGCTCAGATCCGGACACGCCGAGATACTGTATCTGCCGCCCTCGGAGTTCGACCCCACAACCTGGATTGCCGAAACCTCTTAGTCTTCGCCCTTGAGTTCGTCCAGGCGGGCCTTGATCTGCTCGATCTGACTTTGGAGAGATCCCAGGTAGTTCTCCAGCTGCTGGATCTCCTCCTCCTTGCTGGATGGGGCGGTGGGGTAGCCGGGGAAGGCACCTCCCGCGCCGACACCCATTCCACGGCCCATGCCCATACCACGGCCCATGCCCATACCACGGCCCATGCCCATACCACGGCCCATGCCCATGCCTGAACCCATACCTGCACCCATACCTGCACCCATACCTGCACCCGTACCTCCGGCGGTGCCCGCATGTGCGGCGGCGGTTGCTTGGCTGGTGTCCTGGAGCTGGCCCTTGTTGAACATCTCGACCGCCTGTTTGACGGTTCCGGAGGCTCCCACGTAGATCTTCAGACCAGCTGCAGAGAGGGTGGCGTATGCATTAGGGCCAACGTTGCCGGTTATGACCGCTTCGGCTCCCTTGGAAGCCACCATCTGAGCCGCGGAAATCCCGGCTCCGCCCATAGCCTGTGCAGCTTCGTTCCCAACGGCCTCGAACTCGAGGGATTCAGTATCAACAAACACGAAGGTTGAACATCTGCCAAACCTGGGGTCGACCTGAGATTCCAAGTTCGGTCCAGTTGAACTCACGCATGCCTTCAAATCAAAAACACTCCGTTTTTAGCACTTGAACATAACCCTCGTTGCCCGGAATATAACGGTTTTCATCTTTGTCAGGCCGAGGCATCCATCTTCCCCACAATCGCCGAGACGATATCATCAAACAGCTTGGCGGATTCGCTATCCTCCGAATCTATGACAAAGGGCTTCCCCGTCTCCCCCGAATCGACTATTTCCGGGTCCAAAGGGATCGCGCCAAGGAAATCCACCCCGAGTTCCTTCGCTGCGGCCTCCCCTCCTCCCCTCTTGAAGATATCTATACTCTTGCCACAGTGAGGGCACGAGAACCCACTCATGTTTTCGATAACCCCGGTTACCGGTATGTCCAGCGTTTTCGAGAAGTTGATGCACTTCCTGACGCTAGTGAGGGCAACCTCTTGGGGTGTTGTCACAACCACGGAACCGCTCATATTAGGTATAAGCTGAGCTATGCTCAAGGGTTCATCTCCGGTTCCTGGGGGAAGGTCGACCACCAGGTAGTCGAGGTCCCCCCATGCTACCTCTCCCAGAAACTGAGATATGGCCCCCATCTTCATCGGTCCCCGCCAGATCACCGGGGTATTCCTATCCGAAAGCATAAAGGCGATCGAAACGACCTTCACTCCCGGGGGCACAACCGCGGGGGATATCTCCTCCCCTATGACCCCCAGCTTCTGATCCTCGATACCCAGTATCTTAGGTATGGTCGGGCCGTGGATATCGGAGTCGAGTAGCCCCACCTGGAGATCCTTCTTCGCCAGAGAAACGGCGAGGTTAGCGGCAACGGTACTCTTCCCCACTCCACCTTTGCCGCTCATCACGGCTATCTTGTGCTTGACCCGGCCCATGGCCCTTCTGGCTTTCGCTTGCCTCTCTTCCATAGTCTTCTGCGGCGATTCCATGAACTAGCAACAGACCCTGTGGTTGAAATATGCTCTTTGATCGAGCTTTGAAAAGCGGACTTCGCTATCCGGACTTGAGTTCCTGGATTCGCTTTTCGATCTCTTTCAGCTGGGATTCCAGGGCCGTGGCCTGCTCCTCGAGCATCGCTATCTGCTGATCCTTCGAGGCCGTTCCCATGGGATTGAAGGGGAATAAGGGCGCCGCTGGTCCATAGGCCGGCTGAACCGGCTGGGACGCTTGAGTGGGAGGAGCTGCCGCCTGTGGCGGTGCTGTCGCAGGGGCAGTACCAGTCGTGGGCTGTCCGTATGGCATAGGCCATCTACCCGTCATCATGTACTCCGCGCAAGGCCCCAGTCCGCTAGCGCTTCTGCCCACCCAACCAGGGCTGAACCCAAACCTCATCCATCCCGGCAAACCGGTCGCCTGATACATCCATCGGTATCCACCTGGCATGTAAAGCACCTATTTTTTTCATATGCACTAAATTACTTAAAGCTTTCTTATATTGCCCTATGTTTCCATCGCTTTCGCAATCCCACCGTCGTCCGTGCCGAGGCGGAGAACGACACAGTCTTCATCATCTATCCCGGTCTCACGTCTCGCTCTCTCGACCAAGGTCTTGAGCCTGGAAAAGCTCTCCCGGCTCAGCCTGGATCCCATCTCTCTGGCCTGGGATATAGATTGATCCTCGCTAAGACCTATCAACCGAAAGAACTGTGTCAGAACGAGCCTCCTCTCCCGGATTCTGCCCGCCTCTTCGACCCCCAGCTCGCTAAGCCTGACCCCCTGGTATGGGTGATACTCCAAAAGGCCCTCCCCTGCGAGCCTCTTGACCATCTGAGTCACGCTTGCGGGCTTGACCTGGAGTTCGTCGGCAAGATCCTTGGTGTGCACGATGCCCTTGGCCTCGCCTAGTCGGGATATGGCAGATATGTACTTCCACCTGCTGGATCTCCTATCCCCCTTGGCCATTGAGAGCACCCCGGATGCCGGTCAGGATCTTGAATCTATTTGACATATGCACATAAGGCATATTTAGCATATGCACGTAAGTATATTTAAAGTTTTCCAGTGCTTTTCGAGGGAAGAGGGACCTAGGCGACTTCCTGCGAACCGGCCATCGCGTAGTATTTCCTGCCCTGACTGGTCTTGGTCACGATCCGGCCTTCCCGCCTCAACCTACCCAGGTACTTCAGTACCTCATTGGCGTGAAGGCCAAGGGAGAAGCAGATATCCGTAACGGTGCACGGTCTCCTCGAGATCATCTC
>Ga0180432_10005103_pt1 | contig 17678 bp, 15 predicted proteins | sample SS_ome_10_FD_132414 | JGI IMG/M metagenome (GOLD analysis project Ga0180432, IMG submission 132414) | Hypersaline lake sediment archaeal communities from the Salton Sea, California, USA - SS_1_MS_2 metaG | ecosystem: Environmental > Aquatic > Non-marine Saline and Alkaline > Hypersaline >...
CGGAGCGTGTCACCCGTACCGGTCACCAGGCTTGTCCCGGCGCGCCGGGACCGGGCTACCCTCGGCCTGCCCCGCAGGGGCGGAACGGCGGAGTTCTGCACGGACCTCTGCAGCTCGCCAGGCTCACGCCCCGGAGCCAGCAAGATGTCCAGGAGCCGCCATTCAGCCGTTCCTGCCGTGTCCTTCCGCATTCGAAGCTGAACTGGCCCGGTCTCGCCCGGGGAACGTGGGCGCCCGCCCGGCCGTGCGGCCAGGGGGCAGGCCAGCGGGCCGACGCCCTGCCCGCCCGCCGGCAGCCAACCGGCGCGCCGCGTTACGGACGGGCTGCCCCCCCCCGAGAAACAGGCAACTGAGACCCAGCCGGGCAGGGCGGCCCGGGGCGGCCCGGGCCGGGAGCAAACGAAGCCACGGCGGCGGCGGCGCGGGCAGCCCCCGGGTACGCATCCCGGGGCACCGGGCCCCCGCCGCCCCGCGGTTCCGCCGGCGCCGCGGCGCCGGGGAGGCAGACCGGCCCGCGGTTGGCGCGGCTGGTGTGCTGCCGTATCGTGCTTCGCTGCGCGACCCGCACCATATACGGGGGTCGCGGGCGAGACGGTGCTCATGGTGCAGGCAGTCCTCTTCGACCTGGGTGACACGCTGTTCAGCCTGAAGACGGACGATCCGCGCCGCTTTCTTCTGCAGGGCGTCCAGATCGCCTACGCCGGGCTCACCGAGCGTGGCTACGAGCTGCCGCCGCTGGGCAGATACCTCCGGCGAGTGATCCGCAGCGTGGAGTGGGCCTATCTCTGGTCGCAGGTGACGCTGCGGGAAATCCAACTGCTCGACCTGATTCTCCGCACGCACCGCCGCATGGGGGTCAGCCTGGACCGGGCGACGGCCGAGGACTACGCCCGGTGGTGTCACCAGCCCATCCGCGAGATGTTCACGGCGGCGCCGGGAGCCCACTGGACACTGGAGCGCGTCCGGGAGGCGGGCTACGCCATCGGGCTGGTGTCCAACACCTTCATGATCAGCCAGGCCATGGACGAAGATCTGACCCGGGCGGGGGTCATCGACTACTTCCAGGCCCGGGTCTACTCCTGTGACGTGGGCTACGCCAAGCCCAGCCGGCAGGTCTTCGAGGTGGCCGTCAGCCGGTTGGGCGTTCCCGCGGCCCGGATCATGTTCGTCGGCGATCTCATCAACGTGGACATCAAGGGCGCCAAACGGCTGGGAATGGCCACCGTGCTGATCACCCCGGACGGACGGATCCCCCCCGGGCGGCACCGGCCGGACCACATCATCCGGAGAATCACGGAGGTGCCCGCCCTGCTGCCCAAATGCCGTGCCCTATGAACCAGCAGTTGTCACCAGGGGTGCTGATGGCCGCCTACGCCCACGGGATCTTCCCCATGGCGGACGAGGACGAGAACCTGCTGTGGTTCTCGCCCGATCCGCGTGCGGTCATCGAGCTGGAGCGTTTCCACGTGGCCAAGACGCTGGGGCAGTTGTATCGTCAGGGCCGTTTCGTACTCACGGTGAACCGGGCCTTCGGCGAGGTCATCGCCTGCTGCTCCGACCGCGCGGAGGGGACCTGGATCTCGCAGGACATCATGGAGGCCTACCTGCGGCTGCATCGGCTGGGGCATGCCCACAGCGTGGAGGCCTGGTCGGAGGGCGAACTGGCCGGGGGGCTGTACGGCCTGGCCGTCGGCACGGTCTTCTGCGGCGAGTCCATGTTCCATCGCCGGAGGGACGCGTCCAAGGTCGCCCTGGTGCACCTGGTCGAGCGGATGCGGTTGCGAGGCTTCGAGTTGCTGGATATCCAGTTCATGACGGAACATCTGGCCCGCTTCGGAGCCGTGGAGATCCCCCGCAAGCAGTACCTGCGGCGGCTGAGCGACGGGCTGGAGCGGCCCCGCCGCTTCGCGGACTGAGTCGCCGGCGGACCCGGGAACAGGCGAGAGCAGGCCATGACCTCGAGCACGGATGAACACGTGTCCCCGCCCGGCAACGAGACGTTCCTGCACAACATGGCCGCCCTCTGGCGGGCGGATCCGGAACTGGCCATCCGGCTCGACGAGATCCCCGACCAGGACCGGCTGCCGGTGGAACCCACGCGTTCGGGGGACTGGACGGCGGCGGTCACGGGACCCACCGGCCAGAAGGTGTACCTGCACAGCCGCTACGATCCGCCGGCCGAGGCCCGCAAGCTCATCGACGCCGTCGAACTCGACAAGCACTACTGCTTCGTGGTCACCGGGTTCGGCCTGGGTTACCACGTTCGCGAACTGTGCCAGCGGCTCCGCGGGGAGTCGTTCGCGGTGGTGTTCGAGCCCTCGGCCCGGCTGCTGGCCACGGCTCTGAGCTGCGTGGACCTGGCCGACGCCATCGGCTCCCGCCGGCTGGTCGTCCTCACCGACACCGACAAGGCCCGGCTGCACGCCCGGCTGACCCCGCACAACGCGGTGATGATGCTGGGCATGCAGTTCGTGGCCCACCCGCCCTCCGAGCGGGTGAACGCCCCGGACCACGCGGGCCTGCGGGGAGCCATCACCGACTACGTCTCCTACGCCCGGACCACCATGGTGACGCTGGTGCACAACGCCCAGGTCACCTGCCGCAACATCGCCTACAACCTGCCGACCTACCTGGCCACGCCGCCGGTCGACATCCTCAAGGACCGCTTCGCCGGGCTGCCGGCCATCGTGGTGGCCGCCGGGCCCTCGCTGTGGAAGAACGTCGACCTGCTGGGCCGGGCCAAGGGCCGGGCCATCCTCTGCGCCGTGCAGACCACCCTCAAGCCCCTGCTCGAACGGGGCATCGTTCCGGACTTCGTGACCAGCCTCGATTTCCACGAGATGTCCCGCCGCTTCTTCCAGGGCATCGAGGACTTCCGCGGCGTGCACCTGGTGGCCGAACCCAAGTCCACCTGGCACGTGATCGACCTGTACGACGGCCCCATCTGCCTGCTGGAGAACCCGTTTGCCCACCTGCTGCTCGGTCCGGCCCTGGCCGCCCGCGGGTCGCTGCCCCCTGGAGCAACGGTCGCCCACCTGGCCTTCTACCTGGCCCGGCACATGGGCTGCGACCCCATCGTGTTCGTGGGGCAGGACCTGGCCTTCACCGGGCACGTGTTCTACGTCCCCGGTGTGGAGGTCCACCGGAGCTGGACCGGCGAGATCAACCGCTTCAACACCATGGAAACCAAGGAGTGGGAGAGGATCGTCCGCAACCGCCCCATTCTCCGTCAGGTGGAGGACATCGAGGGCCGGCAGACCTACACGGACGACCTGCTGTTCACCTATCTCGAGCAGTTCGAGAAGGACTTCATCGGCACCTCGGCCCGGCTGATCGATGCCACCGAAGGCGGGGCCCGGATACGGGGCACCGAGGTCCTGTCCCTGGCCGAGGTGCTGGAACGTTTCTGCGATCGGGAGATCCCGCCGGAGCGGTTCGAGTACCGGCGGACCACCCGCTGGTGGGACGGCTCGCGGCTGCCCGCCGCCCGGCGGGAGATCGGCGAGCGGCTCGCCGAGGTGCGCGAGGTGGAGCGCATCTGCACCGAGCTGATGGACCTGCTGCACGAGTTGGAGAGCCTCACGGACGATCCGCAGCGGTTCAACCGGCGGCTGGTGCGGGTGGACGAGCTGCGGGTGCAGGTGCAGCGACACGAGCGGGCCTACCGGATCATCAACAGCGCCTCGCAGCTAGCGGAGCTCCGCCGGTTCAGCGCGGACCGGAAGATGGACACCCTGGAGGCGTCCGGGCCCGAGCGGGCCAGGCGGCAGCTCAAGCGTGACCTGGAGTTCGTGGGCGGGATGAAGGACGGGGCGGCCGGTGTGGCGGAGATCCTGGAGGAAACCGCCGCCCGGCTGGACGCGGCTATGGCCGAGGAGCGTTCGGGGTGAAGGTCATCGGAATCGTCAGCGCCGATCTGGAGCAGACGCCACTGGGTACGGCCAGCAGGCAGGCGGAGGAGCTGCTGGGCGTGCCGGTGCTGCGGCGCACCGTGGAACGGGTCTGCCGCGCCGGGCGACTGGACGGCGTGCAGGTGGCCTGCCCGGCCGACCAGGCGGGGCGGTGCCGGGCCCTGCTGGAGGGCCTGGCGGCCACCGTCCGTCCCGTGGACACGGAGGAGCCCCCCTATCGGCGACTCATTCGGGCGGCCCGCAAGTGGTCCCTGGACGGCTGGCGCGGCGGGCTGGGCGGGGCGACCAGCCTGGACGAGTACGCCCACGGGGCGGTGGCCGTCGAACTGGCCCGCGAGGAGTCGGCGGATGCGGTCTGGCTGTGCCCCGGTGCCGCGGTGCTGGTGGACCCCGACCTCATCGACGCCATGGTGGATCACTACCAGCGGGTGGCACGGGAGATGCGCTGCACCTTCGCCCCGGTACCGCCGGGCCTGGCGGGGACGGTGTTCGAGGCGACCCTGCTGGCTGAGCTGGCGCCGCAACAGATCCCCCCCGGCTGGCTGCTGGCGTACAAACCCGACCAGCCGCAGGTGGACCTGGCCTTCAAGGACTGCTGCTACCCGTGCCCGGAGGCCGCCCGCCATGCCTCGGGCCGGCTGATCGTGGACACCCGCCGGGCCCTGGAGACCGTCACCGAACTGCTCAACGCGCAGCCCGACCCCGACGTCGAGACGGCGGGCCGCTGGCTGCTCGAACGGTCGGGCAGGCACGTTCCGCCGCTTCCGCGGGAGGTGGAGATCGAGCTGACCACGGAGGATCAACTCGCGGACACACCCCTGCGGCCCCGGGGCAGCCGCGTACCCGGCCGGGGTGCCATCGGCCTGGCGGCGGTCGAGCAGATCGCCGGCGAGCTGGCGGCCTACGACGACTCTCTCGTGGTGTTGGGCGGATTCGGCGAGCCGTTGCTGCACCCGGCGTTCGAGGAGGTGTGCCGCATCCTGTCCGCGGCGGGTGTCTACGGCGTTGCGATCCGCACCAACGGCCTGTCGCTGGAGGAGGGTGTCTTCGAGACCTTCTTCCGGCACCGGGTGGACGTGCTCAACGTGCTGCTGGATGCCTGGAGCGAGGAGCTGTACGAGCGGCTCCATCCCGGGCGGCGGCTCGCCGACATCACCGCCGCCCTGAACCGGCTTTCGGAGGCCCGGGTGGCCGGCGGCCGGGTGGAGCCGCTCATCGTTCCGCAGATCACCAAGAGCGTCGATACCGTGGAGCAGCTCGATGACTTCTTCGACGGCTGGGTCCGCACGGTGGGCTGGGCCAGCATCGAGGGGTTCAGCCACTACGCCGGGCAGCTCCCGGACCGCGGAGTGATGGACATGTCCCCGCCGTCGCGATGTCCCTGCCGGAGAGTGCGCAGCCGCTGCCTCGTGCTGGCGGACGGGCGGATGACCCGCTGCGACCAGGACTTCAAGGGTCTGACCGCCGTCGGGCGCATCGGCGACGCCACGCTGGGACAGTTGTGGCGGAGCGAGGCCCTGAAGACCGCCCGCGATCTGCACCAGGCCGCCCGCTGGGACGAGTTGCCACTCTGCGGCACCTGCGCCGAGTGGCATCGCCCCTAGCAACGCTGCACACGGGCCGTGCCGGATCCGGCGGTTTGACGATTCGGCGTCCCGATGCTACTATTCCTGCAGTCGCTGGGCGTGCCCGCCGCCGGCGGGCTGAGATACAGCCTTCGAACCTGATCAGGGCCGCGCAACAGCGTGGCGAAGACCTGCGTAGGGAAGCGACGAGCGTGGGGTTGTCCCCTGCACCTGCCCTCCCGAGGCCGATTCCTGATCCCGACTCGAAGTGCGTGCAGACCTCAGGAGGTTGCGGAAATGACACAGTTGGAATCCGCCCGCGCGGGCATCATCACCGAGCAGATGAAGCGAGTCGCGGAGCGGGAGAACGTCACCGCGGCGTTTGTTCGGGATAAGGTCGCGGCCGGTCACCTGGTGATTCCGGCCAACGTTCGTCACCTGCACGGCTCGGCCGGCCGGGATCCGCAGCACCGCACCGGGACGGCCCCCTGCCGGCTGGACCCCACGGGCATCGGCCGGGCCGTCTCCACCAAGATCAACGCCAACATCGGCGCCTCGCCGGTCACCAGCAGCACGGACGAGGAAACCGACAAGCTCCGCTGGGCCGTCCGCTGGGGAGCGGACGCGGTCATGGACCTGTCCACCGGCGGCGACCTGAACGCCTGCCGCCAGGCCATGGTCGACCACTCCACCGTGCCCATCGGGACCGTGCCCATCTACTCGATGATCATCAACCGCAACATCGAGGAGCTGACCTACGACGACATCCTCAGGGAGGTCGAGAACCAGGCCCGCCAGGGCGTGGACTTCTTCACCATCCACGCCGGCGTGCTCCGCGAGCACCTGCCGCTGGTCAGGAACCGGGTGACGGGCATCGTCTCCCGCGGGGGATCGCTGCTGGCCAAGTGGATGATCCACCACGGCCGGGAGAACCCGCTGTACGACACGTTCGACGAGATCAGTGCCATCATGCGCCAGTACGACGTGACCTACTCGCTGGGCGACGGCCTGCGCCCGGGCAGCCTGGCCGACGCTTCCGACGCCGCCCAGTTCGCCGAGCTGGACGTGCTGGGCGAGCTGACCCACCGGGCCCGCGAAGCCGGCGTGCAGGTCATGGTCGAGGGGCCCGGGCACGTGCCCATGGACCAGATCCGCATGAACATGGAGCGCGAGCGGGAGGTCTGCGACGACGCCCCCTTCTACGTGCTGGGCCCGCTGGTTACCGACGTGTTCCCCGGCTACGACCACATCACCTCCTGCGTGGGCGCCACCGAGGCGGCCCGCTGGGGGGCGGCCATGCTCTGCTACGTGACGCCCAAGGAGCACGTGGGCCTGCCCGGCCCGGCCGACGTCAAGGAGGGCTGCATCGCCTACAAGATCGCCGCCCACGCCGCGGATATCGCCAAGGGCATCCCCGGGGCCCGCGACTGGGACGACGACATGTCCCGGGCCCGGGCGGCGCTGAACTGGCCGCGGCAGTTCGAACTGGCCTTCGACGGGGGAACCGCCCGGGCGCTGCACGACGAGGACCTGGAGGTGGACACCGACTTCTGCGCCATGTGCGGGCACGACTGGTGCGCCATGCGGATCAGCAAGGACATCCGCCAGTTCGCCAGCGGCAAGGACGCCGAGTTCCAGCCGCAGCAGCCGGCCGCCCGCTCGCCGGGCTTGAGCGAGGAACAGCGCAAGTTCCTGGCCGAGCGCGACCGGAAACCCGCCTGCCACTCCGGGGGAGGAAGGGGGTCAGGCTAACTTATTGACGGGTCGGTGGCAGCAGACCCATGCGCGTGGTCACCTCCTGCCTGATGCCCAATCATTGGCACCTGATCCTGGGGCCCGTCTGGGGCGGTCGCCTATCGCGCTTCATGCCGTGGCTGAACACCGCGGAGGTGCGCCGCCGCAATGCCCGCCACGGCTGCGAAGCGAAGCGATGTGTCGTCGACCAGCACCGCCCCGCAGGGGCGCCATAGAGCGGCCCAGGGCGCAGCCCTGGGTGGCGAACGACCTCAAAGGGTCGGAGCCCTGTAAGGGCGGATTGAGGTGGCGTGCCCTTTCAGGGCTCGGCTTGCGGTCGGCGGCGCGACCCGGGGCCGCGCCCCGGGCTGTCATAGCCGGCCCATCCAGGGCCCGCGGTGTCGCCCCGTGCGCGTCCTCACGCGCCGAAGGCGAGAACCGGGACATTTCACGCCGCGGTTCGCCCCCGTGGCTTCCTCCGCGTTGCAGCCCAGGGGAGCCGACAGGGTGCTCGCAGCACCGACCGGAAGGCCCTCTAGTGGCGCAACCAGCCCGCGCCAACTGCTTCGCACCCCCTCCCGACGCAGCCCCACCCGCCCGCATCGCCCGAGAGCCACCGACCGCCGTTTCCCGGCAGAGAACCCAGGCATCGACAGACGCGAACACGCCTGCCGCTCGAGGCGGTCGTGCCACACGGCCGACTTGCCCGGATCGGGCCCACAACCCATGCCCGACCTCCCGACCCGGGAAGAAACCGTGCGCCTCAACACGCAAGCCGGGCCGGCCGACCCGTCAACGGTGGTCCTGGTGGGCGCCTACCGGGGATCAGATCCTGCCCGAGACCACGCCGCTGAGCACGTGGGCGATGTCGCGGAGCACGGCCAGCGGGTGCTGATCGGCGTTGACGTTCACCGTCAGGTCCGCGGGGTAGGCCCCCAGCACCGGCGACGTCTCCTGGCGGTAGACGTCGATGCGCTTGCGGATCACCTCGGGGTCCGCGTCGTCGGGGCGGTTGGACTTCAGGGCCCGCCCCGAGAGGCGGGCGATGAGGGCCTCATCGTTCTCGATCACCAGATGGATGATCTTCAGAACGTCCACCAGCTCCTTGAGCAGCTCCACCTGCTGCGGCGTTCGCGGAATGCCGTCCAGCAACAGGACGTGGTAGGAGGGATCGTAGGTGCCCTGCCGGTGCAGGCCCTCCACGTGCTGCTTCCACAGTCGCACCGTGAACTCGTCGGGAACCAGCAGGCCCTTGGTCGAGTAGGAGAGGAACTCCTTGCCCATCTCGCTCTGTTTGTCCAGGGCGCGGAAGATGTCCCCCATGGCCAGGTGGAGCAGGTTGGGCATCTGGCCCAGGACCACCCCCTGGGTTCCCTTGCCGGAGCCCGGATAGCCGAACAACAGTACTGCGGGGTAACGCTGGTTTTCAGCCACGGCTGTCTCCTTCGGTCTTGCGCCGGCCGCGGCTCGCCGGGCGGGCGTGCGGCGGCGGCCGGTCTGTGCGGCTCAACGCGACGAAGCTCCACCGCGCGGAGCCTTCTCCGGATGGCGGCGGAGGAATTCCGACTCCAGCAGGGGATCGAGGACGCGGATCTCGGCGGCCTCGAACAACTCTGCCGATAGATGCATCATCTCCGCCCGGATCCGCCGGGCGGCCAGTTTGCGCTGCAGTTCTCCGCGGACCTCCTCGAACTCGACCTGCGACGGGCCGATGCGCTCCTCCACCCGGAGGAGGTGGTACCAGTTGTTCACCCGGATGGGATTCGAGACCTCTCCGGCGGGCAGTTGAAACGCCGCTTCACGGAGCAAGGCGGGGACGTCGGACGTGTCGCGGGTGAAGGGCCGAAGCAGGCCCCCGTTCGCCGCCGTCGCCCGGTTGGCGCTCTGCTCCCGAGCCAGGGAGGCGAAGTCCGCCCCGGCGGCCAGTTGCCGGCGGATCCGCTCGGCATCGTCGAGACCCGCAACCTGGATGTGGCGGATGCGGACCCGCTCACCGTAGGCCCGATCGAACTCCGCGCGGAGTTCCTGGTCGTCGAAGCGCAGGCCGGCGGCGGCAAGCTTGCGGAGGTACGCGTTTCGGGTCACGCCCAGCCGGAACTCCTGCCGGGAGAGACCGCGGGAGAGGAGGACCTCTTCGAGCAGGGCCTCGGCGGCGTCGCGGTCGAAGCTGTCGGGGTCCGCACCGGGCAGGTCGCTGAGCATGCTGCGGAGGGATTCGTCGTATTCGTTCTCGATGTCCGCGGGGCTCACGGCCAGGCCGGCGGCCTCGGCCCGGGCCCGGGCCAGTTCGAGGACGATCAGCTCGTCAAGGACCTCGGCGCCGCGGCCCGCCACCAGCAGCTCGATCAGCTTCCGCCGCGATACGGGACGCTCGTTCACCGTGGCGATCGGCGCGGGCGCCGTCGCGGGCGCCTCGGCGCCGTGGTCCGCGGCGGGCGGCGTCGGGCCGTCGTCCGCAACCGGCTCGGGCTGCCCGCTGCCGCGCCAGGCCTGGGCAATCGGCTTGACGGTCGGATCTCCCGTTGTGCAGCCTGCCGGCGCCAGGAGGATGCAGGCCAGGCACACCGGAAACGCCCACCCGGCGACGCCCTGCCGCCAACTGCCGACGGGCGCCGCCCGCCGGTTGGCCGGCCACGCCTTCGCCGGGAAGCCACCTTCGTGCCCGAAGCCAAACTTCATACCCGGCGGACGGTAGCAACGGGACTTTGGAGCGTCAACCGCCGACGATTATGATGCCCCTGCCGCGGCAGGCCTGAGCGAGTCCGGCCGGGCCCGGAGCTGGTCAAACGGATGAGCACCACCGACGATCGCATCGAACTCGTCTTCCTGGGTACCGGCACCTCACACGGCATTCCCATGATCGGCTGTGATTGCCCGGTGTGCACGTCGGACGACCCTCGCGACCGCCGGCTGCGACCCGGCGTGGCCGTCCGCTGGGACGACCGCACCGTGCTGATCGACACCCCCCCTGAGCTTCGCCTCGGCTGCGTGGCCAACGACATCCGCCGGGCCGATGCCATCCTGTTCACCCACCATCATGCCGATCACGTGGCCGGTCTTGACGACGTCCGGAGATTCAACTGGCTGTCGAACCGTCCGCTCGACTGCTACGGCTCGCCGGACACGCTCGAGTACGTGCGCCAGATGTTCATCTACGCCTTCGAGGACGACCTGGACTACCCCTCGCACAAGCCCGCCCTCAGCCTGGTGCCGATCGACGACCAGCCGTTCGAACTGCACGGGCAAACGGTGATCCCCATCCCTCTGATGCACGGTCCCCTGGCCGTGCTGGGGTACCGGTTCGGCGGTGTCGCCTACTGCACGGACTGCAACTACATCCCGGAGAAATCCCTGGACCGCCTGGGCGATCTGGACGTGCTGGTGCTCGACGCGGTGCGACTCCGGCCGCATCCCACGCATTACAGCCTGGAACAGGCCGTGGAAACCGCCCGCCGGGTGGCGGCCCGGCAGACCTACTTCACGCACATTGCCCACGAGATCGGGCACGCCAGCGTCAGTGCCGGCCTGCCGGCGGGTATGGCCCTCGCCCATGACGGGCTGCGGATCGCGGCAGAACGTTGACGGCCGGTCGAGCCTGCGGGTATCCTGCCAACACGGGCGCCTCGGAACAGTGGGGCGCTCCCCTGTCGTACAGCTCCCCGACGGGTCGGGCGGGGGCGCGAACGTGAAGTTGGCGGTTGCGCCGCGCCCGCAGGGGCTCCGTCGCGAGTGCCGGATCCGTAGCGTGCGACCCACCGGTCGGACGATCGGTCCGCCCGCGCGGCTGGCCGGGGACGGCACTGAACCATGCCGGGTGCCAAGACAATCTCAGAAAGGTGTAGGGAATGTCCAAGCCCGTCGTGCTGATGGTTCACGGCCTGGTGGGCTCGCTGGAGTACTTCGATCCGGCTTCCCGGATCGGCTGCGCCCGCGTGCACGCCTGTGATCTACCGGGCTACGGGGCGCTGCGCGGGGCGGGCGGCGGCGTGCTCTCGCTGCGGGGTCACGCGGCACACATCGTGGCCCTGCTGCGCAGCCTGGGTCGCCCGGAGGCCTGGATCCTGGGCCACAGCATGGGTGGGGCCACGGCCATGCTGGCCGTGGACCAGGCTCCCGAGCTCTTCACGGGCATCATCAACGTGGAGGGCAACTTCACCCCGGAAGACGCGTTCTGGTCCCGGCAGATCGCCGACCTGCCGCCCGAACAGTGGGCGGGTGAGTATCACCGGATGGAGGCGGCTCCCGAGGCCTGGCTGACGCGCTGGGGGGTGGAGCCCACCCCCGTGCGGGTGGAGTGGGCGGAGAGGATTCTCCGGAACCAGCCGGCCGAGACCGTTGCCACCATGGCCCGGGCGATCGTGAAGGAAACGGCGGAGCCCGGCTTCCCGGAGGCGGTGCGGCGGGTCGTCGCCCGGGGGCTGCCGCTCCACCTGATCGCGGGCCAGCGGTCCGGGGGCAACTGGAACGTTCCCGGCTTCGTCCGGGAGGCGGCCGCCTCCTACGCCGAGCAGCCGGGGGCAGGACACCTGATGATGCTCGAGGACCCGGCGGAGTTCTGCCGGCTGGTGGACGCCTGCCTCTCCGCCTGACAGGCGGATGCCGCGGCCCGGCAGCCCTCCCCGCCCTTCCAGGACCATCCCGCCCGGCGGAGCCGGCGGAGCGGCCCGCCGCGATGGGTTTGCTTCATTCGGCCCGGGGGATGACCGATAACCCCGGCATGGAGGCGACGCTCACTCAACAGACACGGGAAGCGGCCAAGTTCGACGAGCTGGCCGACAGCACCGGCGAGAGCTGGTGGGGACACACCACGCCCGCCGGGCGGCGCCGCTCGCAACGGCGGGCGGCCATCCTGACGGCCGAGATGCAGGCCTGCCCGGACGGCGAGGTGCTCGAAATCGGCTGCGGCACAGGGGTTTACAGCCGCGCCCTGCTCGAGGTCCGCCCCGCCCTGCGGCTGGTCGGCTGCGACATCTCCCCCCGATCCATCGCCCTGGCGGGCGAGAGGCTCGCCGGGTTCGCCAATGCCCGGTTCGACACCCAGGACATCACCGCCCTGGCCTACGAAGAGGGCTCCTTCGACGTCGTCACCGGGAATTCCATCCTTCACCACGTACCCATCGCGCCCACGCTCCGCGAAGCCCTGCGGGTGCTGAAGCCCGGCGGCCTGCTGCTGTGCTTCGAGCCCAACCTGCTGAATCCCGAGCTGGCCTTCTGGCACCATCTGCCCCGGCGGCTGGTGCCCCGCGGCCTGGAGTTCTCCGACGACGAGCGTCCCTTCACCCGCTGGGCGGGCCGGCGGCACCTCGAGGAGGCCGGCTTCGTCGACGCCTCCTGCACGCCCTTCGACTTCCTGCACCCGCTGGTCCCGCGGTCACTGATCGAGACGGCGGACCTGATCGGCCGCTCCATCGAGCGGGCGCCGCTGCTCCGGGAGATCTCCGGCTCGCAGATCATCCGGGCCCGAAAGCCCTCCTAGAAGCCTGTTTCGCGACCGGGGTTCGCAGCGGTCGGACCCCGGCCTGTCGGGATCGGCCGCCCCCAGCCCCCCGCCGCCCGGCTTCGCACGCCGGTCAACCCGCCGGTCGCCGCCCAGAAAGTGCGCCGCAGGCCGACTTTTGCACACAAACGGGTGACTTTGGGTGGGCGGAGATGCACCCCGCGCCTATACTGCCGCGCGTCGGCGGCGGATCGGTCGCACGGTCAGGCCGGCCGAGCCGACACGCGCGGCACCCACGTGCCGGCTTGTATCTTCCCGGGGGTGTGCTATGGTACGCCCCCGATTGCAGGTGCAGCCAAACGCGGGCTATCGAACTCAGCAAGAACCGACGAAACGTGAAACGCTCCCCGAGCGGCGTGGAAGGGGATCCAGAGCATGATTGTGGGCGTCTGCAAAGAAACGTTCCCCGGTGAGCGGCGGGTGGCCCTGAACCCCGACGTCGTCTCCGGCCTGGTCAAGAAGGGGCTGGAGGTGCATGTGGAGGAGGGCGCCGGCAGCGAGGCGGGCTTCACCGATGCCGCCTACCAGGCCAAGGGGGCGAAGATCGTCACCGGCCGGGAGGCGGTGTTCGCCGCGGCCGAGGTCGTGCTCCAGGTGCGCACTCTCGGCGCCAACCAGGAGGCCGGCCGGACCGACGCGGAGCTGCTGCGGGAGGGCCAGGTGGTCATCGGCTTCTCCGATCCGCTGGGCTCGCCGCAGTGCGCCCAGGAGCTGGCCGCCCGGGGCGTCAGCGAGTTCTCGATGGAGCTCATCCCGCGGATCACGCGGGCCCAGAGCATGGACGCCCTGTCGTCCATGGCGACGATCGCCGGCTACAAGGCGGTCCTGCTGGCGGCCTCGGAGCTGCCGCGCATGTTCCCCATGTCCATGACGGCCGCGGGCACCATCGCCCCGGCCCGGGTCTTCGTGATCGGGGCCGGCGTGGCGGGCTTGCAGGCCATCGCCAGCGCCAAGCGGCTCGGCGCCGTGGTCAGCGGCTACGACGTCCGCCCGGCGGTCAAGGAGCAGGTCCAGAGTCTCGGCGGCAAGTTCGTCGAGATGGCGCTCGAGGCCGGCGAGGCGGAGGACCAGGGCGGCTACGCCAGGGAGCTGGGCGAGGATTTCTATCGCCAACAGCGCGAGCTGATGACCCGGGTGGTCGCCGAGCACGACGTGGTCGTCACCACGGCCGCCATCCCCGGCAAGAAGTCGCCCGTGCTGATCACCGGCGAAATGGTCAAGGGCATGCCTCCGGGCTCGGTGATCGTGGACCTGGCCGCGGAGCGCGGCGGCAATTGCGAGCTCACCCGTGCGGATGAGCGGGTGGTGGAGCACGGCGTGACCATCCTGGGGCCGACCAACCTGCCCTCCACCGTGCCGTATCACGCCAGCCAGATGTACGCCAAGAACATCACCACGCTGCTGCTGCACCTGGTCAAGGACGGCGCCCTGAACATCGACCCGACCGAAGAGATCACGGCCGGCACGCTGGTCAGCCACGGCGGCGAGGTGGTCAACCCCCGGGTGCGCGAGCTCCTGGGCCTGGCAGCACTGCCGGCGGCGGCGGGCGATGACGGCGAACCGGCCAAGGCCGAGTAACCCCCGGACTGCGGACTACGGAGTGAGTGAACATGGCAATGCTTTCCACCGTTTCCGTCCTGCTCGAGGCGACCGCACCGGAGGTCAGCGGCGAGCCGGTCGATATCGTGCTGCTGCTGACGGTCTTCGTGCTGGCCATCTTCGTGGGCTTTGAGATCATCACCAAGGTGCCGCCCACGCTGCACACGCCGTTGATGTCCGGTTCGAACGCCATCTCGGGGATCACGCTGATCGGGGCCCTGGTGCTGGCCGCCGAGCAGGAGACGGCCCTGGCCACCTGGCTGGGGCTGTTCGCCGTGATCCTGGCCACCGTGAACGTGGTCGGAGGCTTCCTGGTATCGCACCGCATGCTGGGCATGTTCAGAAGGAAGGGTTGAGACGTGAACACGGAAGCGATCCAGAACCTGGCCTACCTGCTGGCGTCGGTGCTGTTCATCTTCGGGCTCAAGGGCCTGACCCATCCGCGCACGGCCGTCCGCGGGAACCTGACCAGCGCGGTGGCTATGCTGCTGGCGGTGGTGGTGACGCTGTGGGCAACCCAGATCGTCGGTCCGGTCTACATCATCGTGGGGCTGGTGATCGGGGCGGCCATCGGGGCGCTCTTCGCCACGACCGTGCCCATGACGGGCATGCCCGAGATGGTGGGCCTGTTCAACGGCTTCGGGGGCGGGGCCTCGGTGCTGGTGGCCGGCGCGGCACTCGCCGTGGCGGCCAGGAAGGCGGGCCTGCCCGACGATCAGGCGGTGGCCATCTCCAGCCAGGAGACCATCGCCACGGCCCTCTCCGGGCTGATCGGCTCGGTCACCTTCTTCGGCAGCATGGTGGCGGTGCTCAAGCTCCAGGAGAAGTACAAGAGCGTCACCGTCGGCGGCAGGAAGATCTGGTTCAGCGACTCGCTGCTGATTCCGGGGCGGAACTTCATCAACGCCCTGGTGGCGGCCCTGGCCGTCCTGCTCTGCGTGCTGGTGATCCTCAACCCGACCAGCGTGTGGCTCTACTGGCTGCTCGTGCTGGTGGCGGCCGTGCTGGGCGTGCTCATCACCATCCCCATCGGCGGCGCGGACATGCCCGTGGTGATCGCCCTGCTGAACTCCTATTCCGGCCTGGCCGCCTGTGCCACCGGTTTCGTGATCAGCAACAACGTGCTCATCATCGCCGGCTCGCTGGTCGGCGCTTCGGGGCTCATCCTCACCAACATCATGTGCAAGGCCATGAACCGGTCGCTGCGGAACGTCATGTTCGCCACCTTCGGGCCGAGCAGCACCGGGCCGTCGGCGGACGACGTCTACGCCGGCAAGGTCAAGTCCACCAGCGCCGAGGAGGTGGCCATGCTCTTCGACACCGCCCGGCGGGTGGTCATCGTCCCGGGCTACGGCATGGCCGTCTCCCAGGCCCAGCACGCGGTCCGCGACCTGGCCAACCTGCTCGAGGCCCGCGGCGTCGAAGTCGAGTTCGGCATCCACCCCGTGGCCGGCCGCATGCCCGGGCACATGAACGTCCTGCTGGCCGAGGCCAACATCGAGTACGACAAGCTCAAGGAGATGGACGAGATCAACTCCACGCTGGAAACCGTGGACGTGGCCATCGTCATCGGGGCCAACGACGTGGTCAACCCCGTGGCCCGCACCGACCCTGGCTCGCCCATCGCCGGCATGCCCATCATCGACGTGGACAAGTGCCGCACCGTCGTGGTCATCAAGCGCAGCCTGAGTCCCGGCTTCGCCGGCATCCCCAACCCGCTCTTCGCCGCCGACAACACCCTGATGTTCTTCAACGACGGCAAGAAGGCCTTTGTCGAGCTGATCGAGGCGGTCAAGGAGAGCTAGGGCAAGCTGCCCCGCTCGGCAAAGCCGGCGGTCTCCGCCGGCCGAACGAGCAAGCCGGCAGGATCGCGACCGTGCGGGAGTGGACCGCCCAGACCGCTACGGTTCCGCAGGTTCCGTACGGCGGCCGGCTGCTCGACGACCCCCGGGGGCACCTCGATGATCCCTGGCCACCGTCCGCGCTGGCTCCTGGCTGCCGCGCTCGATCCCCCGCCACGGGGGGGCGATAACCGGAGCACGACGATCCCAACAGCCCCCCTGGTAAGCCCTGCGGCGACGTGCCTTTGCTCCGCTCCCTTACGGTCGCGGTTCTGATCCGTGGGGGCAACCCGGTCAGTAATAGATGGTCCGCGTGCGGTGGTGGGGGATGGTGATGTCAGGATCGTGGGAGCGTTCCCAGAGGACGTAGTCCAGGCGCCAGGCGGGGATGGCATGTCCGACCTCGGCCAGCGCCCGCCGGAGCAGGTCACCGCCGACGACGGTCGCGGCCCGGAGTTCGACCTCTTGCTCGCATCCGGCGGGGATCTCCTCCCCGGCGTCGATCCGGGCGGCCAGGGTGCTCTCGAGCCGGATCACCCCGATGTGGCGCAGGTACTGCGGCAGGCGGTAGTCGGCGAAGACGGTCAGTTCGTCGAGACCGGCGAGGCCCTCGTCACCGCGGCCTGTCCAGGCGTGGTGCAGGTCGGCGGCGCAGAGCTGGGCCCGCTTGAGCAGTGCCACCGTTTGTCCGCGGTGGGTGGGAGCGTCTGCAAAGGACGGGAACTCCCCGGCGAGCAGCAAGGCCAGCGGCCGGGCCCGGCGCCCGGCCCGCTCCACGGCCGTAGCGAAGCGGCCGCCGAACCGCTCGAGAAGGCATCGCCCGGTCTCGTTCAACACCTCGCGGCGCTGCCGCAAACGGGGGATTCGGCCGCGGCCGCGGAAGATCCCGGCGAGGTCCGCCTCGGTGGCCCCGGCCCAGCGCTCGGCGGTCAGCCAGGTGCGGTCCGACTCCACGGCCCTCAGCACGCCGGCGTACAGGGCGAAGGTGCGGGTCCAGGTCCGGCCCCGGAACTCGACGCTCCAGGGCTCATCGGACCAGAAGCAGAAGTTCAGGCAGTCCAGCAGCAGAACCAGGTTGGCGCACGGCTCGGGGGGCTCCTCGATGCTCAGCTCGGGGGGGCCGGCAGGCGGCAGCAGGGAACCCGGCTCCTGGGCCGCCGCCCAGGCACCGGCGCCCCGGGTGTCCAGCCGGAGAGAACCGGCCCGCTCGACGACCCGGCGGCAGGACTCCAGCACGTCAGGCAGTCCGGTCATCTGCACAATGCCATACTCAGGTCATCAGGAGCGGGGAGGCCTCCCGCTCCGCCGGCACCGGCTCTCACCCGTGCGCCCGGAGATCGGGACCGCCGGGCGCCGGGTGCGGCGCTGGAACTCAGCCCGCCGCACGAACCCGGGAAAGGGTCCTGGTCCGAATGCCATTAAGTTAAGCGGCATGTCTCTGGTTTCTCAGGCGTTTGCGCAACTCGTGCCGTGGTCGTTTCATCAGCGGGTACTGCTTGGGGCGGCGTTTGCGGCACCGCGGTTCGATCCG
>Ga0180432_10005104_pt1 | contig 17676 bp, 11 predicted proteins | sample SS_ome_10_FD_132414 | JGI IMG/M metagenome (GOLD analysis project Ga0180432, IMG submission 132414) | Hypersaline lake sediment archaeal communities from the Salton Sea, California, USA - SS_1_MS_2 metaG | ecosystem: Environmental > Aquatic > Non-marine Saline and Alkaline > Hypersaline >...
CAACGGTTTGCCGTCGCGCTCGTTGGGATGGATCACCCGCCGCCGCGCGTGGCAGGGGGCACAAGTTTCGACCTCGACTCGGTTTCCGTCCTTAAGCCGCGGCAGCCCGAACCCCATGTTGCCGAAGCCGTTCTGTCATCGAACGCCGCATCGGGTCATCTATGAAGCGATCAGGCCACAAAGAGTAATGATAGTTGATGCTGGCGTCGATGATTCGATCACGGTCAAGCTTGTCCGAATTGTAAAGGTCCGGTGCATAACTGCTCCTGCCGCCAGCAACGAAATCACCTGTGTGCCCAGGCACAACAAGACTGTCTGGGGGAATATCTCCGTCTCGGAGAAGCTGCCATATCGCCGGGCAGTCTTGCACATGCATTATGGAACTCAAGCTTCCGTTGTACTGTTGGTATCGAACTCTCTCCCGCGAGTGATACCATTCCGCCCACATGCCGTTTGAATAGGGAACGAACTTCCACTCCATGCCAAGATCCGCGGCAACCTGCTCACTGTAGTGTGCCTCCACGTTTCCGGGCCTGCCGTAGCTGAAAGCAACCACATTGGTGTACTTCAGCATGCGCAACATCAAGGCCACCAAACGGGAATCGTAGCCTCCACTGAGAGGCAAAACAATGGTTCGATTGTCGGCCTTGGCGATCAGTCTCCGAAAAACACCCTCGAGTACGCGTTGATGATCGGAGATGTACTCATGCGTGCTTCGTCTCTTCGGAGGCTCGTGCCTATACAAATAGTAACGATGGTGGCGCCAGTCTGGTTTTCTGTCTGACTCTTTGATAAACGTGGCTTCGCCGGCAAGACATTGCTTGACATCCGGACAGAGAGTATCCGACCCCGTCACGAATCCAAGATGAAGATACTCTGCCCGGGCAACCTCATTCGTCGGATCATTGCGAACACGTTGCTGGACCCAATGGCAATCGTCACTGACATATGAAAGCCCGTCGCAGATTCCGTAGAACACAGGGATGCTTCGAATCTGATCGACGGCAATCCGGCAGACTGTCTCTGTTAGTTGCACCACCGCGAAGAAACCATTAAGCCTCTCCAGAAGGCTGATAAACGCATCGTCTCCTTCAGCAGCCGCGAACAGCGAAGCTAACTGGCTGGAATCCAATAGTGACGAACCATCGAAGGCCTCACCTCGCACGTGTGTGCTTTGGCAGCAAGACCACAGGTGGGCGTCGCGAATATGAATATTTGCCTGCTTTGTCATCGTGAACTCGCGCCTACCATCTCATTGTCACGGGGTGATCTATGCATGGTCCTCACCCCAAAGTCTGGACATGCAATCTCCATCAACGCCCTCTTCCATGCTTTCCCCAGAGCAAGTTCACGCTTTCGCACAACTCCGACACCTTTATCAAGCGAAGCCAATTGCAGGAGGCAATAAAAGCCAATCCGAAGACGGGAACTCCGAGCATCAGAACTACAATATCCGATGGCGGCAGCACGTACCTCAAGCCGAGCAAGATGACACCGGACAGCGCACTTGCCACCGCCACCTTCAAGAGGTCTCCCCAGGAGAACAGTTCGCGGACAGGTCGCCCCATGATAGAGCGAATAACTATCAACTGGTAAGGCAATGCCACGAGATAGACCGTGCATACGGTGGCAACCGCGGCACCTGTCGCGCCGAAAGCGCCAATCGCGTAGTACGTGAATACGACGTTTACAGCCAAGGCAAGCACCTGTTGGAAGAACAGGTGGCGAGAACGACCGGCGGCGAGCAGAATCCCCCTCGCAACAATGCTTCGAGGCAACAACAGCAGATAGATGCGAAATGGGGAGGCGCTGTCTCCATATGCTTCCCCAAAAAGGAACCGCATGAATTCCGGCGCTACACAGAGAAGAAACACCATGGCCGGAATTAGGATCAAAGCGCACTTCGTGCTCGCTCGCCGGATCAACGCGAGCATCTCCGATATCCGCCCTTCGCCGAGGAGTTTCACGTAGTCCACGACCAGTACCGAAGTCACCGATCCAATCACGATCCCGACAAGTGGAACCTCCATTGCCCCATTTATGTATACAGCGAACTCCTCCGGGGGACACAAGGCCGCCACCATTACCTTGTCGAGGCCCAGCATGGTGGCGCCCGCCAAACCGGCCAGCCCAAGTGGAACACCAAATCTCACCTGACTGCGTATCCCGGCCCCTGCTGGTTTCCAATCGCCATCGGAACAGGCGCGAAACATCAGCAGCAACGCGACGCCGGTCGATAGGGCCGTTCCGACAACAGTCCCCAGAATAGCCACCGATGGCGTTCGCCAAACGCAAACTGGTAGCACAACCGCGCCCAGCATTACGATCCGACTCAAGACATTGAATATTGCGAGTTGCCCGGCGCGATCCCGCGCCATCAGACACGCCCCCGTTGCCGCCAGCGGCCCCATTAGTAGCGGGTACGGCGCTAATAGAAGCAACGTTGTCGCCAGGTCTGGATTGTTGAATCGCCATGCGAGAAGTTCGTTTCCACCAAACACGAGAAACAGCGTCATTACTAGCCCACCCGAGGCGAGCAGCAATAGATTCTCCACGAGCACTCCGCGTGGTCGTTCCTTCTCCGACGGCAGGAAGTAGTACAGAGCCTGATTGAAGCCCATCAATAAGAAGGGAGCCGCGAACGTGTATGCCAGCATTGTCTGCCGATACGTGGCGTAGTCGTCCTTGGTGAACAACCGAGCCAACACGGCAGTGCTGAGAATACCCACCAAAACCGTAAGAGCTTTCCCCGAGGAAAGAATGATGGCTTTGGTGGATCGCGATTTGGCCATGTACGGGTTCTGTGTAGCCTTGTGAATTCACTTCAATGATACTAGACGTAGTGGCTTGTTTGGCGACGCCGCCACAATTCCACGAACAAACCCCCTCGGAACACACAAGCCGGGTGGCGAATATCTTGATGTGGACATGAGATTCCGAGCGTGCCGAGATACATCGGATATCGGAGGACTATTTGGGAGGTATGCAATAGGCTTCAAGTTCCACGACATGAAAATCCGAGTTCTTGCTCTTGCTGTTATGGGTCCCGAATAGCCGAATGACTTTCACCTTTCGAGGTTCAAACTTCAACTTCTGCCATCCTCGCCATTCGCCGCTGGATCGATCCACCAGCGGCACAAACGTTTTGCCGTCGAACGAGGTTGCCACCGCGTACCTGTAATAGCGATCATCTTTGTCCCACAGCATAATTCTTATCTCGCGTAGTTGGTATTCCTTTGCAAACGTGATATCCCACTGACACGGACAACTTCCCGCCGCAAAACCAGAGTAACTAGTGAACTTCGTACTGTTGCCGTCGATGATCTTTTCCGGATTGGACCTACATCCCGTAACAACCGTCCCATTGCTCGCCAACGCCACGTTGCCTGCTTGCAGTACACCGCCGTCCTTCCGAGTCGGCTGCACCGGCGCGGCCAAGTGCGATTCGAGCCATTTCCTAACGCCCACCTTGTCCAGGCTGGTAAGGTCGGGCAAGGCCTGCTCGTACCAAAAGGCCGTGCGGGCGTTGATTGCCTTGGCGGTCGGACCCTTCTCCTTGTCCGCCAGCTTGCGCCAGGCGTCGCCGAGGGATTTTCGATCGGCCGCCGTCACCGGCGCGGCAAGGTCCTTTTCGGCCAGACTCGCAAGCAAGGGGTCCTCGCTCTTTGCCAACAGCGGCAAACCCTTCTCCCAATTGCTCTTAATGAAGCAGTACCAGCGGCCGGCGCGGAGGTTGGCGTCCGGGTCGTCGGGATTATCGGCCAGTGTTTCAAGTGCCTTGGCGACGGCGGTGTAACGACGGCGCATGGAATCGATTTCGTTGGCTCGCTTGGTCGTCTGCCGGGTGAGCTCGGCATCGGCGGCCTTTCTCGCGGCCGATTTTGCCAACGCAGTGAAGATCGTTGCCGACGCGTAGTTGTCGTCGGCCGCCGCGGTCTCCGCCAACTGCAACGCGGATTGGCTAGCGAAGCGGGCGTTCTCCTGCGCGTCGGGACCCGCTTGCCGAATCGCGATGATCTTCTTAAGGTAGTACCCCTTCACGGCCAGGGCGTCGATCTTGTACGACTCGTGCATTTGATCCACGATCTTCAACACTTCGGCGGTCTGCCCGGCGTCGGTCGCAGCCGAACAAGCCAGTTGCAGCAACACGAATCGGGCGGTCGGCTCGTCGAGCGATTTGTCGGCTTGGGCCGTCAGGGCCGCCACCAAGGCCGCCTTGCCCCGCGGCGTGTTGGCGGCGGCGAACTCTTTTTCGTAAATCTCGCGAATCTTCTTTTCCGCCGCTTGCCGCTCCGGCTTTCCGGGTACCGGATTGCGAGCGTCTTTCTCCTCGGGCTCCGAGGCCGATTCGGCCGCGTCTTCCAGCGAGCCCGCGAAACTAACGGCCACGAAGCTTCCCGCCTCGACCGGGTCGAGAACACCGGACAGCGCGCGACCAACTTGTTCCGTGACCGCGGACGGCGCAACGGCGGGCGCGTCAATCAACAACTTCTTTGCCTCTTTTTCAACCGATTCTTCAACCGGCTCGGCGACCGACTGCTCGGAAGTCTCCGGCGATGGCTCATCCCGTGACGGCTCGTCGCTGCCCGGCTCATCCGCCGTTGATTCATCCGTCGGTTGCTCGTCGGGTTGAGTTTCGTCGGTTTCTTCGCTTGGCGGAACGGGGATGCTCTGCGTTGCTTCCTCTTCCGATTCCTCCGGAGAGACGACCGGGGGCATCGCGACGCGTTCGTCTTCGGAATCGCCAAACCCCACTATTGCCGCAAAAATCCCAACGGCTGCGACGAGTCCCAGGACCACGGCGATCAGTATATGCCAAGCGCCGCGTTTATCGCGGTTCCGCGAAACGCTCGCGAACATGTCGACTGCCTCGATGTCGGGTATCGCCTGGACGGGTCGTGGGGCCGAGACGACATCGGCTGGCCCCGCGGGCGCGGATACAGCGGCCGTCGCCGAGCCTTCTTCCCTAGGTTCTCGCCTTAGTTGTTCGTCGTACCGGGCTTTCTTTTCGACGTTAAGCAGGCATACTCTAGCGGCGGCGATTTCGTTGAGAACCTTCTGCGAGAGTTCCGAGTGTTCTCCCGTCTGAAGGTTCTTCACTTGGATCATGCGCCCGTCGGCGGCGTTGGAGATAACGTCCGGATCGGCTTCGAAGCGCTCTATACCCAGCAAGCGATAATGGTTCGGCGGCTGATCTTCCGGGGGAATGCCCAGCCACTTCTTGTATGGATCCATTTGTTCTTCCGTCATAGCCGCGTTCCCGAACTAACTAGGGATTTCAGCGCGCCCCGATCTTGGCGTTGCTTCCCGCATGATACACGAGTTTAACGTTTCGGTCCACGAAAAGCGATTTCGGGTCCAGTCGACGGCAGTCATTCTTTCGACATAAATTCCGCGATGCACTCGACCACTCTGGCGGCCTGCTGGTCGCTTAGTTCGGGGTATATCGGCAGTGCCAGCGTTTCGACGGCGGCCTTTTCGCTTTCGGGGAAGTCGCCCGGCTTGTGTCCCAGGTAGGCAAAGCACTCTTGCAGGTGCAGCGGGACGGGATAGTAAATTTCGGTGGCCACGTTGTTTTCGCCCAAGTAGGCGCGAAGTTCGTCTCGTTTGGGAACTCGAATCACGAACTGGTTATAAATATGGCGTCGATTGGGAGCCACTTGCGGCAGGCCGACCGTGCCGTCGGAGACCAGCCCGGCATCGCCGAACAGACGCCGGTAACGGTCGGCGTTGGATTGCCTTCCGGCGGTCCAATCGTCCAGGTGTGCTAGTTTGACGCTCACCACGGCGGCCTGCAGGGCATCGAGGCGGAAGTTTCCGCCGACGAACTTGTGATAGTACTTCGGCTTGGAACCGTGCATTCTCAGCACGCGGAGGCGCTCCGCCAGATCGTCGTCCTGGGTAATCACCACACCGCCGTCGCCGGCGGCTCCCAGATTCTTCGAGGGGAAGAAACTGAAGCAACCGTACTGGACCGTCGAGCCGGCTCTTTGGCCGTTTTCCTCGGCACCGATGGCTTGGGCGGCGTCTTCAATCACCGGAATGCCGTGTTTCTCCGCGATCTTCGCGATGGCGGCGATTTCGGCGCATTGGCCATAGAGATCGACGGGAATGATGGCTTTCGTCTTGTCGGTTATCTTCTCTTCGATCTTGGACGGATCGATGTTGTATGTGTCCGCCTCGATATCGACGAAGACCGGCTTGGCGCCCAATCTGGCGATGGCGCCGGCGGTGGCGAAGAACGTGTAGGGAGTGCTGATAACTTCATCGCCGGGGCCCACGTCCTCGGCCATCAAGGCGATCAGCAGGGCGTCGCTACCGGACGAAACACCCACCGCGTGCTTGCAGCGGCAGTATTCGGCGATCAACTCCTCGCACTTTACGACATTGGGACCGAGGATGAAATATTGGCTATCGAAAACCTCCTCGACGACCGCCATCACTTCGTCCTTGATGGTGGCGAACTGAGCCTTCAGGTCCAACAGGGGTACCGTTACTTTATCTGACACAATGTTCTCCGTATGCTATGTGTTTTCGCCCAAGTAAAAAGACGGAAAATGCACGTCGTCGATTTACCCTTCACTTAATTGCCGCGCCTGGCCGTCTTTCAGTTCGTATTTGTCTCCGCACGCCGAACAGGTGGCCGATCCGTCGGCGTCGAAATCTAGTTTCTCCTCCGCGCAACGACACATCCAGCCCGTCTGCTTGGCGGGCACGCCGACCATCAAAGCGAAATCCGGCACGTCGCGAGTCACGACTGCTCCCGCGCCGATGAACGCGTATTGGCCGATGCTGTTTCCGCAAACCACAGTCGAATTAGCGCCGAATGTCACTCCTCGCTGAACGACGGTCTTGCGGTACTCGCTCTTGCGGACGATCTCGCTTCGTGGATTGAAAACGTTGGTGAAGACCATCGACGGCCCGCAGAACACGCCGTCGCCGAGTTCGACGCCGTCGTATACGGAAACGTTGTTCTGAATCTTCACGCCGTCGCCGATAACGGCCGTACCGGCGACCACGACATTTTGCCCGATCGAGCAATTTTCGCCGATGATAGCACCTTTCGTAATATGAGAAAAGTGCCAGATTTTTGTGCCCTTTCCTATCGTGCAGGGCAAGTCGATGCAGGCCGTCTCGTGGGCAAAGTAATCCGGCTGGCTGGCCGAGGCCCCGACTGCATCAATTTGGGGGGGCGGTGACGTTGCCTCCTCCAGCGATTCTTGGCATGTATCCAGCACGCGAAGGACCCTTAGGCCCTCGTTGCCGTCGCTTCTGGGGGTTTGGCGGGTTTGCACACAATGCAGGAAGTGGCGACATTCTTCCTTCAACGGTTCCGCCTTCTCGATTTCGACCGGGATGGCCTCCTCTTTTACGGCCTTGGGCAGCCGATCCTGCCAATCGACGCGGTGCGGATATAGTTGAAGTTTCCGCTCGGCCGTATCGTCGAAGACGGCCATTTTCTCGGAGCCGATGACGACCAGTCGCTGCTCCTTGAATGGATGGAGCCAACTTACGAAAATGTGGGCGGCGACGCCGCTCTTGAACTTCAGCCGGCTTAGAGTAACGTCCACCACGCCCGGCGTGAGATAGCTCTCGCCTCTTGCCTGGGCTTCCATTGGCTCCTCCGAGAGCAAGTGCAGCAGCACGGAGATGTCGTGGGGAGCAAAGCTCCAGAGGATGTTCTCTTCGGTGCGAATCAAGCCCATGCTCAGGCGGTTGGAATAGCAGTACCGGATTTTCCCCAATTCGCCTTGGCCGATCAACTCGCGAAGCTTGATAATGGCCGGATGGTACAGCAGAATGTGTCCCACCATTAGAATTCGGGACTTCTTTCGCGCCAACTCGACCAGCACGGTTCCTTCGGCGGCTGTCAAGGCGAGGGGCTTTTCAACGAAGACATCCTTGCCGGCTTCCAAACAGCGTTGCACGACGTCGAAGTGCGTCGCGGCCGGAGTCGCAATAGCCACGGCCTGCAGGTTGGGGTTGCTTAGCACGTCATCCAGACTGTCGGTGAATTGCGGCGGATCACCGGAATAGACCAGTTGCTCGTGACGCGAAACGTCCTTCTCGCAGACGCACCCCAGCGCGCCGAGTTCCGAAAAGACCCTGACGAGATTCTTTCCCCAATATCCGCAACCAACTACCGCGACGCTTGTACTCATGGCTATTGTTCCCGTTGTGACAGATGAAGCCGCCGCGAGAATTGCAGTTCCGCGGCGGGGAAAGACTTACTCGAAAGATCGACCCTCGCCGTTGTCGGCGATTGGCGGCGCATGCGCGGCCTCCGTCCCCGTGGGCGACAAAAGCCCCCATTATGGGCGTCTGGTCTGGTTGTTCCGTTACGCTTCATTTCGCGCTGCCAGTCCCAGTTCTCGCCGCGAATACTACGGTTCTCCGCGGTTACTGGTATCCGATTCCGTTCGGACCTGCTTTCGAAGACGCTCGCAATCGGACTTGAAAATGTCTTCGAACTCCCGGCGTCGGGAGTTTCGCTTCATGTGACCGTGATGGTTGGATGAGGCGTGGATTGGTGGGGTTATTGGGATTATCGGGGTAAATCCTGATGGACAAATACGGCCCTGAAAAATGTCATGTTCCGTTAACTATACGTTTCCGAATGATCCTAGGCAAGGAGTTCCGCAACTGCTTGTCTTCCCGTACTTACGCAAAATCGGCGAGGCAATTCGCGCTCTCCTTTTCGACCCGTGAAATCAATTTGGCGCGGGGAAGCGGATTGACGGGCAGGTGCCGCGAAACCCCGCGAAGAGTTCTTCTCGGGCGGCGCGAATCGCGAACATGGCGATAAGTGTCCGGTGGTCGTACGCGTTTAGCGGTCGTCCGCGTCCTTCAAAGATGAGCCTTCCAACTTGCCTGACGAGTTTTCCCTCCCGGCCGAAAGCGACGGTCATGGCGCGGTCCGGCGTGCGCTGGAAAGTGACGTTTCCGTCGCCTTCCTGAAACCACCCAACTCGACTTCCCGTGGCACGAGGCCGCGAGAGGGAAGAAAGACGCGCGCAGATACAATTGTCGGAGGCGATACGACCGATGGCTCTACAAATGATTCTTGACGCCTTCTGGCTCCTCCTCGGTACGGTCTTCCGGCGCCGAGGTGTCGCTCTCCCCGGGAGGGGAGTATTCCGGAACGATCGCGCGGAGTTTCTGGCGGAGCGTTTCCTCGGGTGCGTGTATCAACTGCTCAAGCTGTGAGATGGCTTCGCGAACTTCCGACAACACATACGGTCTATGGTACGCCGCCCGCAGCTTCGGGTGCGAAGTGGGGAGGGTTTCCTCGTCGTCGAAGTACAATTCTTCGTACAACTTCTCGCCGGGGCGTATGCCGGTGAAGACGATTTCAATCGCGTTGGCGGGCAATCCGGAAAGACGAATCAGGTCCTTGGCAAGGTCCACGATTCGAACCGGTTCGCCCATTTCGAGCACGAATATCTCTCCGCCGGAGCCCATAGTCGCCGCTTGCAGAACTAGCTGGGAGGCTTCGGGAATCGTCATGAAGAACCGCGTCATTCTCTCGTCGGTAACGGTGATCGGCCCGCCGCGGCGAATCTGATCCTGAAACACCGGAACCACGCTGCCGTTGGAACCCAATACGTTTCCAAACCTTACCACCGTGAAGCGAGTCGACGATTCCTGGGAAAGGGTGTGGACATATCTCTCGGCGATTTGCTTGGAAACGCCCATGATGCTTGACGGGTTGACGGCCTTGTCGGTGGAGACCATGACGAAGCTGTGGACGCCATATTTGTTGGCCATGTCGGCGACGCACTTGGTACCAAAAACGTTATTCCGAACCGCTTGGCCCACGTTGGCTTCCATAAGCGGCACGTGTTTATGAGCCGCCGCGTGGAAAACGACCTCGGGGTAATACTCCTCGAATACCTGCTGCATCCGCTGCTTATTCGTAACATCCGCGATGCATGGCCGCAGAGTGGTCGAGGTCTCCAGCAACTGCAGCTCCTTCTCGATCTTGAAAAGGCTATTTTCTCCCTTGCCGACAAGCAAGATCGCGCGAGGGTTGAACTTGATTACCTGGCGGCAGATTTCCGAGCCGATGCTTCCGCCGGCGCCGGTGACCATTACGACGCGTCCTTCGATGAGGCTTTCAATCTTCTCGGTGTCGAGAGTGATCGGGTCGCGCTGCAGGAGGTCGTTGATTTCGATGCTTCTGATGGGTACTCGATGGTCTCCGTTGAGGCGATCCTCGACGGGAGGGATAATCTTGAGCGTCAGACCGGCCTCGTCGCAGAGTTCCATTAATCTCCGCAGCCGCTCGCCGGAAATGATCCCCGAAGTGACGAGAATATCGGTCACTCGGCCGGCCACGGCGATCTCGCGAATGTCGTCGAGGTTTCCCAGTATGAGAAGTTGGCCCATGCGCGAGACGCCCTTGGTGGCATCGACGCTTATCAGACCCCTGATTCGATAGGGCAACTGTGAATAGTGCGATTGGATTTGGTGCGCGAGTATGGCGCTGGAGTGGTCCGCTCCGACCAGCAATGCCCAGCGAAAGCCTTCCGGCTTGAGCATTGGTCGAAACTGCTCGCTGAACATTCGCCAACTCGCCCTGCACGAGCCGAGAATCATGATCGTTATCATGCAGTCCAGGATCAGCAGTCCACGAGGAATTTGGTAGTCCACGGCGAAGTGGTCCACGAAGGCAATCAGCACGAGCGACAGCAGCGACGCCTTCAGCAGAGCCAACAGGTCTCCGAAGGTTACATAGGACCACCAACCGTCGTAATGCCCCAGGCAGAAAAATACCGTCGCCTTGAGTGCCAGGACCCAAGGTAGGCTGAGCAAGAAGAACTGCATCGAGATCGCGTTTACGTCGAAGTCGAAACGCAATGCCAGAGCCAACCAATAGCTCAGGGCAAAAGCAAACAGGTGGGCGACGCCCAATATCCAGACTCTCTTGGAGCGAAACCTAGACGCGATGCCGCGACAGGCTCGATTGAGCCGCGCCGACGCGGAGTCCGGTCCGGTTTCCTCCATGACCCGAGAGACTTGTTCCCGAGACGACCTGCCCAAATCGTCGCTTCCTTGTCGTTTCGTTCGATTGCCGAAAGGTGGTCGTTTCATTGAGGTGCTACCGCGGTGTCGTAACTTGTTGAGTCGGATAACAGTATCGATCTCGCGAGGATTCACTGGCGGCAACCAGTCATGCTTACTCCTGGAAAGGAGCGTGAACTCGATCCATCGCCGCTCGCTTGCGTCTTGCCGGACGTCTGATATGGCGGAACCGCCCTGTCACGGAAAACCTCATACTAGTGAAGCTGCTACTTCTTGTCAAACAAAACCTCTTGGAAAACGGCTTATGCTGGAATCGTGTATTTGGGCGCATCCAATTGTATCAATTAGGTGGATTAGGCAGCCCGCGTCAATGGTGCCGACAACAGGCAACCCGAGGGTATGTCGGCTCTACCGCGGGGTGTCCCCTTCAGCGGCCTCCGGCCGATCGGCCTCTTCAATCCAGTTATAAGTCTCCTGGGCAAACTGCTGCAACTGCTTCTTTTCATCCATCCCGGCTCTTATTGGGAAATCCAGGAGAACCTTTGTCAAAGCGGGCCACACTTCCACCCCTCTCATTTGCAGTCGGGCAAAGCCCATGTCCAAACGATTGAATACCAGACGGTCTCCGAACTGATACCAGTAGGTCATCAGTTTCGTCTTGCCGTCGAGTTCCCATTTTCCCCCGTACAGTTCGACCTCCTTTCCATCGGCGTCCGTGATGTACATTGCGAAGGTCTTCGTTTCACGCCAACCGTTGGCCGCGTAGCAAATCGTCGGCTGGTGCAACATGGCATGATCGTAATTCGTGAACAGGGCCATGTGCAGCGCAACGGCGTCGCCATTGACGCCGACGTAGTTTCGGTTCACCACTTCCTCGGCTCCCGTCGCGGCGAACAGCTCTTTGCTCAAGTTCTCGTCTTTGCCTTTCCAGCCGCCAATTTCCATGGGAAAGTCGTTGGCTTTCCAAGACGGCAACTTGCCCGACTGGGCACTGATGACGCCGCGGAACCCCCAGGTTCCAGCGGCAATTAGCGATACGATAACTATCGCCAAGATCATTCTCGTAATCGTACTCTTCATGGTATTACTCCGTATTCGAGTTGAACTCGTCTCGAGAGCTCACTTCGTTTTCCCGTGGTTGAGTGTCGCAATCCGGTTTGTCGGCTGTTCATCGAGAACATCTCGCGACATTGTCCTTGGGAAACGTCCGATGCGTCGGGAAATTGGGCGGAAGAGCACGGCTGGGGTGCTCTCCGTGCCCGTTTCCCGTTCCACCAAAAGTCGCGTCTCCCAACCTGGACGAGTCGGAACCACAAACGGTCCGCGACAACGTCTTGCCATTTTGCGCGAAACACAATCGGCAACGGTCCAAACAACACCTGTTTCCACGGTTCCGATCAAAGTCGCGGTTGCGCGAGGCCGCATTCCCTAGGCCATCGCTTGGCCCTGATACTCCATGTCCGTCTTTCTCAGTCCTTCGCTTTCTCCCACGACGACGGCATCCACCGTTTCCACGCCGAAGGCGCTAAGAATCTCGCATGCCGCGGAAATCTTAGGCGATTGGCTCACGTCGCGGAACACGGAGAGGAGGGCGATGTCGACGTGCTGGCTAATGAAGCGAGTATCCGCAACCGGGAGGATGGGGCTGGTATCCACGATTATGAACTCGAAGTCTTCGCGAAGTTCTTCGAACAGCACCCCGGCGGCTCCATTGGCCAACGCGGTCAATGAGCGACGATCCCAAGCACCGGCGCCGACCACGGACAATCCCTCGACCGCGGTGACATGGGTGACTTCGCTGGCGTCGCATTCACCGCGAAGGGTTTCGCTGACACCCGGTCCGGCGGGCATCCCGAAGACGCCGTGCAGGGCCGGCTTTCTCAAGTCGCAATCGACTATCACGGTGCGGCGGCCGCTTCTGGCAAGGCTCATCCCCAGTTGCGTGGCGAGCGTGGTTTTACCTTCGCCGCCGATGGCACTCGATACCATGATGACGCGGGCACCGTCGACCTTCGCCTTGTGCAGCAGCCGGGCCGCTATGCCGTCGACCGATTCGATCAACTGCACGTTCCAGCTTCGCTGCCGCTTGGTCATGGCGCCGGACTTGCCGATTGCCCGGGCGGGAATCATCGGAAGCGACCCGATAACCGTCAGCCGCGATTCGCTCGACAGGTCTTCCGAGGAGTTGACGATCAGGGAACGACCGCTCCAGAAGGCGATGGCCGCCACGGGAATAGTCAAACCCACGAGTCCCGCGAGCATGCCAAGCGCCAGTCGAACGGCGCCGTTGCTGGGGGTCGGTGGGACATTGGTCGGCTGCAACAAGGTAATTCGCGATTGCGACTGCAATTCCACGGTGCCGCGGTCGATCTCTTGGGACATCGCGGCGAGGCTATGGTCGAGTTGGGCAATCTCCTCCCGTCGCATTTCCATTTCAATCGTCGATCCGCTCAACTTCTCGAGTTCGGCCGTGGCTTCCTCTACCTTTTCCCTCAGCTTCTCGACCTGAGTGGAGAGCACGGCAATCTGGATTTCTTCCTCTTCGATCTGCGCGACGAGTTCCGAATGCTTGGTCATTCTGATTCGTTCTCGCAATTCGTTTATGATCTGCATGTATTGGTTCTTTGCGGTTTCCAGCTTCAACATGTACTCTTCGGCATGCCTGGAACTGCCGCCGGGACCGATGACCGACTTGGTTTGCTCGAAATCGATTTGTCGCCACATCACCTCTTCGGCGAGTTGCCTGGCCACCGGGTCTTTCTGCGCTCGCAAGTCGACTTCCGCGTCCGAGATGTGCAGCGTATCGATCTTGTCGACCAAGGCCTGCTTGGCGGCGTGGGTACCCTCGGCTCGCCGCAATTCGAACTCGGTTCTCATCAGCTCTCTTTGATAGTCGCCGACTTGTTGTACCTTGGTTCTTTGCTTCATGGCCAAGGCTTCGGTGTCCTCGGCACCGAATTGAGCCGCCATGCTCCGGAACTCACCCCGTTTTCTCCTGACATCGTCCTTCATTTCGGCTTGGATATCACCCAAGTCGCTCATCCGCTTTTGCTTCATGCGTCTATCCCGATCGACGATATCCCTGAGGAAGACTGTCGTCACCGCCTTGACTAGGGCTTCCGCCTCCTTGCTGTCGGAACTCGTTAGACCGATGGTGATGGTCGCCACTTTGGCCGGAGCTCCAACCTTGAGGTTTTTGGACAGCCAGCCAACCGCGTCTTTTTCACGCTTGTCCAGCCTCAGCCATTTAACGTTCTCTTCCTCCAAGGCCGCGTTCAGCACTTGAGGGCTCTTGATGAGTTGTGCCTGGGTGCCCTTGTAGATCGCATAAGCGTCCGTTGTGAAACGCTCCCGATTCTTCGCCGTCTCGAACACAAGGCGGTCCTCCGAGGTGGCAACGTTTAGCACCGAAGTCGCCGTGTACTTGTTTCCCACGGCGAGGTAGACAACAGTGGCAAAGACGACGGCCATCGAAAGCCCCAACACGGACGCCAGTTTCCAGTGGCGCCGCGCGCGTGCAAATAGGGGATGACGGCGGTCGCATTGCTTGCCTCGGCCGGCGCGGTCTCCGCCGTGCTGATCCATTGCGTGTCGTATGATTCCGCGAACGATGGTTGGTTTGTCGTTATCGATCTGCTGTCCGCGTTGCCGTTCGTAAGTGGAGGATTCTCATTCATGGACATGTTCTCTTCTCGGATAAGGTGGGGTGAAGTGAGGCGTCGTCCTTGATCAGCAGGTTACTTGTCGAGGGTACGGTAGTTGGTTGAGTTTGTTGCGTGGAACTTCAAATAGTTTGCCGCCTTCCGCGGCAGGCGAGAGATCGTCTCCATTCTCGGGCGACGATCCCGCCGTTGTTCGATGGGGTTGTCAATCTTGGATTCCGTCGCCTTGGTTTGGCTGGATAGTGCCGCCGGGAATGCCGCCGCCGGGAACACCACCCATCTGCATCGGGCCGGCCAGAGGAGCCAAGCTCTCTTTGTCAGGTTCCACCAGCAGCTTTGAAAGCAGCAGCATTTCCGCCAACAGAAGCAGTATTCCCAAAGGCATCATCGCAAGGCCGGCCCAGTCGTGCATCGCGTGCTTGATGGCCTCGATGTCAAAAGTGTTCGGCCACCAGCGGGTAGATTCGTACAAAAGGCCCGTAACTATTATTCGAATGATATTGGACATAACGGCAATCGGCGGAGCACTGGCCACGATAAGTAGCCGCTCCCACAAAGGGCGATCACGAAGAACAAACGCCGCGCCGACGCATATCGCGAAAAACAACATCAGCATTCTCAAGCCGCTGCATGCTCCGGCAACCTCCAGCGGCGCGCTTGGTAGATTGATTACATTTCCGGTGCGAACGGCGGGAATGCCCAACGTTTGTATGGCGTAAGTTGCCACTATCGCGCCGACCTTCTGCAGCGGACCCGCCAGCAGACCGGTTATCGCCGCCGGCAACGGAACGGCAAACACCATGAAAACGATCGATTGCCAACTCCAACGCATCGCTTTCCAGCCGCCGGCCAACAGCACGATCCCCGCGATGCAGGGAATCAGGGACGCGGCGTCCATTATCGGCAGCCGAAAGAAGAAAGCCACGATCTTCATCACGAGCATCATGCCGAAGAAAGCCAGTCCCCATAGACTTCCCTTGTCCGGCAAGGGGAGCGCCATCTCGCGGCGATACCACAGCAGGAACACCACGAACGCCGGCACGAAGAAGCAGTGCCCGTATTCCGGCTCCTTGTACCATGCCTTGAGGAATATCCAAATTCCCTGGTAGTAGATCACCAGCAGAAGCAGGGCCAGAACCGCCCAGGCGACCATAACCGCCGGACTCGGCTGGAAACGCTTCAAATCCTCAAGGAAAGTGAGTTCCGTTTTGGTGTCGCTTTGATCGCTCATGATTCAGCCGGGTCTATTCTCAAAAGGGTGCTTGCTTTCGGGGATACTCAAGGAAGCGTCTTCGACAAGGCCGTTGACTCTCGGCTACTTTCTCTCGGCTACTTTTCCGCGATGTGTCGCCAGTTGCGATGTTGCCATTCGCGAAGGACCGCTTGTCGACGGTAGAATGACAACCAAACAAATCCGTCCTCGTTTCGCGAATGATCTCGAAAAGGGATAGCTGTTGAGGTGATATGGCGAGGTATTTGATGAGCCGACGGTTTGCTTCCCGTCATGTCCATTCAGTTTGTTAAGCTCCCAAAAAAATGTCAAGACTTTGTCCGTGCAATTCGCAAGAAAAATAGCCGCGAGAAATCGCTTCGCCGCGCCGCCCGAGCGCTAGCGTTCCCCTCGCAAACGAGACACTCGCCACAAACCATGCAACGAGGCTACCCGGTATATTCAATACGAACCGAACATCGACGGGGTTCGCCAATATTTTCGCGGCTTTGGAGAAATCAATTCGCCGCAATGGGTAGGCCGGCGACAAGACATGCCCCCAAACGCGCAAACCCTTGTGCCACCGAATCCAACGCCGATTTCCACGTGGCTGGTTGATGGGAAAACGCCTCGCGGCGCGGCTCTCGACGAGAACGATGATTTCCGCTGGATATCCACGCCGCCAACAGATCGAGGCCACGAAAACGCGCGGCAATTCCCACGGACTGCCTGACACGGCCCTATCGCCCGCTTCCGAATATACGGAAGGAATGCGTTGTCCGGCTGCCACTACTTGTAGCGATCCCGCCGGTGATGTCAAGCTCTTGGCAGGTGCCGTAATCGTTTTCCAACACCAGGGACGGGAATGCGGGCCGAGGCTCGCCTGACGAAACCCGTTATGAAAAAAGAGACAGGCGACACGCAGAGCAGAGTGTTTTGCTGATCTTGAGCACGAGATGCCGTGGAGCCAGTCCCCCTTCTTCATCGCTCCCAACCGAGGCTCGAGTCGCACTCTCAATCGCGTCTATAAACCTTTTCCGCACCCCGTTTGGCAAGCAAGAACCGCTGAAAGACGGGCATTCCCGCCGCATCGCACCGGGAAACGAGGACTGGCCTATCCACTTGCGGCCACCTTGGGGGTAGCTATACCGCGACTTTTCGTCGCTTTGAAGTGTTCGTCCATCAATTTTGGTGGCGCGTCAAGGTTCGCCCCCGCCAGAAAGGCTCGGCAAACAATAGATCGCGACGGAACGTACAATAATAGGCGATCAACCGAAATCCCGGCCGTACATTCCCGGGCCGCAACATCAGCCGAGCTTGAACTCTCATCGGACGGTGCCCAGAGCCCGTTCGTTGTTTTCGCAAACTGGCAAGGCTAGGGAAATGGCGAAGACCGCGGGAATTCCTAGCACGCAAGACCGGCCCGAATGGAATAACCACACTCCGGCCCCGCGACGGTTGTCGACAAAGGTTCCGTTCTCGGCGAAGGCGGCATGAAAAGGTGGCCAAACTCAATGAGCACATGTATAATGAAGTCCGCGTTTCGAAAATCCAATTCGGCGCCGCCGTGAGAAACGGCGAATGCGCGATAGAGTTGAAGCCGGCCTTTCGTGCCGGTTATGCCGAATGCTCGTCCTTTCCCGCCGATTCCGGCGATTGCAATCAGCAGCCAACAGATGTCCATCCTTGACAGAGAAACCCTACCTCGGAAGGCATGCCCATTTCCGACAGGCGCGAACTCCCGGGCAGTATTTCGGCGAAGTATCGGAAAACACCCGG
>Ga0180432_10005105_pt1 | contig 17674 bp, 15 predicted proteins | sample SS_ome_10_FD_132414 | JGI IMG/M metagenome (GOLD analysis project Ga0180432, IMG submission 132414) | Hypersaline lake sediment archaeal communities from the Salton Sea, California, USA - SS_1_MS_2 metaG | ecosystem: Environmental > Aquatic > Non-marine Saline and Alkaline > Hypersaline >...
CTGCTCCAGCGCCCCTGCGATGGCCCCGGAGACGGAGTTGGGATTCGAACGGGAAGCGACCTTCAGGATCTCCATGCCTCTCCTCGCGTGATGTACAACGTCTCCCAAAGCGGCACAGCCAGTATATTCTCGGTGTTTTCCCGTGTCAATTGCCGCGAGAGCCTGTGGGCTTCCTATGGAGAGGATGTGAGCACGGTGTGAAGAGCATTTCGATCGATTGCACCGGTGGAGCGCGCTCGCTACAATGAGCGCGGCATGCGCCCAAAGGCAAATTGGAAGGGGATTTTCGCGAAGATCCGAAAGCCGTGGGTCATGACGATCGGCGGCCTCTTCCTCGGCGCGGCCGGAGCGGCGATCTTCGTCGTGCTCCTCAACTACGTGATCCAACCTCAGATGTCGGTCGAGACGCGCGGCATCTACGCGGTCCGCGATGATCGCTTCAACGTCTGGTACCACGACGGATCTCCCGAACGGGCACGGTATACCGACCTTAAGGCGCGGCTCGACGAGTCGCTGGACGACCTGCTCGTGCGCCTTGACATCGATCCTTCCGAGATTCCGATGCCGATCGATGTGGTGGTCCATGACGATGCGGGGCAGCTGCAGTCGAGCATCGTCCAGCGGAAGTCTTCCCTCGCCACCTACACGTTCTACGCCGTGGTCGACCTGTTCGCCGGGGAGGATCCGTACCCCCGCCTCACGGAGCTCCTTCTGGCTTTCGGTTGGGGGCAGTGCTTCTCGCAGCTGCTCTACGCCGGATCCACGATGGTTTTTGCCGATCCCGATCGGAGTTTCCACTCGGCGGTCGCCGCCGCACCGTCGCGCCTCCGGTATTCGCTCGAGGATCTGCTTCAGCTCGACGCGAACGGCCAGTTCTCCGAGACCCTGTATCAGCAGTTCAACTCTCCTTTCTCGGCTCGGATGGCGTTCGGTTCGTTGGAGAGCATCGCGGTCTTCTATTCCCTGTTCGGTAGTGAGGGGAATCTTGTACCCGAAGAGGATTTCGCGTCCCTCCAGGCGGCTTCGCTGGTCGAGTATCTGATTCAGTGCAACGACGGGATTGAAGCGCTCAAGGCGGTTTGGGGACCCGGGACATCGCGAGCGCTGTTCGAGCGGCTCTCTTGCGGACCGTTGGACGATCTGAACGAGGCGTGGCATCGGGCGGCAATTGCCGATGGGCAGACGGGGGCGTTGTACGACTACTATCGCGCGCTGTACCTGTTCGAAGCCGGCGAATTCGAGGAGGCCCATCGACTGACGCAAGCATGGCGGGATCGGACGCTGGACGACGAGGACGTTGTCTTGGCCGCTCGGTGCGCGATCTCCGTCGGGGAGTTCGAGGAAGCCTCGGAGTGGATCGAGGGCGCCGGGCTGGCCTCCGGCCAGCCGGCGGAATGGACCGCGCTGTTCAGCGGCTGGAAGCGTGTTTCCAATGACGGCGTCAGCGTCTTCGGTGATCGATCCGAAGAAGAGCTGCGTCGTTTGCTCGCCGAGGTGCAGGAAGCGCGCGCGCGCATCGCCGCGGGGCTGGCGTTCTCGGAGGGCGAGCTCCCGCAGCGGATGACGGTCTTCTTCTACGAGAACGCGGAGACGCGTCAGGCGGGGCAGGGCGTGACGCCGGCCGACAGCAAGCACCAGACGGCGTGGCACGTTGTCGTCGGAGAGGACCTCGGGTGGACCCTTGCGTCGACGCTACCGGCCTACGCGTATCGCGTCAACACGGCGTCGAATCTCCTGCGGACGGGCCTCGCGACAGCCGTCACCGTCGGATTGGAGGATCTCGCCGAGCAGGGGTGTCGGATTCTCACCGAAGGAGCTTGGACGCCGCTGTGGCAGTTGGGATTTGGCGGGGTCATACCTGAACAGTTTCGAGTACAGACAGGTCTAATAGTTCGTCATTTAATTGATGTGCATGGGCTGGAGATCGTCCCGCAGCTGTGGCACGCGACGGCGCGGGGAGGCGGGATGTCCTTCGACAGTGCGATTCTGGAGCTTGCCGGAACGTCGAGCCGGGACATCGAGCAAGAGCTGCTGAATTCAGTTCTGGTTTGCGATTGAAGGGAGCAAGAGGATTGACAGTCGCTGAAACGAACTGTATAATGGCGTTTCAGGCGAGTATGCCTTTCCACACTAGATCGAGCTCTGCCTGGGAGGTGGTCTACGAGTAGAAGGAGTACCTATCATCATTCGGGCGAGAGCACAAGGAGGTTGAATAATGAAGCGTAATGGCCTTCGGGCACTAGGACTAGCGGCCTGCGCGGTTGTTCTGGTTTCGTTGATTGGTCTCGCGGCTGTCGACGTGGCGTCGATCGTCGAGAACGAGCTAATCGAGGAGATCAGCAAGGCGGCCGGGCTGGCACTGGTCGGAGATTACACCCTCAAGACAGTGGAAGAGCTGGAAGAGCTTGCGGCCACCGGCCGGACCCCCGGGATTCAACTCGCTGCGGACAGGGCGCTGTTCGTCCTCAACGGAAGAGAGCTGGAACTCTTCGAGATGGACGACGACGCGCTGCTCGCCTTGGCGGAAGCCGGAGATCAGGACGCTGCGGACATGTGGTTCTTCCACAACCGAAGCAGCTATACACGGCCGGAACTGCTCGAGGAGTCCATCGCCAACGCGACGGCGGAGACTCTTGAGCGCGCGGCCGGCAAGCTCCTAGGAGGTTTCTACGTTCCCGGCTCACCGCTCGGCGCGAAGACCGAAGACGAGCTGGTTGAGCTGGCGAAGAACGGCGAGAGCCTCGGGCTGCGAGTCGCTGCTGCCACCGCGCTCACAGCGATCTGGATTTGGGATCAGCCGCTGACGATCGACCAGACCCGAACGGAGATTCTGGCCGTCACGCTGATCAATCCGGAGCTTGCATGGGCCTATCAGGGGTACTTGGCCTATCTGTTCGGCCTCGAACTCTAAGATAGGCGGGAACGAAGGAGGTTCTCAATGAAGAACGTGCTGATTCTGGCAGGCCTGCTACTCGTCTCGTCGCTCGCTGTCTTCGGGCAGGGCTACGACACGATGCCGGCGGACGCTCACGTCATCCCGATCGGAGTCGAGGGAACGGCCTACGCGGACCTGGAACTCGGTACCCAGGGCGGTACGCTAAACATCGCCAACATCGAGGATCCGAGAGCGTGGAACAACCACACCGCTCACGAGACGAGCACCACGTGGTTCACGTACCGGATGCACAAGGGTCTGGTCGCGCTTGATCACATCACCGGCGCGATCGTGCCCGAGCTGGCCAAGAGCTACGAGATCTCCGAGGACGGCTTGGTCATCACCTTCCACCTTCGCGAAGGGTTGAAGTGGTCCGACGGGGTGCCGATTACGGCCGACGACGTTGTGTTTACGTACAACGACCTCGTCCTGAACGAGGACGTCGACTGCAACTCCCGCGATGGACAGCTTCTTCCGGACGGGACCTACCCGATTTGCGAGAAGGTCGACGACTACACCGTGACGTTCACGCTGTCGACGATCTTCCGCCCGATCCTCAACTCGATCGGCGTCAACATCATGCCGAAGCACAAGCTGGCGCAGTACGTCCACAAGCTGAACCCGGACGTTCCGGCCGGGACGTTCAACGAGACGTGGACCCTGGAAACGCCGCTTGAGGAATTGGTCGGGAACGGTCCGTGGATCGTCACCGACTACCAGGTGAACGTCTCCGTGACGATGGAGCGCAACCCCTTCTACTACGGGTACGACCCGGCGGGGACGCAGCTTCCTTACTACGACAAGATCGTCAGCCACATCGTGACGAACCAAGACGTCTCGATGCTGAAGTTCCGCAACGGCGAGGTCGACATCTACGCGCTTCGCCCGGAGGACATTCCGGTCCTCCTCCCCGAGTCGGCGTCCAAGGACTTCTCGGTCATGATCACCGACCTTCCGGGGTACGGGACGACCTGGTTCCTGATCAACCAGGACGTCGGTCTGCCGGACGGAACCGACGACGAAAAGCGTGAGCTGTACCGGAACGTCGAGTTCCGCGAGGCGTGCGCGCACCTGATCGACAAGGACACGATGATCCAGAACGTCCTCAACGGTCTCGGTGCCCCGCAGTGGAGCCCGCTCTCCGTTCCGTCTCCGTTCTACGCCGGCCGCGATGAGTACGGCGGCCCGATCACCGAGACCGACGCGGTCATCTTCGAGTACGACCCGGCGCTGGCGGCGAGCAAGCTCGATGCCATCGGCGTGGTCGATGCTGACGGCGACGGCTGGCGTGATCTTCCGAGCGGTGCCCCGCTCACGATCGAGCTCAACACGAACGACAACACCGTCCGCGTTGCGTCCTGTCTGATCCTTCAGGACGACTTCCGTGCGGTGGGCCTCAACCTGAACTTCCAGGTCGTCGACTTCAACACGTTGGTCGGCCAGCTGTTCTCGTCGACCGGCGACCTGATCTACCTCGGTCTGACCGGCGGAGACGAGCCGAACGGCGGCTCGAACGTCTACCGCTCGTGCGGCTCCCTGCACGCCTATCGCTACTCGGCGTGTGAGGATCCGAACGAGGTCGATCTGCGGATCGACGAGCTGCTCGCTCTCGGCGCAGGCACGTTCGATCTCGACGAGGCGTTCGAGTACTACAAGGAGTACCAGCAGCTCCTGGCGCACCAGCTGGGGTACGTGTACACGGTGCTGCGCACCTTCCAGTACGCGCACTACAACTACGTGGGGAACGCGCAATTCGCGAGCCCGACGTCGACCCCTGGTGGGAACAACGGACTGCTGACGGAACTCTGCTTCGACAGGAGAGTCTAAGTAGGAAGCAAGCATTTGGGGATGCGGCTCGGGAGCAAGTCTCCCGCGCCGCATCCCATCCTCAGCCCGTGCTCGATTCCAATCGGAAGGTAGACAGATGCTGACGTACATCATCCGGCGGACGCTCTATATGATTCCCCTGTTGCTGATCGTCTCGCTGATTTCGTTCACCCTGATCCAAATCATGCCGGGAGACTACCTCACGACGGCCCGCCTCAATCCGCAAATCACCGAGGAGACGTTTCAGGCCCAAGTGGAACGGTACGGCTTGGATCGACCGTTTATCATTCAGTACTGGTACTGGCTGAAGAACGTCGTTCGCGGCGATTTTGGGACGTCCTTCGACACGCGGATGGGCGTGTTCAAGACGCTCTTCTTTGGGAACCGGCTCCTGTGGACGGTCATCCTGGCGACGACGACGCTGATCCTGACGTGGCTCTTCGCGATTCCCATCGGGATCTACTCCGCGACGCATCAATACAAACCGAGCGATCACGTGGTGACGTTCTTTGGGTTCCTGGGACTGTCGATTCCGAACTTCTTCTTCGCGCTGGTCCTGTTATGGATGCTCGTCGTTCTGTTCAAGGTTGGTGACCACGGCCTGGGAGTCGGCGGCCTCCTCGATGGCCGCTTCTACAACGCGTCGATGTCCTGGGCGAAGTTCTGCAACTACCTGTGGCACCTGTGGCCAGCATGGCTCGTGCTGGGGACCGGTGGAATGGCCGGTCTGATCCGCCTGATGCGCGGGAACCTCCTCGACACGCTGCAGCTTCCGTACGTGCAGACGGCTCGGTCGAAGGGGCTCACGGAGCGCGTGGTCATCTATAAGCACGCCGTCCGCAACGCGATCAACCCGCTCATCACGGTCCTCGGCTTGACCCTTCCCACGTTGGTGGGCGGTTCGGTCATCACGGCGATCGTGCTCAACCTGCCGACGGTCGGCCGCGCGTATTTCAGTGCGCTCCAGAGACAGGACAGCCCGGTGATCATGGGTGCGCTGCTCTTCTTCAGCCTGTTCCTGCTGATCGGGAACCTGATCGCGGATTTCCTGCTCGCGTGGGTCGATCCGAGGATCCGCTACGACTGAGCGGGTAGCAAAGGAGATCGAGGGACCAAGATGGCATGGCTAAGACGAAAGAAGGAGACCGAAGCGATCCCGGTCGACGGTGCTTCGCGAGAGTACGTCAGCCGCTCGCAGGGCGAGATGATCTGGCGCGCGTTCAAGCGCCACCGCGTCGGGAACATCGGCACGGTGATCGTCTTGATCTTCCTCCTACTCGCGGTGTTCGCCGAGTTCATCGCCCCGTATCACTACGGGAAGCAGTATCGCCCGTATCCGTACTCGCCGCCGTCGACGATCCACTTCCGCGACGAGAACGGTTCGTTGTCGCGGCCGTTCGTCTACAAGACCGAGCGGACGCTTGACCGGACGACGTACCAGACGACGTACGTCGAGGACACGAGCACGAAGTACTACATCCGGTTCTTCGTCCGCGGCGAAGCGGAGTACCAGCTGTTCGGGTTCATCCCGTCGAACGTCCACCTGTTCGGGGCGGTTACGGAGGACGGCTCCACGGCGCAGGTCTTCCTGTTGGGGACGGACTCGCTCGGCCGAGATCTGTTCACCCGCTGCCTCGTGGGGAGCTGGGTTTCGCTTTCCGTCGGACCGTTGGTGATCCTCTGTGTCCTGCCGATTGCGATCGTCCTGGGCGGCCTGTCGGGGTACTACGGCGGCGGAGTCGACATGTTCATCCAACGGGCGTGCGAAGTGATGCTCGCGATTCCTGCCTTGCCGATCCTGATGGCGATGGGTGCGGCCCTCCGGGGATTCGGCCTGTCGGCGGGGATGGTCTTTATGGGGATGATTGTCGCTCTGGCGATCACAGGATGGGGAGGAGCGGCGCGCGTCATCCGCGGGCAGGTCCTCGCCATCCGGGAGATGGACTTCGTCACCGCGGCAAGGGCCGCCGGAGCGCAGGACCTGCGCGTCATCCTCCGGCACATCATCCCCAACGTGACGAGCTACCTGATCGTCAACGCGACCCTGACGATCCCGGCGATGATGCTGACCGAGGCGGCGCTTAGCTTCCTTGGCTACGGGATCCAGGAGCCGATGACCAGCTGGGGGGCGCTCCTGAACGCGGCGACGAACATCGGAGCGATCGAGCAGCACCCGTGGATCCTGATCCCCGGGATCTTCATCGTCATCTCGGTGCTGGCGTTCAACTTCATGGGCGACGCGGTCCGAGACGCGGTCGACCCGTACTCGATCATCTAGCCCGAGACACGCGCAGACATCGACCCTCGCTCGCACGAAGCGAGGGTCTTTCCTTTGGTCGCTGTGCCGGCTTCGAAGGCCGCTAAACTTGCTTGGGGACAGGATTTTCGGTATCCTATGGTGTTCGTTTGAGTGAGGGGGTGGGGAATGGAACGCATCGAGCAAACGTTCATCGAAGACGAGATGGAGCAGTCCTACATCAACTACGCGATGAGCGTCATCCGCGGTCGTGCCATCCCGGACGTTCGCGACGGGCTGAAGCCGGTTCAGAAGCGGATCCTTTACGGGATGCGCGAGCTCGGTGTCACGCCGGGAAAGCCGCATCGGAAATCGGCCCGCGTCGTCGGCGAGGTGATGGGGAAGTACCACCCGCACGGCGAGCTGGCGATCTATGACACCATGGTCAACATGGCGCAGCCTTTCTCCTACCGGTATCCGCTCGTCGACGGCCAGGGGAACTTCGGCTCGATCGACGGAGACCCGGCGGCGGCGACGCGCTACACCGAAGCGCGGCTCGCCCCGATCGCGATGGGGTTCCTCGACGAGCTCGAAGAGGGGACCGTCGATTGGCTGCCGAACTTCGACGAGTCGCTCGAGGAACCGGTCGTCCTTCCGGCCAAGGTCCCCAACCTGTTGATGAACGGCGCGTGGGGGATCTCGGTCGGAATGACGACGCAGATTCCGCCGCACCACCTCGGGGAGTTGATCGACGGCGTCATCGCTCTGATGGACAATCCGATGATCACGGTCAAGGAGTTGATGGGGCACATCCCGGGGCCGGATTTCCCCACCGGCGGGATCGTCATGGGGCGACACGGGATCGAGGAGATGTACCGGACAGGCCACGGGAAGATGACCGTTCGGGCTCAAGCGGCGATCGACGACGACCGGATCGTTATCACCGAGATCCCGTATCTCGTTCGCAAGTCGACGATCGTCGAGTCGATCGCCAACAAGGTTCGAGAGGGGCAGATCGACGGGATCTCAGACCTGCGGGACGAATCGGACCGCGAGGGGCTGCGGATCGTCATCGAGATGAAGCGCTCGGCGAACCCGAACGTGGTCCTGAACCAGTTGTACAAGTACACGCCGCTCGAGCGAACGTTCGCCGCCGTCTTTCTCGTCATTATCGACGGGAATCCGCGGACGCTCTCGCTCAAGGAGATCCTCAACTGCTTCATCGACTTCCGTCGCGAGGTCGTCCGTCGCCGGACCGAGCATCGGCTCGAGGCCGCGCGCAAGCGGGCCCACATCCTCGAGGGGTATCGGATCGCGCTCGACAGCATCGAGCGGGTCATCGAGATTATCCGCGGCTCGAAGGACACCGCGGCGGCGCAGGCGGCGCTCCAGGGGGAACTGGCCCTCTCCGACGAACAGGTTGAAGCGATCCTCCGGATGCGGCTGTCGCAGTTGACCGCGCTCGAAGGAGAGAAGATCGACGCCGAGTACGACGAGAAGCTGAAGGCGATTGCCAGCTACGAGGAGATCCTCGGCAGCGACGTCGTTCTCGACGGGACGATCGTGCGCGAGCTGCGCGAGATCGGCGAGCGCCACGCCGACGCCCGTCGGACGGTGATCACCGACGAGAACGGAGACGTCGACTTCAACGAGCTGATCCCCGACTACGATCTGATGGTGACGGTGACGAACCGTGGATACGTCAACGCGCCGCGGGCGATCGACTTCCGGAGCCAAGGACGCGGCGGGAAGGGGGTCATCGGCCAGCGGACGAAGGACGACGACTACGTCCTCCTGTGCAGCCTCGTCAACGCGCGCGACCAGCTCCTCTTCTTCTCCGACAGGCGAAAGGTCTACCGGACCCAGGGGTACAAGCTCCCGTCGATGAATCGCGACGCGGCCGGCAAGAACCTGCGAAGCTTCGTCCCGCTCGAACAGGAAGAGGTCGTTCGAGCGATCGTGCCGGTGCGGAGCTTCGACGACGTCGAGGAGGAGCTGATCGTGATGTCGACGGCGAACGGGATCGTCAACAAGAACCGGTTGGCGAACTACTCGAACGTGCACATCACGGGGATCAACGCGATCAACGCCGACGAGGACGATCGGCTCATCTGGGTGGCGGTGACCGAAGGCGGCGGCGACATCGTCCTCGCGACGCTCAACGGACAGACGATCCGCTTCCGCGAATCGGACGTCCGATTGACGAAGCGACCGTCGCGCGGCGTGATCGGGATCCGTCTCGACGAGGGCGACTGGGTGATCGGGATGGCCTGCCTCGGGCGCGACATCACGATGGACAAAAAGGTCCTGATGGTCACCGAGAGAGGGTACGGGAAGCGCATCTCGCTCGACGACTTCCCGCTGCAGGGGCGCGGCGGGAAGGGCGTGCAGGGGATCAAGCTCGATGCCGAGTCCGGCGACCTTGTTTCGGTCGGCGTCGTCTCCGACCAGGACGAGCTGATCATCACCACCGAGAAGCACGTGATCCGGATCCTCGCCGGCGACATCAACGTCTACCGACGGTACGCCCGCGGCGTCCGGCTCGTACAGCTCGACGACGACGATCGGATCGTCTCGGTCGTCAGGGTGGCATGACCGATCGCTTCGCCTCGCTCGCGGACGATCTGGCGCACGGGACCGAGCAGCTGATCCCGCGGGAGGACCTGATCGGCAAGCTGCGCCGATCGGAGGAGGCCGGTAAGCCGCTTCGGATCAAGCTCGGGATCGATCCCTCCGCCCCGCACCTGACGCTCGGCCATTCCGTGCCGCTGCGCAAGATGCGGCAGTTCCAGGACCTCGGCCACATCGGAGTTCTCGTCGTCGGCGACTTCACACGCCGGATCGGCGACCCGTCCGGCCGGTCGTCGACCCGGGCGCTGATGACCGCCGATGAGATCGAACGAAACATGGAGACGTACCGGGAGCAGGCGTTCATGATCCTCGACCCGGACCGGACAGAGTTCCGCTACAACTCCGAATGGCTGGGAAAGCTGGATTTCGCCGACGTGATCCACCTGACCGCGAAGTACACCGTCGCCCGGATGCTCGAGCGGGACGACTTCGCCGTTCGATACGCGGAGGGACAGCCGATCTCCGTCCTCGAGTTCCTCTACCCGTTGGCGCAGGCGTACGACTCGGTGGCGATCGAGGCCGACGTCGAGCTCGGGGGAACGGATCAGCTGTTTAACCTCCTCGTCGGCCGGGACATCCAGCGCGAGTACGGCCAGGAGCCGCAGGTCGTGATGACCGTCCCGCTGCTGATCGGCCTCGACGGCGAGCGGGCGATGAGCCAAACGACCGGCAACTACGTCGGCGTAAGCGAAGCGCCGGCCGAGATGTACGGAAAGCTCCTGTCGATCCCGGATACGCTGATCCGACCGTACTTCGATTGGCTGACCGACGTCGATCTCGACGAGGATCTGGAGCGGTCGATCTCGGACGCACCGCGCGACGCGAAACGCCGCCTCGCGCGGGAGATCGTGTCGATGTATCACGACGACGCGGCCGCGGAGTCGGCGGAGGCCGCGTTCGATCGAATCCACGTCCACCACGAGCGGCCGACGGACGTCCCCCGGATCGAGCTCGATCGCGCGTTCCTCAAGGACGACGGGACGGTCTGGATCGTCGACCTCCTCCAGGCCTCCGGTTTGGTGGCGAGCCGCGGCGAAGCGAAGCGGCTGATCCAGCAGGGCGGCGTGAAGGTGAACGGGGAGAAGGTCGACTCCCAGGACCTCGACGTCCCGTTCGACCCGCCGGTCCTCGTCCAAGTCGGCAAGCGGTCGTTCGTCGAACTGATCTAACGCACCTCACAAGCCAAACCGGAGAGGCCGCAGAGGGCAGCGGAGTCATAGCTTGTGTCCTTCGATTCCGGGATGGCGGCTAGCGCTCAGCGAACGACGGGTCGGCGTACTCGAGGTAAGCGACGATCCCGTCGTAGATCCCCTGCGCGATCGTCTGCTGGTAGTCGGAATCGACAAGCTGCGTCCGCTCTCCGTCGTTGGTCAGAAAGCCGACCTCGATCAGGGCGGCGGGCATCTCGGCGCGATGGAGGTACAGGTCCTGCGCGAGAACGCCCCGGTCGCGGGCCCCGGTCGCGTCGGTCACGGCGTCCTGCAGGACCTCGGCGAACTGCCAGCTCGGGGCCCCGGCCTCGAGCGTGTCGGAGACCAGCGTCACGACGCCCGTGGCGTCGGGGTAGTCGCACGCGTTGGTCTGGATCGAGAGATAGAGCGCCGCGCCCGCCTCGTTGGCGACGGCGATCCGGTTCTCCAGCGACACGGAGACGTCGAGCGTTCGGGTCATCTTGACGTCGAGTCGCTCGTCGGCCTCGATCAGGGCCGCGATGCACTCCGTGATCGCGAGATTGACGTCGGCCTCTCTTACGCCTTCACAGATTGCGCCCGGATCCCGGCCGCCGTGGCCGGCGTCGAGCACGACGAGGACGCGGCTCTCCCCGCGAGCGCCGCCGCATCCGGAGAGGAGACAGGCTCCGGTGATAACGAAGGCGAGAATCGAGAGGAGTGTGACAAACCGGAGGCGATGTGTGCGCATGCACGAAGTATGGACGATCTCCGTTCTTCCGTCGAGGTGGGATGGCCAAAACGCCCGCGACATCTGGACGCTCGACACGGCTCCGATTCCCTGGCAGACGCCCGTCCTCGTCCCGGCCGGCAAGCGGTCGTTCGTGGGGTCGATCTAGGAATCGCAAAAGCTCAAACGCAGAGGGCGCGGAGGGGCTCAGAGAGGGAAGTACGAGTCGAGCTTCCGGATGGGATTCAAGAACAAAGACCTCGCATCTCCCCTAGTCGCCAGTGCCGCCCCCGGAACTCCGATTTCGCTACTTGGAGTCGAAGTCCTCCGTCGAGGACACCTCGTTAGCACCAACCAAGACTGACATGCCTCGCAGCACACCCCTGCTAGGTGTGCACACGTGGTAGAGGTCCCGCTCGGGTTCGTAGAGGATCGCGAAGACCTCCTCCCGTATCTCTCTCAGATGCATGGTTTGCCCGACCTCAGCGATTACAGGCTTGGTATTGTGAGAGAATGCGATTCTGCGAATACGCCTGTCTGAGAAGCGGCTGACGCCCAAGACATCGGAGACATGCCGTTTGATGGACTCGTAGGCCTCGCGAGCTGTTTCCTCGCTGCTTGCGTGTGGCATAAACCACTTCATCTGTGAACACCTCCAGTTGCACCTTCCTTGATCTTGCTGAGAGGCGGGGCTGGTCTCGCAGAGAGCCACAGGTCATTGCATCATGCTTAGCCGCCGAAGGAGAACTCAGTCGCCGCCTTCGCTTGGCGACGAATCCCCTGCTTCTGCTGTGTCCATTGGCTTCTGTGTTTTCGCACTTGCTGCCTCGAGTTCTCTAAAGACGGCAACACTGGTCGCATCTAGGTCGCCTCTCTTGGTCAGACCTTCTCTGAGGAAGCGCAACGGCGACCTTGAGAGTTCGAATACCCCGCAAGCTTCTAGTGCTTCGGTCAGGCGGTTTGTCGGTTTCTTCTCTCCTGCCACGAGGCTCTCGGCAATGAGCTGAAGGCTCACAACCTGAACCTGCATGAACCTCCCCGCTAGCTTCAAGTTGACGGATGTGAGGTGCTTGAGCGCTTCCTCGCCACGTCCCCTCAGAATGTCAACCATCGCCAGGTTCATGGCGACGAACGCCGGAAACAACCCCTGCTCAGCCGCTGCTTTGTAGCACTCCTCTGCTGCGTCGGCGTCTCCTTCAGCCAAGGCTTGGTTGCCAGAGAACGCCTTCTCCAGATACGGAGGAGGTCCGTCGGCGACGCCCGCGCTAGGCATTCCTTGCCCTCTCTCGAGCTGATCTTTCACTCGCGCGATCGCGGGGTCTTCCGGGCTGAGCTCCTGAGCTTGCTTGACGTCACTCAGTGCACCGGCTGTATCGCCTGCTAGGTAGCGGGCTCGAGCACGCCCTATGTACAAGGTGTGCATCTGTGGGTTCAGCTGGATCATCCGAGAGTAGACCTCGACAGCCTCCTCAAAAGCTCCCTGCATCAAGAGCTTCCGGGCCTCGCCCTTTTCGACAGCCGCTGTCACCCCGATTGGGTAGGTTGAGCCTCTCAAGGTTACGAGTTCCGTTTCAAGCTCCTCTGCGAGTGCTTCAAGCTTCATCAGGGCCCTGTCTGACTGGCCAGGGACGACCGCTAGGTCGTCCGAGATATGGTAAATGTCTGCCAGATCCTTTGTCAGGGCAGCCATCTTCTCTAGACGCTGTTGCTGCTGCTTTTCCTCTTCCTCGATGACTTCCCAGGCGATCTCGCGCCAGTCATCAACGCTCTCCTCAGTTTGCCTGAGAAGCTCATTCAGCTGGCATCCGATCAGGTTGAGCTGCTCTATCCAGAGCTGTGTCCTCGCTTCATCACCGAGCCCCCTCCTTCCGATCATCCGGCGCGCACCTTGCTTGATGTTTTCCAGAACGCGCTGAAGGCCACCAACGACACCGAACGTTCTCCGCACCGCGCTTCCGACGAACCCACGGTATTCGCGGCGCGCCGATTCGCGGGCAACGATGAGTCCCACACAGGCTCCGAGGATGATCTGGAAGACGAACGACAGAGCAGACAGTAGGGTTACCTCAAGCTGGCTTAGGTCCCTGATGGCAGAGAAGTAGATCGCAAGAACCAGACATCCTATGGCGATCAGCGCGAAGATGGCTGTTGCCGCTACCAGCCACGCGCTAGCACGCTCGGTTGAGGAACGCGCTCTTCGCCCTTCAGGCTCATCCTGACTGCTCTTCTTCTTGAAGATACGCATGTGGCACCACCAAGGACTCAAGTGTGACTATCCTAGGTTAGTTTGACGTGAATGGCAACCAGGAGTGAGGTTGGGGCATTCCAGCTATCGAGGGACATTGGCTGGTGTGATCGGAGCAGGAAGGCGGGCGCCGGTTGGCGCCCGCCCATGTATCACGCTCGCTGAAGTTCTGACTTCAGCGACTATTGCACGATCAGGTTCTTCGCGAACCGATCGGTGTCGGCGAGGAGGAACTCCTCGGTCGTCTGAAGCGCGCCGACCGGACAGACGTCGACGCACTGCGCGCAGAAGGTGCAGCGGGCGACGTACATCCGGATCTTGTTCTTCTCTTCCCCCTCCGGCTTGTACAGCTCGATGACGCGCGCCGGGCAGACCTTTTCGCAGAGGCCGCATCCGATGCACTTCTCCCGGTCGTAGGCGATCTTCCCGCGTAGGTCCTTCGGTACGGGGACCGGCGGGTGAATCGCCGCCTGACCGGCGGCGACCTTACGGAGGACCGCCGTGACCGACCGCGGCATGTGCCGGACCGGGAACGGATTCGTCGCCGGCTTGCTGAGCAGCTGTTTCACGAGCGTTCCGAAGATCACGGTGGCCTCCTAGACGAATCGATCGAGCGTCAGCAGGAGCATCCCGAGAAGGGAGATCCCGGTAACCGGCAGCCAGAACAGGCGGGTGGCCTGGCCGATCTTCAGCCTGGCGAATCCGACCCGCACGGTGATCACGGCGACGAAGATCACGACGAACACCTTCACCAAAAAGAAGGCGACGTCGATCAGCCCGCCCCAGGCACCGGTCACGTTGAACAGGCTCGCCAGGCCGTACGGGAAGAAGAGGGCGACCATCAGCGACGCCATCGCGACCATCTTGATCGCGTCACCGAGGTAGAACATCGCCAGGTTCCGTCCCGAGTACTCCGCCATGAGCCCTCCGGCGATCTCCGTCTCCGCTTCGGGGATGTCGAACGGGATCTTCGCCAGCTCGGCCGGGGTGACGACGAACAGTGACAGGAACAGCAGCAAGAGGCCGATGAATCCGATCGGTCCGACGAGCCCCCACAGCGGGTTGGCGGCGAGGGTCGTCAGGGAAAAGATCGGCTGACCCGGCAGAACGACCGACAGCCGCCACGCGATCGACAGGAACGTGATCGCGAGCGGGAACTCGTAGGCCATCATCATCACCATCTCGCGCTGCGCGCCGACGGTGGCGAACGGCGAGCCGGCGGCGAATCCACCGACGACCATCGCCAACGAAGGGACGGCGAGGAGGTAGAGGATCAGGATCAGGTCCCCGTACCCGCCGAGGAGCGGCTTGAACCCGCCGAGCGGGATGTAGAACAGCAGGGTCCCGACGGCAGCGAGCGACAGGAGCGGCATCAGGTTGTACAGCCACCCGACCGCGTGATCCGGCACGACGTTCTCCTTGACCATCAACTTGACGACGTCGTAGAACGGCTGCCGAAGCGGCGGGCCGATCCGACCCTGCATCTGGGCCGCGAGCTTCCGGTCGAACCCCTTGTACACCATCCCGAGGAGCGCGCCTCCGAAGAGGATCACGAGCCCCTGCCAGACGGCGTGTGCGATGGTTGCGCTCATCCGCAGATCCTCCTTGTCTTCTCCCGCGACAGCCGAACGAGTTCCGTCTTGGTCCGCACGGACTCGATCCCGGCTTCGTCGACGAGGTGCACGCGGTCCATGCAGCACATGCACGGATCGATCGACGCCGCGACGATCGGGATGTCGGCCACCTCGTCGCCGAGGAACTTCGGCACCCAGCCGATGAGGTTCCCGTACGTCGGTGCCCTCACCTTCCAGACCGCCATCTCCTCGACGTCCTCCTCGAGCCGCACGTAGTGGAAGACCTCTCCGCGCGGCGCCTCGTGCCGCCCGATTCCCTCGCCGCTCGCCTTCTTCAGCGCCGCAAGCAGCGCGGGGACCTTCGGGATCGACGTCAGCTCGCCCTCGGGGAGGTTCTCGAGGCAGAACTCGATGATCTCGATCGCCTGGCCCACCTCGAGGAGGCGGACGATGATGTTGTCGAAGACGTCGCCGATCGGCTCGGTTCCGTAATCCTCCGGGGTGATCGCGTGCAGGTCGATGTCGGCGTACGCGAGGTACGGCATGTCGACGCGCACGTCCTTCTTCACCCCGGACGCGCGGGTCGTCGGACCGACGGCGCACAGCTTCACCGCCTGGTCGTAGGTCATCACCCCGATGTTGCGCGTTCGCATCTCGACCGACTTGTCGTGCAGAAACGCGTCGATCAGGCTCTGCAGCAGCCGCTTGTAGTAGTCGAGCGCCTCGTAGGCGAGCGGCGCTTTCTCCTCCGGGATGTCGCGCCGGACGCCGCCGAAGATCGGGATCGCGTAGTCGACGCGGTTCCCGGTCAGCTGCTCGAGGAGGTCCATCGACTTCTCGCGGACCTTCCACACCAGGTGGAGCAGCGTGTCGAAGCCGAGCTCGTGCGCCCCGACGCCGGCCCACAACAGGTGCGAATGGATCCGTTCCAGCTCCCCGATGATCGTCCGGATGTACTGCGCCCGGGGCGGGACCTCGATGCCCGCCGCGTTCTCGACCGCCTGGGTGAACGCCAGCGGGTGCGAGATCGAGCAGATTCCGCAGATCCGCTCGGAAAGGTACAGCGTCTGGATCAGGTTGCGCCGCATTCCCATGTACTCGATCCCGCGATGGGCGAAGCCGGGCTTGATGTCGACGCCGACGATCCGTTCGCCGTCGAGATCGAACTGGAACCGGATCGGCTCCTTCAACGCCGGGTGGACCGGCCCGACTGGCACGGAGTAGCACGCGGTGCTCCCACCGATCTCTAGGTTGATCGAACGGTTATTCATCGCGTGCCTCCCACTTGACCAGCCGCTTCACGGCCTCGTCCGTCTCCGACTGAAGGTCCTTCCGCCACGGATGGATCGTCATCTCCTCGGGGAGGAAGAGGTTTCGGTCGTCCGGAATCCCTTCGACCTCCAGGCCGAAGAACTCGTGCTTCTCCCGCTCCGACGTCTGCGCTCCGGGAAGGAGGTCGCAGATCGTCGGCAGCCGGAAGTCGCTCTTCGGCACGACGGTGCGGATTGTGAACGTCGCCTCGCCGTATCGTTCCCCCCACCCGGTCGAGAAGTGGTAGTTGAACGCGACGTTGTCGCCGAGGTCGTCGCCCGAGATCACGGTCAGGTGCGGGTTGTACTCCGCACACAGGTGGGCGACCGCGTCGTGGAAGCCGCTGCGGTCGACCGTGAGCCACAGGTCGTACACCGACCTCGGAGCGACCGTGCCGACCTTCCGCTCGACCGTCCGATCGTCGAGGACCTTCTCTCCCAGTGCTTCCTTGAAGGAAGAGAGGCTCTGTTCTGGATTCATCCGCTCACCCCCGCCTTCTCCAGTGTTTCGAGCTTGGTGACCGCCTTGACGACGCCGTCGATGATCGCCTCCGGCCGCGGCGGGCAGCCGGGGACGTAGACGTCGACCGGGATCACCTCGTCGACCGGTCCGACCATGTTGTACGACTCGTAGAAAACGCCGCCGGTCGCACCGCAGCCGCCGACGACGATGACCGCCTTCGGATCCGGCGTCTGGTCGTAGATCCGCTTCAGCCGCGGGAGCATCGGGCGCGTCACGCCGCCGGTGACCAACAGGACGTCCGCGTGCCGCGGCGTTCCCGTCAGCATGATCCCGAACCGCTCGGTGTCGTAGCGCGGCGTCAGCGCGGCGACGATTTCGATGTCGCACCCGTTGCAGGATCCGGTGGCCACGTGGAAGACCCACAACGCCTTCTTGAAGGATCGTGGTAGCGCCATATCACTCACCTAACCAGTGCCAGAATCACGAAGACCACGGCGAGCACCCCGACGAACCACGCGGCGTAGTCGCTGAGAACGCCGGTGTGGAGCTCCTTC
>Ga0180432_10005106_pt1 | contig 17673 bp, 18 predicted proteins | sample SS_ome_10_FD_132414 | JGI IMG/M metagenome (GOLD analysis project Ga0180432, IMG submission 132414) | Hypersaline lake sediment archaeal communities from the Salton Sea, California, USA - SS_1_MS_2 metaG | ecosystem: Environmental > Aquatic > Non-marine Saline and Alkaline > Hypersaline >...
AACTTCTGTGTTGAAACAAAGACCCAGCAGTTCGCACATAAAATCGTCTCCCGACGAAACACGACCGACTCAATCGGCCTTATGAAAACATTTAAATTGTGCAACGAATTTTCTCTCAAAAAATCGCCGACGGCCCTTGTCATAATGGTCGCTTAAGGTAATTCATCGATCCATGGGCCGCCTTTAAGCCACTTCTTACCCATCTCTTTTAATTTGCCGCTGCCTTGAAGACTGATCATAAAATTCTGAACCCAGTTGATCAACAGCGTATCTTCGGCCATGGCGATGCCCAACGGTTCGAAGGTCAGCGGCGACTCTCCTGCGATCAGGCCCTTATCTTGGTAGCGGTAAGCCGTCAGTGCACAAAAATAATAATCAGCTACAATGACATCGATTTTACCCTTGAAAAGAAGGTCAATTGCTTCTTCGTACGAATGGGTAAGGATCAATTTTGCTTTGGATATTAAAGTTTCGGCAAATTTCTGACTGGTAGAATTCTTCAAAGCTGCAACAGTAACCTCCGGGGTATCCAATCCCTTTGCCTCTTTCAAGGCAGCATACTTTTCGGCCACGGCCAGGATTCCCTTTCCAGAAACATAATACGGACCCACAAACACCACCTTTTGATTGCGCTTTGGGGTTATGGTCATGCCGGACAGGATCATATCTACCCGGTTTGATTCGAGGGCCGGAAGAAGCTTTCCAAATGGCATGGCAACAAATTTAAGTTTAACACCCATTGCATGGGCCATTGCCCTGGAAATGTCAGCATCCAGTCCGATGATCTCACCTTTTTTGGTGGTGGCTGACATTGGCGGCTGTGCTCCGCTTGTGCCAACCACCAGCTCCCCTTTCTTCATGATACGATCCATGGTTGGACCCGCCGAGGCAGGCATGGCTAAAATTAGAGACAATACAGTTAATAAAGCAACGAAAACGAAGGTTTTTTTCATCATGTTTCTCCTGTTTTGATTGTTTTAAAGGTTAATGCCATATATGGGTTTCGTCCGGGTATAAAAAATACATAACATGTAGATTGCGTGATATTCAATTAAGACACAACCCTGATGTTCTTTTTGTTTTTTCTGCGGCGAGACCTACGTTTTTTCCTTGCAAGGATAGGCTTAGGTGGGGTGAGCCATTCTTCCTTGGGCTCGATGCAGCTCAGCTTCTGTTCCATGAACGCCTCAATGGCGGGAATGTAGAAGGCGTCCTTCTCATCGGCGAAGCTGACAGAGGTGCCGGTGGCACCCGCCCGGCCGGTGCGTCCGATCCGGTGGACGTAATCTTCCGGATCATGAGGAAGCATGAAATTAATGACGTGATCCATACCTTCGATGTGGATGCCCCGTCCGGCCACATCCGTTGCTACCAGAACTCGGATCTTTCCGGCCTTGAAGGCCTCGAGGCGACGAATTCGCTTCTTTTGGGGAATATCACCGGAGAGCGTCGAACATTTGATACCGTGGCGGGTCAACATTTTTGCGAGCTTTCTCACTTCGTCGCGCCTGTTGCAGAAAATCAGGGCCCGTTTGAGATTCTGTCGATGGATGATGTTAAGAAGGAGTGCAAATTTATCGATGGTGGTCACGATATAGACGACCTGATCCACTGTCTTCACCGCGATATGTTCCGGTTCGATTTCTACGGTTACAGAGTTACGGGTCCATTGGGAGGCGAGTCGGGTAATCTCGCCGGTCAGCGTCGCGCTGAAGAGCAGCGTCTGGCGCTTGTCTTTTGCCGGGGTGCTGTGGATAATTTTTCGCATATCGGGGATAAAACCCATGTCGAGCATCCGGTCGGCCTCGTCGATGATCATTACCTCAATCTTTTTCAGGGTGATGTCACCGTTCCGCTGAAAGTCGAGCAGCCTCCCGGGCGTTGCGATGACAATATCCACCGGATCGGCGGAAAGTTGCTTTTTCTGCTTTTTATAATCCATGCCGCCGAACACGGAAATGGTTTGAAGATCCGTGTACCTGGAGAGATGACGAGCCTCCTCGGAGATTTGGAGAACCAACTCCCGGGTGGGGGCTAAAACCAGAATCCGGGGCGCTCCGGGTTTTCGTTTGTCCTGGATGGGATTATTCAGCATCCGGGTGATAACGGTGATCAGGAATACAGCCGTTTTTCCGGTTCCGGTCTGGGCGCGGCCGCTGGCATCCCTGCCGGTCAGGCTGATGGGAAGGATTTTGGCCTGTATCGGTGTACAGTACTTGAATCCGAGATTGCTGATGGCATGAAGCAGCGGGTTGGGAAGATCGAAATCGTGAAAACGCGTCTTGCCTTGGGCCGGCGGGACCTTAAACTGTGAAACATCCCACCTCGCTTTCAGTTCCGACTCCACGGATGCTGCCGGTGCATCCTCGTTCCTTCGGATCTTCTTTCCTTTTTTACGAAAGGCGCGCCGATGGAGAGGAGCGCCCTTTTGATTTTGTCGGTTAAATTTATTGATTAGATCTCGCAATCAAAATGCTAAGAACACGCCATCATAATCCATGGGATGGATGCCCTTTTATTCTTCTATCTTCTAATAAATGGTGCGTTAAACCACAATGTCTTTTCTGAACCAGGGCTTTTTTGGCCCTGTACAAGTTTGTAAGATAACAACCTTTTGGAAAAAATCAAGTTATTTACCTAACGTTGCAAAATTCGAGGGTGCAGCAGATCCTCTCTGAGATTAAAATCCTCTTAAAGATTTTGCTTGCAAATTTTAAAGTCAGCGATTATGGTACGTGATTCTTCAATCAACGAAAACACTATGCGGACCTTTTTTCGCGTTTATTGTGACCTTTCTATTCAGAGTTCTCCCATTCTCACAAATATTCCGAAATTTGCTTCTGCTGCGCCGGAAAAATAGAATCAAGAACAATCTTATCCATAAGGGGTTTTCGTGAAGAGGCCTTTTTCTGATTCCCAGAAAAAACCTCGTATTATCGAAAGGATTATTAAATGTTTAATTGGATCAAAAAAAGAACAATTCTTAAGTCATACGCAAGGCAACTGCCTTTATTTCTCAAAAAGTGCTACGGAAAACACAAACGATATTCAGAAGAAGAGATAAGGGTGTCAATTCAACAAGCAGGTTTTGACAATTCATTTATAGAATATGCTTATGCTATGTTTATGTCACCTGCTGAATTTGGGGACTTAAAACATAAGAATAAAGATTTTGAGGATTACGACAAGTTAAGAAAGGAAATTGCAAAATCTTTTTTTAGTGGAAATACTTCCTTTACAATTCATGATGCATTAGAATCTGCAATCATTCCAAAAAGATAAATTATAAGATTCTTAAAAAATAAAATATTTTTCAGGCCCGTATTTTTTTCGCCCTTCCAATTTCTCCACTTTCTAAACGGACTTTAATAACATGAGGGTGAGTCGGTGATTTTGTCAGAACGTCCTTCTCTGCAGAGGGCTGTTACCCACTGCTGATCATCTATGATTATGATAAGGATGTCTGCCATTTTTTATTGAACAGGGAGTTTATTAATTCATATGTAATATTATCCATGATTTCTATTCCCCAGCCCAGATCTTCCAACCCTTTGTTAACATTGGTTATAGTACAATATCTGCCTTTACCTAACATATTAAAAACATCTTGAATGAGTCCTGGGATTTCAATGGGCATAAAACCTTTTGTGTGAAACCTCAGAAATAAATCATCTAACCGGTTTTCCATCTTTTTGCCTCCTCAACAACTCCTTGCCTTATAGATTCTTTCCTTCATTCTGAGACGAATCTGGGTTCTCTTCAGCTTTTATAGTCTTTTTATCCAGTTTGCGTTGTCTCTTTAGTTCCTTCTTTTCTTTCCTTGCTAATTCTTTGTTACGCTTTTTAAATGAATCATGTGATTTCGCCATACTGTCACCTCGGAAGCCGTTATTCTTGATCGTGATGAAAAGAAAAGGAATTTAGCCAGGATTTTTTTAGGGTTTAAGATTTTGTAATTACAGACAGGACTAGTACCCATTCAAACCAAACAAAAGGGCATCCCCTCAATATTAAAAGGAATGCCCTTTTTATTCAGAACATAAGGTTAAATCACGGTTACATTTGCAGCGGCAGGACCTTTTTGTCCTTGCTCTATATCAAAGGAAACTCGGTCACCTTCATTGAGGGATTTAAAACCGTCTGCATTGATTCCTGAATGATGAACAAACACATCCGGCCCATCTTCCTGCTCAATGAATCCGAACCCTTTTCGGTCGTTAAACCATTTAACAGTTCCATTGGTCATGATAACATCCTCCTTTCTTAAAATTTTTCAACGTCGCAAACTGGAGGGTGCCACTTCGACAAATGGATTTTTCCTTCAGAAAGAAACCGTCCTTCAGATGAAACAGGACTTAATTGATTGCGTATATAATAATCTTTATTTAGGAAGAAAGCAAGCTAATTATTTATTATTTTTGAAAAAATTGGGAGATCCATATTTAAACGTGCAAAAACGAAATGTTACGCAAACAATTTCAGAGACGATTCTGTATGGCAAGATTTTTGGTTTTGTGATGCTATTCAGATGTCGATCGCCCTTGCTAAAAATTATTTCCTAATCCGGAAAGAATAAATTTTAAAAGGATTAAATAGGTTTTAAATGACCTCCCCCAAGAGCAGCAAATACAATCGTTAGAATTATTGCTTGAATGACCCATCCAATGATGCAAACACCCACAGCACGTAATGTGCTCTGATAGTCAAGAGCTTGTCTTACCGCAATAACCATCGCCACTAACATCCAAATTGAAGCGATAAAAAAAACGATCCTGGCGATACCGGGTATAATAGCCAATACACGGATTAATCCTGGAGAGCTTGAAAAACCGATGGTTCGCAACAATTCACCGTGATCAGCTTTGGTCTGGGGCTCGGGAAGGATTTTCGCACCAATAAAATATGTCAGATAGGCCCAAACATACCATGCGATAAGAGCTGTGATCGCTCCGATAATGATTCCCTTTACGCCTATTGTTCCTATGCTTCCAATTCCGGCAGCTATACTGGAAAGCACAACAACTCCCATAGCCTGCCCCATTGATCCTTTATCCGCCTCAACTTCTTCATACAGGTTAATGTCGAGCTTGGCTGCACGAACAATACGATTTATATAATTTTGCATTCAACCCTCCTAACGTTAAAATATTTTATTTAATTTTACCGTGTTTAATATCAAGGAATCAAATCCATATGATCTCTCAACCGCTATGTTTTTCCTATATCCTATACTCTCTTAATCAAGGTTCAGGGTTTGACCCCAGGCCCTTGGGGGCTTTATTTTTTTTCCACGCCCCTAATCTGCGAAGAGGATTGACAAACGGGTCAGATCTTGATGCTTCATCCCAAGAGACGGGCTTCAAGCGGACCATGGAACAAAATACTCCGGCCGCACAAAGGAAGCAGAAGATCATCATGCAAAGATGCATACTGGCAAGAAAAGAGGACTGTGTTTCCGCACTCACCGGGTGATCTCCCATGATATGTTTGAACGCCAGAGTGATGATGGTCATGCTGCACAGCATCCCCATGGTCCGCATGGTGGCCAGAAAACTGGATGCGATACCATAGCTTTTGGGAGGAACACTGCCCATTACCGTGGTGGTATTGGGTGATGAAAAAAGACCGAATCCCACGCCCATCAAGGCCAACATCACCATAATCACGGGCATGGGTGTTCCGGCATGAACCTGGGAAACCAGACCCAGGCTCAGGGTACACAATGCCATGCCTGCAGTGGCCAGACCCGCAGGCGAAACCCGGTCTGCCAGCCTTCCAAAAAACGGAGAAAGAGCACACTGAAACACGGGCTGGATAATCAGAATCCATCCTGCCGATTGGGGTGAATACCCCCTGACCACTTGCAAATACAAACTGAAGAAAAAAGCGATGCCAAAAGACGCGGCGTAATTGATCAGGGTGGCCAGATTGCTGAAGGCGAAAACCCGGTTACGGATGACCAGACCCACATCCAGAATCGGAGATGAACACCGGTATTCAAAGGCGAGAAAGATCAGAAATCCTAAGGCTCCTGATGCCATGAACATCAGATAAATACCCCCCTCTTTCTGGTTGAGGGTGCCGTAAATCAGACAGAATAAAGAGGTAATGTAAAGAAGGGTTCCCACAAAATCAAAACGTTCACCCCTTGCTTCAGCCCATTCGCCCTTAAGTTTCAAAACCGTGAGAGACAGACAGAAAAGTTCGACCAGAACCCCCAGATAAAAGATCCAGCGCCATCCCAGATGGGTGACCATAAATCCGGAAAGAACCGGACCCAGAGACAGCCCCAAGTAGACGCAACCCACGATGATTCCCATGGCCTGTCCCCGTTTGGCCGGTGGAAAGACCGAAGAAAGGATGGCCACACTGGTTCCTGAGATCATGGCCCCGCCACACCCTTGAAAAAACCGGAAAACAATAAAACTTTCGATGGTAAAGGAGAATGATAGCAAAACGGTTCCCGCAGTGAAAACGAGAATGCCGATCGTAAAGATTTTTTTCCTTCCATAAATATCACCCAGTCGTCCCGCCGGAAGCAAAAAAAGGGAAAAGGCGAAGATATAGACAGTTTCCACAAGTCCAAGCTGGACCGCACTGGCTGAAAACTCCCTGCCAATGGCAGGAAGGGCCACTCCCACAGCAGACAACATAAAGGGGGTCAGGAACTGAACGGCGCTGACCACAAACAGGGTCACAGCACCGGAGACGGGATAACCCGACTGGTTTTCTGACGTGGTGTTATGTGGGTTTGAATCTGATTTTTCGTTTATCTTTATCATGGAGTTAATAACCCTATGGACTCTTCATCCATTGTGTCTAAGAATTTCCTCATATCATCTATTTCCATCTCTCGCATTTCAGGGAAGGTACAATCTTCTCGTTTCCCCTTATACGGGCAATCTTTAAACACGTTTAGCAGCTTGCCATCAAGATCTTTAGTGGTCATCAGAAGCAGAGTCCCCCGTTTTGTTTACGCTCAATTCGGGTAGTATACCTGGTTAAGGCCGTGAATTCAATTCATAAGTGCGACGGGATCTCCGACAGGCATACTCAAGTATGTCGAGGACTTGAAACGAGGGCCTAACACAGAGATTGGGGAAAAAGACTTTTTTGAGATAGCTTCTAATTTAATCAAGGATCATGGGTGACCCCAATCGCAAATTAAAAGGGTTGCATTTAGAAATATAATATAATATTTTAAAAATTTATGTATGGGTAAGCAAATTGATTTAAATTTGATCAAGGAGGTAAAATTATGAAACATGTTGCACTTTTACTGAGTATAGTCTGCCTATTGGTTTTCGTTGCGTGTGGGCAGGGAGACAAACCTGAAAAAACGACTGTCAGCGAACCTGAAAAAGCTACTGAGATGGCGAAAGAAAAGGCCGGAGAAGCTACTGAGGTGGTGAAAGAGAAGGCCGGAGAAGCTACTGAGATGGTGAAAGAGAAGGCCGGAGAAGCTGCTGAGGTGGTGAAAGAGGAGGCCGGAGAAGCTGCTGAGGTGGTGAAAGAGGAGGCCGGAGAAGCTACTGAGATGATGAAAGAGAAGGCCGGAGAAGCTCCTGAGATGGTAAAGAAAAAAATGTAGTAATGAAATTACTTACCCTATCGTTCTGTTAGGGAAAATGACCGCTTGATGTTCGTTATTAAAAGACATCTTTTCCATTTTAGAATGAGAAAAGATGTCTTTTTATTATATCGATTGCGTCGATTAGGGGCCGGGCAACGCGAACCTGTTGAAAATTATAGATTAAAGTTCCAAAGATAGGTGTATTTGGCTTGTGAATTCAAATCATGAAGGATCAAGGTTTATCACCAATCCACTAATCACCCAGCAGGGTTTTAATCGGGATCAGGGTTTTGGTGTCGCCGGTCTTTTGCAGAACGCCCATGATCGATCGGAAACACTCCCGGATGATGGCTGTTTTAGAGTTGGGAGAGGACATCTGTGCATCGATGGACTTTAAATCGGCCATCAACTCAGCCAGAGAATCAAAATCCAATCTTTTTTCACCAATTTGGCTTTTTAAATCCGAGGCAATTCGTTCCACGGCCTGACAGGCGGTTTCATTCAAAACCGGGGTATTCCCGAGCACGATTTCCGGATCACCGTCGCTGGTAACTGAGGCCCCTAATTCTTGCGCTTCGGTCACGCCGTCGGCAGTAATGCCCATGCCGCCGTTAAGGGTCTTAATTTCAGCAAGTCCGGTACCGAAAAGATTTTCGGCCGTTTGGGTTGATGCTTTTCGATCCAGTCCCAGCGTCTCACCGATATCGAACCAGGAAACCGTGACTGAAGGATCTCCCTGGGTTTGAAGATACAGTTCGACAAGAAACAGGGGGGACTTTTCTTTAACGTCATCATAAGTAAACATCCAATTTACACCTTTCAGATTAGATGGACGATAAAATTTTCTTATTGATCAGGAACCAAGAAATTATCGTCCAGATTCTTTTATTAAACTATTGAAGCCTAAGGATAACTTCCGGTATTATCAACCAAAATCGAGACCTTTGAAAATTGTTCAAATTCATCACCACTTTTTCAGGATCCACTGAAAGATCTCTTAGATCAATTTACAATCCTCAACCGATGGGTTCCTTGTAATTTCTCCCACAGTTTTTCTATTATAATGAAAGCAGCATTATTCTCATTAAGGTTATCCTTACCCGAAACAAAAATACAGGATTCAAGCAGCTCTTTATTCACATCCTTTTGTAGAAATTGATTCCTAATGAAGACACCTAAGCACAAATTGAGTGACCTCAGTCCTTCTTTTTTTAAGTGTGCCATATACACGCTATCCTTTAACGGCATCTCTTTAATTATTTGATCGACAGCTTCATCAACCGTTTTAGGAATGACGGGATGCTTGTCCAAGTTTTCTTCTTTAGTAAAATCGGTAGTATGAGAATCAGGAGGGGCATCCATTAGATCTAATGTCAATGCACCTTCAACGATATGAGCCGTGTGTTTCCATGCATCAGGATGAACACATGCTTTTGGCCCCATCACATATAGGACATCGATGGTTTTCAATTGAGCCCAATCATTAACCAGGGATGCTGCTTTAAAGGGAATTGTTTGTTTAAGATCTATACCCAGTAGCTGATGTCCATAATTCAAGGTTACCTTTCTGGCATAATCATAATCACCGGTTAATTTGCCGTATGATATGATAAGGGTTCCTTTTGAATCTTTTACATTCTGTTCAATACATTCAGAATAATTGTCGGTGGACATTTCTTTTAGGTTATACTTTTCAGGCAATATACCTGTTTTGGTCATCCGACCTTTTGGTATCCATCCACCATGGGCGAATCCCAGTTTTATTGCAACATCAAGAGCCCTCTGATCAGCAAAGGTTCGACCACCTGAAATAATTTTTTTAATCATCCTTCTTGCTCCTGTTTCCCATCATTTGAAGCCTCATCTACTAAACTGCATAATAAATTCAAATAGATATAATATTTTTCCCATGTTGTTTACGCTCAATTAGGGCTTGAAGGTTTTGTGGTGTCAGCATAGGGTTCTGAGCTATATAATACAAAGGGAATGGTAAATCAAATGGATATGCCTGATGTAAAAAAATGTAATCTCAGGTCGCACAAAAATATGTGCAATTCCTTTTGTTGATTTAGTCCGGATATTTCATGAAATATCCGGGTTGTCTGCCGGCTGAATGCAGTTCGGATCATTGTTTTTAACGGAGTTTACTAATTTTGATACCGGGTAATATTTCGTATCATGGATTAAGCCGTCTTTCAGTATACTCTCTAACTCCTTCGGATCCTGTATTTCACCATTCAGCCATTTATCATAGAACTTTGGATCAATAATTGCCGGCATACGATGGTGAATTTCACGAATAGTTCCACTTGCTGGCGTGGTTATAATTGTGCAGGATTTATAAACAGATGCTTCATCATTTTTTTTATCCGTCCATGTTTCCCACAAACCGGCAAAGGCAAAAGGTTCCCCGGAAGGGATGGAAACGTAGTATGGCTGCTTGTTTCCTTTCTCACCTTTCCATTCATAAAACCCATCTGCAGGGATTAAGCACCTTCGTTTTTTAAAGGCATTGCGGAAACTGGGTTTTTGGGCAACAGTTTCTGCCCGTGCGTTAATCATTCTGGAACCCATGGAAATATCCTTGGCCCAAAACGGCACAAGACCCCAATGAAGCTTCTCAAGTTTATTTTCATTATCATGCCTTACAACGGCAAGTATCTTTTGTGTGGGTGCGACATTGTAGTTCGGGACAACTTCAAATGATACCCTGTCGATATTGAATATCTGCTGAACGGCTTGAAATAAACTGTATTGAACGAATCTTCCACACATGGAAACTGTTATTTCCTACAACTCCCTGGCATAAAACCGGTTCTTAACAATAACCTTGAACCTGTGAACGCTCACCTGTATTTTATACTCATATAATCAAGCATCAAGGTTTGGCACCAATCCCAAGTTTTTATGCTTTTGATCCGGGTATTAGGGTTCTCAAAATATCTTCTTTTCCCACGATTCCTACAAGTTCTCCCTCTTCTACCACGGGAATGGTATGAAAATTATTGTCAACCATTAGGGCAGCCAATTCCTCAATGTCCGTATTGGGCCTGACGGAAACCGGATTTGCCGTCATAGCTTGGGCCACGGTGGTCGCCGCGATCTTCTGAAACTGCTTTTCGAACTGTTTCATGGAGGTCAGAGGAATTAATCCATCCAGAAATGTGAAGAAAGAAGGGACGGGAAGTTTTTTCTGTTGCGCAATCAAGTCACTTTGGCAAAGGATTCCCACGAGTTTTCCCGTTTCATCCGTCACGGGGACACCGTTTATTCGGTTTTCCAGAAGAATTTTTGTTGCATGGACAATCTCCGTCTCGGGCGAGACGGTGATCGGCTTTTTTGTCATAATGTCTTTTACTTTAATCATAGAATACCTGCGATTCCATAGTTAGTGTCCATCCATAAACGGCATCTTTCAGCTTTCGGCGGCGTTCTCTCTCGTTTTCAATCCTCGACATATCACGCTACGCCTGTAGGATGATCTCGTGATGTTTTCGGGGAGGTTGAAAACTCGCTCGGGCCTTGCCGGAAACCAAAATCTACCATTTCTGGATGGACACGAGTTAAGGTACGAGCACATATTTTAGACCATCTTTATTTAATATAAAGAGATTATTGAAACAAGGATTTCCTGTCAAGGACGATCATGTCTCACTGAAATTGTAAAACCCGGTGTTGAATGATTAATGGGGTCGGGCGCGGGAGTTCACGTCTAACGAAAATTAAAAATACCGAAATAAGAGAATAAGAAAAATTGGTACGGCCATTAACCCTGAACCTGTGAACGCTTACCTGTATTTTATAATAGAAGCCATCTCAAAAATAGCAGCTGCTTGAAACACAAAAGTTTGATGTGCTTGTCCAAAATACTCAGTTAAAAAAATAATCTTATAATTAGCTTGACTTTGTTCAACAATATCTTATTATTCAAATAATCAATAAAGGCCCGTTCTTAATTGGCAGGCCGGTTTCGTTCTGAAGGAAAGATCCATTTGTCAAAACGGCAACCTGAAGTTTGGAACTATGGGAATTTTTTGAAAGGGGGATGTCACTATGACGAATGGAATTGTAAAATGGTTTAATAGCAGCAAAGGCTATGGCTTCATTGAGCAGGAAGATGGTCCGGATGTATTTGTTCATCATTCAGGAATCAATGCAACCGGTTTCAAGTCTCTTGATGAAGGCGACAGTGTTACCTTTGATATTGAGCAAGGTCAAAAAGGTCCTGCTGCAGTAAATGTCACTTTAGTTTAGCTTGCAGTTTTAATCAGAAAAAGGGCATTCCCCAAAATAACAGGGACTGCCCTTTTCTTTTTAAAAATGCATGGTACTTGCAGAAAAAGTATATTAAATAAATGGTTTATAACTGCATTTTGGTCAGATATACCGGTGAGTTCGGGGTAAAGTCCACCCAGTCGCAGGAGTATATTGAAGATTTTATTCATAATAACATCAAGCGGGCATTAACGGCCTCGGAAGGGCCGGATCTACTCGACCGCATCAGGTTTTTTACTCGTCAAGGTCGTCTTTATATCTATTTTGAAAGGCAACAAGACACGGATGTCGATTCGTTAGTTGCAGTTATCGGACGAACATTCGGGATCTCTTCCATTTCACCCTGTTTTCGCACCTCAGTTCGCGATAAAACCGCTGTTGTCTCTGTAGCGGCGAAGCTGATGCTGGCACACGGAATCGGCCCCGGCAGTTTCAAAATCACAGTGCGCGCAATAAAGAATCCGAAATTAGATATTCCCTCTCTAAAACGAGACATCACCGGCTTATCTAATAAGATAGCTCTAACTAACGGGTCGCAAAAAGGATTCTCAAGGTCTCGTTTCAAAAAAGGGCCAAAATGGAAAATGGGCCCTTGGAGCGGCGAAGTTGAGAGCAAGCCGGAGATAGAGGTTTATAAGGATCACGCTTTCATATCTGCAGAACGGATTAAATCCCCCGGAGGCTTTCCGCTGGGTTTGGAAAATCAAATGGTCGCACTGGTTAGCGGCGGTTTGGATTCGCCGGTCGCGGCCTGGCTCGCAATGCGCCGCGGCGCTGTTCCGGTTTTTGTTGTCATGGATCCTGATAATGGCAGCATAGGCGACCGGGCAAATGCCTCTGCTGTAAGAGAAAAAGCGCTGGAAAACATTAAGGTTTTGGTTGAATATACAAAAGGGGCCCTCAAAGCGCCGACCGTCTATGTCGCTCCATATCAATCTGCGCTGGATGCGTTTATTCAACACGGGTCCAAAAAAGGCATCACTTGTCTGCTTTGCAAGCGTTTTATGTATCGGGTGGCCGAACAGATCTGCTTTCTTCATGACTGCCAAGGTATCGTAACCGGGGAGATACTCGGCGAACAGGCCAGCCAAACTGCCAAGAACCTCAGAGTGCTCGACAGTGCCGTAATGATGCCGGTGCATCGACCCCTCTTCGGATTTGATAAGGATGAAGTCGTTACACTGGCCAATCGCATAGGAACGATGCCAATCGCCACCATCGAATCAGTTCCATGCAAAGGGGTGCCAAAACGCCCCACCATTTGCGGGGAAGTGTTCGAAGTTGAAAAAGTAGAAGAGAAAATTGACATAAAAAAATATCTTGAACAATGTTTAAGCGGCCTGGAGAAGGTATCCCAATAATATTCTACCTTTTTCCGTTGGTAATCTTGGGAGCATTTTCAATCCCGATGTCAAATTATTGTTTGTGATTGGCACATCTGTTTTTGGGGGTGCCGGTATCCTGTTATTAAACAGTATTCTTGCCAGGGCAGCACCACAAAGTGTTAGTTCGCTACTTGTTTTAACTTTTGCCCTACAGATGGTAGTGCCGGCTGTCTACCATGTCGTTGTGACGGGTGGACTGACAGTGGCGAAAGGGACAGGATTTGCATTAGCCGTAACAGCAGCAATTTTATTTTTGGCCGCGTACCGCCGCTGCGCGCATATTCTTAGAAACTGTTTTGTTATTCGAGAGCTTTCGCCAATAGATATAATCGAAATAATAACAGGAAACTTTTTTTCGATTTTCCGCTGACCATAAATGCCACCCGGTTTTTTTATAAAAAGGCGGCGGAAAACGCTCGAACACGCTTTTTTCGTGGACGTTTTTAAGTTCATCGATGGTCGGCAGCCGCCAGCCGCCACCGTCAATCTCAAGACTGCTTACCAGCGAGCAGGCCTCCTCCCAGCTGGTATCCCTGTCAGGACCCACAAACCACTCCAGACCTGTCAGGGTATCTTTAATAATGCCGTTCGGATAAAAAAGAAATCGACTGGCATATTTCCAGTAGTATATTCGGGTTCTGGATTTGAACCGCATTTGATCATCACGGCGGGTGGATGGATCCTTCTCGGAAATCGTTTTAAGAAAATCTTCCCAGGCATCTATTTTTTGCTTTGCCATCAGGTTGTCTTGTTGGTCCATTTCAAGCATTTTAAGGTAGGCCTCTTCCTTTTCCGGATGCCAGGGTTTGGGTTTTTCCTTGGCGCGACGCTGTCTTTCTTTAAATTCCTCGATTTCACGGAAAAATGCTTGGTGATCTTTTTCATTGAAAGAGATGTTGGTGATTTCTTCGGTTTGAATTTTGTTTTGGGTAATATTGGTACACTTCACGCGTACAGGAATAAAGTTTTTGTGGGAAATCCACAGCCTTATTTTAATCTCCGACCCCCATGAAGGGCGAGGTTGCGTATACTCTAGTATTGTCGTCGGATTCCCATCGAGTGTTTCCTGTCCAACCCGTTTGGTATCGTCTGCTGCCTGGGCCTGTTTTAAAAACCGAAAGACTGTATTTATGGAAAGCCCCGGCGATTCCAACCAGTCATCGTTTACAAAAAGATAGCCTTTTTTGCCGACTTGTTTCATTTTTTCGAAGTGACTAAAAACATATACACTGTCTTCATAAATCCATATTTTATATTTTCGAACTGAACCGGCAGGAGATGTTATTTTAGTCTGATAACTCAAATACCGGATGGAATTTGTCTTGCTGAAAATATTTTCCAAAGTTAATGCCACGGGCGTATCGGCATGGGTAACGGCAAATGATGCACACAGTAACAGCGCTGCAAATATGATCGATGACGCGTGTTTCATGGACACCTCTTTTAATCAAGAATCAAGTTTGACCCCAGTTATTGTTGTTGAGACATTCCGGGCATCATAGGCAGTTGCATTTTCTGAAAACCTGAGGGAATCTCAAACAGAGAATCTGGAATCCTTTTTTCTTTTATATTTTTGTACTCTGTAAGCATATAATATGCGGGTGCCTTATACTCTGTTTTGATGGGGTAGCCGAGCCTTTTCGAAAGCCACTGGGTCAAAACACCCGAAGATTTATCATGATAGAGATACTGATATTTCTCACAAACATACCCGCTGACCTTTTCTTTTCCCAAAGATTTTTTTTCGGCCATGTCCTTAATTTTTTCCTCTATTTCAGGGTCAGTTGCTTCCTTCCCGATACCCGGTATTTCCATGTACATCTTATCCTCCGGCATCAGAGTCCATGTCACCCCTTTATCCAATCGTAAGATCATAACTTGTTTCCCATCTTCTTTCAAAAATTCTTGTCGTATCTTGTCTCCTTTGACATAAACTTTGCCTGTAAACTTTCCCTCCGGGTTATCAATGACGAGATCCGCTGAAAATTCGGCGGCCAGGGCCATACCCGAGAAAACTATCAGTGAGATAAAGATACCCAAAACTATTACCAGCCTTAACTCTATCTTTTTATCCATCTTTCCCTCCTTTCATAATCTTTGTCCACGCTCATCAACACTGAACTATGCTTGCCCAGTGAAATTCACGGTAGTGAAGGGCAATGCCCATTTCACCGGGGAACCTTTGAACCTTTTATAAACTTATGTACGTCCCCGAGATTCCCTCAAACCTTTCGGACCGAAAAAAATTAAAAGTGTTCAAGCCCGGCTGCCATACGGATTTCTGACACGGGTATCCACAGGGTAAAAGTAGGGTTGCCTTTTCTGGTTCTGCCGATTTCTGAGAATACAGCATTCTTCAGCACACTTCCCACTTCCGCTTTCAGACTTGAATCTTTATTGAACAAGTCTTTGAACGTACTTTTGTTTACAGCGGGCAAAGACTCTACAAATGACATCATGTCGGGCAAGGCCGCTGTCCTGGCTTTTTCGGCAAGTACGACGTCACTGTATTTTGTTTTACCCAGATATTCGATATGAGCGGTCATGGCACTCCGGGGTCTGTTTAATGTTACCGAGACACGCCAATCCTTACTGCCGGTGTCCTCGCCGATCACTTTATCAGGCGTCTCTATAACATGATCTTCGGGAACCGTGCCAAATGCCTGGGTGATGGACGCCAATTCAACCTCTGTTCCCGCATGAGTCGTGGTTTTTCCCTTTTGTGCGATGCCCTTGATACTGCTGCTGCGATGGAGTTCTCCTTTCTTATCGACAAAACTGACATTGATCTCGTATGGCCCGTCCCCTGTTCCCTTGAGCCGCATACGGTAAGATTTAATCTCTTCAGGATTCTTGACCGGTATCATTATGGTCTGAGGCATCTTGATTGCCGTGGAAGCATCGGACGCGTCCGGATAGAGGGTAAGACCTTCCGGGAAGTATAGGGCGCCGGGAATTTCGCACACCAGTGTCGCGGGTTTTTCTCCGGAGAGAAAAAGATACTTCCAATATTCTTCAGGATCGATTCTCGATTCCGTGCCGACCCTCTGGCCGTTCTCAGAAACGACCGTGGCCGCCACCGGGGAAAAGAACTCGATGATCGCCTGAATCTTGGAATCCACCCCGAAGATCCACTGGGATACCATGTTGATGCTGGCCCATTGGTTCGAAAGCTGGGTGAATCCGCTCCAGTTTCCCACCCCCCAATATTGCCACAACGGGGACCGGTTCATCTCCTTGATCGTCATATGGAAGCGGGGCTTGTAATCCGAGGATCGGCGAGCTCCTACATACATATCGTAGCTTACAAAGTAACCGGCATAATAAGCCAGGTGATCGGTGAAGGGGCCTCGATTATCGAAGAGCCCCCAGAAATTCCATCTCCGATTGTGGAATACTTCAGTCGCTGCGTCCTGAGACGCTCTCAAGGGTTGGTAATGCTGCATGATGTTCACTTCCCGAACCGAGAATCCCAGTGCTCGCAAGAGGGATCCGAGAAGAAAACTGTGCTCCTGGCATATGAAATGGGTTCCCACAGCATCCTTGTCCGGGCGCAGCTGCCCGGTCCAGATCTTCTTGGCGAGGTCCTTTGAAGGGACATTGCTCTTGTCAACTTGCTTGGGGAAAAGGCAGGCATGAACGAAGCGGGCCATCCGATTAACGATGCCACGAACATCCGGACCCTCGGGAAAGAGAGGGCCCGGATCATCCGCATCACCCCGCGCCACCAGGGTGCCGGAAGTGGGCATAACGGTGGCTGAGGTATCCTCGTAGCGAGACGCACGAAAGGCCAGGGCCCGGATGAATTCATTTCCCGGATGTGAGTAGTATGCATCACCCCGTTGGTAGTAATCCTGCAGGTCATCCGCGCCCAGCGGTCTGCCGGCTATTCCTGACAAATCGGGATAGGCAAGGCGCAAGACCTTCCCATTCTTGTCAAGCACGGAAACCGGTCCGTCAAAGAGGGTCACCTCTTGGCCTGCCTCCTCCCCGGAAGCGGCCACCTTTCCCGTGACGGTCAGTTTCACCATGGAATTCAGATCGACTCCTTTCTCGGGCTTGGGTTTTCTGTCATTTGCCGAATGCTTAATGAGGTTCTCGTAAATCCACTGGTTTCTTTCTGAGGCCACCCGGATATGCCTCGAAAAATCCCAGACCTGTCCGGGGATAAGCTTGATCATGCGCAGGGCTGACGAGTAATCCTTCTTTTCCGCATCCGAAAACCAGAGCGCCTCGGTCTCGATCATACGGCCTTGCAGAGAGATTTTCACCATGATGGCAGAGAGATCCTTGTCCGCGGTGGTATTCTTAATTTCAAATCGGAGATCCGCCTCATCAGCGGGTGTGAGCTGATCGTCCTTGTCCTCCAAGAGGATGCGCAACGAGATCTTGCCGCCTGCATCCGGTTCTTCCGGTTCATCCGATTCATCCGGTTGATCC
>Ga0180432_10005107_pt1 | contig 17668 bp, 17 predicted proteins | sample SS_ome_10_FD_132414 | JGI IMG/M metagenome (GOLD analysis project Ga0180432, IMG submission 132414) | Hypersaline lake sediment archaeal communities from the Salton Sea, California, USA - SS_1_MS_2 metaG | ecosystem: Environmental > Aquatic > Non-marine Saline and Alkaline > Hypersaline >...
AGGGGTGAGACAGGGGTGATTTCCAACACGGCTGAGATTGGATCTTTTCTCACACGATTTGCAAGGAAATCTCCTGAACCTCTAAAATGGCTTGCTCTTGCGGTCAAAAGGGCTCTCCTCCAAAATAAGAGGCGGGAGAAACCATTTCTGGGATTCGAACTGGAGTAAGGCTGATCTTTCGGGTTTGTCCTAAATTCATTTGATTCCATTTTCCTCCCAATGCCGATGGGGGTAGCATGGGCCCGATATTTTTTCCATCTCATGGGCAGGATTTATGGGTAGCTGACCCCAAGCCCCTCCGGGAGCGGAGGCGTTTTCAAGTGCCGTCTTTGAGAGACCGGATAACGGACACGGTGCTCAAGATTTTCGCGTGTGACAGCCCATTATGAAAGCGCATATGCAGTCCAGAGGCGATCATACGGGGAGCAGGCGTGGCGTCCGGGCAGAAGGTGCTGGAAGGAGGGCAGGAAACAAGTCATCGAAGTCAACAACGTCCCCTAGGAGGTCTCCATAATATGACCGAAGAACTGGACAAATACAGAAAGTACGGCGAACGCATAGAGGCACTCATTCGGCCTGCAACCTTTCCTTTGGCCGTTAAACTGATCACCTCGGAAGGTGAAATAAGGCCGGAGTATAAAAGACCTTCCCGCGACCTGGGCTTGCAGAATTTCGTCTGCCAGGATTTTAAAATGGCCCGCTCTTACGGTTGGACCATGGCCCTTACCGAGGCGGATATAAACTGTAAACTTGTACGTGCCATTTACGGATGGGATACACCCACGGCGGAGGATAAAGCGTGGGCTGAGGCATTCCATGTCGGGCTTTATTCAAGGGACAGGGCTACCGCCGGCGCCTTCGAAAACAGTCTTTATTCACTGGATCGTGAATTCGCAGGGCTCATTATTTGTCCCTTGGCAAGGACCAAGGTCGTGCCGGACAGTATACTGGTATACTGTTTACCGGCCCAGGCACTGCGGTTTGTGCAGGGCTATCTGTTCATAGAAGGGGGCGTATTGGAATTCAGTGCGGCCGGGAGAGTGGGTTCCTGCCATGAGGGGGTGACGAAAACCATAAAGACCCAGAAGCCCCAATACGTCACCCTGGGCAATGGAGACCGCGTCTGGGGCGGGGCCCAGGATTATGAAGTCATGTTCTCCTGCCCGAGAGAAAGGCTTGATATCCTGATGGAAGGACTTGAGAAGACCCATGCGGCAGGGCTGCGATACCCTATACCGCAATATATGAATTATACCCCGGGGTTTCAGGCCGCATTCGAACAGCGGGCCGTGGACCGGGCGGGCGGGACTATTGTGAAGAAGTAAAAAGTTTGGGAGACATTGTTGACTTCTTACCCCCGGACCCTGTCGGGAATTGACCTGACCCAACCGAGCTGAGGTTGCCGGGGAACAAGTCATCGAAGTCAACAACGTCCCCCACTAAGCGGGGACATGGGTGGTGGTCACTTCGGCGAGGAGCCGGCCCTCTTTTCCCGTGACCCGGGTCCGGACCACGATCACCCGGCGTCCGCGGCGTACCAGCATGGCCTCGGCCTTCAACTCTCCCTGGCGCTGATTGCCAAGGAGCGTGGTATGAAGGTCCACGGCAAGGGGAAAGCCTTTACCGTCCTCTCCGATCTCCGTCTTGCCGATGGCAAGCACCGTGGCTGTCACATCGGCCAGCCAGAGCATGGCCCCCGCCTGGACCGTACCAAAGGGGTTGCGCATGCCGTCCGTAATGGGCATTCGGCTCACGACCCGGTCGTCGCTTCGATCTTCAATAAAGAATTCGATGTGCCCTGTGCGCCTGGACGAGAGGATATGTTCCCGAAAGGAATTCATGGGCGGATCTCCTGGGTTGTGAGTTTAACCTATAGTCTTGGGGATTCGTCAAAAGAATTTCCGGATGAAAAACATGTCTTTTTGAAAAATCACAGTTTTTCATGGCATTCATGATAAGTCAAGCGCCCGGGTTGACTAAAAATGGGAGCCTATTGGCTTTGCTGAAGGCTCGATGACCTCATGACAGGCAGGCCCTGGATGGCCTTGCGGGCGAAAGATCAAAAGAGCCGGACGCCGGCGTTGGGAGGGAAGGGGATGGAGATCCAATACAGGGAAGGCAGGGAGGACGATTGCCAACGCCTGGCCGAGCTGATGAATATCGCGTCGGGGGGTGTTCTGGAGTTCCTGTTTCAGGACCTCACTCCCGGCCTGACCCCCGTCCAGGCGGTGGCCCGGAATCTGAGGCGCGACAAGCAGCCTTACACGTTTCGAAACGCCCTGGTGGCGGAAAGGGACGGGAGCATCCTGGGCATGGCCCTCTCCTATGCTTCCCGGTACCACGGCGTCACCGACGGCATGAGGGGCTTTTTCCCCGCGGACAGACTCAAGGTCCTGGAGGACTTCTATGCCTCCCGGGTGGAAGAGAGCCTTTATCTCGATACCATCGCCGTGGATGCGGCCTCTCGGAGCCATGGGGTGGGCCGGCAACTCATCGCCCTGGTCAAGGAAAGGGCCATGGAGAAGGGACTCGAGTCTGTGAGCCTGATCGCCTTTGCCGACAACATTCGCGCCCTTCGCCTTTACGAACGCCTTGGGTTCCAGGTGGTAAAGCGCATTCGCCTGGAAGCAGACGAACGAATCCCCCATGAGGGAGGATGCCTCCTGCTGAATTCAGCCATAGCGTTGGATAGTGGATCTCCATCCGCATTTCTGCCGTGACAAAGTCTGCATAAAAGGGTATACACCGTTGTTGTAAACATATTGATTTCCTTGAGACATAAATACAGTTAAAATAGGTGCTTATGCCTTTTTACACGCAGATTCTGGATCTCACTATTGGTGAATCCTGGATTTAAAATGCTAAAAGCGGCATTTCAAGCGATAGAAGGCAAAATACCCAATTGCTAACCGCCTTTTATATACCAACGGGGTATACACTAAAACTTATTGGGGAATCACCCGAACCGTGTATTCTTAGCTTGTTTCCGTTCATAGAGCGTTCAGCAGGAGGTATGAATGATGAAAAAATCCATGTCGTTGATCATCGTTTTTTTGCCCCTTTGTATTTTCGTTTCCGCGGGTTTTTCGCAAGGAACGTACGATGGCACCTGGGAGGGGACTACGATTACCGCAGGGGCAAAGATTGAATTTGATGTCCAAGATGACATGATCACCTATCTACAATATGAGTCTCCATATACTTGTCCATCGGGTGCACATCCCCAATGGTCATATGGATTGGGCAAAGAGACTCCCATTCAGAAAGCTTCATTTGTGTTTTCGTGGGGCTTTACGCTTGAAGACGGTATCCAGGCTGGAGAAAGCTTCATGACAATTATTCTGGGACGGTTCGATAGCCCGGATACGATTACCGGCTTTATCTTGGCGGCCTGCGCCGTGTTCAGCGGAGTAGGTTTGGGGACTGAGGCCTGTTTCTTCGCGGACTCCTGGACCGCTATAAAAGGGCCCTTAGTCGTGGCGCCCGAATGCGGGGAAACCAGGAAAGAATTTCAAGTGAGGATAGATTAAAAGGAACCCTGGGGCGTCCCATGGGGGAGGGGGCACGCACTCGGGAAGACATATTATTGCGGGGAATGCAGGTCCGAGGTGGTCGCACATGGCGACCACCTCGACACCCTCCCGGCCGAAGAGGGTTTTGTAAAACACGGGAAGATCCCCGTCTTTATTCGTAAACCTTTTCTTCCAAGGCCTCTTGTTCAGATACAGCGACGTCGGACTCCAGATCCCGGCCCTCAATCCCTTTGCTCAGCAGCTCCTTGTAGTATTCGTGCTGGATAATGAGGTTCATCATCTCGTTGGTCCCTGTCCAGATCATGGAAAGCCTGGCGTCTCTCAAGGCCCGCTCCACGGGGAAGACCCTGGTATAACCGATCCCTCCGAGGATCTGCATGGCGTGATTGACCACCTCCCAATTGGTCTCGGTGGCCAGTTTCTTGACCTCTGATACCAGTCGCCTCTGATACCCGGGTGTCCCCACGCCCTCATCAATGGTCTTTGCCGTGGCATAGGTGAGGGCCGTCACGGCGTCTATTTTGGCGATACTTTCGGCCACCCTGAAATTGACCCCCTCGTAATTGCGTATGGTTTGCCCAAAGGCCTTTCGTCTGTCGGCGTAACGGGCGGCGATTTGCAGTATGGCCTTGGCCCCTCCCAAGGCCCCGGCGGGGAGCCTTTCGGGAATCATCATTTTGTAGAAGACCTCCCATCCCCGGTTTTTCTCCCAGAGCATGTTTTCCCTGGGCACGCGGGCGTTACGGAACACGATCCTGCCCGCTCCTCCACCCCGGGTACCCATGAGGCCGTAGATATACTTGGTTTCCACCCCCATGTCCCTGTCCACCAGGAAAACGCTCAGGGCGTCTCGACCACCGCCGGGGTTGGTCACCGCGTAGGTAACGAAGTAGTCGGCCCCTTCCGCACCTACAATGAACCGCTTTTGACCGTTCAGGATATAGTTGTCGCCATCCTTTTCGGCCCGTGTGGTGGCCCCAAAGAAATCCGAGCCGCCCCTGGGTTCGGTGAGGGCCTCTGCGCAGCAGAGCTTCCCCTGGAGGGTGGGCCCGAGGTATTTCTCCTTCTGTTCCTTTGTGCCGAACTGGGCCACCATGTCTGATACAATGGAACAGACCGTGTAGAGGCAACTGAGGGACATGCCGAGCACGCCGATCTCTTCCAGGGCCGCAATCTCGTCCACCCATTTGAGGCCCCGGCCTCCATATTCAGGGGGGCACCGAAGGCCCAGCAGGTTCCTCTTTCCCGCCTCTTCCAGGAATTCCCGGGGGAACTGAACCTTTTCATCATCCATATCGATGAGGAGTTGTTTGGGAATACTCCTGACGAAATCCCGCACCTCCTCTTTGAGTTTTTTCTGCGCCTCTGTCTGGAACACCTCAAGCATGATGCCCTCCTTTTTGGATAGGTGGTTTCGTGTTAATGGATCGGTCCTCTCTTTATTGGGTCTTGGAGGCGAGTAAATTCCTTGACCGTGCGGACCGAGCATGGTAAAAGCAATGTTTACAAAACAGTATGCAATATTGGCTGGTATGTCAACTGATCTTTCCTGTCCCATCCCAAACCCGAACTGGAGGAGGATCATGACTGAACTGCACCCGGATGTAACCATTCCCTACTTTCTGGAACTCGCCGCCCGAAAACAGCCTGACCATGAGTTTCTCATCTGCGAGGAGATCCGCCGCAGTTACAAGGAGGTGAACGAGCGGGTCAACGCACTGGCCAATGCCTTTGTGGAGATGGGGATGCCACGGGGAGGGCGGATCGGTTCCTATCTGGCGAACTGCCCGGAAATCCTGGAAAACTATATGGCTGCCAACCGGGCCGGGGCCATTCCCGTACCCATCAATTTCCGTCTCTCCCGCCGGGAAATCGCCTGGATCCTCAATCACGCCGCGGCCGAGGCCCTTGTATTCGGGGCACAGTTTGCCGGTGAGGTGGAAAAGATGCGGCCCGACCTGGAGACGGTGCGCCATTTCATCTGCGTAGACGGGGAGGCGCCTGCGGGCATGGTGCACTATGAAGACCTGGTCTCGTCCCACCCTGCCACACCACCGGACCTGGAAATCCGGCCCGGAGATTACGCCATGCTCATGTACACCGCGGGTACCACGGGTTTCCCAAAGGGGGTGCTGTGCACCCACGAGAACAGTATCTGGGGCATCCTCAATTCCTCCATGTATGACCTTATGCTGGGAAGATCCGGCCACTCGGATACCACCGCCTATCCGCTCCCTTTTTTCCACATGGCCGCCGCCATCACCGCCGTGAGCCAGCTCATGAAGTTCGGACGGTGCGTGATCATGCGTTCCTTTGATCCGGTGAAACTGCTGGACTGCATCCAGTCGGAGCGGGTCAACACATTTGCCATGGTGCCGGCCGTGGCCAACGCCATACTCCAGGTCCCGGATCTCGATCGGTGGGACCTGAGCTCCTGGAACACGGTGCGCTGCACCGGGGCTCCCCTGCCGACGGGGCTGAAAAAACGCTTTGCCGAGGCCTTTCCCCATGTGGATATCTGCGACAATTACGGCATGACGGAAATCGCCACCATCGCCATGAACGTAAACCGGGGCAAGATCGTGAACCCGGGTACCGTGGGAAGGCCCCATCCCTTCACCGAGGTCCGGATCATGGACCCGGAGGGCCGGGAGGTACCGGCCGGGGAAACCGGTGAGATCTGCGTCCGGAGCCCGGCGCTTTTCAGCGAATATTTCCAAAACCCCGGGGCCACGGCGGAGGCATTCAACGGCCAGTGGTTCCACACGGCCGACATGGGGGCCTTCGACAAGGAGGGGAAACTCTACATCAAAGACAGGAAAAAGGACATGATCATTGCCGGGGGTGAGAATATCTACCCGGCGGAGATCGAGCAGGTCCTCTTCGCCCATCCCGCCATCCTGGAGGCCTCTTGCATCGGGGTGCCGGACCCTGATTTTGGAGAGGCGGTCATGGCCGTGGTGGTGACCCGGCCCGGGGAGGCCCTGACCGAGGAGGAGGTCATCTCTTACAGCAGTGAGCACCTGGGACGGTTCAAGGTCCCCAAACGGGTGTCCTTTGTGGATGAATTGCCCAAAAGTGCGGTGGGGAAGGTCTTGCGGCGGGAACTTCGAAAACAGTTTGGAGGCGTCTCAGTGCAGTATGAGTGATCGGCAGGCAGGTCCCCGCGCTCCGGTTGTTATGGACGCCTGAGAGAACCGGACGCCGGGAGGCCGCGTTTTTATGGACCCGAGCAAAGGAGGATAGATCGTGAAAAAGCGGTGTACATTAGCGATGGCAATGGTGGGACTATTTGCGTTGACCCTATTAGTGTTTGGCTCCCGGGCCATGGCGGCGGATACCTATGACTGGAAGCTCCAGTCGGTGTGGCGAACGCCGGTGACTCAGGACGGATTGAGGCTCTTTGCCGAGAATGTCAAGAAAGCCTCCAAAGGAAAAATCAACATCAAGGTCTATTCCGCCAATGAGCTGGTAAAGATCCGGGCGACCTTCAACGCCGTCCAGTCCGGGGGAATCCAGATGGGCTGTTCGGTGGGCGTTTACAACGCACGCATGGTGCCTGAAGCCATAGTGGAAACGGGATTGCCTTTTGGCTGGAGCAACTGGGAGGAGGCCTGGAAGGCCTGGACCCAGTACGGGATCCGGGATAAGGTCCGCGAGGCTTATGCCGAGAAGGGGGTTCGACTCATCACCGTGATGCCCACGGCGGAGAATTGTCTCATGACCACCAAGCCGGTCCGTAAGGTGGAAGACTTCAAGGGCATGAAGATCCGTACCGTGGGGTTGACCGCCAACATATTCAAAAAGCTTGGGGCCTCCCCCACCTCCATACCCGGGGCCGAACAGTACGTGGCCCTTCAGCGGGGAACCGTGAGCGGGACCATTTTTCCGGTCTTTGTCCTGGACGCATACAAGCTTAATGAGGTCATCAAATATGTGGTGCTCCCTTCTGTCATGTCGCCCCCCCTCATGGATATCTTCATGAACCTCGATCTCTGGAACAGCCTGCCCCCGGACATGCAGAAGGCCATCGACGATGCCTCCACGGGGCATCAGGAGATCATGAACAAGAAATATCTGAATCAGGGTTACAGTGCCCTGGGAAAATTTGTGATGCAGGGAATCGGAGAGGCCATCGTGCTGCCTGATGGAGAGGTAAAGAAGATTCGGAAGATCGCCTTTGAAGAGTGGGATAAACTGGGTGCCAAGAGTCCTCGCCTCAATGCGCTGGTGAAGACCATGAAGCAGTTCATGAAAGACAAAGGGGTCGAGGTCCAGTAAGGAAGCCCTTCAGAGAAGATTTGTTATGGAGCCTCCTTTTTTGGGATGGGTCGCCCGGCCTTTCCCTTAAAAGGAGGTTCTACTTTTTTGGGGAGGTCCAGGGACAGGCGATGCCTTACAAGGCGTGCCTTTTGAAGGTGAACTCAGGAACGAAGGTTCCCCCGGATCAGGGAGGCAAAAGTGCCTGCCAGGCAGAGGCATCCAAAGAGGATGAATGCGGTCCTCACGCTCTTCATAAAGAGGGGGAATACACTTTCCGTGATCTGAACGTGGCCCAGGAACACGGAAAAGAGCAAGGTGGCAATGCCCATGCTGAAGACCATGCCCAGAAGCCGCATGGTACCCACAGAGCCGGAAGCGATTCCGTAATGGCGTTTTTCCACGGAACTCATGACGGCGTTGGTGTTGGGGGAGGTGAACAGGGCATACCCAAAGCCCAGAAAGCCAAGTAAACCGGTGATGGCGGAAAGACCCGTGTGGTCCTGTATCCCGGCAAAAAGAAACAAACAGAGGGTGGTAATGCCCATCCCGATGGTGGCCACGATCCTTGGTTCAATCCGGTCCGACAGCCTGCCGGCCAGTGGGGAGAAGAGGGCCATCACCACGGGTTGGGCCATGAGCACCAGACCGGCCTCCCGGGGATCAAGCCCCTTGACATGCTGCAGGTAAAGGCTCAGCAAGAAGGCCATGGCGAAGGTGGCGCCGTAATGGATGAAGGCGGCGAGACTGGAGAAGGCAAAGACCCGGTTGGCCTGAAAGAGGGCCATCTCAAAGACAGGATACTCGTTTCTTATCTGCAACCGAACAAAGGCCCACAGGGCCGCACACCCCACCGGGACCAGCCAGAAGGCGCGGAACTGGGCCAGGCTTGAGATGCCATACATGAGGCAGATGATGGCTACGGCATAGATGACGGCGCCTCTCCAGTCAAAGGGCTCCCCCGCCGCATCCGCCCATTCCCCCTTGAGCCGGAGAGCGACCAGAGAGAGGATGATCAGCCCCATGGGGACCATGGCGAGGAAAACGCTTCTCCAGGTAAGCTGCTGGGTCAGAATCCCGCCCAAAAAGGGTCCTACGGACAGGCCGATATATACGGAGGCCACTGCAATTCCCAGGGCTTTTCCCCGTTCATGGGATGGATACACGGAAACAAGGATGGCCATACTGGTGCCGTAAATCATGGCGCTGCCCACACCCAGAAGCATCTGGCACAAAATAAGCTGTACTACGGAACCGGACAGGGCCGAGAGAAGGGCCGCCAGGGTAAAGAGGCCCATCCCGATCATAAAGAGCTTTCTTCTGCCGACGATATCCGCGGCCCGGCCAAAAGGAACCAGGGCCACGGCGGAGGCCAACAGGTAACCGGTGATCACCCAACCGATGAGTACGGCATCTGCCTTAAATTCGCGGCCTATGGAAGGGAGGGCGATATTGACGGCCGATCCCATAAAAGGGGTCATAAAGGAACTCAAGACGGCGATCACCAAGGCGGAGCGTCTGTTTGCATCGCTCTGATTCATCCTGTCTCCTATATCAGAGGGCGGCCCTGGAGACAAGGGGACCTGAAAAGCGTTGCCCTGGATCCTCCCATGCCTTAAGCCTCGGTGCCGGGATTGACCGTTGGAGGAAAGGGTGGGAATCCGGTGCGGATTTGTGATATGTTAACCCTGTCGATGCAAACGCATTGACATGAATGAGACAGCATTTTAAAGACCTGGAAAGCAAAAGAGCCGGTTCTTAAGCCTCTTTTATGCAACTACCGGGTTAACCGGGGATGATCGGTATGGGTGATGGATCACAGACATTTTCATCGGCTTCTGGTATCCTTGGGGCTTTCCTGGCGGGTGTACCGAAAGGTCAGGAAAGGAGCAAAAGCGTTTTCAACAAGGGGGCTTGAAAAGGAGGGGGAGAGATGACGGAAACCCTTCATCATGTGCATCTTTTCGCATCTGATTTGGACGAAAGCCTGCGTTTCTACCGGGAGATGTTTGGGGCCCGGGTCATATTTGATATGGAGATGGCCGGTGCCCGCAATGTGATGATCTCTATTGGAACGGGTAAGATCAATTTTTATGATCAACCTCCCAGGGATCAGGGAAGAGGGGTGATGCACCATCTGGGCATTGAGACCGATGACCTTGAGGCCCTTGTGAAGCACATGGAGGATAAGGGCTTCCATTTCAAGAAGGGGATCAAGGATTTCGGCACATGGAAGTACGTAATGGCTGAGGCCCTGGATCATGTCCTGCTGGAATTGTTTGAGATAAGCGAGGAGATGAAGGGCCAATTCAAGGGATTTTCCTCCCTCAAGGAGAAAAAATAGGGGGCCGTAAAAGGGAGACAGGGTCTATGGAGTGCATCCTCCTCGGGTCAGGGGGCATGATGCCCTTACCGCAGCGTTTTCTTACCTCGCTTATGGTGCGCCACGGCGGTGTCTCTTATCTCTTTGACGCCGGCGAAGGGGCCCAGATCAACCTGAAACGGGCGGGTCTCGGGATCAAATCCCTTTCCCTGATCGCGGTGAGCCATCTTCACGCGGATCACTGTCTCGGGGTCCCGGGGCTGCTCATGCTTCGTTCACAGGTCCCTGACCCGGGCCCCCTGGTTATCATGGGACCGGTGGGGATAAAGGAATTTGTAAGTCAGGTCCAGCGTACGCTGGATTTTTTTATCAACTATCCCCTCCGCTTTTTGGAATGGGATGAGCAGGCTCCGGAGACCGCCTACGAGGATGAACAGGTGCGGATCCTCTGGGCGCCCCTCAAACACACCACCCCCTGTGTGGGTTACCGAATGGAGGAATACCCCCGTCCGGGCAAATTCAGCGTCAGGGCCGCCAGGGCCCTGGGGGTTCCTGAAGGACCGCTCTGGGGAAAGCTGCAGAAAGGAGAGCCTGTTGAGGTCGAAGGGGGTCGCATCATTCACCCCGAGGAGGTGCTGGGGCCCGGAAGGCCTGGTGCGAGCCTTTGCTACGCGGTGGATACGGCCGTCACCAAGTCCTTGTACGGCCTATGCCGGGAGGTGGACCTGGCTTTTATGGACGGCATGTTTCATCCTTCAGAGCAGGAAGAAGCGGCCCGCAAGGCCCACATGACCGTGGAGGACGCCGCGCGGATAGCCGGCAGGGCCGGTGCGAAACGGGCGGTACTCGTGCACACAAGTCCCCGTTACCGGGAAGAAGACATAAACGGGCTGGCCCAGGCGGCCAGGCGTCGCTTCGAGGGGGCGGAAATCGGGCGGGACCTGACCCGCTATGCCATAGGGCCTTGAGCAGGCTGTGGATAGGTCCGGTCCGGCGCTGGAGTCGATGATGGAGGCCCTTGGGGAGATAATAAGGCATATCCAGGCCTCTATTTGGGAGCCAATAAGTAACCCATCGAAAGGAGGATTGTAGATATGGCAAAAGATCCAGGGATTGGCAAAAGAGTGGTGGCCACCATCACAGGGGTGAAAGGGGAGTGCAGCGCGGGGCACGCAGTGGGGGATACATTCGAAATCAGCTGTCATGATCCGGGCGGGTTATGCGGGTTTTTCTACCATGATATCTTCCCTAGCCTTTCGACCTTTCAATTCGGAGGAAATCTTCCCTGGTGGGAAGGTGATACCATTGAGCTGCAGTGTCCTGACAGCGACAACCTTGTAACCTTAAAACTGGAGAGACTGGATCGCGAGTAATGGAGGAGAACACCTCGAATGGGTGACCGGAGGGATGATCATGGCTCACGAGATTAGGAAGGTCGCGGTTATCGGCGCGGGTGTGTTAGGGACACAGATTGCTGTGCAAGCGGCCCATTTTGGATACGAGGTCTCGACATATGATCCGGACCAGGGATCTTTTGCCAGGGCCCATCAGGACCTCACGTCTGTTCTGGACCGGGCGGTGGGGACACCGCTTTTCACGCCCGATGAGTGGGGGGAAACGGCTAAGAAGGTCAGGCTTTGTGCGGATTTGGAGGAAGCACTCAGCCAGGCTGACCTTGTGATCGAAGCGGTGACGGAGGACCTTGAATTGAAGCGCGATGTCTTCCACCGCGTGGATGCCCTCTCTCCTCCTGAGGCCTTGCTGGCAACCAACAGTTCTTCCATTCCTATTTCCAAGATAGAAAGCGCCACCACCAGGCCGGAACGGTGTCTCAACATGCATTTCTATTTTCCTGTGTTGGGGACCAACATGGTGGACGTCATGGGGGGGACCAAGACGCTCCCAGAGGTCACCGAGGCAGGCAAGGCGTGGGTTCGTAGCGTGGGTTGCCTGCCCCTGGTGGTGAACAAGGAAATCCTGGGGTTCTGCTTCAACCGGATTTGGCGGGCCGTCAAGCGAGAGGCCCTCCACATGTGGGCTGGAGGTTTTGTGGATTTCAGGGATGTGGACCGGGGGTGGATGATTTTTACGGGAATGAATCAGGGGCCTTTTGGCCTTATGGATAACGTGGGTCTGGACGTGGTCTACAACATCGAGCTGGTCTACTATAACGAATCCAAAGACCCCAAAGATTATCCCCCTGCGGCCCTCAGGGAGATGATCGAAGAGAAAAAGCTGGGCAGAAAGACGGGAAAAGGTTTTTATACCTACCCTGATCCTGAGTACAGCAAACCTGACTTCCTCAAGCCGTAGAGGGCTTCCATGGACGAGGCGTGAAAATTTTAGCCCCTGCTGGCGATCATCTGCATGATTTTGACCGTCCTCGCCGTGATGGCCGTCATAGGGGGATTAAGGGCGCTAAGAAGGCGATTCCGAGCGTGAACCTTCAGATGAATTCAAGCCGTACTTCACAGGGGAGTAAGGGGGCGATCGCCTCAAAAAGTCAAAACTTTTCAAGGTCCTTTAACGTTAGGGAGGGCAGGGGAGGGCTTCCATGGCTGAGAAAAAGTGTGCGCACTGCAAATTGCGCGGCCGGTACGATAAGGACCCCAGATCGCTATTAGGGCGTCTCTGGCGTTGGCACATCAACTTTTGTCCGGGTTGGAAAGGGTATTTCACGTCCCTGCCCCCGGAGGAGAAGGCCGCGCTTGCGAAGAAGTACGACTTCAAAAAATATCAATGACGATGCCTTTTCATGAACTGGTTCACGTGGTTCAGTGGTCCCGGCTGGGGGTGGAGCGTTTCCTGCTGGCCTACGGATTCGGATTGATACGCTTCGGGTATTACCATGGCCCCCTTGAGGAGATGGCCTACGCCCTGGAGCGGGACTTTGAGCGGGGCGCAGTGCCGCAAGAGCTCGTAGGGGTTATTGAAGGACGCACGGACGCCGTCTGGAATCAGGCTGCACCGGTCGTCCTGGCAGGCCGGAATCAACGCCTCTCCCTCTCTCGCTTTTGTGCCAGGGAGCCCAGAAAGGCGGAGATGACAATGGCCCCCAGGCAGCCCCATTGAACGGCACGGAGATGGAAAGGGGCGTAAAGGAAGGAAAGGATCACGGGAGAAAAGGCGTAGCCGGCGAATTTGATGGCGTTATAGACGGAAGTCACCGGTTTTCTCAGTTCCGGAGAGATTTGAACGGCCATTGTATTCAGAGAGGTCCAGGCCGTGGCCGCACCCGTTCCGAAGAGGAGAAAGAACACAAAATAGGGCCAGTAAGAAAAGGAGACCGAGGACATGAGGCCGATACAGGCCAGGGCAATCGCCGCTCCACCGAAAAAGACCTTGATTCTCCCCAGCCTGTCTCCGAGAAAGCCGGCGATGGGAGAGACGATAATGCCCGAGAAGCCCGTAATGGACAGGAGGGCCCCGATCTCATCAGAGGGCAGGTCGAGATTGGTTTTGAGGTGATCCGCGGTGAAGGTCATGATACCGATATAGGCGATAAAGAAGCTGAATGCGGCAAAGCTCAAATGCAGGACCCCCGGACGGGTCAGGGCCTCCTTAAAGATGGGGAGTGCCCCCAGTAGGTGAGGCCGCTCTCCCTGGGCCAGCTCCATGGGTTCGCTTGTAAACCAGTAGAGGAGGCCGGCCATGACGGCCAGTGCCCCCAGAAAGTAGAAGAACCAGGGCCACCCGTAGGCCACCTCTATGAGGCCTGAGATAAGGGGCCCCAGGGTGACCCCCATGGTATAGGCCACGCCCAGGAGGCCTATGGCCTTTCCCACATGCCGGGCAGGGACCAGTTCGCCGATAAGGGCCATAATGATGGGGGTGAGGAAGGCGGCACCCACACCCTGGATGATCCGGCTCCCCAGGAGGGCCCAAAGGTTGGGCGAGAGGCCGCAAAGGGTGCCGCCCAGGGCGTAGACAATGAATCCAAAAAGGAGGGTCTTGCGGGCGTCAAAGAGCTGTGCGATGGAGCCCGAGAAGAGCTGGACCAGCACAAAGGGGAACATGTAAAAGGTGATGGCCAGCGAGGCGGCGCCGAAGTCAATGGCCCAGATCTTGGACAGGACCGGAATCAGGGTGACGATCCCGATGCCGCCCATGGGCCCTATGATCGCACCCAGGTAGAGGGGTATAAGCTTCTTCAGGTCCAAGGTGCCTTTCCCGGGGTATGAATGACCCCAAAAAGAGAAAGGGCCCAACCCGGGGGTGTTCAGGACGTCCCCCGGGGTCCGGCCGGGTCCGGGGGATTACCCCTTATACCTGCCGATAATGGCAATACTGCATACGTTCTGGAAGGGCCGGCCTCCCAGGTTGTGGGTCAGCCCGAGGCGGGGGTCATTAATCTGCCGGTCCCCGGCCCGTCCCAGGAGTTGGAGGTACATCTCGTAGAGCATGCGCAGACCCGAGGCCCCGATGGGGTGGCCAAAACACTTGAGCCCGCCGTCCACCTGGCAGGGGATTTGGCCGTCCCGGTTGTAGAATCCGTCCAGAAAATCTTGCCACGCCCGGCCCCGCTCGGAGATGTGCAGGTCCTCCGTGGTGACCAGTTCGGTGATGGAGAAGCAGTCATGCACCTCCATCATACTGATTTGCTTGCGGGGATCGGTTACCCCGGCCTCCTTGTAGGCCATGGTGCTGCACTTGTTGGTGGTCATAAAGTTGGTCCCGTCCCACTCATTAAACCCCATCTCCTCACCGCTGCTTAGGGCCAGTTGCAGGGCCTTCACCGTAATGGGGTCTTTAATGCCCATGTCTTTGGCCTTTTCCAGGGTGGTCACAACGGCACAGGCGGCCCCGTCACTCACGCCGCAGCAGTCGAAGAGACCAAGGGGATAGGCCACGATGGGGGCTTTCATGACCTGTTCGATGGTGACTTCTCTTCGGAGATGGGCCTTGGGGTTGAGGACGCCATTTTCATGGCTTTTGACCGAAACCTGGGCCATGGCCCGCTTGAGATCCTCGTCAGGGATCCCGTACTTGGCACCATAGGCCGTCGCCAACTGGGCAAAGGCCCCCGGGGCCGTCATCTTGGGATACCAGAGCCAGGTGAGGCTTCCGCTGGTCGAACCCCCTTCGGGCAGACCGCCGTATCCGGTATCTTTAAGCTTTTCGACGCCCAGCGCCAGGCACATGTCATAGGCCCCGGAAGCAACGCCGTAGACTGCACCCCGGAAAGACTCGGTCCCGCTTGCGCAGAAGTTTTCGGTTCGCGTCACCGGGATAAAGGGGAGGCGCAGGGTAATGGACATGGGCAGGGCGCTCCTCCCCACATTGACCGTGTCGATGCAGGTGCCCAACCAGGCGGCCTCAATATCATTAACATCAATGCCGGCGTCTTCCATGCACTCGGTGAAGGCCTCCACCATGAGTTCCTCGGCCCCCATGTCCCAGCGCTCGCCGAAACGTGAACAGCCCATGCCGATGATCGCCACTTTATCCTTGATTCCTGTTGCCATGCCTTGTCCTCCTCTGACTCGGCAGCCCTTCCCGGGGAAAGGCTGCTACGAGGTGATACTAGAAGTCATGATTCCCGCTATCATTGTAGGGGCCGGGCCTTGACGGGTAAATTCAGCCTTGTTCCCGGCCTTCCGAAGGAAGGGGAACAGCTTTCCAGAAATAGCCCGTGAACCCGCGTTCCTCGTCGTCGTAGCGTTTTCGAAAACACATGTTTACTCTCTGGCCCACGTGTACTTCGGGAAGTTCACAGTCCGTGAAGTCGGCCATGAACCGACCGCCACCTTCAAACTGGACCATCCCGTAGATCCCCGGAGGATCCACCGACACGGTCAGGTGGTCGCCCGTAAAGCTGGTTATATAAGCGGGCACCTCTGAAAACTCATAGGGTTCCTGGGTCTTTACGGCCCGGCACTTGGGATTCACACAGATGTCCATTCGGGGGAACTGAGGTGTGCCGCACTCGGAACACTTCCCTCCTACCAGCCCCAGGATCATATCCCGCTTCCGCCACAGCACGGTCATGGCCGTTTGGGTGGGGGCCTCGGCCCGAATACCCATTTCGGTCTGGAGGAGATCCCGGAACTTGAGAAACTTGGGATAATTTTCAACAGACCGCTTGTTATCGAGGCAGCCCACGATGCCCGGGCGGGGTGTCAGGTCCTTAAGGGCGTCGGTGACGCGGAAATAGAGGGCGTCGCATCCCTGGCCGAATCCTGCCAGGAGGATTCGATCTCCGGGCTGGGATTGCTCCAGGGCGTGGATGAACATGACCAGGGGATGGGCCGTACCGGTGTCTCCGCACACTTCATGGAGGTTGTCCCAGACCTTTTCAGGCGAGGCCCCCAGCTTTTTCCCTATCTTCCGGTGTTCCGCCTTGAAAAAGCAGGGGAAGATAAACCTGTCCACATCGTCCATGGAAATGGAGAGTTCCTTGAAAAGGCCGGAGACGGCCTGGGGAACGATCTTGGAGTATCCCTCGTCACGGACCCATCTCTCCTCCCATGTATAATCATAGGGGTTCCGGGCGCCCCTGTAATGGTCTACAAAGTCGCAAGTCACCGTGTGGGACCCAAGGAATTCGGCGATCACGTCGGTATCGCCTACCAGAAGGGAGCCGGCCCCGTCCCCGAACCACATTTCATAGAAGTTGGCGGTCTTGGCCAGGCGCTTGTCGGAAGCTGTGACAAGGACCCCCTTTTTTCCTCCGCTCCGGACCATGGAATGGGCCTGAATCAGGCCGGTGGTGCCGGCCCTGATACAGGAGGTGAAATCAGCGGCCTGCAGATCGTCGCCCAGGTTGAGGGCCGTCTTGAGCACCCCTGCGTTGAGCCGGTCTGCAAAGGGCAGGGTTGTGGAGCAAAGATAGACGCCGTCCACCGTCGATTTGTCTTTACCCTTAAGACAGTCTTTGGATGCCGCCACGGCCATGGTCAGACTGTCTTCATCCCAGTTGCAAAAGGAACGCTCCCCCTGGGCCACGGCTGCGATGGCCGGAGCAAACCAGCCCATGTTCTTAACGATGCTCTTGCGGTTGAGTCTGAGTTTGGGGATGTACCCTCCGTAAGACGTGATGCCGATCATGGTTGGTCCTCCTCTGAGTTCAGGAAAATATAATCTGAAATTTAATTGGTTAATTGATTAAATTTGTAGTTATTTTTAATGACCCATATGTTCTCTCTTGTCAACAAGAAAATGGATGTGTTGCCTAAAAGGTAATCAAAATAGTATACAATCTGGAAGGATAAGTCAACAGATCTCGGCGTATTCCCCCCCCGGTCGGTAGGGCCTACTGAGAAACCGTTGAAGGATCTACCCGGAGAAGCCCTGGAGCGGAAAGGGGTGGACACAGGCGGGAGGGCATAAAAAAGCTTGATATCCTTATTGGATGTTGGTAAAAGAGAAAATAAAATATTATTTTTTAGGAAGGTTTAAGGCTCTTTGTAAAAATGTTCATCTCCCCCCAGGGGGAGTCACTATGAAGTTGATCCTTAATAGAAATTGCCTTACTGGGCTTATTACTCCCCTCCTCAGCATAAAGCCTTCGTGTTAGGGATATCTACCAAGGCACATACGTTTTTAGGGCACT
>Ga0180432_10005108_pt1 | contig 17667 bp, 10 predicted proteins | sample SS_ome_10_FD_132414 | JGI IMG/M metagenome (GOLD analysis project Ga0180432, IMG submission 132414) | Hypersaline lake sediment archaeal communities from the Salton Sea, California, USA - SS_1_MS_2 metaG | ecosystem: Environmental > Aquatic > Non-marine Saline and Alkaline > Hypersaline >...
CCCACCACCATCGGTCGCTGGTTCGCCTCTGACATCCGTCGCTCCAGGGGTGTACCACCGCGGTGCCCGGTGGCGCTTAGCGTAGCCGTTTACGCCGGATCCACAACACCGCGGGGCCCGGAGGGACCGGGCCGGCCATCCGGCGGTCGGTCGGCTCACTGCGGCTGTGCCCGGGCACGACCTCCGCCGGGCCGCCGGGCCGGGCTCGATTCGGGCTCGATTCGGGCAACATCCGGCCCGGGCTTGCGGTTCTTCTCGCCCTCCCGCCGATAACCTCAGGAGCGTTTCCGCTGAGGGCGACCGCCCACGCCGTCCCGGTGGCGCAGGTCCACGCCGCAGGCCGGCGGCGGGTCACCCCGCTCCGGCAGAAAGCCGGGAGGCGAGCACCGGGAACGCCCGCCCGGAGCTTGACACGGGCGCCGCGTCTCATAACGTTTCCGGGGTGGGGGAACCTGCCCACGAGCCGGAGAAAACCGCCGCAAGTTCCCGGCAACGGCTTGCCTCGGGAGGATTGAATTGCAAGCTGTCAGAGGGATGCCCGCAGGCGCCGACCGGGCATGGTCGCGGACTTTGGGGACACGATGATGCAGGCCAAACGCTTACTGGCAACGGATCTGGACGGCACGTTTATCGGGGACGACGCCGCGATGGTCTCCCTCTGGGACGACCTCTTCCGCAGCGGGGTCATGGTCAGCTTCTCGACCGGCCGACACCTCAAGTCCATCGACGAGTTCTACAACCAGAAAGGCCTGCTGCGGCGGGCCGACATCTGCGTCTGCATGGTGGGCACCGACGTCTACTTCCGCAACAACGGCGGCTACGTCCTCGATTCCGGCTGGCACGAGGTGATCAGCCAGGACTGGGACAAGGCCCAGGTGGAAGCCATCCTCCACTCCATCCCCGAAGCCCGGATGCAGGACCCCCAGTGGCAGTCGCCCTTCAAGAGCAGCTACTACCTCGAGGAGAACGCCGAGCAGCGGCTGGCGGAGATCGAGCAGCGGCTCGCCGCCGCCGGGCTCAAGGCCAAGGTGGTCTACTCCGCCGGCAGGTTCCTCGACCTGCTTCCCGAGCGCTCCGGGAAGGGCGAGGCGGTCCGCTACGTGGCCGAACAGGCGGGCGTCGACGCCACCAACGTCGTCACCTGCGGCGATACGGGCAACGACCTGGACATGATGCGCGACGAGCTGGGCTTCCGCGGCATCGCGGTGGGCAACGCCGCCCCGGAGCTGAAGGCGTTCCAACCACCGCACGTCTATCACGCCAGGGCCTGCTACGCGGCGGGCATTCGCGAGGGCTTGGAAACGTACGGTTGGCTCTAGCTATACTTGGATGAGCCCGTGGGGACGAGACCCGGCCATCGCCCGGACGAGCGAACCCCTTGAAAGCCTGAGTTGGAGTGACCCCAGGAATGGCAAACCCAGAGGACCCCTGTAACCACACTGCTCGCGAGCGGTTCGCCCGTTCCGGCCGGACGCACGTTCTGATGATCACCAACCACGGGGTGCACGAGTGGCAGGTGGTCCCCGGGCTGCCCGACACGGGCGGCCAGAACGTCTACGTCAACCAGTTCACCGAGGCCCTCGTGGAGCAGGGCTACCGCGTCAGCATCGCCAACCGCGGCGGCTACGCCCACCCCAAGACCGGGACCCTGCAGAGCGGCGTGGTCTATCACCCCTCGGGCTTCGCCCGCATCCTCTACCTGGAGGACGGCCGGAGCGAGTTCGTCCGCAAGGAGGATATGGACGAGCAGATCCCCGCCCTGGTCGACGATCTCGACCACAAGATCCGGGCCGACAAGGACCGCTACGACCTGATCATCTCGCACTACTGGGACGCCGGGAAGATCGGGGTGCTGTTCAACCAGCGCTGCGAGCAGGAGGGGCAACGCATCCCCCACGTGTGGGTGCCCCACTCCCTGGGAGCGCTCAAGAAGCGGAACATGGATCCGTCCACCTGGGCGAACCTGCGCATCGACGAACGCATCGCCAACGAGCAGGAGCTGATCCGGTCGCTCGACGGGGGCGTGGCCACCTCGACCGCCATCCGCGACACGTTCCGGAACGACTACGGCTACGAGGCCCGCTACTTCCTGCCACCCTGCGTCGACGAGCAGCGGTACCGCCCCCGCCAGGAGGGCGAGGTCGAGCCGGTGTGGGAGTTCCTCGCCGGGTTCAGCCCCCTCAGTTCCGAGGAGCTGAAGCGGCGCAAGCTGGTCACCGAGATCAGCCGCACGGACAAGACCAAGCGCAAGGACGTGCTGATCAGAGCCTTCGCCCAGACCAGACGGGAGGTCCCCGAGGCCCTGCTGGCGGTCTCGATCGACCCCCACGCCGAGCCGCTGCACGGGTCCCTGCTGGCGTTGATCAGGGAGCTGGGCCTGGAAGGGGACGTGATCGCCCTGGGTTCGGTCTGGGAGCAGCTACCCCTGATCTACAACGCCAGCAGCCTGTTCTGCACGCCGTCGGTGATGGAGGGCTTCGGGATGAGCGCCCAGGAGGCCGCGGCCAGCGGCAAGCCGGTCGTCGCCTCCGACCTGGTGCCCTTCGTGTGCGAATATTTGCTCGGGAACGAACCCGAGAGCACCGCCGTGGACGGCCAGACGGTACAATTCGGGGAGGGCGCCGTGGTGGTGCCGGCGGACTTCGTGGAGGGGTTTTCCGCCGCCATGACCCGGCTGCTGAAGGACGACGAAGAGCGGCAGCGGATGGGGCGGAGGGCCTGCGAGATCACCGTGCCGTACTTCACCTGGCAACACATGACGGCCGCCCTGCTGAGCGACCTCGGCGTGGCGCCGGCGGAAGGGGAGAAGCAGTAGCATGCGTGACGGTTACCAGGCAAACTCGACCGAACTCGGAACGGTGCTGGAGGAGGTCTGGGCGGGTCAGGCCCGCGACGGCTTCCTGCTGACCGATCCGGCCGCGGCCGGCATCGAGACCCGGGCGGTGGCGGACGAGACCAGCGGCGTGACCTATCGTTTCCGGTGGATGCCGCACCGGGAGATCCGCGGAGACGTGGCCGAGCTGGAGCGGCGGGGCATTCTCAACCCGCACCGCGACGCCACCAGGCTGTTCCGGGATCCGCGGGACCCGAGCGGTCGGCACTGCTTCCTCTGCCGGCAGAACATCGCCGAGTGCCACCCCCTGGAAGTGCTGGTGCCGGTGACCCTGGCGGGTCAGCACTACTTCGCCGGGGCCAACTTCGCGTGGATCGAGCCCAACCATTTCACGGTGATGGCCGCCGAACACACCGACCAGCACTACTCCCGCCACGTGCTGGAGGCCATGGTGGAGCTGCACCTGCGGACGGCCGGGCGGTTCCGCGTGCTGTTCAACGGGCCCAGCGCCGGGGCCACCATCCCCTGGCACCTGCACTACCAGATCACCACCGAGCCGATGCCCATCGAGCAACTGGCTCCCAACAGCGAAGAGCACTACCCCACCGCGTTGTGCCGCTACCATCTGGCCGAGGACGGCCTGGCCCGGGCCCATCACACCATCGATCAGTGGCTGATGGGCGACGGCGACCACCGCAGTGTGAACATCCTCATCGCCAGCCCGAGCGGCGAGCCGTGCATCCACCTGTTCCCCCGCGACAAACGCTACGCGACCGCGGCGGGCAAGGGACTGGTGGGCGGCTTCGAGGTGGCCGGCGACTTCGTGCTCAGCGCGCCCGCGGAAGAGGAGACCTTCCGCAACGCCTCGGTCGCGGCGGCCGTCGAGATCCTCCGACAGATCTCCCCACCGGACTGGAACGCCATCGCCGCGGCCTGAAGGCATCGCCGACAGGATTCGAACACCCGGTCCGCTCGAGGGCCGGGTGTTCTCTTTTGCGCCTCCGGCGGGCTCACCTTCACCCCCCCCGCCGGGACGGGCACCGGCGGCGGTCCGATACTCCTAAGGTCCGACCGGCCCCGGCCCGATGAACACGGGACGGCCGCCCGGGCTGCGCGCCTGGCCCGGGCACCCCAGGCGGCGAGCCGCCAGCCCCGCGGAGGTCCGGCCCATGCGCGTACGCAGAAGCCTGCTGATGGTCCCGCTGATCGTGATCGGAACGGGGGCGGTCGTTGGCGGGGTGGTGGCCGCCGAACTTCACGGCGCCCTCGTCCGCCAGCAGCGCCGGCACCTGCTCGGCGTGGTCCAGAGGCGGGCCGGCCTCGTCGAGGCCCTGGCCGAAACCGCCGCCGGGGTCGCCGCACGCGGGCAGGGGGACCGGCTGTCCGGCCTGCTGGGCACAGTCGATCCTGTCGATCACACGGGTACGCTGCTGGTGGCGCAGACTCCTGACGGGCGACTGCTGCCCGCGGGGCCCGGGGTTCCGCCCGAGGAAAACACAAGCACCCCGCTGGCCGAACCCCTGCGCCGGGCGCTCGCCGGCCGCTCCGGCACGATGACGGTGCGGGACGGCGGCGGCAGACCGATGCTGGTTGCCTATGGGCCGGTTCGCGGGCTGGGCTGGGGCGTCGCCGCCGCCGGCCACCTGCCCGGCTGGAGGGTGCCGCTCTGCCGGGCGGTTCTCACCACCGCGCTGCTCGCCCTGGTGCTGGCCGCGGTGGCAGCCCGGCTGGTCATCCGCGCGGCCCGGCCACCGGCCGGCCGGCTCGGCGAGAACGAAGCCACCCTCCGCAGCATCTTCCGGGCGGCGCCGGTGGGCATCGGCCTGGTCAGCGCTCGCCGTTTCGGCAGAGTCAACGACCGCTTGTGCCAGATGCTGGGCTATCGGGCCAGGGAGCTCACCCATCGCAGCGTTCGGATGCTCTACGAATCGGACGAGGAGTTCGAGCGGATCGGCGCCGAGCACTACGGCTCGGCCCACACGTCCGGAACCAGCGTCGGCGAGACCCGCTGGCTGCACAAGGACGGGAGCATCCGCGACATCCTGCTGAGCACGACGCCCGTCACCCCGGACGATTCGGCGACGGGCTACACCTTCGTGGCCCAGGACATCACCGACCGCAAGCAGGCCGAGCACCGGCTTCGGGAGAGCGAGCAGTTCCTGCAGTGCGTCTTCGACGCGATCCGGGACGGTGTGGCCGTCCTGGACCGAGAGCTGAACATCGTCCGCGTCAATCCCTGGATGGAGTGGATGTACGCGGCCCGCATGCCGCTGGTGGGAAGAAAGTGCCACGAGGTCCTGCGCAACCGGTCAACGCCCTGCCCGGGTTGTCCCTGTGTGCCGGCGCTGGAAACCGGCGACGGCCATTCCGAGGTCATCCCCTACCCGTCCGCCGAGGAGCCGACCCGCTGGATCGAGCTGTCCGCCTTTCCGCTGCGCGACACCCAGGGCGAGGTGATCGGGATCATCGAGCACGTCAAGGACATCACCGCCCGCAAGCGGATGGAGGACGCCCTGCGTCGCAGCGAGCGGATCCACCGGATCGTGTCGGACTCCGCGTCGGACTGCATCTACTGGCGCAGCCCGAGCGGGTCGATTCTCTACATCTCGCCGGCCTGCGAACGCCTGACCGGCCACACCCGCGAGGAGTTCCTCCGGACGCCCGAGCTGCTGAACGGGATCATCCACCCGGACCACCGGGCGGAGTGGAGCGTCCACAACCACGCGGCCCTGCAGGACGGCTCACCCGCTCCGCTGCAGCTCAGGATCGTGACCAAGAGCGGGCAGACGCGGTGGATCGCCCACATCTGTCATCCGCTGCGGGACAGAAGCGGCGCGTTCCTGGGCATCCGCGGCGTGCACCGCGACATCACCGAGAGCAAGCTGGCCGAGCAGCTCCGCGACGACCTGACCCGCGAGCTGGCGGAATCCGCCGAGGAGTTGACCCTCCGCAACGAGGAACTCCAGCGTGCCAAGACCGAGATGGAGACCTTCATGTACGCGGTCTCGCACGACCTGCGGGGCCCGCTGATCAACCTCCAGGGTTTCGCCGCCCGGCTGGAACGGTCGGTGTCACGGCTGGGTGAGCAACTGTCCGGCGAGGAAAGGGGTGGTCGGGCGCCGGGCCGGGAGGTCCGGCAGATCCTCGAGCAGGACGTTCCGGAGGCCATGGGGAGCATCCACGACGGCGTGGGCAGGCTCGACGCCCTGATCGAGGGGTTGCTGAGTCTCTCGCGAACGGGCCGTCAGGAGCTCCACTTCGCCTGCCTCGACATGCGCCGGCTGGCCCGGCGGGTGGTCTCGGTTTTCGGTCGCACCATCGAGGAACAGGGTGTGACGGTCCACATCGGGCAGATGCCGCCGGCGATCGGCGACGAGACGGCCATCGACCGCGTGCTCTCCAACCTGGTGGGCAACGCCCTCAAGTACCTCGACCCCACCCGCGCGGGCCGGATCGAGATCGGCTTCGCCGGCCTGGAGAACGGGCGGCACCGGTACTTCGTGCGGGACAACGGCATCGGCATCGAGGAGCACAACCAGCAGCGGATCTTCCGCATGTTCCACCGGCTCCGCAAGAGCGACGCCCCCGGCGAGGGCCTGGGGCTGGCCATCGTGGAGAAGCTGATCGAGCGCCACGACGGTCGCGTGGAGGTCGAGTCCCGGCCGGGCAGCGGCAGCGTGTTCTCCTTCACGCTGGAGGCCGTGGCCGACGCGGCGGTCCGGTCCGCCGTGCCGCCGGCGTGCTGCCCCTGAAGCCGCCTGCCCGAACGCTCCACGGGCCCCGGTTCGGGGCGGGGGCGCCCTGTGGTTATCGGTGCTCCGGTCCTGGAGCCCGCCGCGGCAGGCCGCCCGGAAGGAGGACAAGCCGCCCTCCCACTCGGCCGATACATGGGCGGGGTGGGGTCCCTGCCAACGGGTGACGGGAGCCTTGGGAGCCCCCCTCATGCCACAAACGCGAATCCTCCTGGCAGAAGATGACCCGGGGCACCAGAGCCTGCTTGTCGCGGCCCTGGCGGACGCCAACGCCGAGGTGGAGGTCCACGTGGCCGGCACCGGCCAAGAGGCGTTGCGAGCGGTCGAGCAGCACGGCGCCGATGCCTTCGACTGCGTGGTGGTGGACTACAGCCTGCCCGACTGCGACGCCACCGAGCTGCTCCCCCGCCTGCTGGGCGAAGGGGTGACCTGCCCGACCATCGCGGTCTCCAGCAGCCGCGACCAGGAGGTGGTCATCGAGAGCATCCGCAACGGGAGCGTGGACTTCGTGCCCAAGCTCGAGGCCGTCCGCGGCGACCACCTCTGGAGGAGGATCGAACTGGCCCTGGCCCAGCAGCGCCGCAGAGAGAAGAGTCGCCGAACCATCGAACGCCGAGCCCGGCACCTGGCCGCCCTGGCCGAGCAGGACCCGCTGACCGGCCTGGCCAACCGGCGTTCCCTGGACCGGCTCTTCAGCGGTCAGCACCGGAGCCCCGACCGCCGCGGGCGCAGCTCGATGGTGATGATCGACCTGGACCATTTCAAGCAGATCAACGACCGCTTCGGGCACGACTGCGGCGACACCGTGCTGCGGGCCGTGGCCGGGACGCTGCGCGAGAGCCTCCAGCCGGGCGACCTGGCCGTCCGCTACGGCGGCGAGGAATTCCTGATCGTCCGGCCCTCGTCCGGCCTGGCCGAAGCCGTCTACTGGGCGGAGACCCTTCGCGACCGGATCGCCCGCCGCCAGATCCGGGCGGGCGAGCTCCGCGTTCCGCTCAGCGCCAGCTTCGGCGTGGCCAACTGCCCCAGCCCCGAGCTGAGCCCGGAGACCGTCTCGCGCGCCGACCGGGCCCTGTACGTGGCCAAAGGGGGCGGGCGAAACCGGGTCTGTACGTGGGAACGGGCCGTCTTCGAAGAGGTGGCCACCGACCCCGACACCCGCCGGCGGGCTTCCGTGGAACGGCGCCTCGGCACCACCCTGGTCCGCTGCCGGGCTCTGCTGGGTCCCTGCCATTACGACCACCTGACGGTGCACGCCCGCTACGTCAGCAACATGGCCGTCCGGCTCGGGCGGGCCCTGAACCTGGACGGCGAGGATGAGGAACGGTTGCGGCTCGCCGGCATCTGCCACGACCTGGGCAAGTTCCTGGTGCCCGACGAAGTGCTGGGCAAGACCGCCGCGTTGTCCCAGGAGGAGCGCTTCCTGCTCGCCCGCCATCCCGAGGACGGGGCGCAAATGGCGTCCCTGCTGGGCGCCGACACCCAGGTCACCGACTTCATACGCTACCATCACCGCTGGTTCCTGGACCTGCAGGTAGCCAGGAATGAACCTCCCGTCGCGGTTCCGCTGGGCGCCCGCATCGTCGCCGTCGCCGACGCGTTCGTGGCCATGACCTCGCAACGCCCGTATCAGAACGCCCGCTCCTTCAGCGCCACCGTCAACGAGCTGCGCAAACGCAGGGGCACGCAGTTCGATCCCCGCGTGGTGGACGCACTGCCCCGCGCTCTGCTCGCCGAGCGCCCCATGAGCATTCGCTGATCGCCCAACCGTGGCGAGCCCGGCAACGAGTGCCGACCAGGGGACGGGCCATCGGGTCGCGGGCGCTGCCCGCGCCCGGTGTCCGACGGGCTGTTGTGCGCCGCTCGGCCGCCGCCGCAGGCAGCGGCGCCGAAGGATGCCTGGGTCTGATATGCGCAGGTCCGTTGTCCGCTGCGGTTTTATCCCTTGGACTCACCTCACCAGCGTTCCGACAACTCAGTACGCCGGGAGTTTCGGGCCAGGACCGGCGCAGCCGCCGCAGAGGAGAAGACCGGATGAGTTCAGATCAGCGGCTCGGTGTTTATGCCGGGAGGGAGCGGCGCGACGCGGCGCGCACACCGGACTACCGGGAGATCTGGTGGGCGTTGTGCGAGCAGCAGGCCGCGCGCTGTTCGGGATGGCTGGTGGGCAGATCCGCGAGCGGCCTGACGATGATCACCGAGAACACGAACACGCCGGGGCAGGGAGCCCGGATTCTGGTGGCCGTCAACCGTGCACCCCGGAGCCGGGTCGAACACGTGACGGTAACGCGAACCGAGCGGCTGTCCGACCTGCTGGATCTGGTGGCCGCCGAATACGGCCGCCCGGCTGCGCAGGGCGGAGCGGCGCACCTCGTGGACTGACCGTGGTGATGGTCGGCAGAGACAACGGGCCCTTCTTCGGCGACCGACGACGGTCGGACCGCTGGCCAACCGACAAGACGCTGCGCTGGCGCGTCTTCCGAGGTCGGAGAAGTCGACCGGGCAGGCTGATCGAGCGTTCTCTGGACGGACTGGTGTTGGCGGTGGCTCCGAAAGACGCCCCGCCGCCCGGCACCCGGTTGCTCCCTCGAGACGAGGGCGACCTCGACCGGCTCGGATTCCGCTGTGCCGTGGTCAGACGGATCGAGCGGCCGAGCCGGGAGGTTCGACTCCTATTCGCCGAGATCGAAGCGTAGGGGGGCGTGCCGGAGCGGGAAGAAGCGGGTCAAGGCAGCCGCAGGTCGGGCGGCTCGAAAAAAGGTCCAAACCAGTGAGCGAGTCCCGCGACGGGTGTGCGGTGGCGGCAGGCCCGCTCCGCGGCGGTACCCGCGGATCGGCCGGAGCGGCGTGAAGCGGCCCGGGCCGGTATGCGTCGAGGAGTGGAGCAGTGAGAAGTTCAAACGGCGAACCCGGAGCCGAGCACACCCGGGGATCGGTGCCCGAACGCCTGGCCAGGGATCTGGCTCGCGGCGGAGCGCTCCTCCCCGAGCGGCAGGTCTGCTCCGGCGCTCTCGCGGACCGGCGGAACCGGGCCCGCGTGCCCATGAGCGCCGGGGTGCACTGGCGGTGCGGGGGCCAGGACGGCCAGTGCCGCCTGCTCGACGTCGCTCCGGGGGGGGCCGCCCTGGTGCTGCCCCTGCGGGACGTGTTCTCGCTCGACGCCGCCATCACCCTGAACGTGGAGCTCGACCCCGGAATGACCTGGTGCCTGACGGACCAGGCCACGGTCGTGCGTCGGAGCCCGCGGCCCGACCGGACCTGCCGGGTGGCGGTGGCCTTCCCCCTGCCCGGGACGGGGGCCTGAGGCGAACCACGGGCAGGCCGGGCTGCTCGATCTCTAGCGGGGGGAACGTCGGGATCCTGCGACTGCGGATGAGAGGATTCGAACCTCCACTGGGTTACCCCAACTGGCACCTGAAGCCAGCGCGTCTGCCAATTCCGCCACATCCGCGCGGTGGCCGTTCCCGCCCGGGGAAAACGACCGCTGCCCTGGAGCCGACACCCCGGGCAGGCTGCGGGCGCGTATCACGCCTCGAATGGTATTGTCCCTCCTGAACGGCATCCCGTCAAGCAGATCATTCGGGTGCGCCGCCGGTGGTGGGCCGGCCGCCGGGGTCGTGTGGCCTGGGGGGGACCGTGCTACAATGCCGCCGACCGTCCGGGACCCATCCGCCGCGACCACACCCGCGCGAAGGAGGGGGCATGGTGATGAAACCGATCTTCCCGCGAGTCCTGAGCCTCTGTGCCCTGATCGTCGTTGTGCCCGGCTGCGCCGGCGACGGCGCCGGGCAACGGTTGTCCTCGCTGGGATCCCGGGTCCAGACGGTGGCCCGGCAGCGGCGGGCGGCGCCCCCGCGCCGATCTGTGCAGCCCCGGTCGCACCGGTGGTACGAGCTTGCGTCCGCCCGGGCCGGCCAGACCGCGCTGCCCACCGGTGGGCAACACGCCCCGGACGACACCGGCCGGGCCCGAGCCGGCTTGCCCGCCACCGACCTGCCCGCCCAGCCGGGTGGCTCCGGGCCACTGCCGGGGCTCTGGGACACGGTCAAACGAGACCTGCGGTCAATGCCGGGTGATCTGTGGGCGGACACGAAGGCGGTCTACGCCGCTCCGCTCAATCTGGCCGTTCTCGGCGTCTCGTATGGAGGGTCGCTGGCCCTCCAGGAGACCGGCCCCGACGACACCGTCGAGGACGCCTTCCGCGGAGAACACCACTCCTTCGACGCAGGCTGGCGCGAGACGTTCTCGATCGTCGGGCATCCCGGCACCCACTTCGGGCTGGCGAGCCTGTGGTACCTGCTGGGCCAGCAGACGCAGAACGAGAAGACCTACGAGGTGGGCAAGACTCTGTTCAGCGGGCTGATTATCAACGGCGTGTCGACCCTGGCCGGCAAGGCCGCCACCTGGGAGGACGGGCCCGACGGCGAATGGGGCACGCTGCCCAGCGGACACACCTCGAGTTCGTTCACCTTCGCTTCGGTGATGCACCGGGCCTACGGCCCCTGGGTGGGTGCTCCGCTGTACGTCCTGGGCACCCTGGTCGCCTACGAGCGCGTCGAGAGCGAGGCGCACTACCTCTCCGACGTGGTGATGGGCGGCGTCCTGGGCCTGGTGATCGGGCACAGCGTGGCCGGCGAGCACGGCTTCGAACTCTTCGGCGGCCAGATCGTCCCCTACGTCGATCCCTACACCGGCAGCAGCGGGCTCGCCTGGGTGAGGCATATCAAGTGACACCGTAGCCGCATCGGATGACGCCCCCGTGCCGGTTCGGAGGCGGAAGCGAGGACCACCATGAGAATCGCCCGCTTTCTCGACCCCGCCGGGCACGAGCGGCTCGGCGAGCCAACCGCGGACCACCGAGCCCGACTGCTGGAGGGGGACCTGTTCGGCCAACTCCGCCCCGGAGAGGACGAGGCGGTCATGGACCGCCTGTTGCCCCCGGTGCAGCCTCCCAACATCTTCGGCATCGGGCTCAACTACCGGGACCATGCGGAGGAGGGCGGTCGTCCGGTGCCCGATCAGCCGCTGGTCTTCCTGAAGGCCACGACCTCGCTGCTGGCCCCCGGTGAAGCGATCCGCCTGCCGGACCCGGCCCCGGAGGAGGTGGATTTCGAGGCGGAGCTGGCGATCGTGATCGGACGGCAAGCCAGACAGGTGCCCGAGCACCAGGCGCTGGACCACGTACTCGGCTACACCTGCGCGAACGACGTGACCGCCCGGGACTGTCAGAAACGGCTCGACGCCCAGTGGACCCGGGCCAAGGGTTTCGACACCTTCTGCCCGCTGGGCCCCTGGCTGGTGACCGCCGACGACTTTGATCCCCGGGACGCGACGGTCGAGGCGGTGCTCAACGGAGAGCGGATGCAGCACGGCCACACTTCGCAACTGGTCTTCTCGTGCCCGGCCCTGGTGAGCTATCTCTCACACCAGTTCACCCTGCTGCCCGGCACGGTGATCTGCACGGGCACCCCGGCCGGCGTGGGCTTCGCCAGGAGGCCACCGGTCTTCCTGAGGCCCGGTGACCGCATCGTGGTGCGAATCGGCGGCATCGGCGAGCTGGCCAATCCTGTCACGCGGCACGGCGGCGTCGCCCCGCGTTGACGCCCTCTTGGGCCCCCCGTATAAATCGACGCCTGAACCGAGCTTGAGTGGCCCGGTTCGGTTGTGTGGCGCTGATGTTGCGCCTCCTGCGGCCGCGACGGGACCAGGCATTCCGGTCGCCTGCTTTGGAGTTGCCGAGCGATGAGGACCATGCGAATCGCCAGTGGATTCTTCCGGATCGCCCCCCTGTTTGTCCTGGCGGGCGCGGTGCTTGCCCCCTGGACGCTGGGCGGCTGCAACACCACGTTCAGCACCTCGGGAGGAGGAGGCACCACCGATCCCAACGGTGGCGACGACGGGGAGGACGGCGAAACCACTGCGGAGATCACCAACCTCAACGGGGCGGATCTTCCGGCTTCCGGGAACCAGCCCATCACCATCAATTACACGGTGCCCGCCTCGGCGACCAACCTCGCGGCGTTCTACGTGCCCACCGCCCTGGCCGAGGACGCCGGCCAGCGGCAGCCGTTCGAATTCGGCACCCCCCTGGCGGCGGGGACCAGCAGCTTCACCATCAACGTGGCGGACCTGCCCGGCGGCACCTACCGGATCGGCATCAGCTACGTGGACGGCGGCAGCTCGTTCACCATCCTGAGCGAGGCGTCCCTCATCGTGGAGGGCCTGCCCAGCCCGCAGTTCTTCTCCCCGGATCAGGACACCTCGGTGGTGGCCGGTGCCACCGTCCCCATCGTCGCCGACCTGGGCGACCCGGAGGCGGAGGTGGCCTGGCGGCTCTTCTACGTCAAGAGCTCCGGGGCCACCCCGATCGAGGACCTGACCAGCATCGAGCAGATCGCCCAGTTGGGCACGGAACTGCGTGCCTCGACCGGCAACGCGATCAGCTTCGAGTGGAACACCAGCGGCGTGGCCGCCGAGACGTACGTGATCGGGGTCTCCGCCACCGACACCGGCACCCCGATCGACGACGTGGACCAGGCCGACCTCGACAAGGTCGTCACCGCCTACTGCGACCACACCGTCACGGTGCTCAGCGAGGAGCCGCCCCCGCCGGCCCAGCCGACGTTGCTGGTGTCGCAGCCGGGGGAGGACACCGCGGTCTTCCTGGCCGGGTCCGTGGACATCGCCTTCCAGGCCGACCTGGTGGAGCAGACCTTCGTCGGCATGACGCTCTTCTACGACACCGACGCGGTCTACAGCAACGGGTTCGCCGGGGTCATCGCGGAGGACCTCGCCGAGACGGACACCTCGGCGACGTGGGAGCTGGACAGCGACGACAGCGAGGGCCTCTACTACGTCGGCGTGCTGCTGGAGTACGGCGAGGGTGACTCGGTGGCGACGTACGCCACCGGTCGGGTGGACTTCGTCAAGACCCCGTCGCTGACGGTGACCGCACCGGCCAGCGACACGATCACCCAGCCCAACAACAGCGTCAGCATCGCCTGGACCACGAACGTGCCGGCCAGCGTGGCGGAGACCGAGGTCGTCGCCCAGCGCATCAGCGACGGGCATACCGTGGTGGTGCAGGAGGCCGGTTCGTCCGGCGACACCTCGGTGAGCTGGACGCCGACCGCGGTCCAGGGGCGGTTCACCATCCTGGTCCGCATCATCTTCACCGACGAGGAGGTCGATGATCTGACCGCCCAGGCGCCGGGCGCGGTGCGTGTCTCGACCGCTCCGCCGATCATCTGGGTGGGGTCCTTCGCCGACGACGACGAGAGCAGCCAGCCCGCCGGGGCCATCTTCGGCGGCGTGCAGTTCGAGGACAACCTGGGCACGGACTTCTCGTCGGTCGGCGACCTGGACGGCGACGGGGCCGACGAGTTCATGATGGCCGCCCGGTACGGCAAGCCCTTCTTCACCAACCCGGAGGGCATCGGCGAGGGTGAGGCCTACCTGATCTACGGTTCACGAGACCGCTACGGCGGGATCTACAACGTCAACTCCGTGGGGACCGAGACCCTGCGGGGGGTGACCTTCACGGGAATCCGCACCCCGCAGGGCAACTGGGACACCGACGGTCTGAGCGACCTGTCCCGCATTCCGGACGTGGACGGCGACGACCTGGACGAGCTGGTCTTCGGCTTCCCGACCGTCAACTCCCGGGGACACAACGTCGACCCGGACCAGGACGGCGTGCGCCCGCCGGAGGAGCTGGAGTCGCTGGAGAAGGCCGGGCAGTTCCTGCGGGGCGGGCTGGTCATCGTCAGCAGCACCAACAGCATCCTGCAGAACCCCGACGCGGGCACCCCGGTGATCAACCTGGACCTGGTGGGTCAGCGGTTCGACACCAACTGCGTCCTCTTCGAGCCGGGCACCGAGGGCGACCTGATCCTCGATCTGTTCTCGTACGACTCGGACACCGGCGAGTGCACCGGGTCCTGTGACGAACCCGCCACCGACGGCAACCCGGACGGCACGCTGATGAACTGGGGCTTCGTGGCGGCCCTGGCGGACGATTACTTCGCCGCCATGTGGGGCAGCGGCTGCCTGAACGACTACGATCTGCACCTGAACAGGTGCCGGTTCGACGACGCCCTGGGCATCACGCGACTCCAGACCGACTACTGCACCGACCTGGGTCCGGGCATCTGTCAGCCCAGTTCGCCCGCCCTGCACAACGCCGTGGGGCGTCATCCGGACACCGCCTTCCGGGGCTTCGGTTACTCGGGCTACTACCCCGACACCTGGGACAACAACGACGACGGCAACCCCGACACGGTCAGCGAGGAGGACCTGGTGGAGAACAAGCCCCACGAGCCGTACGGGGCCCGGATCATCGGGGTGGGGCTGGAGGACGGCTTCGGCAGTTCGATCACCCTGAGCAACCCGCTGGACAGCGGGGCGGGGGACATCATCATCAGCGCCCCCAACCGCACCGCCCGGGGCATCCTCTTCCAGCAGGGACAGGACTGGGAACCGGACTGGCCGGAGACCGGCGGCGAGATCACCGGCCTGGAGCGGCCGGCCGGCACCCCCGCCACCAACGCCGATTCCGGCGTGGCCTACCTCTTCTCGCTCCGCAACCTGTGGACCGAGGATGGCTCGGACCGCATTCCGCCCAAGCCTCACCAGTACATCGTGGGCGAGCCCAGCCACTGCGGTGCCCCGCGGGGTGCCGACGGCAACACCGTCAACCGCATCCCCAACATCGAGGCCACCCGCATCGCGGGAGCGGCCAACGAGAAGATCCGCAACATCCGGGGCATCAAGGACTTCAACGGCGACGGCCGCAACGACATCGCCGTGGGCGCCCCCGAAGCCATGAGCGGCAGCGGCCGGCTGTACATCGCCTTCCGCCGCGAGAAGGCCGTGGAGGGTGATTACGTCCTGGAGAAGCTGGAGCTGGGTGCCGACGATGCCGAGCGGCTCTCCGGCGTCCTGATCACCGGCAGCTCGGGGTCGCAGTTCGCCTTCAGCATGGCCACCGACGTGGACCTCAACGGGGATGACGAGCCGGACCTGGTCGTGGCCGCTCCGGGGGCGGGCAGCAACTCCGGCGAGGTGGCCATCATCTTCAGCAGCCCCTCGCTGATCACGCCGGCGGGCGGCACCTCCATCGACGACCTCATCGCCCAGGGGCGGGCCGCCAAGATCGTCGGCTGGACGGACGAACAGGGCTACTTCGGGTACAACGTGACCAACGCCGGCGACATCGACGGGGACGGCAAGAACGATCTGCTGATCGCCGCCCCGGGGGCCACCCCGCGGTTTGACTCGACGCCGGACGACGACGACGACACGCTGGACTCCTTCGGGCTGGACCTGGACGGCGACGGCCTGCTGGACAACGTGACCGGACCCAACGGCGTGCCCGAGGAGGAAGGCGAGCCCAACGACGACGCCCTCGACGAGCTGCGCCAGGCGGGTCTGGTGTACATCATCTGGGGCTCGAACTGCCTGTCGCGGCTGGACTGCCCGGACAGCGAGAACGAGACCAACGTGTTCAACATCTCGGAGCTGGGCGCTTCGGGTCTGGAGGGTGCGATCGTGGTGGGCCGCCGCGGGGCGGACGCGTCGGCGGGACGTGACGGCGACTTCTTCGGCGGCGGCGACGCCGGCGACACCGCGTTCGGCGGGATCACCAGCAAGCAGGACCGCGGCCGCTCCTACGGCCTGCGGGCGGCCGGCGACGTCGACGGCGACGGGCAGGCCGACTTCCTGGTCGGCTCGGTGACCGCCACCCCGAGGATCGACCCGATTACCGGCGAAGGAACCACCCGCGGCGGAGAGGCGTACCTCATCTACGGCTTCGACCGCTAGGGCCGTCCGTCACCTGGCGGCGACGGACCGAGCCGCGAACGGAACACAGCCCGCCGCAGGCGGGCCCATCGACCAGCCCGTTTCAGCGGACTTGCCCCAAGACCCCACGGCAGGCCCGCTGGAACGGGCTATCCGGACCACTCTGCCCCCGCCACGATGGCGGCTCGGCCGTGAACCGGTCCTGAAGGACCGGCCGGTCAGCCCGGCTGCGCCGGTCCGGGCCCCGAGGGTTCCGTCGAGCCTACCTCTGCGGCCCGCCGGGCGACGCCCGGGGGGCGTTCCATCGAGTTCGACCCATAACAGCATCCCCGGGCCCGGCGCGCCGAACACCGCCATGATCCGGCCACGGATTCACACTCGGCCCCGGGGACGACGAGCTGCTCACGGACAAAAACGTGCACAGGTGCCGCAGGGCGGCGACCTTCCCGGACCATTCCCGCCGCAGGAAGAAGGCCAGGTCTAGGCCCGCGGCGCCGTGGCTCCAGTCGCCCCGGCGCCGCCTCCGCCGGGCCACCTGGGCATCTTGGCCCCGGCGGGCGTTCCACGGCCCGTTCGGGCGGGCGGGCGGTGGTGAACCCTGCCCGGGAGCGCTTCACCCGCCAACGCAACCGGACAGCCGGGTGATCGGACCCGCCCGCACACAGGAGGCTTTTTCCAGGCCCGTCAGCCGGCCCTCCCCCGGCTTGTCGGTTGACAGACACCTGGCCGGATGGATACGATTCTCCGTGGGCGAGTTGCGCGAGCGCGGGGGGTTGTCGCCCCAGGCGAACGGCCGGAACCGCTTTCCGGAGAAGCAGTTAGCAGCCGTTGCCGTTTGTCATTCCGGCGGACTCAGCACGCCAGCCAGCACCGCAGCCTTCACGCCCGCTAAACACTGGGATGCACGTACCCGGCGAGGGGAGCCTCCGCTCGGGTTTTCCGGAGTGGCTGATCCGATTTTGACTCCATAGCGAGCAGGTGATCTATGTTCGACGACACCCGCGGTGCAAGCAACCGTCGTACCCGCAGCACAACGCTGTTGCTGCTGGGCGTGTGGATGCTGGCCTGTGCCGCACCCACGTTCGCCGCCGACCGGCGGTTCCTGGTAATCATGGCCAACCCCCTCAAGACCTACGACGGCAGCGACCCGGGGCTGGCCAACCCGTCGCTGGTGGAGGCTCAGTACTTCGACGACAACTTCGAGAACGAGGTTTTCTCCTTCGCCGAGTGGTGGCGGGAGATCAGCTACGGGGCCGTCACCGTCACCGGTGAGGCGAAGGG
>Ga0180432_10005110_pt1 | contig 17658 bp, 12 predicted proteins | sample SS_ome_10_FD_132414 | JGI IMG/M metagenome (GOLD analysis project Ga0180432, IMG submission 132414) | Hypersaline lake sediment archaeal communities from the Salton Sea, California, USA - SS_1_MS_2 metaG | ecosystem: Environmental > Aquatic > Non-marine Saline and Alkaline > Hypersaline >...
CATTGCCGCCCGGGAGTTGGCGTCCGCCAGATATGCCCGACTGGTCGAGTTCGGGAACGCGGGGGCCGATTGTCTGTTCTTTGGCGATGAAAACCACCCGGGAACGGAGCGGGTTTGGGATATCGCCAACACGATACGCGTTTCAAACATGCGGTTCGCCCCGCTGTTCGGCACCGCCGCCGACGACGCGCACGATTATCTTTCGACCAACCCCGACCGAAGCGACCCCGGCAAGGCGTGGATCGTGGTCCGTGCCGCGGAACTGAAACCCAACGCAATCGTCGCGGCAATCGCTCGCGGCGACTTCTATTGTTCCACCGGAGTGCGGCTTCGCAAAGCCGACTACGATCCGAAGGCCGGCACCTTGACCGTGGAAGTCGAGCCCGAGGAGGGCGTGAACTACGTGATCGATTTCATCGGCACCCTGGCCGACTACGACCGCTCGTCGAAGACGGTCGACATACAAGGCCGCCGTCCCCACCGCGTGCGACACTACTCAAAGGACATTGGCCGAATGCTCACGCGCGTAAAGGGCCCCAAAGGCATGTACCGTTTGACGGGCCAGGAACTGTTCGTCCGCGCCACGGTCTATTCGAGCAAACCCATGGCAAAGCCAGTCAAAGACGGCATGCAGCGGGAACAAGCGTGGACGCAACCGATCGGCTGGGAGAATCGGGTGAAGTAGTTATCGGTGTCAGCAACGATCAATTACGGTATTGTCCGGCGGCAGTGACTTGCAACTCTATCCAGCGCGATTGCCAATCCGCATTTAGAACGTCGTCGATGCCGACCGTTTGCCCGTCGATCTCGGCCGCCTCGATAAGCGATCGAAGTTTCCGGCCGCGTCGTTTGAACAGATCGGCCAACGCGGCGCCCGGCAGGCGAATCCCGCGTTCTAGAAAGGCGGGGCCCAGTTCAAGCTGGAGCATGTTGAAGAGTTTCAGCGTAATGTCGGCCTCGCGGTGCCCGGTGGACTCCGTGCTTCGTGCGTCGTGTGAGATAGCGCTTCGCATCGGGCTGTAGTGGCCGCCGCTTCGGAGCATTGCTCCGGCCACGCCCGGCATGGCGGCGGACAGAGCGAGAGTTGCCCCGGCGCTGACGACGGCCGTTTCGGGATCGTCGACGGCCGAGGAATCTAGAAAGATCGTGGCGATGCGGCAGTCGAAGTAACTGGTGTCGATGCCCAATTGCCCGCATAGCAAATCTTTTACGCTTTCTCCAGTTTTTACGCGAATCTTGAACCCGCCGCCGGTCAGCAAGCAGAAGCTTTCCAATGCGGTCGGCCGGGCGGTTAGCGAAAGGCGAGTCGGAGACGTGTGATCGTTCGAGGTCATGTTGGAGTAGTCTACTGCGGCATTCTTGTCGGTGTTTCCCTCATACCGTACCCGAACTTGTCGGTCGAATCGAGGTCGGCTTGCTCGTCTACTTTCGAGTGGGAATACCGATTCTGGAGATGTCGGGGGGGCTGTTGCCCGGTGGGCGAGTGGCCGACGGACGGCAAAACGGCCGAATCCGACCGCAAAACGGCAAACTGCCGTTGAAAAAAGTGCCCTCCCGAGTAATATTGAAGAGTTCGGGCGGTTCGCCGGGAGGCAGCCGATACCCACGGGACACTCATCGGCACGAGCCGGAACTATACAGGACGTCGCTATTCGATTGCCATTTTCATGCAACGGATAATCGGCAACGTCCAGGAAGTGGAGAATTCTTACGTGCAACGCTTCATGCTAAAGTCAAAGATACACCGGGCCACGCTTACCGGCGCGGATCTTGACTACGAAGGCAGCATCGCCATCGATCGGGACCTGATCGAGTTGGCCGACATGCTGCCCGGCGAACAGGTACACGTGCTGAACATCAACAACGGCTCGCGGTTGATCACGTACGTGATCGAAGCGCCGCGCGGCTCGGGAAGCATGATGCTCAACGGCCCTGCCGCCCGACTCGGCACCACGGGCGACAAGGTAATCGTGTTGACATACTGTTCGGTCGAAGACGACGAAGCAAAGTCGCACGAGACGAAAGTCATTCTCGTCGACGATGAGAATCGGGCGGTGGAGCGGTAGCGTACTTCTTGGGTAGATAGAAGAACGGGTAGCTCAGATTCAAGTATCTGGGCTACCCGGTGTTGCAGCCTAATTTTCCCAGGACGTGTTTCCGCACCCCGATGCGGCTATCGGCGCGTGCTCCGCCGGCGCATCAACAAACCCAAAGTTCCGACCATTAATAGGGCCAGTGACGATGGTTCGGGAATAAGTTCTACGTCGAGGACGTTCAAGTCGCCGATGAGAAGTTCGTTCGGCACCAAGTTGCTTTGGATCGCCAAGAATGCATTGCCGACGAGAATTTCGTCGGCGATCGCCATCTGAAGCAGCACGTCGGCGAATCCGGCCGTTCCCACGACACCCGTCTCCGTTCCGTCTTCAGTCGTTGCGGCGTCTTGCCAGTCGGTAAGCGGAAACAGGTCGAGGAGAACTTGCCCGCTGGACTTGTCGCCAAGGTAGAACCCCGTCACGTCGTTCGGGCCGATACCAGGCACGGCAACTCCCAGGGAAAGCTGCTCGTCCGCCTCTTCGTATATCGCCGATGACACGGCATAAGGATCGCTGGGAAGTGGATTTGCCGTTTCGGGCTTCATTAGGCTATTGGCAACCGCGCACCCGGGCGGATCGTGACGCCCGATGGAAATATAGCCGAAGCCGTCAATTTGTCCCGGATTCGCGCAGTTCACGACAGCCGCCGAAATGAACATGTCCTTGTGGTCCGGTGGTCCCGGGTGAAGAGTGAACCCGGTCTGAACTGCTTGGGTCGTGCCCGCCGTCGGGTTTGCGAAGGACAAAGCATAGTTGAAAACACCGCCCTGAGGCGCTTCGCTGGCGCAAACGGCCACGATGTGCTGGCTGCTGCCGGTTATTTGCAGGCTGTCTCCGCTGGCCTGGTCGGTTTCGTTAAAAGTCACCGGAGTGGTCCAGCACTGGGCGGGCATTGGAATCCGGGAGTCGATGTGATTCGTGTTGATTTGGCCGTGAATCCCGACTTGAATGTATCGCCCGGCGTTCTCGATTTTTCTAAGCCAAAGCGGGCCGGCGTTGGCGGTGGTCGCGATGCCCAGCACCGCCAGGATGATCGCGGCCAATAAGAGCCGCCGCTTGCCCGATGCATGTGTATCGGGGCTTGCCGAAACTGTCGAATTTGTCTTCATGGCATCTTTCTCCTTCTTCCCGCGGTCGAACGGACCGCCTGGAAAAATAGGTGTGCGGAGTTCCCAGACCGTGACCGCCATGGACCGCGAACTCGCGCGGCAAAAACCGTGAATACGGCATTCCGAAAAGTAGTTTGGCCCGGTCAACCAGAGACAGTCATGGCGGCGCCGGTACGAATCGCCGCCGGTCCAGTTGCCATTTTCGCGCAAAGGGTTTGGCCGCGCGGCACGGGTCGAGCATCGCCGCCGACAACCGGCTCCAGACGCCGAGCCTTAAGAAAGCACCCGCGGAATATCGACACCCATGTTTCCCCAGGTGCCACTGCTGCCTCCGGGCATTATGCCCATGGGTTGCGATGCCCCTGATCTGCAAGAACGTCCGGAAGTATACCAGAGGTTGGAGGCCGGTCAATGGAATTTCCTACCGCCGGCATGGGAAATTGTGAAATCCACCCGGTCTAGGGATAAAGAGGCAAGGAGATGACCTACACCGCTACTCCTCAAGCATATCCTTCATCTTCTCGCGGAACTCGACCAGTTCCTGCTCCTGTTGCGGGCTGAAGGCGCCTTGCAGGTGGGCGTAGGTATCCATCCACACGGTCAAGCGGGTGATGTCCTCTGCCGTGAGAGTCACGTCGTAGTGACTCTTCTCGCCGGTCAATGCAGCCATGATCTTGCTCTTTGCCGAGGGGCAATCGCCCACGTACGAACGGTCGCGCTCGACCACCAACTTGTGCAAGTCGCGGTCGCCGAAGTTCAACAGCGTGTCGTAAGACTTGGCGGCAGTCAGGTCCATTTTCGAGGCGTTCTTGTCCTTGCTGGCAGGATCGTGGCAGCTTATGCACTTCTTATCCAGAAGCGGTTGCACCAAAACGTCGAACCGAAGCGGCCAGGTGCCGGTCGGGCCGGGCTTGATCCTCGACGCGGCACGCGAAAGGGCCAGCGGCGTGGCTCGCACCCGCGGGGCCGCCTCGCGAGATTCGTGACAGCCCACGCACGAAAGAGTTTGACCCGGTTGCACGTACGTCAGCGAACGCATCGTCTGCACCGCGCGGCCCTGGTCGTCGAGGGCCTGGAAGAATACCGACATGCCCGAAGGCACTTGGAAATAGGCCGAACCGTCTTCCTCCACTGGTACCGTGCCGAGGATGAACTTGCCGGTCTCCTCGCGGGAAATACCCAGCCGGGGGCGGTTCATGTGCGGTTGTACCTTGGGCAATACGCCGATAACGCGAAGCCGCTTGATGTCGCCGCGCTCGATACCGTCGAGGCCTTCGTAAACATCCTGCACCAGAAACGCACCGCGCGGCGGCCCGTCCCACTCGACAACGCTCGACACGGCCGGCGGCTTGAATTGCGGTCGCAGCGGAGCCGGGTTCATGCTGGAAATCTCCGGGTCGCGGTGAAGCAACTCCAGATTGCCGAAAACGTCGTAGAGATACATCCCCATCGCGTTTCGGGGGTTCTTCGGGTCGGCCGCGTGCATCAACGTGTGTCTGGGCAACATGCTGTCGCTGACGCCGACGAGGAAATACTCCTCCGAGAGCGGGTAAGGACCGGCGTAGTACATGTTCACGTTCTTCTCGGTCTCGGGGAACGGTACCTCGGGCGTGATTCTCGTAATGGGACGCTCATACTCGATACCCTCGCGACGATCGAACAAGCAGAGCGAACCGCCGGTTATCGAATGGTGGGCCGTGGCCGTGAATACCAATTTGGTCGAGTTGGGAATCGGCCGGGCTTCGAACACGCATTGCGGCTTCTTCGTATAGTTGCCGTAAACCAGTTGCGAGTTGGTGCCGTCGGGATTGGTCGACCAAAGACTCATGAAGTGGCCGTTGAAACGATCAATGTAATCCCATCGGGCGTAGATAATTCGTCCGTCGGCCGCCACAGCCGGCGTCCACTCGAAGTTCTCGAAGGCGGATATTGCATGCAGGTTGCCGCCGTCGGCGTCGATCGTGTGAAGCGTGAACACGGCCACCGGACGATGGTTGCCGCCGCCGCAACGCACGAAACTGTCCGGGCAAGTGACGTCGGCTGTCGCTTCCGCGCTGCTTCGGCCGGCCTGAAGGGCAACTCCCTTGCGGGTGGAAAGGAACACGATGCGACCGTCGGGAAGGTATCGCCCGTCGAAATCGTCATACCGTCCCCGGGTGAGTTGTTTAACGTTGCCGCCGTCGACATCCATCTCGAAGAGGTTGTAGAAACAGTCTTCCGGCAAGGCATCCTTGTCGACCTTGTCGGCCACCTTCGATATGTTCGGATAATGCTTGCAGTAGGCGAAGATGATTTTTTTTCCGTCGTAGGAAAGCTCGGGGCGAAGGAAGTTGCCCTCCGCCCAGTCCTCGGTCAGACACACGACTTGCGGATTGGGGCCCTTGAAGTCCTTCAAGACGCAGATTCCCCCGCCGCCGCGAGACCACCAGCCGTAGTACTGGTCGCTGACGTGAGGGAACATGCCCGGGGCTCGCTTGACGAACACCACCGACTCGAAATCCAACAGCGGGTTGCCCAGTGCCATCTTTCGGACGGCCCAACGGGCATCGTTGTATAGCCGCTCGAGTTGCTCGGGAGCGGGTTGCTTATCGGCCGAAGAATTCAGCGCCTTCTCAACGTTCTTGAGTGTCCGTTCCTGTTTCGCGACGTCGGCGCCTAGAACTCGTTGGCTTTCGGCCAGCTTAAGGCCGCGCTGGAGGACCAGTTTGACGTCGTTGACGGTGACCGGCGTTGGCGGATCTTCTTTCTTCGGCGCGGAGCGTTTTCCGGCCGCGGCCGCTCGAACTTGATCCATGTGCCGCCAATTGGCCTCGACCCGTGCCCGATACGCGGCTGCGTCATCCGCCAGGAGAGGTTGTCCAGCAAGAACCAGAAAAAGTAGCAAAGAGGCGCTGACGGCTATTTTCACGGCAAGCTCCTTGGCGTGGTCGGCCATGTTTGGGTGAAGATTGATATGAATGTAGTTTACGCGAAGAAGGGGCGTGCTTGCAAGATTTCATCGGCCACAAAGGGCGCGAAAATGAGTGGCGGCAAGCGAGCCACCCCCTATCCGTGGGTAGGGCGGGTTCCGCGACGTTAACCGATCTTCAACGATAATCCTTTGGGCTCCCAGTGCCAACTTTCACGCGAAATTTGAACAAGTTGTTAGCGCTGTTCATGGTTTCGGATTGTTCGGGGATGGGCGCTGATGAGTATCATTTTCCACATTCGCGGCGGGTGGCGCGGAAAGACTGGAAAGATTCAGTTCATTCATGCCGCGTCTTCCCGGATTTGTAGGACGTTGCCCGGCAGACGCCAAGCCGGCAATACGCTACAATTGAAATAGGTGCGAGGTTCTGCGGACACCGTTGCCTTTCGATTCTCGCCGCGGCGGGATGCTGGCGGTGCTTTGGCTTAGCGGTTATTGTATGGGGCTCGTTTTGAACATGCCGGGCGGGTTTGAACTGCAATCTCGCCGGCCCTTTGAGCAATAGGGGAAGTTCGATGAGCAGTGAAATGGTAGGCCGACCCATGGAAATCCTCCTTGTCGAGGACGATCTCGAGGATGCCGGCGTTACCATCGAGGCCCTGCGCGGCGGCGAGGTCCCGTGCCGCGTCAGTCTGGTGCGCGACGGCGAGGAAGCCTTGGAGTTCATCCGGAAGAAGGACAAGTATGCCCGGGCACCGCGGCCCGATCTTATCCTGTTGGACCTGAATCTGCCGAAGCTCAACGGCCGCGAAGTCTTGGCCGAGGTGAGAGCCGACGAGGAGTTCACCGCCATTCCCGTCGTCGTCCTGACGTCCTCCCGCACCCATCGCGAGATTCTTCAAAGCGAGAATCTGCACGTGGAAGAATACATGATAAAGCCGGTCGATCTGGAGCAGTTTCTCGGCGTAGTCAAGTCTCTTCGCAAGTACATGCTCTCCGACGTGATTCTGCCGCGGTAGATTGCGCGGGTGGTTATTCGGCTATTTCTCCAATAGTTGCTTGCCGCTGTTACGCGAGTTATGCTTTTATGTTTCGGATCGTGGGGCACATTGCGGTGCATCACGCGCCTGCATACTAACCCGAAGCGCAAGCGAGGAGGGCGGCGCCGGGCACATTGACGTGCCTCGATATTTGTCGGCGGTTTCCCTCCTCGCTTGCGCTTCGGGTTGGTACTTCACGTGCGTCGCAACGCACCCTGCGTGATAACTCGCCTTTATCAACGCAACGTCCATCAGATTATTTCCGCCAAAGGTTTCCCTCATGCGCACAGCAGTCCCCCGATTGAGCATTCTCGCTTGCATCTTTCTCTCTGCCGCTTTTCTTCGCGGCGAGGAGGTCTCGACGGATTGGCCGCATTGGAGAAACGCGGATGGAAACGGCGTAAGCAATGAGAAAAGCTTGCCGCTTGGGTGGAGTGAAGACTTGGGCGTTGTATTCAAATGCAAATTGCCCGAGTGGGGAGACAGCTCGCCGGTGATCGGCGGCGACGGAGTGTTTCTGACCAGCCACGCCGTCGAGAAGCAACTCGTCCTGGTCAAGGTCGACAAAGCCACCGGTGAGATCGCTTGGGCACGAAAGATTGGCCAGGGCAGCGCGGAGCGGATGCCGATAAGAGGGAAGAACGAAAGCGAGCGGCGCAACCAGAACTTCCACGAGATGCACAACATGGCCACGCCGTCGCCGGTGACCGATGGTCGAGTGGTAGTCGCCCTTTTCGGAAGCGGAGATTTGGCCGCTTACGATATGGAAGGAAAGAAGCTCTGGCAGCGAAACATGCAAGCGGAGCACGGGCAGTACACCGTCTGGTGGGGATACGGAAACAGTCCCGTGTTGCATGGAGACCTTGTTGTCGTCGTGGCCATGCAGGACTCTTGCGCCGATCTGTCGGGCAAGCCGGTCGAAAGCTACGTGGCTGCCTACGACAAACTGACAGGCAAGCCGGTCTGGAAGACCATTCGCCCGACCGAAGCCAAGCGAGAAGCGTGCGATTCGTACACCACGCCCATCGTCCGCCGGATAGGCGATCGAACCGAGATGATCGTCCACGGCGGTCAGGTGCTCGACGCTTACGACCCGGCGACCGGCAAACGGTTGTGGCATTTGCCCGGTCTTGTGGGTGTTCGCCCGGTCAGCGGGCCGGTGGCAGTTGGCGATACGATCTATCTGACCCAAGGCATGCGGCGGCCCATGCTGGCCGTTCGTACCACAGGCAAGGGAAAGCTAACCGAGAAGGACATCGTGTGGACGCTGGAGAAGGGTGCCTGCGATTGTCCAACGCCGGTTGTCGCCGCCGGGCGCGTCTACATGGTTACCGACAACGGCATCGCCCAGTGTCTCGACGCCCGCGACGGGCGGGTTCTCTGGAAGCAGCGACTCGAAGGCGCGTACAAGGCGTCGCCGCTGGTCGCCGGCGGGCGCGTGTATCTGACCAACACCGACGGATTGACGACCGTTCTGGCGGCATCCAAAAAGTTCAAGCGGCTGGCTGAGAACAAACTCGACGACACGATAATCGCCTCGCCGGCCGTCGGTGATGGGAAGCTGTACATCCGCGGGAAGAAGCAGTTGTATTGCATCGGCAAGTAGGCGGAATTCTTCGGGAGTTGCGGAATCCCCGGATCGCGTTTGGCACCCGTCGGACAGGTGGCTCGCTGCGGGGAGTTATTCCAGCCGACTTGTCGACAAGTTTTCCCCGCCACCGAGTCCCGGCGGCGTCTAATTCTCATGCATTCCGCCGCGTCGCGAGGCGTGTTTTCCGCTGAAACGCCCGCTGTCGGCGGCCTCAATTGGACCCCCTTCCTGGAACGATTGCCCCCGGGCATGCTAAAATCCGTCTTTCTCGAATCAGCATTTCAACATCGCAGTCAAGCGATGAAGCTTTTCGTTGCCAAGGAGTGGTCCACATGGAAGAACATCTCGACGATAACCCGGCTGTCGACCCAGTTGACGACAATCCCGTTGATACCGATTCTGTTGACGTCGGTACTGTTGAAGACGGTGCGGACTTGCCGGAAGAACAGGAAAACAATCCTTTGGTCGAGGAAACCAGCGTCGAGTACCTCGGCCGTTGGCAACGACTTATAAGCACCACCAACTGGGAGAAGGGCCGCATTATCCATCTGTGGCGCGAAGCCCTGGTCGCCGCCGGCGTCCCCCAGGCAACCTACACCGACGAAGTTTGGAGCAGTCGGGTTGGAAACGTGACTCCCCAGCACACGGGTCGATTGCGCAGGGTGTTTCATCGGTTCGGCGACAGCCACGAGAAATACAAAGGGTTGTATTGGAGCCATTTTCAGGCGGCTTTGGATTGGAACGACGCGGAAACGTGGCTGGAAGGGGCCGTGCAAAGCGGGTGGTCGGTGGCCAAGATGCGTGACCAGCGTTGGGAAGCCATTGGAGCCCCGGCCGACAAGAAACCGCGCGAGGAAGACATCATCGTCGCTGACCTTGACGAAGACGTCGATTCCTCGGCCGACGCCCCCGACGAGGAGACGGTGGCCGCCTCGCTTGGCGAAGTGCATCCCGAATCTCCGTTTGACGACGACGGCCCGCTGTCGGCCGACGGCATGTCGCCGGGGGAACAGTCCGACGGTCCGCTGCAGTCGGACGCGGCCGCGATACCCTCGGAGTCGTCCGCCCCGGCCATGGAGCCGATAAGACCATTCGAGGACCTGCCGCCGCTGCCCAGCGATCTGGAAGAGGCCTTCGAGTTGTTCAAGCTGTGCATAGTCAACCGCCGCGTTGACGGCTGGCGTGACTTCGCCGCCGGCGACATGCTCTCGGTCCTCGAATCGCTCAAACAGTTGGTGATGGCGCCTGCTGAGAGTTAGTTGTCCGCAACTTCACACGGTTCACCCAATCGCCCCGAAGTAATCGTCGGGAAGTATCAGGTATTGGTCGGGGCAGTCGTTGCAGGCAACCAAGAACGACAGAAGCTTCCTGCGGTACCGCGTGGTTACTTCTTGGATGAAAGAGAACCTCTTATCGAGAGAGAAATTGCATTTCCGCAAGAACGCACACAGTTCAGGTTGTGCCATAAGCAGTTTGGAAACCTTCACATCGTCGGTGAATCCTCGGCCGGGTTTCTCTAGTTTGTCGCGCAGGAGCGGGTGCTGTGTTCCGGGGTAACGATCCACGATCGCCTTCATGGCAAGCAAGAACCGATACTCGACGTAGAACTCGTGATACATAGTTGCGTCAATTAGGTATTGCTTCTCTGTGTCAGACAAGCCATCTCGGGTAGAGTCAGTGTCGCACGTTGGGCACCTTACGGGAACGTCGAAGTCCGCGATGTTCCGGATGTCCGGTGAGAAGATCGACATGTCTCGCCCTTTCAATGGTTCTTGGACCACACGACGATGTCAAGTGGTAGAACTCATTCGCATGATAACCTACTCAGCACCTAGGCGTTGCGGCCACTTAGTAGGTTCGCGCCTGAAAGGCCGAAAGGCAAATGGAACACACTCGACACGCCCATAGTATCGTTCTTGGGGTGTCATGAGTCAACAGAGTGAAAGATTTTGGAACGCGCATAGAAGATCGTTTATTGGTTGTGGTCGGTATCTTCTGTGAACTCACTACCACCAAGTACGCTGGGACGTGCCCGACGAATAACGACTGCCGTGGCGAGCATGCCCAAGCAAGCGTGGGCATGACATCCAGTATTCTCCTCTGGTGGCAAAGTACTGGGGCACTGCGTACTGGGCACTGCTGCGCTTTTCCCCAGCCACCCACTGTGATTTGACCGCTGCTTGATCGAACCACTCCTTCAAGCTATCCTTTATGTGTCCCGAATACAGAGCGACGCGCAATCGGCCCGAGGTTTTCGGCCGTCTTTCGATTTATCGATCTACCGCACACCATTGGGAGTGAGCAATGAAACGCCTGTCTGTTTTGGTTCTTATTATGATTATGTCGGTGGCGACGATGGCCGTCGGCGAGGACGCGTCGTCGCATCCGTTTTCTATCGACGACATGCTCGCCATGCAGCGGATATCCGAACCCCGGGTTTCGCCCGAGGGGAAGAACATCGTCTTCGTGCTGCGGACCACCGATCTTGAAGAGAACAAGGGCAGAACCGATTTGTGGCTGGTGGGAACCGACGGCGGTCGGCCGCGGCGGCTTACTTCCGACCCCGCCAGCGACGGCAACCCGCGTTGGGCGCCCGACGGGAAGAGCGTGTACTTCATCTCCGACCGCTCGGGCTGTTCGCAAGTATGGAAGATCGCCCTCGGCGGTGGTGAAGCGGAGCAAGTCACCAACCTTCCGCTCGATGTGGCCAATCTGATCCTCTCCCGCGACGGGAAACACATCGGTTTAACGATGGAGGTTTTTCCCGGCAAGTCGCCGGAAGAAACGAAGGCCCAACTCGATGAGTTGGCCAAGCGTCAAGCGACCGGTCGGGTTTACGACAAGTTGTTCGTCCGCCACTGGGACACCTGGAAGGACGGTCGCCGTAGCCATTTGTTCGTGATGCCTTCAAGCGTGAAGGGCAGGGCGGTCGACGTGATGCGCGACATGGACGCCGACACGCCCTCGAAACCGTTCGGCGGAGCCGAGGAGTTCACCTTTACGCCTGACGGTCGTGAGGTTGTATTCACCGCCCGCGATGCCGGGCGAGAAGAGCCCTGGTCGACCGATTTCAATCTGTACCGTGCACCGATCGACGGCTCGCGGCGGCCCGTTAGCCTGACCGACGACAATCCCGCCTGGGACTGCTGCCCGTTGTTTTCTCCCGATGGAAAGACTTTGGCCTATCTGGCAATGGCCAAGCCGGGTTACGAGTCGGATCGTTTTCGTGTCATGCTAAAAGCATGGCCGGATGGCAAGAGTCGCGTGTTGACGGAAAAGTGGGACCGCTCGCCCTCGTCCTTCTGCTGGTCGGCCGACGGCAAGTCGCTCTACGCGACGGCGGCCAATCTGGGAAAACGGTCGCTGTTCGCGATCGACGCGGCCGACGGCGATGCTCGCGTATTGGTTGCCGGCGGCGGCGTGAAATCGCCTTCCACGTTCGGCGATCGGGTCTTCTTCGGCATGAACAACCTGAAATCGCCGACCGAGATATACTCCGTCAACGTCGACGGGTCGGATACAAAGGCCCTTACTCGGATCAATGCTAAACGATTAGCCGCCGTGCGAATGGGCGACTACGAGCAGTTTACCTTCAAAGGCCACAACGGCGAGACGGTTTACGCTTACGCGGTCAAGCCGGTCGATTTCGACCCCTCGAAAAAGTATCCCGTCGCGTTTCTCATTCACGGCGGGCCCCAGGGCTCCTTCGGCGATACGTTCCATTATCGCTGGAACCCCCAGGCATACGCGGGAGCCGGATACGCGGCCGTGATGGTCGATTTCCACGGCTCGGTCGGCTACGGTCAGGCCTTCACCGATTCGATCGGCGGCGACTGGGGCGGCAAGCCGCTGGAAGACCTGCAAAAGGGTCTCAAGGCGGCGCTTAAACGTTATCCTTGGATGGACGGCGAAAGGGTCGGAGCCCTGGGCGCTTCCTTCGGCGGATACATGGTCAACTGGATCGCCGGCAACTGGCCCGAGCGTTTCAAGTGTCTGGTCAACCACGACGGCAACCTCGACGAACGGATGGCGTACTACGATACCGAGGAGCTTTGGTTTCCCGAATGGGACCATCGCGGCACGCCTTGGACGAACCCCGAGGGCTACGAAAAGCACAACCCGGTCAACTTCGTGAAGAACTGGAAAACGCCCATGTTGGTCATTCACGGCGCGAAGGACTACCGGGTGGTCGACACCCAGGGCATCGCGACTTTCACCGCCTTGCAACGCCGCGGCATACCCAGCGAGTTCCTTTACTTTCCCGACGAGAACCATTGGGTCCTAAAACCCCACAACTCGATCCTCTGGCACAAGACCGTCATCGGCTGGCTGGATCGTTGGTTGAAGGATGGTGCCGCCAAGTAATCCCACCCGGTCGCGGCGCCGCGGCGATGCGTGCTTCGCGAGGAGGTTCTATGCGCCCCGTGCTCTTCTTCTGCGATGAATAAGCATTCCGGCGGCGGCCATCATCAGCATGACCAGCGCGCCCGGTTCGGGGACGACGCCGGTCCGGGAGCTTGAGGGCGTTCCCAGTTCAGTACCCCAGTTGTCGAGTAGAAGGGACAGGTCGGAAAACTCGACTCCTCCAGTGAAATCGATGTCGCCTTCGGCCCAGGTGTTACCGATACCCCAATTATCGAGCAGAAGGGACAGGTCGGAAAACGCTACCTCTCCGTTGAGGTCGAGATCGCCATCCTTCTGCGGATGCAGGTCTACTTGTATCTCATACATGCCGTTCCAGTCCGGTTCCGCGTAGCGTACATCGGCGATGTAGGCTACGCCGATGTTGCCGCTTGAGTTGGATGTCTTCAAGTCCGCCGCGTCAAGATCGTGCAGGGTGCCGCCGCCGGCCAAGATGCCGTTGGCATAGCGGGCAATCGTGTACGTCCCTCCGAACTTAGAGGGCTCGCCGACGCCGGGAATCCAGTCAACGTGAACGGAGTCGGCGCCTTCAAGGCTCAATCTGGAATGAACGTCCAGCAGACCGCAATCGGCCCCTTGCACCCCGGAAATCAGGCTGCCGCCGGAATCGGCGACGGCGGAGCCGGTTTGCAGTGTCGCGCCGTTCTCGACGGAGATCGTGCCGTACTGGTCGGCGGTGGCCGTTCCGATCACTTCCAGAGTATTGCCGCCGCGAACGACGAGTTCCGAGTGTAGCGTCTCGCTGCCCGTTTCACCAACGGTAAGATGGATGGCGGGGCTAGCAGCGACACCGTCGGTTACTTCGACGAAACTGTCGGCCGCGGTCGCGTCGATGGTTACGTCCGCGTTTGTAATTGGCGGGTTCGTACCGTTCCAATTGTTGTCGCTCCAGTTGCCGTCGCCGCCGTCCACGCCATGGGAGCGATGGGGCCGGAAACCGTCTCGAAAGTCAGCGTGGGGCGAAAGTCGACGAAGGCATGCTCGCGAGTCGCGAATCCGCGATTGCTCGATACCTTGTCGCCTTCGACCGTCTCGTCGCCAAGCACTGTCCAGCCGAAATTGGTCGCGTTTCCTTGTATCCAGGCGTTGATATCGGACTCCATGCTGGCCGACGAGAGAAAACCGGGGCCGGTGACGCTTTCAAGCGTCGCGGCTGGGTTTCCGTAAGAACTCCAGGTGTCCAGCGGAGCATTGCCCAGGGCACCCTGCTGCGTCCAGAATCCGGCGCCGCCGGGTGTGAATGTCGTCTGGTCGTGAACGTTCGGATCGTAGCTGGCGTGGAACCAAGTGGCGTCGTTGGCCTGGGCCGGGGCACCACTTCCGGCACCGCTTACACCTGCGGTGGTCGCCGACGCACCTTCGCCCCACGGCTGAGCGAGCCCGACGAGACGAGTCAGCCATACCGATCTCGCGGCGGGGTCGTTCGTCGGCACGTCGACCACGTACATGTCCAGTCGGGCGGAGCCCTCGATCACAGTTTCGCCGGCCGGGATAGCGGAAAGGTCGAACTGCAGCAATCCGCGTCTTATCTCGCTGCGTTTCCTGTTGCGTCCGGCGGAGAAGAAGTTTCCGCTGCCGTTGCTGTGCAGCCAAGTTTCCGAGTCATTCGGGTCGTAGTCATTCGGGTCGTACTCGTAGAGGGTATTGTCCTTGACCGAAGTCAACGACCAGGAAGCGGCATCGGCGCGGTTCGTCCAGGTGGCGCAGGCTATCGCCGCCGACAAAACCAAGAAGGATTGCGATACGTTGCACATCTTGAAGCGTCTCATTGCGTAACTCCCGTGAAATGTAATGGTTTTCGCCTCCATGAGCGTGAAAATGGTGTCACGGCCAATCCATCGTGCCCCGTTTGTCGTTTTTGTTCGTTGCGGAATATCAGCCCCTCATTTTCCTCAAGAGTAGCTGTTGAGGCGGCGCTTAATATTCTCCAATCAACTCACCTCCCTCGCGGGTGCATAGAGATTCGAGCATCTCCATCGATAGCGAATCATCAAGGGTTCTCACCGAACCGTCGACGAAAGCGAAACACGCGCCGCCGGGGTGTTCGCTGCCGAAGGCGCACTTGCGGCGGTCTTCGTATATGCCGAAGTCGCGCGAGTTGCGAAGCGGCGGGTCGGCCTGCTGGCGTTCCTCGAAACTAACCGGCACGCGGTAGTTGATCGGGGCGAAGGCGCTCATCGTGACATCGCCGATGCGTTTTCGCCCGCCGATGGCCGCCCAGCGTCCTAAGTACTGTAGCGATTCCGCCCAATAGCGCGCCGCGAATGACTCCATGTTCAAATCGTCGTGGCTTCGCTCTCCGAAGAGAATCGTGCTGCTGGTGCCGTCGCGGACCATTGCCATGTATACCGGCTGCTGGTTGGGTTCAGGCAGCGAGGCCGGGCCGGTCGTGTGGAACATCCCGTCGCAGGTCGCCAAGTCGGTGTAGTATGAACGAGTTCCGCCGTTGCCGCCGTAGCTGGTCATGCCGTAATGCCGCGAGCCGACGGCTATGGGATTCTCCGGTATGCTATTGCAGGGACACAACAGAATCGGCAGAACTCTGGCCGACCGCGCGGCGGGCCCGCCCTCGGTGTTCTTGAGCGGCGCCCCGTAGTCCCAATCCACCAGCAAGCTTCCCAACTCCAAATGCGGCAGCAGATATGTGAACAGCGAGGTGCCACGAAACTGCGGCGAGGAGTCCGCCTCGAACTGGTTCAAGCCCGGGGGAAACGAACCGTGGCTTTCGTGATATGCGTGGGCGGCCAGTGCCAATTGCTTGAGGTTGTTATTGCATTGCACCTGCCGGGCGCTCTCTCGGGCGGCCTGCACCGCCGGCAGCAGCAAGCCCATCAGGACTCCGACCACTGTTATCACAACCAGCAGTTCGATAATGGTAAAACCGCGAGGGACTTCGCGAAAGAACCGTTTCCGCGACGTTCGCGATTGCCGTGGCGCTGCTTCCGGATCACTCGGTCGAAGGGGAATCAACAAGTCGCGGGGCCGAGGGCTAGGCTGAAGGTGAAACTTCCTCGATTTGCTCTTGGGCGTTTCTTTCGCGAACCTGCAACCCCGAGCCCCGAGCTCCCGGCCCCGCGCTTGCGCTGCCTTGCTCGGCGATTTGCCGGCGCGGACTTGCCGCAATGGCCTCTTTCGTTCTGATTTGCCGGAACGTTCCGCGCTCATGATCGTTGCCCTTACGTGAAACGCACTGCCCGCCAGCAATCCGCTTCGCGGCAGCCGTCGATGGGAGGTTGAGCGTACAGAACGATGCGGCCGTGTCGACGGTTCGGTCTAAGGTGCTTTCCGACGTCGACTTTGCCAGTCGTCACTTGCTCGGCCGTTTCCGCGCACTGAATCTCAACGCCGCGATCTTGTACCGTTTCGACATCTTGCACTCCGTCCAAGTCGTCTGGCCAGTCGCCGATCTTCACCACCCGACCGTCGTTGCCGTCGGCGATAAGACCGATCGCCGCCAGCGAGCCGATTACGCCGTCGTTTGTGCCGCCGCAACCTTCCAGGTGGATGCCGTGCTTGGCGGCAAGATCGCGGGCTTCCTCTTGTTTGATCACTTCGCGCTGACACCGTTTGCCATAGGCCGTGACTTCCTCGGGAATCTCTTCCGTTATGGAAAATCCGGGATCGCTTCCTTCGATGAACCACTCGCCGATGAACGAGCGAAGCTCCCCAATCAAGCGTTCGACACCGGCACCATTTTTCGGTTGAAGCATCAGCGATGCGGAACTGTTCTTGCTCGTGTACGGCACGCGCGGGTCTAATAGCAATTGATGCCGGACGATGAGCGCGCAGTCATAGTGTTCCGCTAATCGCTCGGCCAACGCCCTGGCGAACTTGTTGGTGCCCAACGTGCCGGGCATGTCGGTATCGTCGACGCCCAGGTAGATCACGTTGTCGTCTCCGCGTCGACTTGGTCGCGTTTCTTGGATGAGAACTGGAACCAGACCAGCGCGCCGAGCAAACCGGCCGCCAGACCGCAAGCCGTGTATGTGCCGATGGCCTCAACCCACCAAATGCCGAACGGTTTTGCCGCGATGCGATCGAAGCCCATCAGCTTGCCGCCGGCTCGCATGGCCAGCGCGATCAGATTGGCGCCTAGTCCCGCCATCGCAAAGGCGAGATACAGCCGCCACCCGCGTCGTGCCCGCCAAAGTGCCGCGTCCAGTGCCGGCCCGGCCAGCATGAGACTCGTAGTGGCGCCAAAACCGAGGGTCGCGAAGCCGCCCAGCTTGATCGCCATCACGGAGCTGAGTGCTCCGGTGGCCATGACCATTCCGCCCATTCGCCGCGGAGCCAACGACAGGCCCAGCGCCATGGGGAAGACGGCCCGAAGTATGGCGTTTCCTGGTATCTGCATTTTCGAATCGATCAGCAGAGTGGTCATCCCGGCGATAACGCCGGCGCCGAATAGCGTCGCCATGGCGATGGTGTCGGACCACTGGCCCTCTTTCGGCAAAGCGGGCAAACGACCGTTACCGGCCAGTCCGGGATGGATGGG
>Ga0180432_10005112_pt1 | contig 17645 bp, 5 predicted proteins | sample SS_ome_10_FD_132414 | JGI IMG/M metagenome (GOLD analysis project Ga0180432, IMG submission 132414) | Hypersaline lake sediment archaeal communities from the Salton Sea, California, USA - SS_1_MS_2 metaG | ecosystem: Environmental > Aquatic > Non-marine Saline and Alkaline > Hypersaline >...
ACCAGCCACATGCAGCACGGAGCTGCAGGATTGCCATTCGTTCCGCGGGCGGATAGTGCGGTCGGTGGCACGGGTCGATCAACGCCATGCGGACAGTTATGATGCGCAACTGTTCCGTGACGACGGCAAGCCGGTTTTCCAGCCAGTCACACCTGGCGCGGAGACGGATTCGTTCAATGGGGCTATTGGCCGCCCAGCTTCGCGTGTAGGCCACGGCATACCGGGCGAGGCAAATGATGTGGAGTATGGCGGACCTGACGGTGGCGGGCCAGGTTTTCGGCAGCGGGATCTTGGGAGCATCTGCTTTGGCGGACATGACATTGGATCTTGACAGGAGCGTAGGAAGAAGGTGCGGAACCAGAGAAAGAACAGTGGTTTCATTGGACCCGCCGGGAGAAGCTGCTGCAAGTAAGGGATTTGCAGGACTCGCGCATCGTGCGTTGGCCCCCGACAATGGCTCCAGAAAAGGTAATTGCATGTTATACGGTTGCCAAATTCGGGGCATTTTGCCCTCCACCCCGAAATTCGATTGGCTTCCGGCTCACCTTTTCGGCGTTGCTTCGGACCACCCCATTTCGACTCCCGTCCTGCGCCAGGGTCCCGGAGTGGTGCTTCGCGCTTGTGGTCCAGCACGCCCACTCTGCTCGGCAGCACCGGGCAGCAGCCCTGCTGAGTAGCCCAGTCTGTTGAGCGCTGGTCAAGTCTAAGGAGCCTTCCACCAAAGGCAAATCGTGATGTTCGCTGCAGAGGCATTCCGCAAGCACCTGACAGTGGGACGTTTGGCTGTCTGGTGAAAGACTGCTCCCCAAGTGGGCGGCCCTCCAAAGATGCAGTACCCAACAATATCCGGAATATTTTCGAGCTATGTCCAACGAGATTGTTGACAGTGAGTCGTGGCGGCCTTTACACTCGGGGCTCCGCAGCCAGGAAGGCGCCGCACCAAAGACTCTCTCAGTGGGGAAGGAAACATGGGCGGCCCAAAAGACTTCACTCGAAGAGTCCTTCTGTGGCTGCCGTTCCACATCTACCTTCTTGCCGCCGAACTGCCCTTGCAGTTGACCGAGTTATCGTCCCGTTGTCGACACCACATTGATGCGCACAGTTGTGCTGCGCCTTGGAGGGCTTCGCCATGAGTAAGAGACTCCCCTGGTTCCCAGAAGACATGCTCAGCCGGCTCGGGTTTCGAGCAAAGGACCGAAAACCGCCGCAACTAAAGCATAGAGGTATGCGATTTGAACCGCTCGAAAAGAGAGTCCTCTTGAGTCTGAGTGAGATTATAGACGATGATTCGCCGGGATTTGATTGCAGTCCGGGCTGGTGGAGTGCGTCGAATCCCGCGGGATACGAGGGCGACTGGCGGGCCGCTTCTCCCGGTATCGGAGACGAAACCGCCACATGGACGTTTGACGAACTGGACTCCACGAAGAGCTATCAGCTTCTCGCCACATGGGGAGCGCATGAAAACCGTGCGAGCAACGCTCCCTATTCTATCTATGATGGGACGGATTTGCAGGTGACCTATCGCTTCAACCAGCAGTATGCCCCTAACGACGACAGCTTCGATGGGCAGGGCTGGGAATCCCTTGGCGTATTCACGCCTACCAGCGGTACCTTGGTGGTAGAGTTGAGCGATGATGTGGACGGTTATGTGCTGGCGGATGCCATCCATCTGGTGGAAGTGGTACCGCCCACCGAGCCGCCGGGGATCATCGACGATGGGGATGCGGGTTTCACGCAGAGCGAGGGTTGGTGGAATGCTTCTTGGCCGCCGGCCGGTTACGAAGATGACTGGCGAGCGACTGGGGCAGGTGTGGGATCGGAAACGGCCTCGTGGACGTTCGAGGCTGTTGATCCCGCCAAAAGCTATCAAGTGCTTGCCACGTGGGGGGCGCATGAGAACCGGGCAACCAACGCTCCTTATTCCATCTATGACGGGACGGATTTGCAAGCGACCTATCGCTTCAACCAGCAGTATGCACCGGACGACGATACGTTTGACGGCGAAGATTGGGAGAGCCTTGGTGTTTACAACATCAGCAGTGGGACTCTGGTTGTGGAGTTAAGCGATGATGCAAACGGTTACGTGATTGCCGACGCCATCCGCTTGGTGGAGGTGGTGCCGCCAACGGAGCCTCCCGAGATCATCGACGACGGGGATGCGGGCTTCGCGCAAACGGAGGGTTGGTGGAATGCCTCGTGGCCACCGGCCGGCTATGAGGACGATTGGCGGGCTACTGGGGCAGGTGCGGGGTCGGAAACGGCCTCGTGGGAATTCGGGTCGATTGTGGCGGGTAGCACGGTGGAAGTCTTTGCGACTTGGGGAGAACACTCCAATCGCGGAAGCGACGTGCCGTACACTGTGTACGACGGCGTAGTCAGCGAGGCCACAGTCAGAATCGACCAGCGGGTGGCTCCCGACGATGAAGTGTACGACGGCGAGCCGTGGGAGAGCCTGGGCAGCTACGTGATCGACTCCGGCACGTTGGTCGTTGAACTCAGCGATGATAGTGACGGGTACGTGATAGCGGACGCGATCTGGCTATCGGTAACCAACACACCACCAGTGTTCACTTCGACGGCAACCCCAAGCGTACCGGAGAACACGACGGCCGTGGTGACTGTGGCAGCAACGGACGCGGATCTACCTGCCCAAACGGTGACGTACTCAATCACGGGTGGCCTTGACCAGGCATTGTTCTCTATCAACGGCACGACGGGCGAGTTGACGTTCCTGGCCGCGCCCGACTACGAGATTCCGGGCGATGCTGGCGCGGACAATATCTATAACGTGGACGTGACGGCCGATGATGGCAACGGTGGAACAACCGTCCAGAATATCGCGGTCAGCGTCACCGACGTGAACGAGCCGCCGATCGTAAATGCCGGCGGGCCGTACATCATCGATGAAGGCCAGCCGCTGACGCTCAGCGGCAGCGCCACCGATCCGGAAGGAGGGCCGTTGTCCTATGCGTGGGACCTCGATGGTGACGGGTTCGACGATGCAACCGGCAGTGCGCCGACGGTTCCCTGGACCACACTTGCCGGGTTGGGACTTCCCAGTAACGGCACGCCCGTACAAATCCGGCTTCAGGCGACGGATGCAGGCACGCTAACCGGTACGGCCGCAACAAATCTGTTCATCAACAACCTTCCGCCGATAGCAGATGCCGACGGGCCGTACACAATCATCGAAGGGAAGCCGCTTGCTCTAAGCGGCAGCGCCACCGATCCGGGCGGCGACCTGATGACGTACGCCTGGGACCTCGACGACGACGGGGTTTTCGACGATGCGGCCGGTCCCGCTCCGACGGTCCCCTGGACGACGCTCGCCGCCTTGGGGCTTTCCATCGGGACGCCCGTGACGATCGCCCTGAAAGTGACCGACTTCGACAACTCGTTCGATACGAGTGCGGCCACGCTGACGATCACATCGCCGAACGCGCCGCCAACGGTCGAGCTGTCGAACACGACAACGGCGCTGCTGGAAGACACGGACACGTACTTCCCGGTGAAGGTGGCCGACATTGTGGTCACCGACGACGGGGTGGGAACGAACGAGTTGAGTCTCACCGGGGACGACGCCTCGCTGTTCGAGATTGCCGGCAGCGAACTGTACCTGAAGGCGGGCGTGATACTCGACTACCAGATGAACCCGTATCTGGACGTGACGGTGGAGGTGGACGACGTGACGGTTGGCGACACGCCGGACGATACGGCGTCGCTTTCGATCACGGTGGTTGATCTCGAAGACCCGCCGACGGGACTGGTGTTTATCGGCGATGGCCACCTCTTCATTTTCGGTACTCCCTACGAGGACGTTGTGGATGTGACTCTGGGTAGCGTCCAGGTCACGGCAAACTTTCTCGCGTCGCCGTTTGAATGCTCGCTGGAAGACTTCTATGCGATTGATGTTTTTCTCTTCGAGAGCAATGATTTGTTCACGCTTGACGACGGGTTCACCACGCCCGTGACGGCTTACGGTCACCAGGGAGACGACATACTGGAGGGGGCCGCCGGTGCGGACACGATTTACGGCGGCGAGGGCAGCGACTCGATCTACGGTGCCGAAGGCAACGACGAAATCGACGCCGGTGACGGCTACGATACGATTGACGGCGGTTTTGGCGAGGACACGATCTACGGCTACAGCGGCGATAACTCGATTACCGGTGGCGACGGTGGCGACTCGATCATGTCTGGCTGGGGCTACGACACGATCGACGGCGGTGCGGGCAACGACGTGATCACGGCCGCCCACAGCTACGGCTTCAAGTATATCGACGGCGGCACGGACAACGACTCGATTATAGGCGGGGACTCTGAGGACACGATTTGGGGCGGTGACGGTGACGACACGATCTACGGTGGCGGGGGCTACGACGAAATCGACGCCGGTGAAGGCAACAACTTCGTTGTCGGCGATGGTGATGACACGATGTACTACGGCGACGATACGATCTACTCCGGCTCCGGTGCCGATACCGTTGACGGCGGTCTCGGTAACGATACGATCTACGACAGCGGGGGCATGAACACCGTTGCGGGCGGCGATGGCAACGACTCCATCGATGCCGGCAGCGGCGATAACACGATCACCGGGGGCGACGGCGACGACACGATCACGGGCGGCTATTCCGGCAGCAATGATATCGAGGGCGGCGCGGGCAACGACTCGATCACGGGCGGCTACTACAGCTACAACGATATCGACGGCGGCACCGGGAACGACTCGATTGCAGGCGGCTATTATCAGGACACAATTCACGGTGGTGACGGCGACGACACGATCTGGGGCGGTGACGGTGACGACACCATCTACGGTGGCGGGGGCTACGACGAAATCGACGCCGGTGAAGGTAACAACTTCGTTGCCGGCGATGGTGATGACACGATCTGCTACGGCAACGACACGATCTACTCAGGCTACGGTTACGATAGCATCGACGGCGGCGGTGGTGACGACACCATCTACGACAGCGGGGGCATGAACACCATTGCCGGCGGCCTTGGTAACGACTCCATCTATGCCGGCGACGGCGATAACACGATCGCCGGCGGCGACGGCGACGACACGATCACGGGCGGTTATTCCGGCAACAATGATATCACCGGCGGCGATGGCAACGACTCGATCACGGGTGGCTACTGGGGGTATAACAATATCGACGGCGGTGCGGGCAACGACTCGATTACAGGCGGCTATTATGGGGACACGATTCTCGGCGGTGACGGCGATGACTTGATCTACGCCGATTCGGGATACGATTACGTCGAGGGCGGGGCAGGGAACGACTCCATCTACGGCGGCTATGACAGCGACAGCATCCTCGGCGAAGCTGGGGCCGACATGCTCTACGGAGAAAGTGGCAACGACTGGATCGACGGAGGCACCGAAGACGACTGGATCGACGGCGGCAATGATTACGACACAATCCTTGGCCGCGAGGGCAATGACTGGCTCTATGGCGGGGACGGCGATGATTCCATGCAGGGCGGCGCCGGCGATGACTACATGGCCGGAGGCTTTGGAAGCGACTCCCTTGAGGGCGAGGACGGCCACGATGATCTGTACGGCCAAGACGGATCGGACTTGCTCCAGGGGGATCTGGCCATGGGGAACGCGTATTCGGATATCATGGATTGGGATGAGAATGATCAAGATGAAGGCGGAATGTGGAACGACCCTGGCTTCAACAGCCCGTATGCCGTGAACGCCGGTGGCATCACCGATTTGCCTTCGTTCCGCGGCGACTATGACGCATACGGAGGGCCGCACGAATGGTGGTTTCCAGAAGACCCGTTGGGCGATCCCTCGGACGGACCCTTGACCGATGACTGCTACGATCTCTATGGAACCTGGAATCCCGACGCGCCGTTGCTGGTCCAGGACGGAACAACGTACTCTTGGGATTCGCAGGCCCAATACTACGATCACTTCGACGGCCAGTCCTGGAAGGTCAATCAGACTTCTTATCCGAGCGAATGGTTTTACGGGCACTACTGGGAGAAAATAGACGGGAAGTTCACGGGACCCCGTAATCTACAATCAGGGCCAATCACGCTCTCCCCGACCACCCCTGGGGACTATGCCGTCAACATCGACGGCATGATGCTCAAGCCGGTCTGGCCCGTGTTGAATCTCTCGACCGATTCCAACAACGACGGAGACCCACAAACAGAGCGGGGAAGCGTGGACGATCGCATGGAGGACATCAATTCGGGCCGAATCGTCTACATAGACGGGCCGAGGGCCGAGGTCACCGTCGATCTTTCGGACCACGGTTACGGACTCGTTTCTCCGACGACGGTGTACATCAGCGCGGGCAGCGGCCTGAAAGTCTACGAGCAGCCCACCGGTGGAGACGAAATCTCGTTGTTGGACCTAACCCCCGGCACGCAGACGACCGTCTATGTCAAGGGCCTCACCGAGGGCTTCTACTCGCTCAAGATGTACGAGCCCTACCTCAACGTCAGCCGGCCGATCGAAGACACGCTCAATTTCGAGGTGCGGACCGAGGTCGCGATCAAAGCCACGAACGCGTGGGCCAGCGAGAACACGCCGGCCCAGCAGGAAATGGACGACATCGGCATGTTCACCATCAGTCGCGGCGAGGGCAACACCGCAGGCTACCTGACGGTCTACTATGAAGTCCTGCCTTCGTCCACGGCGACGCCCGGCACCGATTTCCCCGACTCGCTTTACGGCAGCGTCACCATCCCGAGCGGCTATTCGAGCACGACCATTCCGATCAGACCCAACAACGACGAAATCAAGGAGTGGGACGAAACGATCGAGATCGTGCTGACAGGCACCAGCAGCAGCTTTGCCTTTATCGGGAGCCACGATACGGCCACCGTCACGATCCTCGACAACGACCAGATCGGCGGGTTCGTCAAGCGGAACATCGACACCGAAACGACCGGCGAGGTCGAAGAGGTCATCTCCAACGGCACGGTCACCGTCGGCATCCAGGAAGGCCACGTCCGGCTCGAACCCTTCATGGCCATCGACGCCTTCACGCCCAGCTACCGCGGCGACGACAACCTCTACCCGATCGTCTCGGTCGAGATGCCGCTGCCCGAGACGACGAGCGTCCCCGACGAGATCACGGCCACGCTCACCTTCGGCAACATTGCGGGCCAGCCGATCACCTTCGACACCAGTGATATCGACTCGACCGACGACGTGTTGCGGTTCGTGGTCCTCGGCGGCTGCCTCGACACCCTGCCCACCGGCCACTACGAATACGATGTGCAGTTTGTTGCCGAGATCGACGGCGAGACGTTCACCCGAACGATCCGCGGGAGCACGGAAATCGTCAACCTGGTCACCGACGAGACTCAATTCGGCAACCGCCACTGGATCGACGCCCTCGACCGGCTGGTGCCCGGCGACGGCAGCAACACCCGCCTTGCTGACCGGGGACTCGCCGTCGCCGGCGGCATGGCCCTGATGCGCGGCGACAACACCTCCGCGTGGTACGTGGCCGGAGACATCGCCGCCGAAAACGCCCTGATCGTCGACAACGGCGACAGCGGCTACTCCGAATCGGGCGACTGGGAAGCCGGCACCCACCGGGCGGAAGACGGCTCGTACAACACCGCCGGCCGCGGACAAGACTACCAATTCTATACCGGCGGCAGCACCGCCACGGCAACCTGGACCTTCAACACACTTCCGGGCGACCCGCCCGAACCGCTCCAGCCGGGCCGCCAATACCAGCTCTTCGCCACCTGGGTCCCCGGCGCCGACCGCGCGTCCGACGTACCCTACACCATCACCGGGGCAACGCCCGTCCGAAAAGCCTCCGGCCCGACCGTCGTCTCGGTCGATCAGCGCTTCACGCCCGGCGAAATCGTCTACGACGGAACCCACTGGCGGAGCCTCGGCTACTACACGCTCGACAGCGGCAGCACCCAGATCGTCGTCGAAATCGACACCACCGGCGTCGACACCACCGGCAGCACGAAGGTCGTCGCCGACGCCGTCATGCTCGTCGACGACTGGACCCACACCAAGCCCGACGACGCCTTCACCGAACTCGATTACGATTCCCAGACGGGCGACTACACCCTCTCGGGCACCTACGGCAACCGCTACGAGTTCGACGAGCAGGGCTTCCTTACCCGCCACGTCGACCGCAACAACAACCGGGTCCAATTCGGCTACAACGGCCTCGACCTGACCGGCATCACCCTGCAAGGCGGACTCCACTACACGGTCACCGGTTCCAGCGTCACCGACTACGCCGGCCGCACGCTCGCCTACCCCGGCACGCCCGAATACGACTTCGGCAACGGCCTGATGAGCGCCTACACCGACGCCCGTGGCAACCGCACGGTCATCAACTACGACCCCAACACCTACCGTGTGACCAGCGTGGTCAACGCCGACAACTTCTACTGGGAGATCACCCCCTTCCTGACCGACGGCCTCGACGGCACCGTCCGCCGTCCGGTCGAGGATAGCGCCATTGGCAACCGCGAGTCGCTCAACACGAGCGACTTCGACGAGCCCCGCGCAACCTACACCGACCCCCGCGCCTCCGACCCCGCCTCGCCGCCGGACCGCGACTACATCTGGACATACCAGACCGACCACTACGGGCTGACAACCGCCATGGCCAACCCCTACCCGTACGAAGACGTCTGGCGCTGGGTCCGCCAGGACAACGGCCTGTTGGTCGACTTCTACGAACCGCCCGGCGGCGGCGGAATCGACACCATCCCCTACGAAATCCGAACCCACTACGTCCACGACGCCCGGGCAAACCTGACCGACATCTACTACGCCTACGAAGACCCGCTGACTCACCTCGGCCACGAGCAGTGGACCTACGATCCCCAGTTCAGCCAGGTCGAAACGTATACCGATCCGATGGGCCGGAAGACGATCTACACCCCCGACGCCTACGGCAACGTGATCATGCGTATCGAAACGAGCACTGCCGGCCCCGTTCGCCAGACCGACTACGACTTGTACACGCCCGCCCCGAGCAGCATCGACGACGTCCCCGGCGGCCTGCTCAAATCGGTGACCTTCGCCGCCGGAACGTCCGACGCCGTAACCACCGAGACGACCTACTACGAAGACCACGACGACCGTCGAATCGGCCTCGTCAAGACCGTTACCTATGCTTCCGGCACTACCGTCCAACAGACGCAAACCCACGACTACGACCTGAAGCGCAACCCGATATCGGTCACCAACAACCTCGCCGACGACATGGAGCGAAAGACCGAATACGTCTATGACGATCGAAACAGGCTGGAGGAAGTCAAGGGTCTCGATCCCGGCACAGGCGACCACCTCGCGCCCATCACGAGTTACCACTACGACGACTTCGACAATCTGGAGTGGATCATCGACGCCCGCGGCAACCTGACCGACTACTACTACGACCAGATGAACCGGCTCGAAACCACTCAACTGCCGGCTCCGGGCGGCCACAGCAGCACCGACCAGACCCGTCCGGAAACGACCTACGTTTACGACGCAAATGGAAACATCAAGGAAGAGAAGGTCCTCATTGCGGAAGGGGAATACCGAATTACGAAACACGACTACGACGAACGGAATCTTCTGACGAGGACGGAGTACGCCGATCCGGGATATTCCAGGGTGGATGCCTGGATTACGGATTCGCTCCAACGCGTCCGGCCCGTCGTGACCTACGTCTACGACGCTCTCGGCAACGTCAAGTGGGAAACCGATCCCCGCTATGGTCACAATGAGAACACTCCCGTTCGAACCGAATACGCCTATGACGAACTCCACCGGACAACGAGGGTAATCTCGCCGAAGCCGCACGAGGCGACCCTGAACCCAGTGGTCTCCTACACGTACTACGCCGACGGGCAAGTGAAAACGATTACCGCGCCCAGCCCGAAAGCAGGCGTAAATAACACAACCACATACGAGTACGACGGTCTCGGCCGCCTGGACAGAGAAATCATGCCTCCCGACGGCAAAGACAACCAGCTTGCCGTTGCGTATACCTACGATCTGCGCGACAACATCAAGACGGTTACCGAGTCGGGCGTTGTCAAGTCGCGCGTGACGACCAACTACTACGACGCGCTCGACCGGCTCATTGCCGTCGACGGCCCCGACGCCGACGGGACCCATCCCGGCGTCTCCACGTACACCAGTTATAATGCGGCCGGCGACACCACGTTCCATCTCGTATTCGCGGGACAGGTCTCCGCCGGCCACATCGCCGACGGCCAAATCATCGAAGCGGAAATCAATGCCAAACGCGACGAAGTCTGGACTCGAACGCAGAACAACGTCGCCCGCAAAACTACCTTCGAAGAATACGACAAGCTCGGCCGCGTCAAGAAAATCGCTTCTTCAGTCGGGGTCACCACGACCTACACCTACGATGCGGTCGACAACATCGAGGAGCAGAAGGTCGAGTTCACCGATGCCGCCGGTCCCCAAACCTTGACCATGACGAAGCAGTACGACAGTCTCTCCCGTGCCTGGAGAACCAACCCTCCCGGCGGCCCCGAAACGCAGATCGGCTATCACGCCGACGGAAACGTCCAGTTCATATTGACCGAGAACCCCAACGACATCAGCGGCTGGGACTATACCTCCTTCGACTACGACGGACTCGGCCGCGTGAAGACCACCTGGACCGAAGACGAAGCCGACGAGGGCGACGGCCTAATCTCCACCACCACCTACCGCGACGCCGCCGGGAACGTCACGCGCCGGGTGCTGCACTCTCCCGCGGGCAACCCGCTGCAAACCCTCAACTACTACGGCAAGGCGGGCGAACTGTTCAAGAGCCGCGCGGAGAAAGCTCGAACGTTGGTAGGCGGCTCCGCCCAGACCGGCGTCTTCTTGACCACCTACTACACGTACAACACCGACGGCTCCGTTAGGAACCAGCGTCAGGCGGCAACGAATAGCGACGGCACTACGGTCCACGACAGCTACGGAAACGGAATCACGTTCGACTACGACAACCTTGGCCGTGTCGTTAAGCAGACCAGGGACAACGGTCGGTACGAGAAGACCAAGTTCACCTACGATGTCTTCGGCTTCCGCACGTCGCTGACCGATCCCGAAGACAACGTCACGTTCTTCACCGTCGACAGCCTCGGCCGCACCACCCACGAGACCAGGATCGGCTACCCCAATCGGTTTTTCAGTTACGATTCGTTCGGAAACCTTCTCGAATCGAACGACCGCAACGGCAACGTTATAAGCTACGGCTACGACGACCACGGTCGGCTCGACACCGAAGAGTGGATCAATGATCCCGATCTCTACGTCGCCAACTACGACTTCACGCCGCTGGGTGAACTCGAAAAGGCCCAGGACGTCCACGGGCCGGAGATGACGTCGATCTCCGAGTACGACTACGTCTACGACGTCGCCCGCCGGCTGCACAAAGAGACGCAGAAACTCGCGCCGCTGAACAACCAGGCGGTCGACTTCGTCTACACGAACAACATCCTCGGCCAGGTGACGGGCGTTACCGCCGATCTCGAAGGCACGATCAACGACTTCGTCAACGGCTACGAATACGACAACCGCGGCCGGATGAAGAGCGCTGGCCAAGTGGGCGGCGCCGGCTCCTCGGTCGCCTCCAAGGCAGTGATCTTCAATTATGCCTACACGGAGGACGAAAACGTCCCACTGCTAGAGACCTTAACGAGCCGCTACGTGAAGTTGGACCCGCAGGAGGAACCTACTCTATCTGCGACCAGCGGGCGTTACGACTATCTTTCAGGCGGCACGGCGTTCGTCGCCCATTACAAAAGTAGCGGGCAGGCGATTGCCGAGTCCACCTACCTCCTCGACCCGCGGAACCTGATCGTCGTGACCGACACCTTGGGGCTCGACGCTTCCGGCAACACGCAACAGAAGACCTTGAAATACGAGTACGACCGCTACGGGCAGCTTACCCAAACCAAGACTACGCCGCAGGGCGGTCTCTCCACCACAGAAGACATCGAGTACGATACGAACGGCAATCGCTTGGGCGACACCATCGGCACGTACAACCGTCTGACGGCCTCAAGGGCGGCCCGGGCCGATTACTTCTATGACAACGAAGGCAACGTGAGGGCGAGGTGGAACTACGACCTTGTCGCGAACGTCGAAGATCCATCCGGCAACAACGACGAGTTCCATCTGCCGAACACGTACCTCTATTCCGGCATCTACCGGATGGTCTTCACCGACGTCGTCGTCAACAAGGAAACTTTCGACATCGCCTTGTGGAACTTCGCAGGCAGCAACGAAAAACTCTACGAAAAGACCGGGGTCACGGCGACCCCCGTGGGCGACGGGACGTACGTCCTCAACGCCACGCTCCACTTCGAACTCACCGAAAGCTACCAGGACGGGTATTTTGACATCCACTTCGACGAAGGCACCGGTGATCCGAGCATTCTCTCCGGAGAGGTCGACCTGGAGAAATTCCAGGGCCGGCAGGGGTTCGAGTGGGACTACCGCAACCGGCTTGTGAAGGTGAAGAAATACACCGAACTCTACAATCCGAACACGACCGACACGGCAACGGTCACTTTTCCCGGTATCGGAGACAAGACGCTCTACCTGACCACGTCGAAGGAGTATCTCTACGACGTGCATGATCAACTCATCCACACCGAGACCTACAACGAGACGGGGCCGACGCGAAGTCTGTCCAAATCGCGGACGAACGTCTACGAGCGCGGACATTGCGTCGTCGAACTGCACCACGATTCCACGTCCGACGAGACCATCTATCGGCTCTACGGTGCGGGGGTCGACATGCCGCTGGCGATCGACCGGCCCGAACTGCTCGGGACGACGTGGACGTTGACCGATCATCAGGGCACCGTCCGCGATCTGGTCGGGCATAATCCCGACAAGTCCCTCCGGCACGAGCACGTCGAGTACACGCCCTTCGGCGTGCCGACCGCTTCCGGCGGTCTGCCCGGCGGGGTCAGCACCTTCTACGCCGGCCGCGATCTCGACCGCTTCACCGATCTCTACTACAACCGCGCCCGCTGGTACGACGCCGGCTCCGGCCGCTTCATCAGCGAAGACCCTATTGCTAGCGACACAAACCCATATCGCTATGCCGGCAATTCGCCGATGAATGCGACCGATCCGAGCGGGCTTTTCGCGGGCTGGCTGCTGCGATCCGCGTACAGCGGTGAGAGCATCTACGGAGTTATTCCGACCGATAGTTGGATCGGCGGGTTCTACGAGAGTGCGGGCAGCGCCCTCGCGTCGACCAATCCGGAATTCTTCGCCAACGCGAATGCCTGGACGCTCTTGGGCGGCACGGCCGCGTTCGCTACCGGCGTGGTGCTCACCGGTGGTGCCCTCGGCTACGGGACGGGCGTCCTGGGAGCATCCGGCGCAACCGCTTTCGCACTCGGCGGCGCCGGCGCGAGCGCAGGTCTCTACAGTGGACTGCTGCAAACCTATGCCGCGAATCCCAACGCCGGCTTTGGGCAATACGCCCTCGGCGGTGGGTTGGGCGCGCTATTCGGCGGTTTCATGCCGGTCGGCGGTGGGACCGGGCTCCTCGGCACCCTTGGCGGAGCCGGCATCGGCTCGTATTTCGGCGACCCCAGCATGGGAGCCCAAATCGGCGGCCTTACAGGCAACATCCTCGGCGCGGGGCTTAGCCAGGGTATTCGGGTTGGGGTCCAACAGGGATTGCGGTCAGGGCTCATTGCCGGCGCCAAGCCGCTCGCCTGGCAGGGCGTCCCCGCCACTGCCGGTTTCGGCATCGGCTACGGCATCACCGGCAACGTCCGCGGCGGCCTCTACGGCGCCAACATCGGATCGTTCGTTGGAGGCATTGGACAGGGGGTGCATGCGCGGTATAGTAAATGGTCACTCGGTGGATTGAGAGGGAGAATTGACGAATATGGGCGAAGGGCCTTGCGCCGAGCCTTCGACAAGGGGTTGTCAGGCCTAGAAGCTGGACGGTATGCGGATCGATACTTGAGCAAAGCAGTATATGGACTCAATCGACGTTTGCAGCAATCTGGTTCCGCCTACCGGGTGTATTCCCAGTACGGCAGGAACGCACTCGGCCAGGAGTTCTGGGGCATGAATCGTCCCGCGGGGACACGATTCCTGGATGTTGCACTTACGAATGTGGATCGCTCGGTTGTCTATTCCGGGTGGGACATCACCTTTCATGGTACGACGCGGGCGAGGTGGAACCCCGCAGTAGTGAATGCAGACTACCTTCAGTTCTTCGGTATTGAGGAAGGTTTCGTTCGAGAAATCGCGACCGAGGCGACTCGGCCTGTGCTATGGTGATTTTGCGGAAAGGCTGAGGGAAATGCGTAAGAAGGTAACACGTTCTGAGTTCAGGAGAATTGCTACGGACGAAGTACTCACTCGCTTCGGTCCGTTGGGGTTCACGGAGTATGATGCTTGTGCCTTTGGCAGAGAAAGGGATGCCTTCATTGAAGGGTTTGGCTTGTCGCCAGATCTTTCCGTGATGCAGTTCTATGTAAGCGTCGGATTTCTGATTCCGGCCCTCTGGGATCGGGAACGGTTTATATTGGGCGGGCACAGCCCAGGGTTTGAAATAAGTCATCGTCTCGGTCATTTCCGAAACAACCTCACTGGCCTGCAAACTCCGTATCATTTCTACACTGCGTCTGAGTTGCGCGCGTGTTTCAACAAGGTCTACACAGATTTTGAAGAACAGGCGTTGCCATGGTTGGAGAAATTTCCCACGCTTGAAGATGTGATTGCGGAGTATTACAGGTATCGGATCGGCCCGCCGCCAGGCGGGGAAAAGCGTCAGCCTGACCCGTTTGGTTGGGCGATCTACGGCTGGATGCTGGAGGAACTTGGACGCACCGAGGAATCCCATGAATGGCTAACGCGGTCATACGAACAACTCCGCAGGACCACCTACATGAAGGATGGGATCACGGTCGCTGAAGGGACAAAGGGCTCACAAGCAGTTCCGCCGTCTCCCGAGCAACAAAGGCTCAATCAATTGCTTCGTCAGTCCCTTCAGATGCCAAAGGCGTAGACAATGTCGCGGCTTATTGGTAAGCGTCCGGTGAACTGGCCCACCGTTTTTCACATCCCCTTGACGGCGGAGAAAATAGGAAAATAGAGAAAATAGGGGACAGTCACCTATTTCCGAGGACCCCGCCTTCAGAAATAGGTGACGGTCCCTTGTTTCCCTGGCCGTCGAAGCCGCAGACCACGATCCCCAACCTCACTCCGAACGCGTCGTCTGGACCCTGACCGATCACCAGGCCTCCGTCCGCAATCTCTACAGCACCGACTGGAACCCCGACGGAGACGACATCGACCGGGTCCTCTACGATACGTTCGGCGTGCCGAGATTCTCGGCCATGAACATCGAGGGCACGCTTGCTCGTTTCGTCGACTACTTCCACGGCGGCCGCGAGTACGACCGCCTGACCGGGCTTTACCGCAGCAACGGATCCTGTTACGACCCGCGGAGCGGGCGGTACATCGCGGCGACCAACGCCCAACTCAATCCGTACACGTTCGCCAAGAACAGCCCCATCAACTGGGACCCCAACATGGCTTCGCCACGAGACATCTCGTGGACCGATTTCTTCTGGGAGGAATTCCAAACCGAGGTCAACCCGCTGCACGGTGCGTGGTGGGAAGTCGGCCTGAAGGTGGGTGGATGGTTGGCATTCGGCTTCGGCACCGGAGGAACCGGATATGCCACCGTCGGGCCGCTCGTGATGGCCAAATGGGCGTTGATCGGTCTGAACCTTTCAATCTGGCAAGACGTTTGCGCAATGGGTGACGCCCTCAGAAAGGACCAGCCGATCAATCCATCCAACATGGTGTCGAGTCCCCATTTTTGGCAAAAAGCCCTTAAATTCACAACGATTGGTGCGGCCTTGCCGGCCGCGCCCGCATTCGCGACGACTCTGGGCATTCCGACCGCAGCTCAATCGCTTATCGGGACGGGGTTGGGGGCCTACGGCGTTTACCACCAAGGCGGCGCGGCACTGGAGCACTTCCGCCAAGGGAATATCTTCCAAGGCATCTACCATACTGGGACAGCGGGTCTTTCCGGGTATTTCGGTTATCGCTCGGCCACGATGAGAGGCGGCATCTTCGGAAAGGGCGGCCCTTACCAAAACTGGCAGGCGGCCCGAGTCGCCCGTGCCGCGGCCCAACCGGCCGCACGCATGACGGCACTCCTGCAATCGGAATCAATCGTCGTGGGCGCAGCGCCCCGGCCGATCATTAGCCAGTCCTATGCCGGCGCCGGCATCAGTGTCACAGGGGCCGTCTCGTCCGTGCGAGGCTTGACGAGTTCGTCAATTCTTGCTATGAGAGGGGTTCGACTTCCTCGCCCACGAGCAACAGAAGGTTTAGCGCGTGCGGTTGCTGATGTCGAACGACCTCCGATGAACGATAGACGCACAGTTGTGGTGCTTGAAACAAGGGAAGGCCGAACGTTGGTTGCTGGCGGAAAATCAGACTTAAGTGGTGCACAAAAGACACTGGCAACAGAATTGGGCCTAACAGTCGTACGGGGTGTTCCTGGTGAGGATGCGGAAATATCCGCTATTATGGGAGCGGCCAGACTCGGCCTTAAGCCAATGAGGGGTGCCACTACCAACCGGATCTGTCCTGATTGCCAGCTCGATATCGAATCTCTAGGTGGCAAAGTGACAGGGCCTCGTAGTTTCGAGTTTGGTTTCGATTTGTAGCGGATAGTACCTCTTGCGTGTCCGTTTACGTTATGTGGAAGACTGAACGATGGTGAAGGAATCGTATCATGGAAAGCCCGGAAAGTATTACAGATGATCAAGTCCTCGAACTCGTCCGAGAAAGGATACAAGACCCGGAGACGCGGATTGATCGCTCTAGCATTTTGAAGACGGAAATCTTCCCACCAGCATCCACTGATGCCTTGATTGCGGCAGAGGATCAACTCGGTTTTCAACTGGCTCCGTTGCTACGTCGACTTTACAGAGAAGTGGGGAACGGCGGTTTTGGACCTGGCTACGGAATCCTCGGGGTAGAGGGTGGATACAGCTACGACGAGGGGCAGACGATCGTCGAAGCACACGAGTTTGTTTCATCTATGTGTGAATATCAAGTTGCTTGGCCTTTTGGTCTTCTGCCTATTTGCGATTGGGGTGATGGAGTCTGGTCTTGCATTGATTGCACTTCGAACGATTACGCGATAACTACGTCCGACGACGAGGGGCTAACTAGAACGGCTTATGATCTTCGCTCTTGGCTATTGGCATGGTGCCGTGGAGTCTGCTTATGGGATGAGATGTTTGAGTTTGAGGAGGTTACACGGCGTAATCCATTTACTGGAGGCCCTTTTGCGAGTCGTGTTCGGCGGCGAGCTAAGGGTAAACGGCTAAGGTAAGGTGAGCGTTCCACCAACCACACGTCTCAGTTGCGAATCTGGCTGAACGGAGTCAGGTGCGGAGGCGAGGAGGAAAAGGGGGAGGAAAAGGGGGGAGGAAAAGGGGGAGGAAAAGGGGGGGAGGAAAAGGGGGAGGAAAAGGGGGGAGGAAAAGCACTGTCATGGCCGAATTTGCTTTTTTAGATGGGCGCATACGTTGATCGCTACTACGCGAGCGTAGCTTTTTTTGAACTCGGTGTCCAGTGACTTGATGGCTGCCGGCACGTCTCG